>WNFI01006386.1_pt1 | contig 15826 bp, 15 predicted proteins | sample 5400471 | NCBI WGS metagenome assembly WNFI01 (sample SAMN13153348, study PRJNA577476) | soil metagenome | isolation source: 100 cm saprolite on Douglas fir-dominated hillslope | place: USA:California | collected 2013-09-17 | reverse complement strand
AGCGCAGATGCTTGACCTCGTTCATCACGTGCTGGCCGTTAACAACAACACGGTGCTCAGTATCAACATCGGTGCGGTCGCCTACGGTCTCGCGGCCATCGGCCCCGGCATCGGTATCGGCCTGATCTTCGGTCACGGCGTGGAGGCCATGGCCAGGCAACCCGAGGCGGCCGGCCTGATCCGATCCAACATGTACATCGGGTTCGCCTTGACCGAGGCACTGGCGCTGATCGGAATCGTGATTCCGTTCATCTTCCACTACTCCGCTATCTAGGATCTCCGTGCGTCAAGGAGTGCAGTAAAAATGCCGTCAGAATTTCTGGCAGCGGGTAGCTCAAGCCCCAACCCGCTAGTCCCGCACTGGCCTGAGCTGATCATCGGCTCGATCGCGTTCCTGATCGTGTTCGCATTGCTGGCCAAGGTGCTGATGCCGCGGATCAGCCAGACGCTCACCCAGCGCACCGACGCGATCGAGGGTGGCCTCAAGCGAGCCGAGGACGCCCAGGCGGAAGCGAACCGGGTGCTCGCGCAGTACCGCGCCCAGCTGGCCGACGCCAGGCACGAGGCGGCCAGGATCCGCGAGCAGGCAAACGAAGAGGCCGCCCAGATCCTCGCCCGGGGCAGGGCAGACGGCGTGGCCGAGCGGGAGCGCATCATCGCGTCGGCGAGCGCCCAGATCGAGGCGGACAGGCAGCAGGCGCTGACCGTGCTGCGCGCGGAGGTGGGCAGCCTGGCTGTCGAGCTGGCTAGCCGGATCGTCGGCGAGTCGCTCGCCGACGAGGCGAGGCAGTCCCGCCTGGTCGACCGGTTCCTTGGCGAGCTCCTCCAGGAGGCCACGGGCGCGGCAGCGGCTCGATGAGAGGCGCCAGCAGGGCATCGCTCAGCGCGGCCAAAGAGCGGCTCGCCGCCGCGCTGGCGGGAAGGACGGCGGCGGAGGCGAGCGAGGTCGGCGACCAGCTCTTCGCCGTCCTTGGCCTGCTCGACCGCGAGCCCGCGCTGCGGCGCATCCTGTCCGATCCGTCCAGGGAGCGCGCTGCCCGTATCGGCCTGGCGCAGGCGCTGCTCGCCGGCAAGATCTCTGACACCACCCTCGATCTGGTGACCGGGCTGGTCGCCTCACGATGGTCAGAGCCAGCCGACCTCACCGAGGCGATCGAGCAGCTTGCCGTGCTGGCGATAGCCGAGGCCGCCGATAAGGAAGGACTACTGGACGAGCTTGAGGACGAGCTGTTCAGGTTCGGCCGGATGGTTGCTGGCGTTCCCGACCTGCGCGCGGCGTTGTCGAATCAGTTCGTGCCGGCTGATGGACGCGCGAGCCTGGTGCGGGAGCTCATTGCACGCAAGGTCAGCGAACCAGCCCTGCGGCTGATCACCCAGGCGGCCGCGCACCCGCGGGGTCGTAGCCTGGATGGAGCGCTCGAGTCCTACGCGAACTTGGCGGCGGAGCTGCGGGAGCGTCTCGTGGCCGAGGTGCACGTGGCGGTGCCGTTGACCGACGAGCAGCGGGGAAGGCTTGCCGCGGCGCTCGTGGCGACCTACGGACATGACGTCCACCTGAACGTCGTGCTCGACCCAGAGCTGATCGGCGGCATCACGGTGCGCATCGGCGACGAGCTGATCGACGGCAGCGTCGCGAGCCGGCTCGCCGAGCTGCGGCGCAACCTGGCAGCGTGACCGGCCGGCGGCAGTCCGGCACAGAAAACCGCTGATAGCAGAAGAACCAGACGAGAAAGACGCGAGGAAGATGACGGAGCTGACTATCCGGCCCGAGGAGATCAGGGACGCCCTGGCGCGTTTCGTCGAGGCGTACGAGCCGGGCGCCGCTGCCATTGAGGAGGTCGGCATCGTCTCCGAGGCCGGTGACGGCATCGCCCGCGTCGAAGGACTGCCGTCCGCGATGGCCAACGAGCTGCTCGAATTCGAGGACGGAACCCGCGGTCTGGCGCTGAACCTGGACGTGCGCGAGATCGGCGTGGTCATCCTCGGCGACTTCAGCAAGATCGAGGAGGGCCAGCGGGTTAAGCGCACCGGCGAAGTTCTCTCAGTCCCGGTCGGCGACACCTACCTCGGCCGCGTGGTCGGGCCGCTTGGTGAGCCGCTTGACGGCAAGGGCCCGATCGAGAACACCGTGCTGCGGCCGCTCGAGCTGCAGGCACCGAGTGTCGTCCAGCGCCAACCGGTGAAGGAGCCGCTGCAGACCGGCATCAAGGCGATCGACGCCATGACCCCGATCGGCCGTGGCCAGCGCGAGCTGATCATCGGCGACCGGCAGACGGGCAAGACCGCGATCGCGACCGACACGATCATCAACCAGCGGGAGAACTGGGAGTCGCGCGACCCCGCGCGGCAGGTGCGCTGCGTCTACGTGGCCATCGGCCAGAAGGGCTCGACCATCGCCCAGGTGCGGCAGTCGCTCGAGGACGCGGGCGCAATGGACTACACGACTATCGTCGCAGCCCCGGCGTCAGACCCGGCAGGTTACAAGTACATCGCCCCGTACACCGGATCGTCGATCGGACAGCACTGGATGTACCAGGGCCAGCACGTGCTAATTGTCTTCGATGACCTGACCAAGCAGGCCGAGGCCTACCGTGCGATCTCGCTGCTGCTGCGCCGTCCGCCGGGCCGCGAGGCGTACCCGGGCGACGTCTTCTACCTGCATTCCCGGCTGCTGGAGCGCTGCGCCAAGCTCTCGGACGATCTCGGTGGCGGATCGCTGACTGGACTGCCGATCGTCGAGACCAAGGGCAATGACGTATCGGCGTATATCCCGACCAACGTCATCTCCATCACGGACGGCCAGATCTTCCTCGAGACCGACCTGTTCAACTCCGGCGTCCGCCCCGCGATCAACGTCGGCATCTCGGTCTCAAGGGTCGGCGGTAACGCACAGGTCAGGGCCATGAGGAAGGTGGCGGGTGGCCTGAAGCTCGCCCTATCGCAATACCGGGATCTCGAGGCCTTCGCCGCGTTTGCCTCGGACCTTGACGCCGCGTCTCGCGCTCAGCTTGACCGCGGTGCCCGGCTCGTGGAGCTGCTGAAGCAGGGTCAGTACCGTCCGTACCCCGTGGAGCGCCAGGTGGTCTCGATCTGGGCCGGCACGACCGGCATGCTCGACGATGTGCCCGTGCAGGACGTCGGCCGCTTCGAGTCCGAGCTGCTCGACTACATCCAGCGCGAGCACCCCGGCATCTACGACGCGATCAGGGAAACCGGCGACCTGTCCGAGGACACCGCCACCGCGCTGAAGGACGTGGTGGAAGAGTTCCGCCGCACCTTCGAGACCAGCTCAGGCGAGCTCCTGGTCACCGACGAGCCAGCCGAGCCCGTCGAGGAGGAGGACATCGAGCGCGAGGGCATCGCCAAGGTGGTTCCGCGGGCGGGGAAGCAGTAGCCGATGGGAGCAGAGCTTCGCGCGGTCAGGCGGCGGATCAGCACGGTCAAGTCCACTGCCAAGATCACCAAGGCACAAGAGCTCATCGCGTCGTCGCGGATCATCAAGGCCCAGCAGCGCGCGCATGCCGCCGGTCCCTACGCGAGGGAAATCACGGCGGCCGTGGAGGCCGTGGTCAGCAGGTCGGCCAACATCAATCATCCGCTGACGACCGAGCCGGTCAACCCAGCCAGGGCCGCGGTGCTGGTCCTCACCAGCGACCGGGGCTTCGCCGGCGGCTACAACGCCAGCGTGCTGCGTGAAGCCCAGGGGCTGCACGCCAGGCTGGCCGAACGCGGCCTCGATTCGATGCCCTTCGTCTCCGGCCGTAAGGGGCTCGCCTGGCACCGGTTCAGGGGCCGGGAGATGGCGGGCGAGTGGAGCGGGTTCTCCGATACCCCGAAGCACATCGACGCGACCGAGATCACTCGCGCGCTGCTCGACGCGTTCGACAAGCCGGCCGAAGAGGGCGGCGTGGATGAGATCTACCTGGTCTACACCGAGTTCGTTTCGATGCTGACCCAGCGGCCGGTGGTGCACAGGTTGCTGCCGCTGGAGATCATCGAGCGGGTCGTCGAGCGGGTGCCGATCCCCGTGTACGAATTCGAGCCCTCGCCCGAGGCCGTGCTGAACGAGCTGTTGCCGTGGTACGTCGAGAGCCGGATCTTCCACGCGCTGCTCGACTCGGCGGCGGCGGAGATCGCGGCCAGGCGGCGGGCGATGAAGTCAGCGACCGACAACGCCAATGAGCTCCTCGAGTCGCTCACGAGGGAAGCCAACAAGGCCAGGCAGGCCGAGATCACGCAGGAAATCAGCGAGATCGTGGGCGGCGCGAACGCGCTGACCGAGACGATCAGTGGGAGTTAGTGAGCATCATCATGACCACTACCGCAGAGCACGGAGCCGCCGCCGGCGGAACGGACGGGCAGAACACCGGGCGGGTTGCCCGGATTATCGGACCGGTCGTCGACATCGAGTTCGCTGCCGACGACATGCCAGAGATCTATAACGCACTGCACGTCGACGTGACGCTGGGCGGCGAGACCAGCACGCTGACAATGGAAGTGGCCCAGCACATCGGCGACAACACGGTCCGTGCGATTTCCATGCGCCCCACCGACGGCCTGGTGCGCGGGGCGACAGTTATCGACACCGGCGGCCCGATCTCGGTGCCGGTCGGCGACGTGACCAAGGGCCATGTGTTCAACGTGCTCGGAGAGACGCTCGACGTCCCGACCGAGACGCTGAAAGTGACCGAGCGCTGGCCGATCCACCGCCCGGCCCCGCCGCTTGACCAGCTCGAGCCGAGGACGGAGATGTTCATCACCGGCATCAAGGTCATCGACCTGCTCACGCCGTACGTGTCGGGCGGCAAGATCGGACTGTTCGGCGGCGCCGGTGTGGGCAAGACCGTGCTGATCCAGGAGATGATCCGCCGGGTCGCGAAGAACTTCGGCGGCGTGTCGGTGTTCGCCGGCGTAGGGGAGCGGACCCGTGAGGGCAACGACCTGTACCTGGAGATGACCGAGTCTGGCGTGATCGCGGACACCGCGCTGGTGTTCGGCCAGATGGACGAGCCGCCCGGCACCAGGCTGCGGGTCGGCCTGTCCGCGCTGACCATGGCCGAGTACTTCCGCGATGTCCAGAAGCAGGATGTGCTGCTGTTCATCGACAACATCTTCCGCTTCACCCAGGCCGGCTCGGAGGTATCCACGCTGCTCGGCCGGATGCCCTCGGCCGTGGGTTACCAGCCGACACTGGCCGACGAGATGGGCCAATTGCAGGAGCGGATCACCTCGACCCGCGGACACTCCATTACCTCGATGCAGGCGATCTACGTGCCAGCGGACGACATCACGGACCCGGCACCACACACCACCTTCGCCCACCTCGACGCGACGACGGTGCTCTCGCGTTCGATCACGGAGAAGGGCATCTATCCAGCCGTGGACCCGCTGGACTCCACCTCTCGGATTCTGGACCCCAAGTTCATCGGCCAGGAGCACTACGATGTGGCGCGCGAGGTGCAGCGGATCCTGCAGCGGTACAAGGAGCTGCAGGACATCATCGCCATCCTGGGCATCGACGAGCTCTCGGAAGAAGACAAGGTCACCGTGCAACGGGCCAGGCGGATCGAGCGGTTCCTGTCGCACCCCATGTATGTGGCCGAGCAGTTCACCGGCCAGCCCGGCGTGTTCGTGCCGCTGGAGGAGACCGTCTCCTCGTTCAAGGCGATCACTGAGGGCAAGTACGACCACGTGCCGGAGCAGGCCTTCTTCATGACCGGCGGGATCGAGGACGTCGAGCGTAAGGCCAAGGAGCTGGAGCGGTCGTGACGGAGTCGCGCAGGGCAAGCACCGTGACGGAGTCGCGCGAGGTGACACAGTGACCCTGCACGTGATGCTGGTCGTCCCCGAGGGCGAGGTCTGGGCGGGTCACGCGGACCGCGTGGTCGCCAAGACGCTCGACGGCGACATCGGCCTGCTGACCGGGCATACCCCGGTGCTCGGCATTCTCGCGCCAGGCAGCCTGGTGCGGATCCTCCCCGAAGGGTCCTCAGGCGCCGAGGGATGGATCCAGGCGGCAGTTGGCGGTGGCTTCCTGTCGGTGGCTGACGACAAGGTCTCCATCCTGGCGCGGGAGGCAGCGCTCGGAGCCGACGTCGACAAATCGGCAGTCAGGTCCGCCCTGGACTCCGCCGCCGGTGCCGTGGGCGGCGAGCAGGATGAGGACGCGGCAAGGGTGGCGTACCTGACCGCGCAGCTGCGAGCGGCGGGCGAGGACGCCTAACTCAGCGACGAGGCGCCGGATCCGAGCCGGACCCTAGCGCTCGCGGCGCGAGCCGGTGCCTAGCGCTCGCCGCCGGGCTTCCACAGCAGATCCCCGCCAGGCTCGTTGGCGACCCTGGCGAGGATGAAGAGCAAGTCCGAGAGCCTGTTCAGGTACTTGACGGCGAGCAGGTTCATTCTGTCGCCGTGCTCTTCCACGGCGGCCCATGCCGTTCGCTCGGCGCGCCGCACGACTGTCCTCGCGACATGCAGCATCGCGCTGCCCGGCGTCCCGCCCGGCAGCACGAAGCTGCGCAGCGTAGGGAGTGACTCGTTGTAGGCGTCGCAGGCCTGCTCGAGTCCGCTGAGGTAACTCTCGTCGACCCGCAGCGGGGGGTAGGCAGGCTCGGGAACGACCGGATTGCAGAAGTCAGCGCCGACGTCGAAAAGCTCGTTCTGGATCCGGAGCAGCAGCGTGATGACGTCATCAGCCAAGCCGCCGGTCGTGACCGCCACGCCGATCGCGCTGTTAGCCTCGTCGACGTCGGCGTAGGCGGCCAGCCGCAAGTCGGTCTTGGCGGTGCGGCTGAAGTCGCCGAGCGCGGTCGTGCCGTCATCGCCGGTCTTCGTGTAGATGCGGGAAAGCACAACGGGAGTATCTATTCGGTCCTTCGGCATGCAGTCCACCGTAACGGCCGCCGCGGCTGCATGAGTAGGAGGGACCGATCCGGCGCGCCGCGCGGGCTATTCACAAATCGCGCACGGCGTGGCATCATTAGACTACGTAGAGTAATCACGATGGCGCCGAACTAGTAGGGTTTGGTTCTGACTGCGGACTTGGTTCGGGAGTGGCCGTGTACGACTACGTGATTGTTGGCGCAGGTAGCGCAGGGTGTGTGCTGGCCGCCAGGCTGACGGAGAATCCGGCGGCCAGCGTCCTCCTGCTTGAGGCAGGCCCGCCCGACATAGCTGACGAGATCCACATTCCCGCAGCGCTCAACCTGCTTTTCCAGAGCAGCTACGACTGGGGATTTCGTACCGTGCCGCAGGACAAGGCGGCCGGGCAGTCCGTGTACTGGCCGCGCGGCCGGGTGATCGGCGGCTCGTCCTCGATCAACGCCATGATCTACATCCGCGGCAACAAGTACGACTACGACACCTGGCGCGATGAGTACGGCTGTGATGGCTGGGGCTACAACGACATACTTCCGTACTTCATCAGGGCAGAACAGAACTCCCGCGGCTCGTCGGCGTATCACGGCGGATCCGGTCCGCTGTCGGTGGTTGACCCGAAATTCAAGTCGGCGTCGACAGCCGCTTTCGTCGAATCTGCAGTCAACGCCGGCTCGGTTGCGAACCCGGATTTCAATGGCCCGACTCAGGACGGTGTCGGCTTCTATCAGCTCACCCAGAAGGACGGCAGGCGCTGGTCGGCCGCGGACGCCTACCTGCACCCGGCCAAGAACCGGCCGAACCTGACCGTGCGGACCGACGCGCTGGCCACCTCCGTCGTGATCGAGGGCGGCCGCGCGGTGGGCGTGAGGTACCTGCACCGGGGCACCGAGCACCTGGCCCGCGCCGAGGCCGAGGTCATCCTGTGCGGGGGCGCGGTGAACAGCCCGCAGCTCCTGATGCTGTCGGGTATCGGGCCAGCCGATCACCTGCGCGAGCACGGGATCACGGTCGTCGCCGACAGCCCGGGCGTGGGCGCGAACCTGTCCGACCACCCGATCGCGGCCGCGCTCTGGTCGACGCCGAAGGTCAGGGGCCTCGCTGAGCTGGCCGGCCCGAAAAACCTGCTGCGCTGGCAGCTCACGCACTCGGGGCCGATGACGACCAATGTGGCTCAGTCCGGTGGCTTTGCCCGATCCGACTCGGGCCTGCCTGCTCCGGATATCCAGTGGCACGCGCTGCCCGTCCCGTACCGCAACGGCGGGCTCGCGGATCCGACCGACCGTGGCTTCTCCGTGCTGGTGACGCTGGTTGATGTGCGCAGCCGAGGCAAGATCTCGCTAGGCAGCGCCGACCCGAGGCATAAGCCCGTGATCGACCCCGCTTACCTGGCCGACCCAGACGACCTGGAGGCGCTGGTCAGGGCCGTACGGATGGTCAGGCAGATCGCCGCCGCCAGGCCGCTGCGCAAGATGTGGGCGGCCGAGGAGTCTCCGGGCGCTGACCTGAAGAGCGACGCTGAGATCCGTCAGTTCGTTCGCCGAGACGTGACCACGATCTACCATCCGGTCGGTACCTGCGCGATGAGCGGGAAGACTCAGCTTGACGCGAACAGGCTGGCCGGCGTCGTCGACACCGAGCTCAGGGTCAGGGGCGTGGACGGGCTGCGCGTGGTCGACGCGTCGGTGATGCCGACAGTGCCGCGCGGCAACACCAACGCCCCGACCATCGCTGTCGCCGAACGCGCAGCCGACGTGATCTCCGGCCGCGCGCCGCTGGCAGCAGTCGAGCCAGCCGACCTCACCCTCGCCGCCGCCCGCTAACGCCCGGCGCTACGCTCCTCGCAGATTCTTTGCCGGCCGGGCCTTGAATCGGCCGCCGCCTACTTGTAACGCTTGCCGTGGAGCATGGTCACCAGAGTCATGATCGACTTCAGGTCCTTGTCGGTTCGGGTGAACGAGGTGAGGTTCACCCTCGGCTTCATCCGCTGCCTGGTGATCGATTGCGGCCTGGTGAACTCCCGCAGGCCGTCGGCACCGTGAATCCGGCCGAAACCCGACTCGCCCACGCCGCCGAACGGGAGCGACGGCACGCTCAGCACGGTCAATGCCGAGTTGACCGACACCATGCCGGTGCGCAGCGACCGAGCCGCCCGCATCGCGGCCCTCCTGTTCTTGGAGTAGACGCTGCCGCCCAGCCCGTACCGGCCGGCGTTCGCCAGCCGAACGCCCTCCGCGAGATCGGCGACCGGCTTGACGGTCATGGTCGGCCCGAAGGTCTCCTCGGTGACGGCGGCGCTGGTCTCCGGGACATCAGCGAGGATGACCGGCCCGACGTAGGGCTTGCGGATGCTGCCGAGCCCGCCGACGACGGCGCGCCCGCCGCAGGCCATCGCGTCGGCGATGTGCTGTTCGATCACCTCAAGCTGGCTGGGCATCGTCATCGGGCCGTAGTCGGCCTCCCGGTCGTCGCCAGGCCGCAGCCCGCTGACCCGGTCGGCCAGTTTCTCGATGAACGTGTGGTACACGTCCTGCGCCACGTAGATCCGTTCTACGCCGACGCAGGTCTGGCCGGCATTAGACAGCGCCCCCCAGACGGCAGCGTCTGCCGCGGAATCCAGGTCCGCGTCGGCTGCGACCAGCATCGCGTCCTTGCCGCCGCACTCGGCGACCATCGGCGTGAGGTTCTCCGCGCAGGCCGCCATGACCTTCTTCGCGGTTCTGGTCGAGCCGGTGAAGGCGATCTTGTCGACGCCGCTGCGCGTGAGATGACTGCCGGTCTCGCCGAAGCCGGTCACCAGTTGCAGCACCGGAAACTCGGGCACGACCTCGGCGAACGAGCTGACCAGCCAGCCGCCCACAGCGGGCGTGAACTCGCTCGGCTTGAACACGACGGCGTTCCCGGCGGCCAGCGCGTAGACGATCGAGCCGATCGGGGTGAATACGGGGTAGTTCCACGGCCCGATCACGCCCACGACGCCAAGCGGGTGGTACTCAACGGTGGATGCGTGGTTAAACGCCACGATGCCGCTGCGCACCTTGTGCGGTCCGAGCACCTTGCGCGCGTGCTTGGCGGCCCAGTCGATGTGCACGATAGCCAGCAGGATCTCCAGTTGGGCATCGGCTACCGGCTTGCCGGTCTCGGCATGCACGACCTCGGCGAGCCGCATGATGTACCTGGTCAGATACGACTTCCAGGCAAGCAGCTTGAGTCTGCGTTCCTTCCAGGAGAGCGCCGACCACCAGGCGGCCGCCTCGCGGGCCCTGGCAACGGTATCGTCGACATCGTCTTCGCTGAAGATCGGGAAGGTGCCGACCGGCTCATCGGTCGCCGGATTGAGCGAATCAAAGGTCTTGACAGTCTTGGCCAGGCCAGACTGAGCAGGCTCCCGCGCTGTCGCTACCATCGCCTCACGCACCATCCTCAGGGCTTTATCAGGGTGTATCCCAAATCGCTGGTTGCCAGTAAATCATTGTCTGGCCTGCCGAAGATACGGTCAGGGAGAGGAGTGCGCGATGGCTCAGCCGGAGGCTGGCGGTGCCCGGGTTCCCGGTGATCTCGACGCGGACCGGCATTGGCTGACGGCTGCGATCGACCTGTCCGGGCAGTCCCCGCCGTCGGCAACTGCCTTCTCGGTCGGCGCGCTGCTGGTCGCTGCGTCTGGCGAGCTGATCGCGACCGGCTACTCGCGCGAGGTCGATCCCGTCGACCATGCCGAAGAGATCGCCCTGCGCCGGGCGGCAGGAGCCGACCTTGGCGCGGCAACGCTGTACAGCTCGCTCGAGCCATGCCTGCGCCGGGCGTCGCGGCCCGATTCCTGCGCGTCACTCATCAGCGCCGCCGGGCTGCGCCGGGTCGTGATTGCCTGGCGCGAGCCGCCGCTGTTCGTCCCTGGGGGCGGTGCGGCGTGGCTGGTAACCCACGGCATCAAGGTCATTGTGCTGCCCGAGCTGGCCGCCGCCGCGAAGGCGGTCAATCAGCATCTGCTGAACGCCTAGCGGGGCTGCGCTCGAGGCGCTGCGCCGGGCGCTCAGCTACTGTCGCGCTCATCGATCGCCGCAAGCAGAGAATCGGCGCGGACGTGGCGGGGATCGGCCGGACTGTCGGCCAGGTTAATGCTGACCAGGGCGGCGGCGGCCCTGGCTGCGGCCCGGGTCAGCAGGCCTGCCGCCATGGCGTCGCCGCGCAGCGCGGGATTGCCTTCCCTGACCAGTACGGCAGCCAGGGAGGCCACGGGAACGGCCAGCTCGACCGTGCGCATCGGCACGTCTGCGGCAGCCGACAGGGCGGCCGCCAGTTCAGCCGAACGCCCGGCAGCGCTGCGCTCCGCGCCGCTCTCGCCGCGAAGACGGCGGCGCTGCTCGATGACCGCCTGGTAGGCGCGCGGATCCTCGTCGATGAGCGAAGCGGCCGCGGAGCGTATTTGTTCTGCCTCCGCAGTGAGCTCAGCGGCCCGGCCGGCGGTCAGCTGGCGCGCCGACAGCCGCGCGGACTTGGCGCACAGGGCCGCTGCCTGGGCCAGGACCATCGCAGCTGCGGAGCCTCCGGCGGGCGCGGCGGCCCCGGCGGCCAGCGCGTCGAGAAAGGCGCCGACGGAGAGCCCGGCGTAACTGTTCTCGATGCCCGGCATCCCGGCCGCCCGGTCAGGAGACGCGGGTGGACTAGGCACCGAACCCGGGCGCCGGGTAGACGATCGTCTTCGGCTCGGTGAACGTCTCCATCGGGTAGCGCCCGCCGACCCGGCCCCGGCCGCTGACACTGCCGGCCCGGCCGCCGAAGGGCAGGTGCGACTCCCACAGGTTGGTCGAGGCGTTGATGTTTACCCAGCCGGCCCTTGCCCGCTCGGCGAAGGCCAATCCGCGTTCCAGATCCCTGGTGAACACGGCCGTGGTCAGGCCGAACGGCGACGCGTTGGTCAGCCGGAGCGCCTCGGCCGCCGACCGGACCTCGACGATTGGCACGACGGGCCCGAACGTCTCCTCCCGCTCGATTGCCATTCCGGGCGTGACCCGGTCGAGGACGGTTGGTTCAGCGAATAGGTTCGTCGCGAAGCCGGGGGCCCGCTGCCCGCCGCAGCACACCCGCGCTCCGCCGCTGACCGCGTCGGCGATGTGCCGGTCGAACTTGGCCGCGGTCGCCTCGTTGTTGAGCGGCCCCATCGTCGTGTCCGGGTCGAACGGGTCGCCCAGCCGCACCCGCGTCTTCGTGGCCTCAACAACTCGCTCGGTGAACTCGGCCACCACGCCCGACTGGACCAGGAACCGCTCGCCCGCGGTGCAGCTCTGCCCGGCGCACAGGTACGACCGAGCCGACAAACCCCACGCCCGCCACAAGCCGATGCCCGACAACGGCATCGCCGACCACGGGCCCCGGTCCCGAGACGAAGTTGAACAGACCGCTGGGCAGACTCGCCTCGTCCAGGATCTCAGCCAGCAACGCACAACATGCCGTCGTGCTCGGTGCAGGCACCCAGACCACGGTGTTGCCGGCGGCCAGCGCGGGCGCGAAGATTTCCGCGCCCATCGTGTAGGGCCAGTTCCACGGGCTGACGACGCCGACCACGCCGAGCGGAACCCTGGCCGTGAGCACGCGCCGCCCAGCCGATGTCGAGGCGGGAATCGAGCCTGCCAGCCGCTTGGCGTCCTCGGCCGCCATCGTGAAGTAGACGGCAAGCTCGTCGACCTCGTCGTAGGCCTCGGCTGCCAGCGGCTTGCCCTGGTCCTCGGTGAGTGCCCGGGCCAGCTCGTCCCGTCTCGCTGCGATGGCCGCGACGATCCGCTCGCAGACGACAGCTCGCTCGAAGGGTGATGCTGCCGCCCATTCGCCGAACGCGTCAGCGGCCGCGCCGACAGCGGCGTTCACGTCGGCTGGGTCCGCGACCGCGACCGTGGCGAACTGCTCGCCGGTCGACGGGCTAACCGCGGCGGCCGTACCACCACCGCCGGGCCGCCAAGAACCGCCGATATACAGTCCATATTCTCGCACGGCAGTGATTCCCCCAGTCCCCGGTCGAACGGGCTGCGCGAGCCTTAACGCAGCGTTCCGGTCGAAGCCTAGGTAAATGCTGCCATGCCTGGCAAGTGCGCAGCCTCCGGCCGACTGTAGGTCGGCCGGTGTGCCTGCTGCCTGCTGCCTCCGGCCGACGTAAGTCGTCCGGCTTGCTGACCCTCGGCCGCTGCCCGCCCGGCCGGCCGGGATCTAGCGCGCGGCGGCTCGTGATCGTCAAGGATTTTCCTCGGATACGCGGGAATATCCTTCATCGTGGGAAAATCCTTCACGATCATGAGTCGTCACGGCGTATCGGGCCGGACATGATGATCCGGAAGGATATGGGCTCCTCACGGACCCCGGATCCTTCGAGATCATGAAAGAGCCCGACTTGGCAAGGCCCAACCGCCAGCATGTGCCCGCCGAGGGGTTGCCCCACCGAAAGGGAAGGCAGCAGCTCAGGGCTTACTTCGGGGTCGTGATGATCGACCAGGCCGATCCGTTCCACAGCTCGGCAAGCGTTCGCCTTTTGCCCGACACCGTTCGGAACCCGACGGCCACGCAATCGTTACCGCCGCACGACATGTCACGCAGCTCCGAGCCGCTCCCAGCAGATACTGCCTTGGCGGACTGCCACGTGCTGCCGTTCCAGTGCTGGCTGCCATCCGGCCCGCCCAGGCTCATGCAATTCGCCTTGCTCGCACAGGCGACGGCGCTAGCCCAGTAGCACAGGGCTAGCGGGCCGGTGCACAGGGTGCCGAGATTCGGCGAGACGTCGGTCCAGGTCGTGGCCTTCGCGTTCCACGCGCCCGCGACCGCGATTCCGCCGCGCGCGGCTGGTGCTCCGTGCGCGGCGTGTCCGTTCGGTGTCGCCTGGGCCGGGCTCATCGTGAGAGCCGCGATCGCGGCGACCAGCGCCCGCGCGCAGAAAGTCAGGCCGCGCAAGCGCGGCCACCGTGTGACATGCATCGCCATCCCCTTGTCTCGACCCGCTGGCCGGAACCGGGCTTGAACCGCCAATCGGGCCGCCCTCCTCGCTAGCTAGACGCCGAGCCGATACAGCCGCTGACCGCGCCTGGCCAGGCCGGCAGCAGCCGGAACGCTGCAGGCCGCTCACGACATGTACTGTCACGACATGACACGACTCCCTTACCTGCGATATGACGATCTGGACGAGCGCGGCCGAGAGGTGTGGGACGGGGTAACGGGCTCGCGCGGCGGTGAGCTCGTCAACGGAGAGGGTGGCCTGATCGGGCCGTTCAACGCCTTCGTCCACGCGCCCGGCGTGGGCCGTCACCTGAGTGCGCTTGGCGGCAGGTTGCGATTCAAGACGTCGATCGAGCGCCGCCTCAGCGAGCTGGCGATCATCACTGTGGGTGCCGCGTGGCGGGCTGAATTCGAGTGGTGGGCGCATGCTCGGATAGCCCGAGAGCACGGGGTGAGCGATGCCGTCTGCGGCTACTACACCCTCGTTTCGTTCCTGCTTAACGCGTTCGCCGTGCCGCTGCCGCCCGAGGCCCTGCCACAGTGGGGCGAGGCTTGAAAGGCCTCGCTAACAGCCAGCCCCTGGAGGCGCGGCGGCCCAAAGCCCGGGCTCAGAACAGACGTAGTGCTCCATCATCCGCTCCGCGCATGGTCTCGTAGTCCAGCGTGACGCAGCGGATCCCGCGGTCCTCGGCCAGCACTCGCGCCTGCGGCTTGATCTCCTGCGCCGCAAAGATCCCCTGAACCGGGGCGAGCAGCGGATCCCGGTTCAGCAGATCCAGGTACCTGGTGAGCTGCTCGACGCCGTCGATCTCGCCGCGGCGCTTGACCTCGATCGCCACGCTGGTCCCTAGCCCGTCCCGGCACATCAGGTCGACCGGCCCGATCGCGGTGGGGTACTCGCGGCGGACCAGCCGCCAGCTGTCGCCGAGCAGATGCAATTGGGCTGCGAGCAACTCCTGCAGGTGCGACTCCACGCCGTCCTTAACCAGGCCAGGATCGTCGCCGAGGGCGAACGAGGCGTCGCTGACAACCTCGTCGACGTGGATGGTCAGCGTCTCGCCCGACTTTCCGGTGACCACCCACTCGGTCGCCGACTCCGCAAGCCGGCATGGCGGCGACATCCAGTTCAGCGGCTTGTATGAGCCGCCGTCGCTGTGCACGAGCACCGAGCCGTCGGCCTTGACGATCAGCAGCCGCAGTGCCGACGGCAGATGTGCCGAGAGGCGTCCCGCGTAATCCACGCTGCACCTGGCGATCACGAGACGCATGGCGCAACTGTAGTTGGGTTGCTTCGCCTCGGTAATGTCTCGACATGAATATTCGCGGGGTTGGTGTCGTGGGCCTCGGCACGATGGGCGCCGGGATTGCGGAGGTATTCGCCAGGGCAGGGCTGACGGTCACGGCCGTGGAAGCCGATCCCGAGGCGCTGTCCACGGGCATGTCCGTCCTCCACGACTCGCTCCGCCGGGCGGTAGCGCCGGGCCGGCTGACCGAGGACGACTACACGGAGATCGCCGGCCGGGTCAGGCCTGAGCCCTCGATGGCGAGCATGGCCGAGGTTGACCTCGTCATCGAGGTGGTGCCAGAACAGCTCGCCATCAAACGTCAGGTCATCGGCGAGCTCGACCGCGTCCTGCGGCCAGAGGCGATCATCGCCACGAACACCTCTTCCTTGTCCGTCACGGCGATTGCCGCAGCCTCGGCCCACCCTGGCCGAGTCATCGGCATGCACTTCTTCAACCCGGCCCCCGTGATGCGGTTGGTCGAGGTCGTGACGACGGTCATGACCGACGCCGGCACAGCCAGTGCCGTGACCGCACTGGCCGAGCGGATCGGCAAGACGCCGGTCCAGGTCGCTGACCGGGCCGGCTTCGTGGCTAACGCGCTGCTGCTGCCATACCTGAATCACGCGGTCCGGATGCTGGAGACCCGGTACGCCAGCCGCGACGACATCGACCTCGCGGTCACCTGCGGCATC
>WNFI01682872.1_pt1 | contig 15830 bp, 16 predicted proteins | sample 5400471 | NCBI WGS metagenome assembly WNFI01 (sample SAMN13153348, study PRJNA577476) | soil metagenome | isolation source: 100 cm saprolite on Douglas fir-dominated hillslope | place: USA:California | collected 2013-09-17 | reverse complement strand
GATCCTCGCGCCCAGTTGCGCACCATCTCTCCCGGCTTTTTTGCCGCGCTCGGTGTTCCCATCATCGCCGGCCGCGATTTCAATCAGCTCGACGGCCAGAGCAAAGAGCCTGTCGTTATGGTCAGTCAAACTCTCGCTCAACGAATGTTCCCCAATCAGGATGCCGTCAACCGCCACGTCTTCTGGACGGATCCTGTGATGAAATTCATTCCCGGAATTAGCACCGCACCGCACCGCATCATCGGCGTCACCGCTGATATTGACGACGAACACGTTGTTCCTGGGCCCATCCTCACCGTCTATACCCCTTTTGAAGAGGGTCCACTGTTTGGCGGTCGCCTCTTCATCCACACCGCCGCAAATCCTTATTCGCTGGTCACACCGGTCACTCGCATCATTCGCGACATGTCCGCCGAGCAGCCGGTTGAGCGCGCCGCAACTCTCGAAGACGTCCGCGCCGAAGTCCTCACTCCGGATCGTCTCAACACGGTTGTGTTCGGTGTCTTTGCGGCAGTCGCGCTCGCAATTGCGCTGGTCGGCGTCGCCGGCGTGCTGGCGTTCTCGGTTAGCGCGCGAACGCGCGAGTTTGGCATCCGGCTGGCGATTGGAGCGCAGCCGCGCCAACTCCTGGCGAGAGTCATCGCCGAAGGCGCCGTGATGGCCACGGCAGGCGTCGTCGCAGGCGCGGCGTCTGGGTACGTGCTAATGCGTCTGGCGCGGAGCTCTTTCGAGGACGTGCAGATGCCTGGCAGCCTGCCGGTGGTTGCATCGGTGGTCGTGCTGCTAGCTGCCGCGGTCGTCGCATCGGCGCTGCCGGCGGCGCGTGCCGCGCGCGTCGACGTCACAGAGGCGCTGCGATCGGAATGACCTCTCGAACTCAGTTTCGGGTCCGCAAGTGCCGAACAAATGTGACCGAGGAAGAGCGCAAGACGTTCGAAGCCGGTTTCGAATCGAAGCAGAAGGGCTTCAAGGGGACGCTGGATCAACTCGTCGATTATCTGGCAAGGGTCTGCGCTTACCTGGGGAGTTGGCAGCGGCAGCTGGGATCTTTTCAGCCCAGCGTTGCCGCACCTCGGCCAGAAATAGTTCCTTGTCCTTTCGGATTTGCCGGACAAGTGCTGGATTGTCCGTATCTTCGTGCCCGGCCGCCCAGAGCACCATTTCCGTGAGTACCGGCGCAAGATCCATTCCTTTCGCCGTGAGCGAGTAGATCAGTTTTCGGCCGTCCGAGGGGTCTCGCTGGGTGGTGATGATTCCATGAGCTATCAACCTTCGCAGGCGATCGGCCAATATGTTCGTCGCGATTCTTTCGTAGGATTCCAGGAACTCCTTGTAGGTCCGGAATCCCCGCAGCATCATGTCGCGAATAATCAGCAGCGACCAGCGATCGCCCAAGACCTCCACGGAGGCATTCAGCGGGCACCCCGACCGCCGCTTGGGACCCGCCTTCTTCTTTGGCATTTTTCAACAATAACACATTTTCACTTGCATTTCACAAGTGATATGGCAAACTGACGTGCATTATGCAGTGTCCTTTGGCTAGGTTCACATCGCCCGCGTGGAGGAAAAGTTCATGCCATCAGGTTCTCCCGGCTCGAAGAAGATGCTCTGGACCGGTCGTATCATTAGCGCGCTGTGTGTACTGTTGTTGCTCTTCAGCGGCGTCATGAAATTGATAAAGCCGGCTCCTCTCTTGGAGGGATTCGCGCGCTTCGGTTACCCCGAAAGACTCATTCCCGTCATCGGTATCCTTGAAGTCGGCTGTACCATCGTCTACCTGCTTCCGCGGACCTCCGTCCTCGGCGCGATCCTGATGGCGGGCTATCTCGGCGGCGCAACCGCCGCGAACGTGCGCATCGGTGATCCATTATTCTTTGTCCCGGCAATTCTCGGCGTGTTGGTTTGGGGAGGGCTGTTCTTGCGCGATGAGCGGCTGCGCGCGCTCATTCCTCTGCGGGCCCAAACGGATCAGCGGCCGATGGCTTAAACGCAAAAAAAGTCAAAGGGAGAACTTACATGCAAAGAATTACACCGTTCTTGTGGTTCGACGGCAAAGCTGAAGAGGCTGCGAATTTTTATGTCTCGATTTTCAAGGACGCAAGGATTGGAGCCGTGAGACGGTACGGAGAAGCAGGGCCTGGGTCGAAAGGATCCGTAATGTCCGTGGATTTCCAGCTCGATGGACAGCAATTCATCGCGTTAAACGGCGGCCCACAATTCACTTTTTCGCCGGCCATCTCGTTCTTTGTCAACTGCGAGACCCAGGAAGAAGTGGATGAATTGTGGGAAAAACTTTCCGCGGGAGGAAGGAAAGACAGGCGCGGTTGGCTTCAAGACAAATTTGGAGTCTCGTGGCAAATCATTCCTACGGCTTTAGGCAAGCTGATGAGTGACCCCGATCCTCAAAAATCGCAGCGCGCCATGAAAGCAATGCTTCAGATGGACAAGATTGACATAAATGGTTTGAAGCAGGCCTACGACAACGCGAAAGCTGTTGCAAAATAGGCGCTACGGTCGTTCAACAGACGACGGCTGCGCTCCCTTTACGAAGTTAGCGTGCCGACTCAATCGTAATGGCCGCTTCTGGACCGAGATTTTGGATTTGCCCAGCTGAATACGTTCGCAATTTACGAAGGGGAGGGAGCAATGAGCAAGGTAAGGCTACTGGTTGGAACACGCAAGGGCGCTTTTGTCCTGACATCAGACGGCAAGCGCCAAAACTGGGACGTCAGTGGTCCCCACTTTGCAGGCTGGGAGATTTACCACCTTAAGGGATCTCCGGCGAACCCGAATCGGCTCTATGCGTCGCAGACCAGTGGCTGGTTTGGGCAGATTATTCAGCGCTCCGACGACGGCGGCAAGACTTGGATACAGCCGGGGACACCGCCGGGCGAAAAGAACGTTCAGCAAGCGGGGCCGCCCAAGGGCGAGAGCAACAAGTTCGTCTACGACACTTCCGCAGAAACCGGCAAACCGCTCACCACTCATATGTGGTACGACGGCACCCAACACCCTTGGGAGTTCAAGCGCGTCTGGCATCTGGAACCGTCGCTCACCGACCCGGACACTATCTATGCAGGAGTGGAAGACGCTGGCTTATTCCGCTCGACCGATGGCGGACAGAACTGGCAAGAACTCTCCGGACTGCGCGGCCACGAGTCTGGAGCTGGGTGGCAGCCGGGCGCCGGTGGAATGTGCCTCCACACCATCATTCTGGATCCCAGCGATCCCAAGCGGATTTATATCGCTATCTCAGCCGCAGGCGCATTTCGCACCGACGACGGCGGCAAGACCTGGCGCCCAATCAACAAGGGACTCTATTCGCAGTACATCCCCAATCCTACTGCCGAAGTTGGCCATTGCGTTCACCACGTGGCCATGAACCCTTCGCGCCCCGGCGTGCTCTTCATGCAGAAGCATTGGGACGTCATGCGCAGCGACAACGCCGGCGACTCCTGGAAAGAAGTCAGCGGCAATTTGCCGACCGACTTCGGATTCGTGATCGACGTGCACGCGCACGATCCGGAAACCATCTACGTCGTGCCCATCAAGAGCGACGGGGAGCATTTTCCTCTCGACGGTAAACTGCGCGTGTACCGCAGCAAGTCCGGCGGAAATGAGTGGGAGGCGCTCACCAAAGGCCTGCCGCAAAAAGACTGCTACGTAAACGTTTTGCGCGACGCCATGGCCGTCGATTCGCTCGATAAATGCGGCGTATATTTCGGCACTACCGGCGGGCAAGTGTACGGTTCTGCCGACGCCGGCAACAGTTGGAATCCTATCGTGGAACATCTTCCCGCAGTGCTTTCTGTGGAAGTCCAGGCACTGCCATGATTCGCGTCGTGCTCCCGGGGCATCTGCGTTCACTGGCGCGCGTCAGTTCCGAAGTCCAGCTGGACATTAAAGGTCCGGTCACACAACGCTCCGTGCTGGACGCCCTCGAGGCACAGTATCCGATGCTGCGCGGCACCATTCGCGATCATGTCACCCAGGAGCGCCGTCCGTTCCTGCGCTTCTTCGCCTGCGCGGAGGACTATTCCCTCGAACCGCCTGACACCCCGCTTCCCGACGCAGTTGCGTCGGGAGCGGAGCCCCTTCTAATCATCGGGGCCATCGCCGGAGGTTAAGTATCGGCTGGCAACGAGTCCCGTCTTCATGTCGTCGGCCCCTGGAGGACAACCGCCAAAAAGTTCCAGCTTTAGATGGAAATGTTTAGCAACGTACTTCCGCCGAAGTTGTATTTCACGTCACCCGCAGCCTGTTTGCCTACGGACACAAACGGAGGCCCACGGGTACAACTCCCGTGCTTAGCGGAGTATCCTCCAGTTTTGCGTCACGCTCTATCAGTCATTGTGTTCCCTCCTCCGCTAAACTTCGGAATTCGAGCTTCGTCCCTTTCACTCTTTCCCGCACGTTGACTATTGACTAATTCGCGTAGAATCAGCCCCACGATGTCTCATATTTCGCTAGAATGATTAGATTAGCGGTTCTCAAGCGGACGACTTCGGTCCACCGCCGCCTCCTTGACTGAAATTCTGAACCATTTTCACCGGCCATCGATCGCTTTACAACGCGCTTTGGAAACTGAGGGAGTCCGATGCATAGATTCGTTATCCTTCTGACCGCTTTCTTGACCGTCTCCGTATCCGTCGCGCAGGCGCAGGCCACCGCCGCCGAATCGGGCCGCGTATTTCTACTGGCGCCGCAATCACGAACATTTTTTCCCCATAACTGGGTCCGCGGTTACACGGATTTCGCCGTGGCGCCGTCACACAACGAACCTGATCTTGGGCGTTGCGCGTTTCCTCAGCCGGCCAGTGCGGGCGGGACGGCTTCCCGGTGCGCGGCCTACGCGCGCTATCTCTTCAGCGGATACATCGAGTTTCAACCGCTGGCCCGGACGTCCGCGCGGCATTTCTTTCTTTTCTTCGAGCCCAAATTCAGTCTTGGCAGAAATATTCCTCAGCTCAGCTACACCGCATCCTTCGCGCCGATTGCTTACGATCGTTCGATTGGAATCGGGTTCCAATTGCCGAGAAACTTCGAACTGCGCGCGACGCAACATCAGTTTGATTGGCTCGGGCGTTACAGCAGGTACCTGGGCTCAGCGGACCTGCGGACCAATGGCTCTTATGGTCTTTACGCCACCCTTGGCGTGCGCTGGTCGTTCGGCGGGTACGGGCACCAGGGGGCCCCATCGGAATATTAGTCCCTGCAAGGAAGACAGCGGAAAGTTGCGTTTCGTGCTACCCGCATGCTCGGCGGCATTATACGAGTCACCAGTCACGAGTCACCAATCACTCCTTCTCCTCCAGCTCATCGGCAAGCCCTTCCAGTTGGTAACGCCAGTCGAGTTCGCGCACTTTTTGCGGATTTTCCCGCCAATCCGGTGCGACTTTCACGAACAGTCCGAGATAAATTTTGCTGCCCAAAATCGCCTCAAGCTCCTTGCGGGCTTCCGTTCCGATTTTCTTGAGCATTCCGCCTTTGTGGCCGATCAGTATTTTTTTCTGCGAATCGCGCTCCACGTTCATGACCGCTTCGATGCGTAGCAGCTTGGGGGTTTCTTCATACTTTTCGACCAACACTGCCAGTGCGTACGGCACTTCGTGGTACATCACCTGAATGGCTTTCTCTCGAATGATCTCCGCGGCCAGGAATCGCTCCGGCTGGTCGGTGACCTGATCTTCGGGGAAGTACGGCTCCCCCTCCGGCAACTGCTTGAGAATTTCTTCCAGCAACTCGTCGCACCCGGCGCCGTGCAGCGCGGAGATCGGCAGGATCGCCGCAAATTCGAATGCTCTTGCAAAAGCATCGATCAGCGGAAGCAGCTTGGGCTTCGGTAATCGATCGACTTTGTTCAGAGCCAGAATCGTTTTACCGCGAAACCGCTTCGCTTTTTCCAGCAGCAAATCGTCCGCGTGCGGATGTATCCGGCTGGCATCCACCATCAGCAACAGTACGTCGATCCCCTCCAGTGCCGCCGCCACTTCCTGCATCATCTGCCGCCCCAGCGCGGAATCGGCTTCGTGCAAGCCCGGCGTGTCGATGAAGACGATCTGCCCTTGTGGCTTGGTCACAATTCCCTGGATGCGATTGCGCGTGGTCTGCGGTTTGGATGTGACGATTGCAATCTTCTGCCCAGCCAGGCGATTCACAAGGGTGGACTTCCCGGCATTCGGCCGCCCCAAGATGGCGACAAATCCGGAACGAGAGGGCTTCTTCTCCGTCTCCATATTTCTTCCCATTCTTGACCCTTCACCGCAACTCTTTGCGCTATCTTCGTCGGTGTATCTTTGCGTTTGAAACTTTTTTCTACTTGGTAGCCAAACGCCGGGTTCTTCCAGCGCTCATCTGCCGCTCCCTGAACGGCTATGGCTTCGTCGGAATCGCCATCCTCTGCTTGTGAATCCGCACGCGCAAAACTTTTCTCTGGTTCGCTTCCAGGACTTCAAAGCGATGCTCCGCCAGATCGATCTTGTCGCCCGGCGCAGGCACTTTGCCGGAGACATGACTCAGCAAGCCTGCGAGAGTAGTGACCGCCTCATCCGCTTTGTCGCCGAACTTCACTTCCAGCAATTCCTCGACGTCGCCGATGGGCATGCTGCCACGCATCACGAGGCCGCCATCCGCTTCACGCACCACATCCGGCGCCGGAGGCTTTCCATCGATTCCGCTTTCGCCGACAATCTCTTCCACCAGGTCTTCCACGGTCGCGATGCCCGCCACCGTTCCATGCTCGTCGATAATCACCGCCAGCGGCTGCCCCTTCTGCCGCATTTCGCGCAGCAACTCCGAACCAACTTTGGTCTCCGGGATGAAGAGCACGGGTTTGACCAGTTCACGCACCTTGCGCTTCAGCAAATCCTGATCCGCGATTTGCAGCAGGTCCTGCGAGTATACGACGCCGAAAATATCGTCGAGCGATTTCTCGTACACCGGGATCTTGTTCAATTTCGTCTCGACAACTTTCGCGTGCAACTCTTCGAGAGTGGCGTCCGCCGGCATGGCCACAATGTCGGGCCGCGGGGTCATCACTTCGCGCACGCGTTTGTCGCTGAATTCCACGACTTGCTCGATCAAGTCCGCCTGTTCCGGTTCGAGGATGCCTTCTTCCTCCGCGGCTTCCACCAACGCTTCGATACCTTCTTCCGTGCGCTGCTCCTCGGTCTTCTCGATCTCGTGCTCCGAAATGCGCGCAAGCGATTCCGCGCCCTCCAGAAAGACGCGCACCGGCCAGACCAGCCACATCGCGCCGCGAATCATCGGCAAAAGAGGAAGCAGCCAGCGCCCCGTCGTGCGGTACAGCAGCATGTCCGGAAGAAAGTGCATGGCGATGACGACTTCAAGCACCAGAAAAACGCAGAACTCCACGAAAGACTCCCAGGTGCCTGGGACGAAGTACACCACGCCTCGCGTCGTCTCCAGCACCAGGAAGGCCAGCCAGAAGTGCCCGAGGATTCGAAACGTTCGCCCGCCGCTGCGGCGGTTGATCCTCAGTTTTGGCTCGATCTCCGCTTCAAAGATTTCCAGATGTTCGTGGACGCGGCCCGTGGTCATGCGACCCAGTTCGCGGTAGATCAAAGCCAGATAGGAAAAAATTGGTAGGGTAAAACCTACCAGCACTACGCTCAGAGCGAAGAGCCAGCTATACTTCATCGCGCCAGTCCAAGCCGCTTTCGTAGCTTCCGTTCCATGCGGTCCATTTCGCCGCGATCGCTTTCGTGATCGTACCCCAGCAGATGCAAGACGCCGTGAAGAATCAGCACTTGCAGCTCATTCGAAAGGTTCCGCCCGTATTTTTTCGCGTAACGCCGCGCCGTCGACGGAGAGATGGCAATATCGCCCAGGTATTCGCCGGCTTTTACTCTCCGCGAGCCGCGCCGCAGCCACAGCGGTCTCCGCCGCGTCACCATGGGGAAGGAAAGCACGTCGGTGGGCCCCTTCTTCTTGCGAAACTTCTGATTCATCCGCGCGATCTCTGCATCACTCACCAGGCAAACGGTCAGGCCCGCTTCGTCCAGCCCCAGTTCGTTTTTCACGCGCCGCAAGAACGATTCGAGTGGAGGCCGCGCCAGGCGCACTGCCCGTTGCCGGTTCAGAATCATCCTTGCTGGATTTCTTTTTCTCGTTCTCTGCCGGATTCTCTCGCCGGCGTTCCCGCTTTGCCATTCGCGGTGTTTCCGCCGCGCTGCGGTTGAGTACCATCATACTCTTCATAGGCGCGGATGATCTGCTGCACCAGGTTGTGGCGCACCACGTCCTTCTCTCCGAATTGCACGACGCCGATTCCCTCGATCTTTCCGCAAACTTCCAGCGCCTCGATCAAACCGGATTTTTTCCCTTGCGGCAGATCGATCTGCGTCACGTCGCCGGTAATCACTGCCTTGGAGTTGAATCCCAGCCGCGTGAGAAACATTTTCATCTGCTCGCTGGTGGAGTTCTGCGCTTCGTCGAGAATGACGAACGAATCATTCAGCGTGCGGCCGCGCATGAACGCCAGCGGCGCAACTTCGATGATTCCCTTTTCCAGGAAGCGCTCCAGCTTGTCCGCATCCAGCATGTCGTAGAGCGCGTCGTACAGCGGCCGCATATAAGGGTCGATCTTCTGCTGCAGAGTGCCGGGCAGGAATCCGAGGCGCTCACCCGCTTCCACCGCGGGCCGCGCCAGGATGATGCGGTTCACTTGCTTGGTGAGCAGCGCGCTCACCGCCATGGCCACCGCGATGTAGGTCTTCCCGGTTCCCCCCGGGCCGATGCCGAACATCATGTCGTGCTTCTCGATCTCCTCCATGTAGCGCTTCTGGCTGGCGTTTTTCGGCGTGACCTGTTTCTTTCCGAAAGCGCGCGTCCGCCCGTGCTCAAACATCCCGCGCGGCGATTCATGCGGTTCCTCGGTCGCCACGCGCATCAGCGATTTCACTTCTGCAGCGGAAAGTGTCCGCCCATGCCGGGTGAGGTGGTTGTACTCCTCCACGATCCTCACGGCCTGGTCGACGCTGTCCTGCTCACCTTCGATGGTCAGCCGCGTGTCGTGCAAATGCGTGCGCACGCGAAGCGAATCCTCGAGCAGGCGCACATTTTCATCCAGGGTGCCGAAGAAAGGTTCGATTTGTCCGGAAATGTGAACGGTACGTCGCATCCAATTGGAAGGTCTTCCTGCTACAGGAACCGGGTGGCCGATGGGATTCCTCCTGGTTGTGCGTGGCCGCTTCGTGGACCACTCAGGGAGAAACTCTCTACACCCTAGCGCAGCAATTCCCCGCGGTCAAGTTACAGGCTGATGACACAAACACACCTGCTTCCACTCCGTCCTGATTCGCACTCCGCTCGCACTGCGCTGCCGTGCGCGCCGCTAAGTTCCTCGAGTACGCTCGATTTGCCTCCCGATGGGGAAGTGCTAGAATTCTAGTGAACCCATGACACCCAAGAATTCCACTAAGACGCTCTACCAGAAAATCTGGGACGCCCACGTCGTTCGCGAAGAGCCCGGTCAGCCCGCGATGATCTACATCGACCGCCACTTGATTCATGAGGGCACCTCGCCGCAGGCCTTCGCCGGGCTGCGCGCGGAAGGCCGCAAGGTTCGCCGCCCCGATCTTACTTTCGCGGTGATGGACCATTCCGTCTCCACCACCGATCGCACGCTGCCGATCCTCGACAACGATGCCAAGCTCCAGTTTGAAGCCCTGGAGATAAACTGCCGCGAATCCGGCGTCCGCCTTTTCGACATGAACAGCAAGAATCAGGGCATCGTGCATATCATCGGCCCCGAGCTCGGCATCACCCAGCCTGGCCAGACCATCGTCTGCGGCGACAGCCACACCTCGACGCATGGCGCTTTCGGCACGCTGGCTTTCGGCATCGGCACCAGCGAAGTCGAGCATGTCCTGGCAACACAATGTCTGGTGCAGTCGCGCTCGAAGACGCTGCACATACTTGTGCACGGAAAGCGGCCCAAAGGGGTCACAGCGAAGGACCTGATACTTGCCATCATCGGAAAGATCGGCATTGGCGGCGGCAACGGCCACGTCGCGGAATATGGCGGCGAAGCGATTCGCGCGCTCTCCATGGACGGGCGCATGACCGTCTGCAACATGACCATCGAAGGCGGCGCGCGCGCGGGCATGATCGCGCCGGATGAAACGACCTTTGCCTATCTCGAGGGGCGGGCGTTTGTGCCGCGCGGGAAGGCTTTTCAGGAGGCCGTGGAGCGCTGGAAGGAGTTGCGCAGCGACGACGGCGCCAAGTTCGACATGACCGTCGAGCTTCACGCCGAGCAGATCGCGCCGCAAGTTACCTGGGGAACGAATCCCGGCATGGTCACCAGCGTCACCGCCCGAGTCCCCGATCCGCAGGACTTCAGGGATCTCAATGATCAAAAGGCCACGGAAAGCGCGCTCAAATACATGGGCCTCAAATCGGGCACGCCGATCGTGGACATTCCTGTGGACCGCGTTTTTATCGGCTCGTGCACGAATTCGCGCCTCGATGATCTCCGCGCGGCCGCGCATTTTGTCGCGGGCAAGCACGTGGCAAAAAACATCAAGCAGGCATTGATTGTGCCGGGCTCGCGCGGCATCAAGACGCAAGCCGAAAAAGAAGGCCTCGACAAGATTTTCACCGCGGCCGGCTTCGAGTGGCGCGACGCTGGATGCAGCATGTGCATCGGCATGAACGCGGACGTCCTGCCGCCTCACGAACGCAGCGCCAGCACATCAAACCGCAATTTCGAGGGCCGCCAGGGGAAAGATGGACGCACGCACCTCGTCAGCCCGGTCATGGCCGCAGCCGCCGCAATTGCGGGACATTTTGTCGATGTGCGCGAACTCGACGTTGCGCTGGTCGAATAACCTCCTGGAGCATGAAATGGGCGACGGCGAGAGCTACGTTGCGTTTCCGCAGAGACGTGTCGAAGAGTTGTTACAAGGAAGAAACAGGTTGCTACAGAGCGCCAATCTGCTACTCATGGTGATCGCGGGCCTGCTGGTATGGGACACTTTTTTCAAACCTACGCCCAAGCCAGCCGGTAGGTTTCAGCAAACGGGCTCTCCGCGAACTGCGCTCGACACGAAGACAGGAAAGCTCTGCTCAACGATCGATATCCCGTACAGGTTCCAGGAAGCAGAAGTCGAAGGCGCGGGCACGTTTGAGGTTCCAGATGGCTGGGATCAAACGCGAATTCAGGCTTACCTGAAGAACTTCAAAGCCGACGACGCGAATGCGTTCCGGCAACCCGGCAAGAAGCCGTTTCACCCGGAATTTGATGACTCGGGGAACTTGTTGCCGTTCTGCGCAAGTCTGGAGTGAATTATGGGCAGCACCCTGAGACGCGACTACGCTGAACTTGTTTATCCACAGATTGAAGCAGCTGGCCATCTGTGGAGTGCTGAAACCGTTTTTGACGAGCGCTCTACCGCTGAGACTGATGAACTCCTAGCCACGATTCAGCTCCAAAACGAGGCTGGCACGACTCGAGTACTGGAGATGACCCTTTCAAAAGCCGCCGTTTGTAATGACGTACGCGACAGATATCATGTTGGAGTTATCAGCGGTCTCCAGGATTGGCTGTGGACCGAGCAGCAACGTGGTTGTATTCGTTTCATGGGCGTTTAATCAAAGGAGCAGGACGTGCAACCTTTCAATACTCATACCGGCATGGTCATGCCGCTCGACCGAGTCAACGTAGACACCGACCAGATGGTGCCCAAACAATTCCTCAAGGCCCTCACCCGCGAAGGCTTTGGCCGCATCCTTTTTTATGATTGGCGCTATCTCCCCGGCGAAAAACCAAATCCTGAATTCGTCCTGAATTTCCCGCGTTACAAAGGCGCATCGGTCTTGCTGACTCGCGCCAACTTCGGCTGCGGCTCCAGCCGCGAGCACGCGCCCTGGGGCGTGAAGGACTACGGCTTCCGCGTCATCATTGCTCCCAGCTACGCGGATATTTTCTACAACAATTGCTTTAAGAACGGGATACTTCCCGCCACGCTCTCCGAAGAGCAGGTGGACGAACTGTTCAAACGCACCGAAAAAGAGGAAGGGTATTCGCTGACGGTGAATCTGCCAAACCAAACCATCGCCGACAAACACGGCCTGATCTTCAAATTCGAGATTGCCCCGCCGCGCAGGGAAGTTTTATTGAAAGGCCTCGACGACATCGGCACCACCCTGCAGCACGAGGCCGACATCACTGCTTACGAAAAAAGTCATCCCGCTACTGCCACCATGTACGACCCCGTCGACGTGAAGTACTACTCCAACGGCCGTTAAGGCAGCTTTTAGTTTTTAGTTTTTGCCAGCAATCAGCCACCTTGGCGCGGCTTGTTTTTTCCCTTGAAGTAAAATTCATCCTTCGAACGGGCCGCGATTCTAAGAGCGCTACAGGTCGGTTCCACCTTTTCGGGACGAGAGAGCTGCGAAAATAAAACGCCGTTATTGAGCGGCAGAGTAAACCGTGCGTCCGCCGACGACGGTGCGGAGAACTCGCGTTTTGGTGAACTGCGCGGGAGGAACCTTGGTGAGATCGTTCGAGAGGATTACGAAATCCGCGTACTCGCCCGGTTTCAACTCACCTTTCTTCCCTTCCTCGAATTCCGCGTAAGCTGCGCCTGAAGTGTAGGCACGAATGCAATCCTCGAGCGAGATTTTTTCCTGCGGTTCCCAGCCTTTTTTCGGACCGCCATCCGGGCGTTCGCGCGTCACGCAGGCGTACAACCCGCGAAACGGACTGATGGGCTCGACGGGGTAATCCGTGCCGAAGGCGAGCCGGACGCCATTTTTCTGCATGGTGGCCCAGGCGTAGGCGCCGATGATCCGCTCGCGGCCGATGCGGTCTTCGGCCCAGCGCATATCGGTGGTTTGATGCGAGGGCTGCATGGAAGCGATGACCTGGAGCTGCGCAAAGCGGGTGAAATCCATGGGCGCGACGACCTGCGCGTGCTCGATGCGGTCGCGCCGGTCGCGCGGGCCGTTGGATTTGGCGACGGCTTCGAAAACGTCCAGCGCGATGCGATTGGCGCGGTCGCCGATGGCGTGGAAGGCCAACTGGAAACCCGCCTTGTCGCGTTGAATGGCCATCGCCGTGAGTTTCTCCGGATCGTTGGTGAGGATTCCACTCGTGAAGGGATCATCGGAATAAGGCTCGAGCATCGCCGCAGTGCGCGAACTCATGGCTCCATCCGTGAAAGCTTTCAGGGCGCCTGTTTTCAGCCAAGGATCCTCGGTGCCGCCCTGAGCGCGCATATTCTGCAAATCGTTGAGCGGCAGATCAAATGGCAGCCACTCCGTGATTCGAACGGTGAGTTTGCCTTCCTCTTTCAGTTGCAGGTAGGTCTGGAAATCCGCCCAATCAGAATAATCCTGAACGGAAGTGACTCCGTTCTTGGCGATATTCTGAAGGACCAGCTCGATTCCTTTGCGAAGTTGCTCCGGCGCGGTGTCGGGAATCCGCACTCTTACCAGGGACATGGCCGCATCCTCTTTCAACATTCCCGTTGGCTCACCAAGAGCGTCGTGTTCGATCTCACCGCCCGGGGGATTCGGTGTGCTCTTATCGATCTCAGCGATTTTGAGCGCAAGCGAATTCGCGACGGCGACATGGCCGGTGACCTGCGTAAGGATCACAGGGTTCTTGGAAGCGACGGCATCGAACTGATGGCGGTTGGGAAATCTTTTATCGGTCCAGAGGTTTTGATCCCAGCCTCTGCCGGTGATCCATTCGCCTGCTTTGTGCTGCGCGACGGCGACGGCGACGCGCTTTTGCATTTCCTCCGGGGAAGCCACGCCCGTGAGCGGGACGGCGAGTTCGTCGGCACCGGCGCTACCGAGATGCACGTGGGCATCATTGAATCCCGGCATGACGAACTGGCCCTTGAGATTGACGGTCTCGACGCCTTCCTGGCCGCCTCCGCAATCGAGGAGAACGTGGTCCGTCTTGCCGATGCAAGTGAATAGGCAGTGGCCGGAACTTTTTGTGCCACGGTGGTTTGCGCGGGGAATGCGGCAACGAAGGCAACAACAACAAACGGGAGAATACTGGCAAGGAATCGCACGCGATGCGTCTGAATTTTCATCGGGATTTCTCTTCCGCAACGCCGGAAATTCCAAGGATAGTCAGGAGCGCGCGCTTCAAACCAAGCTCCCGGCCGGCCGAATCGTACCATTCCTGCAACGAATGGGCTCCGCCGCCGCTGCCGCCCGCGCCGATGGAGATGGCTTCGATTCCCAGGGAGAGCGGAATGTTCGCGTCGGTCGAAGAGCGCTCGATGCGCGATTGATTGCCGACAAACTCGTCAGCAGCGCGGAGTGCAACCAGCAGTTGCGAATCAGAGGCTAAATCCCCGCCGGGACGGCTGCCTAGCAGTTCGACCTTCCATTCCAGCTTCCCTTTCGAACGGTCCCGCGCGGATTCCATCTCGTCGCGAACGCCAGCGCTGATGCACTCACGAAGCGCGGATTCGAGGCGGGCAAGTTCTTCCTCGCTCTCCGAACGAATGTCGACTTTCAAGCGAGCTTCGTGAGGAATGGAATTTACCGAGGTGCCGCCTTCGATCTGGCCGATGTTGAAAGTGGTGCGGGGGCTGGCCGGAACTTTTGTGTTGATAAAGCGAACGGAACCGCGGACGAGCGCGTTGATGGGATTCGGCATGCCGAAGTCCGACCAGCTGTGGCCGCCCGGACCGGTAATCAGGGCTTCGAGCCGGCGCGATGCCAGCGCTTTGCTAGTCACGTGATCGGTGCCAGAGCCGTCGAGCACCACAACCGCTTTGAGTTTCCCGCGGTAGGTATCCACAATCGCGCGCATGCCCCGCAGATTGCCTTCGCCTTTGAGGTGTGCGAATTGGACGGCGCGCGCCAACGCCACTAGCGCAGCCACGCCGGCGCCATTATCGGAGATTCCGGGTGCGACCATTCGGCTGCCATCCCGGTGAACTCTCACGTCCGTGTCCGGAGGAAAAACGGTGTCGAGGTGCGCCGCGACAATGACAAATTCTTTTTCGTTCACACCGCGCAATTCCCCGATGACGTTCCCAGTTCTGTCGATCTGTGTGGCCAAGCCGGCTTCGGTCAGCAACTCCTTGACCGCTGCGGCGCGCCGCGTTTCCTGAAAAGGCGGCGCGGGGATTTCCGTGATGCGTGCCTGCTGGTCGTTGACCCAGGAAATATGGGGCGTAAACCAATCGAGGGCAACGCGGACTCGAGCGTTGTCGGGAAGCCGTGAACCTGGGGCCTGGCGTGGCGCGTGGGGAGAAGCAACGGAGCGAACCGGCATAGCCAGAAGAATAACGCAAACAAGGGCGCGTTTCACCGCCAGGTTACAACATCGTTTTCCGCTCAATTGCGCGTGGACTCGGTGCACAGGGCGAGAACCTCGGCATCGGAGAAAACGCGTTGGGACTGCTTGGCGGCTTCAAATATGCGCGTGACCGTAGCGTCGTCCGCGGGAATGCGGTGTTTCTCCAGCCAGAACAACACGTTGGACTTGCCGCTCATCGGGCCGATCTCGATCACCTGGTCGAGACCGAAGAGATGCGCGGGCACCCCGCTGTAAACGGCATTGGCGAGCTCGAGATCATTTTTTCGAAAGGCTTTGATGAGCGCCGCGGCGTGGACCCCCGTCGCGGTGCGAAACGCATCAAGCCCGACGACCGGATAGTTCGGCGGAATCGTTGTGTGCGTGGCCCTGGCGACTTTTTCGCAATACTCTTTGAGCCGGGAGAGATCCTGCTGGATAAGCCCCATGAGGCGAAGATTCACGAGCATCAATTCCATCGGCGTATTGCCGACGCGTTCGCCGAGAGCGTTGGCGGCAGCGTGGACCTGGTGCG
>WNFI01293872.1_pt1 | contig 15831 bp, 19 predicted proteins | sample 5400471 | NCBI WGS metagenome assembly WNFI01 (sample SAMN13153348, study PRJNA577476) | soil metagenome | isolation source: 100 cm saprolite on Douglas fir-dominated hillslope | place: USA:California | collected 2013-09-17 | reverse complement strand
GTTACACGAAAAATCACGCCGCAGACGCTCGAAAATTCCCGAATGACTCAAACCAACCTAGAAATTGCTGGCTCAGCACGATTTTTCAGCAGCCTGCTAAGGGCAAGGCGCCGGAAGGAGAGAACGCGGATGCTGGAAATCTCTTATGCCGAAAAAGCAGACCCCGATTCCATTTATGCTGACGAAGACCGGGCTTCGCTAATCGAGGCAACGCAAAGTGAACAAGAGGGCCGGCATGCTGAGATTTTGTGGTTGGAGCAAAAACTCATCGGTCCTCTCAGGCCGCACAAGGAAGATCGCCTCCGAAAAGCTCTTGTAAACACCGAGGCTGTGTACGAAGCCCAATGGATTGAGCTCGAAATGGCTGTTTGATCGAGAAGAGCATTCGAGCTTCGTATGGAAATCGAAGGGAATTTTGTGCTCAACCTCATTTTTCCAGCTGCTGGCAACTGGCAGTTCGCGGCCATTGGGGCGGCCGACGTCAAGTGGTGAGGTGAAATTCTGAGATTCGGAGTCCAACGCTTCTCGTACCTTTCGCAGGAGCGCTTTGTTCCTGGAGGTTTTTGCGCGGGGAGAGTACCTCGCTTCAGGGCGAGGCGAGGCGATGAACAATGGCCGCCCACAGTAATGTCTGGCACAATTGCCCTGATTTGCCTTCAGTCTATCCCTTGGCCGCCTTGCCTTGGCGCAGTTTTGCCCAGCGTGCCTTTTGAGCTCTTGCTATCTTCTGCCGCGCGGCAGCTGAAAGCGTCCGCCCCGCTCTCGGTTTCATTTGCTGTCCTGCTCCTACGTTGTTAGCGACCAATCTTCCGAGGGCGGCAATTGCTTCGTCGAAATGCCTGAGCTCTTTCTCAGCACGGTTGCGTTCACTCTGCAATTTCGTGAGGACACGAGTAACATCAAACATTGGCACCTCCTCCGGTTAGGAGATAACCGTAATAAATACTATACATAAGCTGTTCGGCAGAATCTAAGACGAGCCCCATTGCGGGCCGTCTTACCGCCCAAGTTATACGGAACCGGCTGGACCTCCAACTTATGACTTTGACGGGACCCAGCCGCGATGTGTTCGAGGGTCTCTCTTCTCGCTTACAGAGACGAGACTAGAGCATCCCGAGGAATTCCTTCCATGGCGTCGCAATCAGTGTCTCAGTCGTCGAATGTCCGTAAGCGCGGATAATCATTGCCGCTTTCTCGATTTCCTTTGTATCCTGTGCCTCGACAACATCAACCACATCGAACCGCCCCAGGGTTGCAAAACTTTCCTTCCACGTCACGCCAGGGCACTCCTTCTTGATCTTGCTGGATACTTCTTCGGCGAGTTTCTTGAAGTCTTTGGGATCTCCGAATGCCCCGGGCGAAAACCGACTCAAAATCACATACGTGGCCATCGCACACCTCCTGCTAGCGATACCTCAGAACTCTGTGAAACGTACTTCTGTAAGTTGCCGGCCTTCTCTGGCTCCGTCCAAATCCACTTACGGGTCGCTTCCTTCCTCCCCCTTAATCGTGCTCGCTTGCCCAATCTCGTGGCTTAAGGTAGTCGAGGAGTTCCGCCTCAGGCGTGCCAGGTGACGGAACTTCGTCATATCCCCAGATGACTTGCGGCGGCAGGCTCATCAGGATTGACTCAACGCGGCCGCCTGTTCGGAGTCCGAACATCGTGCCGCGGTCGTAGAGCAAGTTGAACTCGACATATCGTCCGCGACGGATCAGTTGCCAGCGGCGCTCCTTGTCACTGTAAGGCTCGCTCAACCGACGTTCAACGACAGGGATGTAGGCGCTCAGGAAGTCGTCCCCAGCGTCACGCACAAACGCAAACACGTCATCCAGCCGTTCGGTGAGGTAGTCAAAGAAAATACCCCCAACGCCTCTCGCCTCACCCCGGTGCGGCAAATAGAAATACTCATCGCACCAGTTCTTGAAGTGTCTGTAATCGGCGACTGGATGGCGCACGCAGACTTCCTTCCAGATGCGATGGAAATGAATTACATCCTCGCGTCGAGGGTAGTACGGCGTCAGATCCGACCCGCCACCGAACCATGCTGCCCGTCCTTCAGCACACCCCTTGCAGATGTGACGAAAATTCGCATGCACCGTTGGCACATGGGGATTTCGCGGGTGAATCACTACGGAGATCCCGGTAGCAGCAAAGGCAGCGCCTTTGCCCGGCATGCTGGCCGCAAGGTCTTCCGAAAACGAACCCCTCACCTCCGAGAAGTTCACCCCTGCCTTTTCAAACACAGCACCGTCCAAGAGAACACGAGTAATCCCTCCTCCGCCCGACGGATGCTCCCATCGACCCTCGCAGAATCGAGCTCTACCCCCACCACGCCCTTCAAGTTCCTCCACCACCGCGCAAATACGCCCTTGCAGCCCCTCGAAATACCTTGCTGCCTCATATCCCAACTCGTTGAGGTTAAAGTCAGTCATCTGTTTCAACGTGATCCCCGTCCGTCATGCCGGAGGGGGATAAGTCCCACGCACTCAAAATGTCTACTTCTCCCATGCCTCAGCTCATTGTCGCGTGTTGCGCTCTTCTTCTCTGCGCCGGCTCCAGCTTCTTCGTGACCCACGACGAACTGATTCAACCACTTCACGGATTGCCTCAACCACGAGCTTGGGCTCGTCAAACTGGATCCAGTGGCTGCTCTTGGAGGCAACTATGTGCTTCCCCCGGGAGGATAGGTGCGCCAAGGCCTCATGCTCCTCCATCCGCGAAGGAGAAGGGTTGCTCGCCGACAGCACAACCAACGGAATGTCACCGTAATCGCCGGTGGCAGCAATTTGGGCTGCGCTTAGCGGAAGTGACTCGGCCTGGCTTACCATGGCTGCAAAAAACTTCGGCTGCGTCCAGAAGGCTGCAACAAATGGCCGCACCTCTGAAGGTAGCTTCGCCAACGGGGCAATCATACGCTCCGCCTCCGCTAGCGTCCCGCTCGTCAGCAGGGAAACGCTGGAGCGCGCTAGTCCATGTGCCCCAAGACCCACGAGAACAGAGACGAGACGGGCGACTCCCAGCCGCGCGAGCAGCGCGCCAAATCGGGAGAGCCGTACCGCGCCAGTAAGTTTTCTGCTTTCTGCCTCGGTCATTTGTAACCAGTCGTTTGGGTGGACAGGATCAACGAGCACCATGCCCGCAACTTCGTCTGCGTAGTTGCTTGCGTACAGGCGCGCTGTAAAGGTGCCAAAGGAGTGTCCAACGAGGACATACGGACCTTCCACTCCAGCATGGAGGAGCAGCGCGTGGAGTTCTTCCACGATCTGCCGGCTCGTACGGGGCATGGGTCCCGCATCGCTCCAACCGAGGCCCGCGCGATCATAGCTGCAAGCGCTCGTGAACTTTGCCACCTCAGGCTGCACGAACGTCCAACTCAGCGAAGTACCGGGAAACCCGGAGTCCATCACCACCGCTGGAGTGCGCTCGCCTGTGCAGTATGTGTGCAGCCGGTGACCACCAACGTCGACCATTTGACCGGGAGGCGGGAACCTCCGCGCGTCTATGGCACTACCGATCTTCTGGAATACCTGGCCCGCGAGCACAAGAAGCGCGAGAAGCACCGTGAACCCAACCAACAGTCCCAGGATGCTGGTCCTCAAGACGTGCGCGACGCGGTGTGTCAGGACATCCATTACACGAGAGCCTTTCCCGATGTGCGGGCCTGGCCAATGTATAGCATGGTCGGTAGCCGTCGACAGGACAAAGTCCTTTGAAATCAGTCGCCCTTGACGCACGCAATTGCAAGCTTCTGAAACATGAAGTGGCAGTTGGCCGAGTGGCGCTCGACTGCGAACGGTCTAAGATCACTTGTGCGAAGGGCTGTTGAACGACAACTCTCTCACATACAGTCTTTAGGGATGATGACCGGATGATGAGACTTGATTGGAATCGCGGAGGCCTTGCCGAGGGCTTGCGATGTTACCGTGCCGGGGAGTTCTTCGGGGCACATGAGTACTGGGAAGGTGTGTGGCTGGAGTCGCGGGAGCCGGAAAAAACTTTCTTGCAAGCGTTGATTCAGGTAGCGGCGGCATTTCACCATTTTCAGCGCGATAACCAGCAAGGCACCACGTCCCTGCTACAGGCGGCACTACGGCGACTCGAGCCTTATCCGGCCTCCTTTGGAGGCATCTCCGTAACGCCGCTCTGCGAGGAAATTCGCGAGTGGTTGAGGGCGCTCGAAGCGCGCGACGCGCTGTTCCACCTTCCTTTCCCACAGATACAACTAGACAGGTGAGGGAACAGTTGGGCCCTCTAGCTGCGACGGTGAAGGCCGCGAGACAAGATGCCAACATGGAATTGTCCTTCCAGCATTCGTCGTGCTCAGTTTGGATTCGGACTATCGACAGCGTCAGCCGCGATTCCGAATAGTTTGAAAAGCATAAGTTTGCAGTTACTTCAAACTTCCGCTTCAAATCACATACATGAATGTTCCGCCGACGAGGTTCGAAAATGAGAAACGAAGGAAGGCAAAAACTGGGGTTCTTCCCGCTGTCGCTCGCTGAGGCAGGACGCATTCGGCGGTTGCTACAATTCTCGGATGAACACAGTTCAGCACTCGACCCATGCGTTGGTGATGGTGCGGCATTCACTGCAATCGCAAGCAGCAGAACCGTATCGCGGTACGGCGTTGAACTGGACGCTGGCCGAGCCGAACAGGCACGTTCCAAAGGAAGCGAGGTGCTCCACGGGAACTGCTTTGACGTGCAGTGTCCGGTGGAATCATTCTCGCTGATCTATTTGAACCCTCCGTATGACTTCGAGATCGGCGAGGAGAAATCGCAGCGCACGGAGAAGCTCTTCCTGGAGCATGTATATAGGTGGCTGAAGCCAGGCGGCATCCTTGTGCTCGTCGTGCCTGCGAGACGAACTGCCGATTGCACTGTCCTGCTTTCGATTCATTTCCGAGACATCCGTGTTTACCGGCTCACGGAACTCGAATGCGTGCGCTACCAGCAAGTCGTTGTGATAGGAGTGCGCCGCACTCGGCAGGAAAGGGACCGATTGCGAGACAGCGAGATCATTCAGGCACAGCTCTGGCTGGCCTCCCTCGAGAGAGAATTGCAGGGACTTCCGCCGCTGCCGTCAGAGCCTGAACATCTGTACGTTGTGCCTCCGGGCGTACCCGTGCGCCTAGTCCACCGCGGGCTTCCGTTGGACCAAATAGAAGACCTGTTGCCGAAATCGTCGGCTTATCGCCAGGCTTCAGCGGTGATTTTCGCGCAGCAGGCAGACGTGACTGGCCGCCCGCTAACGCCCCTGCATGGCGGGCACGTTGGGCTGCTCTGCACGGCCGGAATGCTCAACGGTATCTTCGGGGATGGTGAAACGCGGCACGTCGCACACTGGCAGTCGATCAAACTGGTGGACAAGTCGGAAGAGGAAGAAGACGGGAAGACAGTTATTCGAGAGAAAGAGCGGTTCTCGAACGAACTGACGCTGGTCTTCTCCACAGGAGAGATCACCAGTCTGAGGTAACTCGTGCGCCAGGGAAAGGAGACAAAACCATGGGTGACCGGTGTTATTCGACGCTCATTTGTGCCGAGCGGGACAAGGACGTATTCGAGAAAATGGGTTACCGGCTTGAAGAGTCGCAGGCACTGTCCGCGGAAAGGAACGAAATCCCTGGTGCGGTCGTAATGGTAGACGAAGAGGCCAACAACGGAAACTATGACGAGCTGACTGCAGTGACAGGCATTCCTTTCTTGGTGTGTAACGGCTCGTGTCCTGGTGCCTACGGCGACCACCTGATTGTTTCGGATGGCAAGGACTGGCACTACTCGGAAGCCTTGCATGAGAGCAACTACCCCGCTGTCCGAGTCGAATATGGCGGGGTGATCCGGGGCTCAGAGGTGGACGACGCAAGGAAATACTGGAACGTGTATTCAAGGGCTGTGGCCGCGATCAAAGGAGCTGCGCTACACAGGGCGCCCCGAAGTTGAACGAGACAAGTTCTACCGATTCTACCGAGCAGAATTCCCGCCACGCTTCCACGAAGTGAAATAGTCCCCCAATTCCCTAACATGCGTTTCCCAAGAAAACATCGGTGTTATCGATCATTTCCAAACCCCAATTGGGGGGTGAATGCGACGCATCTATTGGCTGGAGGAAGCGAAATGCAGAACGCACACGAGCGCTTTGGAACGATGGAATTCATCAAACGCACGAAGGACACTACTACTCGCGTCCGGGTTTACATAGACCGCGTCGTCCTGGAAACCGCAAAAGATGAACGAGGTCAGGCTGCCACCCACTTGGTCTCTATGATCGGTGGGGATGCCGAAATCGGTGCCCTCTGGGCAGCAGTGACCGAGGGTGCGTTGTTCCATATTCAACTTCCCGGCCGTATGCAGATTGCTGCCGCTCTTGGTCTCGAGGCCCAATGCTTTCGCGGAAGTGTGGCGGTTTCAGGCAGGAAGCGTCCGGCCCGGCACTTGGTAGCTGTATCGGCAGAGTTAGCCAAGACGAAACCTGGTGCGGACCGCGAGGGCGCACGGACCATTCTGTGCGATGCCGATCCGGTGTTTGTACTTTATCGGGTCGCGTGGCGATATGGACTTCCAGTGGTGCCGGAGTGGGCTCCGTGGTTTATGCGCGAGCTCAATCAGCGGAAGGCGATCCGGCCCTTGGTGGGACTGGGATGCTCACCCCTGCTGGTGAGCGGGAATAAGCCTACCTTTCTCAAATGGATCGGTAAGGCTCTAAAGGAAGGTTTGATCTGCATGCCGAAAGAGAACGGGGCGATCTGCTGGAGGTTGCCCAAGAATTTCCTTGAACGGCCGACTCTGTCATCAGCCGAAGCGCCGTGAAGCGGGCCGTCAGCCTCATCGGCCGCTTAGCCACCCCCGCTGTCGGCCGCGGTTCGGGCGTCTTTGGCATCGAGAGTGAACAAGATCGAATTCATACCCATGATTGTTTCCTGCCGCTCCACACGGAATCTCAACTTCGCCAGCACTCGAATCGAAGCAGCGTTTTCAGGGTGAACGAGTGCGGTCAGTCGGTCGAGGCTAAGCTCATCGAAGGCGACGCGCACCCAGGCTGCTGCCGCCTCAGTCGCAATACCCTTTCCCCAGTACGGCTGTACCAAGCGGAATCCAAGATCGATCCAGCCGTAGTCCCGCAGTTCGAGTAACCCCGAATCGCCGATCAAGCGTCCCGTGCTGCGATCCACGATGATCCACTTGCTGAAGCCATGCGCGATCTGGTGCTCCTGATACTTGGCCAGCCGCGTCTTCGTTTGACCGATGGATGTGTCGGGGCCGGACGGGGTAAGCCGCATAACGACTGGATCGCCGAACCAGCCGAAGGCTGCCTCTGCGTCTGTTAGCTCGAACGGACGCAGAATGAGCCGGCTGGTTTCAATCTTGAGGCGCATGGACAGCCCGTCTCCGACCAGTTCTTCAATTCGATTAGACCTTCACTAAACCTGTGAGTCAAAAATTCCGCTAATGAGAGGTCTTTCGGAATCATGGACAACATACCTGACATTGCCACATATCTGCGTGCGTGGGCCCCCGAGCTGGGTGAGAGAATTCTTCAGACCTATCCGCCGCTGCACGGTTTTGACGACGCAGCTTCGCCGCTCACCGGGCAACTCCTCCGTAAGCCGTTTCCTGCACAAACACTCGCGATGATGGGCGTGGTAAAGCGTTGGAAAGAGGCACGGGGCGCGGCGGTGATCGCGGAGTGCGGGACTGGCAAGACGCTGATCTCGCTCGGCGCCGTCCACGTGCACAGTGACCGCGAGCCGTTCACGGCCCTCGCCATGGTGCCGCCGCAGTTAGTTGAGAAGTGGGCGAGAGAAGCATTTCTAACTTTGCCTCGCGTTCGCGTTTTCTTCATCGACGGTCTCCGAACTCCGACGAGTTCCGTGGGGCATGCGGGGGTCAACGAAGTCAGGCTGCGCAATGGCCGCATCATCCGGGAAGGACTGCGCACCACGCTAACAGAGTTGCGGCAGCGGAAGACGGCGCGCACCGCTCGCCAGCGCTGGGATTCCATCTGCGGGTTCCCGGCTCTGTTCATTGTGGGGCGAGACCGCGGGAAGCTCAGTTACTTCTGGCGACATGCGCACGGGCTGGCGCACTGCGGCCGGTACCATGGCTCCGTTGTGAACGCGGACACAGGCTGCCCGATCTACCTGGGAGAGGATGGGCAGCGACTTCTCTCCGTAGACTTCAAGAAGGCAAAGCTGAGTGAAATTGTCGGCAATCAGAATGACGAGGACTCCGGAAAATCCCGACGGGAGTTGTACAGCGCGTTGTGGCAGGCGGACGGGAAGAAGATCCGGCGTTTCGCTCCGGTGGATTTCATCGGCCGCTACATGCCGGATTTCTTCGACTACGCAATCGCTGATGAGGTGCACGAGTTGAAAGGAGATACCGCCCAAGGAAACGCACTCGGCACGCTGGCTGGATGCGCGCAACAAACCGTGGTCCTTACCGGGACGCTCCTCGGAGGCTACGCCGATGAGGTGTTCAACATCCTTTTCCGCCTGCATCCGGCGAGGATGGTCCGGGAAGGGTTTGAGTATGGGGAAGCCGGCGTGCGCGCTTTCACGGAAACCTACGGGCTGCTCGAAAAGATCACCGTAATCGAACCGGCGGATAACGCTTGCTCGGAGGCGCGTGTAACGAAACGTGTTCATCGCCGGCCGGGAGCTTCGCCGCTTCTGTTTGGCCGCTTTCTGATGAGTCTGGGAGCGTTCATTTCGCTCGAAGACATCTCGGAGGCGCTGCCGCCCTACCGGGAGGAGGTCGTCAGTTTAGAGATGGATCCTCCATTGAAGGAAGCCTACAAGAAACTTGAAGAGGACGTGAAAAACGCGCTGAAGGAGCATCGCGGGAATCAGTCGGTAATGAGTGTAGCACTGAACGCCTTGCTGCTTTATCCAGACCGGCCGTTTCGCCCAGGAAATTTGTTTGGGTGGGAATACGACCCAGAGACGCAGCGGCGCGAAAGATTCCTCATTGCGGAGACGCCAGATCTGAACGAGGACCACGTATACGCGAAGGAGCGCCGGTTGGTGGAAGAAGTGAAAGCAGAGTTGGCGCGTGGCCGTCGATGCCAGATCTACGCTGTGTATACGCAAAAGCGAGATGTGACTCGAAGACTGGAACAGATCCTCACAAACGAGGGGATCCGGGTCGCGCTGCTCACCACAGATGTGCCGCCTGAGACGCGAGAGGGCTGGTACGAGCGCCAGCTCCGCGCAGGAGTACAAGCCGTCATCTGCCACCCGAAACTCGTCCAGACCGGACTGGACCTAATCGACTTTCCGACGATCCTGTTTTACGAGACTGGGTACTCCATCTACGTCCTCCGGCAGGCGAGCAGACGAAGCTGGAGAATCGGGCAGCGTCTTCCGGTGAAGGTGAAATACTTGCACTACGTCGAGACGATGCAGGAGAGCTGCCTCCGGCTAATGGGGAAGAAGCTGCTGGTCTCTCTGGCCATGGAAGGTAAGTTCTCTTCAGAAGGATTGCAATCCATCAACGACGAAGATGACATCTTGATGGCCATGGCCCGCGAACTCGTGACAGAGAAGGGAATCGGGGAGCGCGCCGATGCGGTGTGGGCCACGCTTCAGAAGGAGCAGGAAGACACACTTGGTACCCGAGCGAAAGAAGATCCGGAGGCCGTGGCCGAGCAACCCGTCGCTGCAATTCCGTTGGTCGAGCCCACATCGGCTCAAGTCGACCAGTGGTCTGCAATCAAATCGACAGTGGAATCACCCCGCCGGAGAAACCCCCGGCGATCGACCTCGGCGACGCCAGACGAACAACTCACATTGTTCTGAGTGACTTGTAAAAGCCACAAGTCATTCGGAGCCAGAGGCAATCCGACCAGACAAGAAAAGGAGAACGCCATGGGCATTCTCGGATTAACACACGACGAGAACGGCGCGGCCCTCGAGAAGTTCCCGGTGACGATCAAAGTCGCCATCGGGGAAGGGCCCACGCCGGATAACGAGAATAGTAGTCCACGGGCGCTATTTCATTTCGTTTTTAAGCGGAGAACCATGCGGGGACAGATGGTGTATTGGGAACCCGCGCCGGATTTCGCCCAAGTCTTTGGGGACAAACCGACGGAATTGGCAGTGATCTTCCTTCATGATGACCCGAGAGAGATATGCCCATCGGAAAACGCCCTGTGGACGAGGAAGGGCCGCCTATGTCACGGAGAGCTTGTGCAGATCACCACTGGCAATGCGCCACACTACGAAATGCAGGCAATCCGAAGGACAACAGCGCACCCGGAGGGAGAGTCCTGGCCAGGTAATCACAAGTATGCCAATGGACCGAAGGAAGGCCAGCCAATCGAAGGTTGTGGAGCCGGCTGCCCCGAACTTGAGAGTGGCAAATGCGGTCCCTCCGCCGATCTCTACTTCATCTTGGAAAAATTCCCTAATTTGGGGGCCATCTGCCGACTGCATACGGGGGGCAAGACCTCGGTCCCCAATTTGTCAAACGCTGTGGCTCAACTGCACAGCTGGAATGGGGGCCGATTGAAATGGGTTAGAGCCGTCCTAAAGGTCACACCGGAACTTCGCTGGCATCCCGGGCATTACGGAGAGTGGGAAAGCTCAGTTGTCCCTATTCTGAGCCTCGAGATTGGAGGGACAACGCTGAACAGTCTGGGCACCAAGATGAACGAGCCGGCAAAGCTTCGTCTCGAAGCGCAGGCAGCTTGTGCCGGTGAACAGCGAGTCCCATTCGTCGTGCGGGAAAGCGAACTGGAACGTGCCCAAGAGATCACGGATGAGTTCTATCCACGGAACAAGGACCTTCTGGAGGAGCAGACTGGCGCGATCATTCCATCCCCTGGGAATGCAGAGTTGTGTGCAACGATCTGCGAGCTAGCACGGATGCTCGGTTACAACCCAGCCAACACAAAGATACTGGTGGGGCAGTGGCGGCAAGATCTTGTGGGACTCGAGAGGAAGCTGCAACACGAACTCGATGAGGGACCGCAGATTCCTCCTCCTGAGAACAGGTGCGGCAGGCACTCCCGGCGCCACTAGGGCGTGAACGGCCAACAATTCAACAAGAATGCCGGTGGCAAACCCCCGTCCGCATCTTCGCTCGAGGGGTGAAAGGGCCAGCGCAACGGTTATGTTTGTGAACAGCACATCGGACCAAGGACGATTGCAAGCCTTCGGTTAACAGCCGTGAATTTAATTTCATCACAAGTTGCCGGAGCCGAGCTTAATCGAGGGTTTTTTATTCGCTTTTTGTAATTTTTCTCGCCGTTCATATGACACCTACATGACACTGGCAGAGCCTTCGGGTAAAGACCGAACGGCTGGCATCGCGTGATCGGAGGTGGCAACTTTAGCTGTCGACTTTTGAAGTCTGCGGCAGTGGCAGTATTCACTTCTCGGGAAGCGGGTTGGAGGGCATGGTACGGAACCCAGCATTGTGGGCACTTCGTATGAGTTTCTGTTTTGCCGTTTGACGCCCTTTGTCAACTCGAGGATACGTTTGATAGTGGTGTCATTTGAAAAGGTTTCGCGAGGAATTCTAGCCCACGGATGGAACAAGATTTGTCTTTGGTGTAGGAGGGTGTTGTGAGCCGACCGTATTACTTGCTGACTCTTTCTGAATCCTCGAAAACCACGTCGGTGTATGCGTTGCGATCCTCGGCCGTCCGCGAGATCTATTTCCAGATCGCCTTCCACGACCAGGAAACACTCATCGGAACGCGGATGCTGATGCCAGCGAAATTCTCCCTGCATCACCGCCAATCGCACGCAATGATTGTTAATGTTCACGACGACGAAATTCTTGTAGGTTTGGTCGACCGAGTCGGCCTGTTGCTTCAAATTCACTACCGTTAGCCCGGGAAACGCCGCATCTTCGCTGTGCGTGCCCCCCTGGTCGTTCTGCTTGGTTTTGTAATCCGTCATGCCCAGGCCCCGTTGCTTCCTGCCCAACCTTGCGAGGATATTGCCGCTTAGACGGCAAGTCAATCCGCATGGTTGGATGCGACAGGGTCATTTTTCATCTTCTTTCAAATGACACAACTACCGTACGTTTCGCAACTGACACGCTTTCAGCGGAGGGAAATCACGGTTAGGCCTTCAACGTAGTGGTCCGGAGCTTAGAGGCCACGCTGCTCAATAATCTGGCAACGAATGGATTCACTTTAAAGCTCAACAGCTTTGGCAAGTTCTCCGTCCGGCGTAAATCGGGGATTCTCCGTAGAATTCCCTTCACGGGCGAGACCATGCAAACGAAGATGAAGCGGAAGATCAGGTTCATCAGTTTGGGGGCGCTTCGCCGGCAGGAGCGGGTTGAGCGATAAGAACTACGTTGGCTACTAGGCAGGTTTTCCGCAGATCGAATCAGCCTGTGCTATGAATCGGTGTCTGGGAGATCGAAACACTCCGGGCGCGGGCCGCTTCATCTCACGGTTTCAGGAGACTTATGGAATTCTCGACTATGAATTTATTGATCCAAGAAGATGCGCCTTTGTGTTCTAGATTCACAAACGTCCCGTTGCGCTTCTGACACTCCGTCTCTCAAGGAATATGTGCTTGAGGACGGACAGTTGCTCTCGAAAACGCATAGGATCTATGCCTCTGGTCGGCATTTTGTCTCACACGGCAAAGCAGGGCTCCTCCCACCGGCCAACCTCATGCAACTCTTGCGACAGTTATTTGCCGGAACACTGGCTTTCAACCGCCCTCTTTACAAAGGTCTCGCCAACGCCGGCAATTCGGCAAACGATTGTGACAGAGCGCGAATTCTCGCCTCGTCCAACGGACCTGACCACACTCCGTCCCGCTTGACCGATGAACCCACAATGAACGCATCCGCGTCAGCGTACTCTCCGATATTCTCGACGGTGATGCCTGAACCTACGAGCGTCGGCACATTAACGGCTTGAGAAACGCACCCCACCTCGCCTGGATCCGCCGGCTGCCCGGTGGACACGCCTGTGACGATCACGCCGTCCGCCAGAAAGAACTCAGCCGCCCGCGCTGTTTCCGCCAAATCCACGTCCGCCGTTATCGCGTGAGCCGAATGTTTCTTTTTGATGTCGGCAAATATCTGAACCTGGTCGGCCCCGATCATTCGGCGATAGCGAAGAAGTTCTCCGGCGCTCGATTCAATGAGTCCTTCGTCGGCGACATGCGCGAACACGAACCCCTCAACGCGCACAAAACGCGCACCGCAGGCGTGAGCCACGGCCAACGCGGATTGATTCGCGGCAGCGAGAACCTGAACTCCCAATGGCAAGCCCGAAGCGCGCCGGACGCTGTAACCAATCACCGCCAAAGCCGCAGCGATCTCCGGTCCCACGGAACCTTTGAGGTAAGGCCTGTCATGCGTGTTCTCAATGACCACTCCATGGAAACCGGCTGCTGCATACATCCGGGCTTCTGCTGCGCACTCCTCGGCAATCGCGTCGACGCCGCGGGCGGCGTTCGGTGTACCCGGGAGACCACCGGTATGGATGGCACCGATCAGAGCTCGGCGGACACCGAAGAGAGACGAAATAACATTTTTTGAGTCCATCGCATTATCCAGCGAAATGCTGGCACACCGCCCGACCGCGCGGCCAACTTTTCCTGGGGGTCGACGTACACGCGTAGAAGCATCTTCGCGTGCTGCGTGCCGCAATACTGGGCACACTGTCCGAGGTACACCCCCGGCTCGCGAGGATCGATCCAGGTGCGATTGACGCGGTTGGGAATTAGGTCGGTCTTTCCTGCGAGCCGCGGAACCCAAAAACTGTGGTCTGTGTCGGCGGACAACAGGGTGATGAAGGTAGGTGTCGGATGTGCGGGGTCGCTTACCGGAACGTGCAACTCATTCGCGGTGACCACACCGAGCTTTGGATAGCGGAACTCCCACCAGAACTGATGGCCGACAGCCACTACTTCGATCGTTCCGGGCGGCGCTGGAGCGTCCTGCACGGAATGAATGACCCGCGCCGTCAAGAGAAACAGCACCAGCACGATGAGGACGGGCATCACCGTCCACGCAAGCTAGATCTGATTGCTGCCGAAAACCTGCGGAGGCTCATGGCCGTTGTCTCCCGCGCGCCTGCGATATTTCACGATCGCGTAGACCAGCAGGCTGAACACCACCGTAAAAATGAGTCCCGTGATTTCGAGAACGAAAATCGACAGCCGGAAAATGGAGTCGGCGGGTGTCGACACCACCGGCACGGGCGTACAATTCGCCCAGCATCAACCTAGGCCACGATAGCCCAACAGGGGATACGCCATGTTTGGGACGGATAGTCGGCAACTCGGAATTACCCCCGCGCGTTATGCGATCAGGCCCTATACGCTCATCCTGAGTTTGCGTATCCCATCGCGAATCTGATGTGCGTTGGCTCCCCCATAGCCGAGGATTAAGCCGCCACTCGGAGGAGGTGTTAGGTAGCAACTGGACAAAGGGATTGCGGAAATGCCCCTCTGGGCAGCCCTCCTTGAAACCGCCACATCGTCAGTGCCCGGGGGTAGCAGCGCCACCAGATGCATCCCCGCTTCGGCACCAATCACCTTGGTCATATCTCCCATCTGGATTTGGATCGCATTTACGAGGGCCCTTCGCCGCTCCATATAGAGCATTCGCATCCGGCGTATATGGCGAGCGAAGTGTCCTTCTCGGATGAAATCGGTCAAGACAGCCTGATAGAGAGTCGATGAAAAGATGTCGGCGGCATCCCGAGCGGCCGAGAAAGCGGGTACCAAATCCTTGGGAACAACCACGTAGCCCAAGCGCAAAGCAGGAAACAGGACCTTGCTGAACGTCCCGACATAAATAACCCTCCCATCTGTGTCCAGGCCTTGCAGCGACGCGATCGGGCGGCTTCCAAACCTATACTCGCTGTCGTAATCGTCTTCAATAATCCAAGCACCGGAGCGCGCTGCCCAATTGAGGAGAAGCATGCGGCGAGTGGCACCCATCGTCATGCCCATGGGATATTGGTGCGATGGCGTGACATACACAGCACGCGCGTTGCGACCTCGACGCATGATCTCGGCTACGTTCATGCCGTCGTGATCCACAGGAACGGGAACCAAGTGAGCCCCGACGGTCATGAACGCCTGGCGTGCGCCGGGATAGCCGGGTTCTTCCATGCACACCCGATCTTTGGGGTCCAACAGAACCTGCGCGGAAATCTGCAAAGCCTGCTGCGACCCCGTTGTCACCAGAATCTGCGATGATTCGCATCGCACCCCACGAACTGCGCCCAAATATTCCGCGATGGCTTCGCGGAATGGCAGATATCCCATGGCATTGCCATAGGCCATGATGCCCCTTGGCGGCCTTCGAGAATGCCGAGCTACCAGCTTCGACCAGACGCCGATTGGAAAGTAGTCGAGGGCAGGCAGGCTTACTCGAAACGCACCCAAGTTGTCCAACCATGATTGCGCCGGCACATGCGTCAACGCCACCCCACGACGTGACATTCGGCGTGGACCTCGCTTCTCCACCATTTCTTGAAGCCCTTTCCCCGCTTTCACGGCCGGGGGACTCAACCTGTCATCCGGGATGGATCTAGCCACACACGTGCCAGCTCCAACGAAAGTCTCCAAATAACCTTCGGCAAGTAATTGGTCGAAAGCACCTAGCACGGGCATGCGGGAAATCTTCAGCTCGGCGGCGAGGTTTCTGGTTGACGGAACTCGTTGTCCCGGCCGCAATTGGCCGCCGGTGATCGCTCGCCGGAACCAGTCATACAACTGCTGGTATAGCGGAATTTCCCCGCGATCTTGGAGCGCAATCGGCGGAAGGTAGCTGGCCGGAGTCCGTTTCATGTAGGACGAATGCAAAGTGGCATATCGTATCACATCAGAGTGGCTATTGTGA
>WNFI01710759.1_pt1 | contig 15835 bp, 11 predicted proteins | sample 5400471 | NCBI WGS metagenome assembly WNFI01 (sample SAMN13153348, study PRJNA577476) | soil metagenome | isolation source: 100 cm saprolite on Douglas fir-dominated hillslope | place: USA:California | collected 2013-09-17 | reverse complement strand
GTCGCCAGCGAGAGACCGCCCTTGCGCTTGTCCTGGCTGTGGCACTCGAGACAGTTCTTCTCGAAGAGGGGTTTCACTTGCCGGTCGTAATCGATTCTCCGAGTCCCCTGTGACGCGGCGGTTACCCCGGCAACGCTGCCAAGCCCTGCCAACACCAGCACTAGCGCGGCAGCGGATACCACCGACGAAGCCACGGAAATTCCGGCGATTCTGCGCATCGAAGGACCTCTCGTGCCTGTGGATTATGGGATCTATGAGTTTAGCTCAAGCCGATCGACCCGAACACCCGTCGTCGATCGAGATCGAGCGCGTCGCCGGTGGCCGTCCCGCCCTCCTTGCCTCGCATTCCCCAGTACAATGTCGTCGTGATTCAGGGCTCGGCCGCCCAAATCGTCCGTGACGGGGTTGCCCGCGCCGACCGTTTCCGGCGCGCGCGCGAGACGAGCTGCCCTCCTTGGCATCGGCGCGGCCGCGGTCGCCGCTTACGCGTACGTGTCGCGTCGCGATCGCCCGATCTCCGATACCGCCGCCGCCGAGATCGACGCGCACGGCGGATTCGGCGGCGAGTTACAAAGCGCGGCTTGGTTTGCTGCGCGTGACAGGCAGGGGCCGTGGATTGATTTTCATCTCGCGCGGGCCGCCGATCGGCTGCAGGCCATTGACTGGACCGGACTGTATCCGGCGGTTCGTGCCCCGCGCGCGAAGGCCGCGGCGGCGCTGCTGGCGCTCGGCGCGCTGGCGCTCGCGCTAACCGTCCGGGGACGCGATATCGTCCATGCCAGCGGGTCGGCAACCGGCACGGCCCTCGCCCGAGCCCGAACGCCGGCGTCAGCGTCGTGGTTGGCGGCGCTGCCGCCCGACATCAGGAAGCAGCTCGAAGATCTCCTCGAGAAAGCTGAGAGCAGAGCCGCAACGGGCGCCGGGAGCGCGCTGAGCACCGCGGAGGTCCGGGATCTGCTCTCGCGGCTCGCCGCCGCGCCGGATCTCCGGACGGCAAAGGATCAGAAGGGCGGACAGGACGCGGCGGGCGACCTGGCGGCGTTGATACCCAAGGACCTGCAAGCCTCCGTGGAGCGCGTCAGGAGAGCGTCCGAGATGACCTCGCTGTCGCCCGACGTGCGCGATGCGCTCGCCGACGTCGCGCAGAAGCTGTCGGAAATGGCCGGGGCGGCGGACACCAGCCCGAAGGATCCTCAGGACGCAGTCGGCTCCGCCGAAGCGCAACAAGGGCAGGCCGCGCAGTCGAACCGGAACAGCAACAAAGAGGACGCGTCGATCCAGGCAGTGAAGGATGCGGGCGCCGGCGGTGGAATCGGCGTCATCATGATGTCTGACGATCAGGGGCAGATGGCGCGCGAGCCGGGGCTTGGGCTCGGCGGCGCATCCGCGAAGAACAACGGCGGAGGACGGATGGCCGATATCGGCGCGGCGCTGCGGCGGGAAACGCTCGAAGCCCACGCCGACGCGGCCGGCGAGAATGCCGCGCCCGTCGCGTTCGATCGCGGTCGCGCCACCGCGCGCCCCGCCGTTCCCGAGAGCCGGCGAACGGCCGTGCAGACGTATTTCATCCGCAAACCATGACCACAGTCGCCGTCGGCCAAGCCATCGAGCAGTTTCGCGAGCGTTTCCTCGGCATCACCAAGGAGGTGGGCCGCCGCATCGTCGGTCACGGAGACGTGGTGAACCTGACGGTCACGAGTCTGCTGGCCGGCGGACACGTGCTGCTCGAGGGCATTCCCGGCGTCGGCAAGACCAGCCTGGTCCACACGCTCGCGGATGTGCTCCAGCTCACGTTCTCGCGCATTCAGTTCACGCCGGATCTGATGCCGGCGGATATCGTCGGGACGACGATCGTGCAGGAGCACTCGCACGGAGGCACGTTCTTCGAGTTTCAGCCCGGCCCGATTTTCGCGAACGTGGTGCTCGCCGACGAGATCAATCGCGCGACGCCGAAGACCCAGTCGGCGCTCCTCGAGGCGATGCAGGATGTGAGTGTCTCGGTCGGCAAGACCACCCATAAGCTGGACCAACCGTTCCTCGTCCTCGCGACGCAGAACCCGCTGGAGATGGAAGGGACGTACCCGCTGCCGGAGGCGCAGCTCGATCGGTTCTTCTTCAAGCTGAAAGTGATGTACCCGCCGGAAGAGGCGATGCACGCGATCCTGGACAGGACCACCCGCGACGCCGAGGCGCCGGTGACGCGCGTCGTGGACGGCCCGACGCTCCTCGAGATGCGCCACACCGCGCGGTCGGTGGCCATCGCCAGGCCGGCGCAGACCTACGCGATCCGGTTGACGCTCGGATCGCACCCGGGCTCGCCGTACGCGACCCCCCTGGTAAAGCGCTACGTGCGCTACGGCGCGAGTCCCCGCGCCGCCCAGGCCCTCGTGCTGGGCGCCAAAATCCAGGCGCTCAACCGTGGGCAGGCATTCGTGTCGATCGATGACATCCGCGCCGTGGCGCTTCCGGCGTTGCGCCACCGGCTCCTGCTGAACTTCGAAGGTGAGGCCGACGAAGTGAGCACCGACGCGATCGTCAGCGAGCTGCTGGCCAGCGTCACTCCGTGAAACTGTGAGCGCCATGCCGCTCCGTTTCCAGGACGATTTCCTCAAGAAGCTCGAGTACCTGCAGGTCGTGTCCCGCCGCGAGTTCGCGGGCCAGAACCGCGCGGACCGCAGCACACCGAAACGCGGGCGCGGCATCGAGTTCGCCGACCATCGGCCGTACTCGCGCGGCGACGACTTCCGCCACATCGACTGGAAAGCGTACAAGCGGGTCAATCGGCTGCTGCTGCGGCTCTTCGAGGAGGAGCAGGACCTGCCGATCTATCTCCTTCTCGACGTGAGCGGATCGATGGCGGAGCCATCGAAGTTCGATCTGGCGCGGCAGATTGCGGCGGCGGTGTGCTACATCGGCATGGTCCATCTGGACCGGCTGACGATCTTCACGTTCGCGCGCGGCCTGGCGCACGAATCGTCGCCGGGGCGCGGCAAGGGACGCATCTTTCGCGTCTTCGAGCTGCTGGAGCGCCTCGAAGCCGGCGGCCCGACCGATCTGCGGGAGTCCTTGAAGGAATTCGCGTCGCGGCCGCGCCAGGTCGGGCTCACCGTCGTCATCTCGGATTTCATGGATCCGGGCGGCTTCGAGGCCGGGCTCAAGATCCTGCGCACGCTCGGACACGACGTCTTCGTCGTGCACGTCGCGTCGGAGGCGGATCGCGATCCGGCGACGCTCGGTGACGTCCGGTTCGTCGACGCCGAGACCGGCGACGAGCGCGAGCTCGACGTGACACCACGCCTTGCGAGCGCGTACGTCCGCGCTTGGGAAGCACACGCCACGGAGCTGCAACATTTCTGCGGCCGCTACGGCGTCGGCTACGTGCGCGCCGACGCCGGGGGCCCCTTCGAGGAGATCGTTCTGCAGGCGTTCCGCCGCGGGCGGTTGCTCGCATGACGTTCGGCGCCATGGCGGCGTGGCAGGCATGGGTGCTGGTGGCGGGCGCCGCCGGACTGGCGGTATGGCTCTTCCGGCTCAGGGTGCGGCCACGGCGGGTGCTGGTGCCGTCGCTGCTGCTGTGGCGGCGCGTGCTCAGCGACTCGCGCGAGCTCACGTTCTGGGAGCGCATCCGGCGAGCCGTGTCTCTCGTCGTCACCGCGGTCATCGCCGTCGCCCTGGCACTCGCGCTGGCGCGGCCGGCGCGCGCCATCGGCGGCACGGAGGCGTCTCGCGGCCCCGTCATGATCGTGATCGACTCGTCGTGGTCGATGCTGGCGCGCACGCGCGGCGGCGAGACGCGGTGGGCCCGCGCGATCGCCGAAGCGCGACGGCTGGCCTCGGCATCAACGGACGAGGGGCTCGCGCTCGCGACGACGGCCGATGGCCTCGTCGAGGGGCCGACGACGGATCTCGCGCTGATTGAGACGGCGCTCGATCGCATCGCACCCTCCGGCGGAAGCGCGGCTGCCTGGCCGCAGCTCGCGGGCCGCGACGTCGTCCACTTCATCACCGACGGTTCGATCGCGCGCCCGCTGGAGCGCGGCGTAATGGTGCACTCCGTCTTCGAGCCGGCGGCGAATGTGGGCATTACGGCCTTTGACATCCGTCCGTCGCTCGGCGGCGCCGGGGCGGGGGAGGCCTATCTCGAGGTCGCGAACTTCGGGCCGGCGCAAGCGGTGCATGTCACGCTGCGCCGCGGGACGGCATCCCTTCTGGACCGGTCATTCGACCTCGCCGCCGGTGAGATCCTGCGACAGGTGGTGCGTCTCGACCGCGGCGGCGATCCTGTCGTGCGCGCACATATCGAGGCGCCCGGCAATGCGCTGGCCGTCGATGACGAGGCGTTCGCCTGGTTCGACCAGGCCCGGCCGCTGCGGGTGACCGTGGTCAGCGATCGGCCCGCCTGGCTGGCGCGCCTTGTCGCCGGCAATCCGAATGTGACCGCGACGTTTGCCGCGCCAGCTGCCTACCGCCCCGGACAGGAAGACGCGGTCATCTTCGATCGCTGGATGCCGCCGGATCCGCCCGAACGCCCCGCGCTCTATTTTGCTCCGCCGGCGCAGGGGTGGCTCTCGGTCGGCGCTGGCGATTTGTCGAGCGGCGCGGACGTCGAGACGCGGCCACGATGGATGGCGGCGGGATCTCATCCGGTCGTTCGCGGCGTCGATCCGCTTACGCTCGCCATCGCGAGCGCGCGCGTATACCGATCGGTGCAGCTGATGCCGATCGCGGAGTCGGCGCGCGGCACGCCGCTCGTGTACGTCAACAAGGCTCCAGCGCGGGCGCGGTTCGTCATCGTGGGTTTCGGTGCGGACGAGTCGAACCTGGCTGCTGCGCCCGCCTTCCCGGTTCTCGTCGGTAATGCGCTGACCTGGCTGGCGCGCGCGGCGGACGCCGGGCAGCGCCGTCCCGGCGAGGCGTCCTTTGATGTGGCGCTCGTGCGTCTGACCGGTCCGGGCGGACGAGCGATCCCGCTCGCGCGGCTGGCGGGGGAGGCCGTCGGTGTCCTGCGCTTGCCCGGGCTGTATCTCGCCGAGGGCGCCGGATCGCGCACCACCTTCGCGGTCAACATCAACAATCCCGACGTCTCGAACCTGATGAGGACGAGCGCCGTTACGATGAATGCGCCGGCGTCCGTGAGTGCCGGCGCGCGTGGACCGTGGTGGCTCTATTGCGCGGGGGCCGCTTTCGCGGCGGCGCTCGCGGAATGGTGGACGTGGCTGCGGCGGATCACGGTCTGACCATGGGCATCACCTGGGCTGCTCCGGCGGCGCTCTGGCTCCTGCTCGTCGTGCCGCTGGTCTTCCTCGCGCACTGGGCAGCGCGCACGAACTTCAATTCGCGTCAGCGGCGCCTTCAGGCGGCACTCCGGTCGCTGCTGCTCGGCGCCGTGGTGCTGGCGCTCGCCCGGCCGGTGCTGTCGACCACCTCGACGCGCCAGTCGATCGCCTATGCCGTCGACATCTCGCACAGCATCGGCAGCCCCGCCATCGAGGCGGCGGCGCGCCGGATCGATGAGCTCAACGCCGCGCTGAGGCCGGCCCACTCACGCATTGTCGCCTTCGGCGCCACCGTCCGGACCGTCGAGGGCACAGCGGCGCTCCGTCAGCTGGCCCGGCTCGAGCCGACCGCCGACGATCCGGGCCAGGTCGATCGGCGCGGTACGGACCTGGCGGCCGCGCTGGAGGCCGCGCGCGGCGAACTGGCGGCGGGCCATCTTCCACGCATCGTTTTGTTCAGTGACGGCCGGCCGACCGCGGGGGACGTGCGCGCGTCGATCGCGCGGCTCGCGTCCGAGCGCATCCCGGTGTCCGTCGAGCCGCTCGCCGTCCGGTCGCTGGGCGACACCTGGGTGGCGTCGATCGAGCTTCCAGACCGGATTGCCGCGGGCACGAGCTTTCCCGTCACGGTCAGCATCGGCAGCCAGCGTGAAGGTACGGCGGTGGTCGAGGTGCGGTCCGGCCCGACGGTGCTGGCGCGACGGCAGGCGTCCATCTCGAAGGGGATGACGGCGGTCTCGGTCGACGCGGTCGTGGATACGCCAGGCGCGCCGATCATCGAGGCCGTGGTGTCGATGCCGGGCGATCCGCTGTCGGCGAATGACAGTTTGCGTCGAGGCATCGAGGTCGATCCGCGCGTGCGAGTGCTGTACATCGAAGGGACGCCGGCGAGCGCCCGCTACCTGTCGGGCGCGCTCACGGGCTCAGGCTTCGACGTGACGGTGCACCCTCCATCCGGCCTGCCGGCAACCGCCGCCGGTTTCGATCCGTACGACGTCGTCATTATCAGCGACGTCGCGCGCGCGGCGATCCCGGACGCGGCGATGGCGGCGCTGTCCGCCTGGGTGGAAGGGGGCGGCGGACTCCTGCTCGCCGCAGGGGGCGCGGTGTTCGGTGAAGGGGGATACCGCCGCACCGCGCTCGAGCGGTTGATGCCGGTCACCTTCGAGCGGCGCGACCAACCATCCCTTGCCCTCGTGCTCGTCCTCGATCGGTCGTGGAGCATGGCGGGCTCGTCGATGAATCTCTGCAAGGCGGCTGCGCAGGCGGCGGTGGACGTCATGACGCCGGAGCAATTCGTCGGCGTCCTCACCTTCAACGACCAGTTCGCCTGGGACGTGACGCTGCGGAACGTCGGCCGGAATCGCGACGCCATCCGGGAAAAGATCGCCGCGATCGAGCCGGGCGGCCGGACCTTGATCTACCCGGCGCTGGAGCAGGCCTACTTCGCGCTGCGGTCGGTGAAGGCGCGCGCCAAGCATGTCGTCCTGCTGTCCGACGGACGTACCTATCCCGACGAATACGAGGCGCTCGTTCACAAGATGGTGGACGCGAAGATCACGGTCTCCTCCGTCGCGGTCGGCGCATCGGCCGACCAGGAGCTCCTCCGCAACATTGCGAACTGGGGCAAGGGGCATGAGTATCTGGTGATCGTGAAGGAGCCGGCGTTTCTCGGCGGCGCCGACCTCACCCGGCTGCCGCGGCTCAAGGGGCTGACCGCCACGGTGCTGAAGGACACCGCCCTCAACGTCATCTCCACGGGCAACGACGATCCGCTGCTGGCGTTCTGGCCGGTCGGGCTCGGGCGGACGGCGGTGTTCGCCTCCGACGTGAAGGATCGCTGGGGAGCGAACTGGGTGCGGTGGCGGGGCTACGGGCCGTTCTTCACGGCGGTCGTCCATGCTCTGGAGCGTCAGCGGCCTCCAGCAATTGCCCTCGACCTGACCGCGGGACCGATCCTCGGCGCGACGCGATCGGTGGCGATTGGCATCGAGGCCCGGGACGCGCAGGGGCGCTACCGCGATTTGCTGCACCCTGCCATCCGCATTCGCTCCGGAAGCGGCGCGTTGCGTGACGTGCCCGCCCATCAGGTGGCCCCCGGCCGCTACGAGGCAACCGTGGTGGCTGACGCGCAGCAGCTGCTCAGCGTGACGACGACGGGCGACGGTGGGGATGGCGCGCCGCCGGTGTCGCGCGTGATCGTCCCGGACCCGATGGCGGAGTACCGGTTCCTGCCGCCGGACGACGACCTGTTGAAAGCGATCGCGACCGCGACTGGAGGCGCCTGGCGACCGACGTCATCCGCGCTCGCCAACTCCATGGGGGACCGGAAAACAGAGCGGCGGACGATGTGGCCGCCACTTCTGGCGCTGGCGCTCGGGTTGTGGTTCGTGGACCTGCTGTTCCGGCGAATCCGGGTGTTCGAGTAGAGAAAGCACAGAAGCCGCGGACGTTTAGACCGGCGGTAGTCACGACGATCTCACGCGGAGAGAGGTCTCTGCGTTCTCTGCAGCTCTGCGGCTCTGCGGGCTCGGCGTGAGATCGTGCGTGACAGGGACCAGAGACCAGGGACCCAGGGACCCAGGGACCGTTTCATTTCACCCCAAAACACCACAGCGCGCCGTCGTAGGTTCCCAGATACACGCGGCCGTTCGCGACGGTGATGCCGGAGAAATGGTTGAAGGATGTGATCTGCTCGCCGCTCGACCACAGCTCCTTTCCGGTCTGCGCGTCCATGACGTAAATCGTCGCGTGGCCGGACTTGCTCGCCCGGATCTTTGACGCGAACTGCAGCCCGATGTCGGGGAAGCTCTGCTTCGTCTCTTCGCCGCTCCCGTAGCCGAACACCATGCCGTTGGCGATGATCACCGGCTCGCCGCGCTGCATGTCCCGCGACACCCACGCCGGGGCCAGCTGCGTCTTGCCCGCCACCTCGACCACTTTGAATGCCGCGACGCCGCCGTCCTTCGGGATTGGCGTGTTCATGATCGGCGCCTTGAACTGCGAGTGTACCGGGCCCCAGAACGGCGCCAGGACCCATCGTGTGCCGGCCGCGTCCTGCCACGTGGAGAGCGCGCCCCAACTGCCCATGTCCTGGAAGTCGACCTCCTCGTTGCAGAAGAGGGCCGTTTTGTAGAGGGGCGTCATGTGATCGTCGCCACCCGCGAACTTCGGATCGATGAGATAGACGCGGCATTCCTTGCCCGACGCCGCGAGCAGCTCGCGCCCCTTGTAGGTGAAAATCGTCGGTGTGTTGTTCGGATCCAGGTCGCGCTTGCGGAGCCAGTCCCAGTTCCGCGGCGTGAAGTAGTCCTTCATCTGCATCCTGCCGTTTTCGACCGAGACCCCCGCGAGACTGTTCCCGAACTGGAAATTCTCCGGGTTGTACGTACCGTCGCCGGTGGTGGACCAGGCGGTGCCGGTGGAGTCCAGCGCCGCCCCGCGCCGGCCCCACATGCCGCCGCTGCCGGCGTTGAACGTCATGACGTTGTGCTTCGGATCGTCGAGGAGCGTCGCGGAGATGGAGCCGCCGTGCGGCATCCAGATCATGTCGTGGAAGAGATTGAGTGCCCATCCCTTGCCCGGGGCGAAGCAGAACGCCGGCGCGATCTCCTCTCCGGTTGCCGCGTCAATCGTGCGCAGCATCCCGTCTCCCGTCACGAAATAGAGAGGACGCCTGCCCTGCGGGTCCGTCGGTCCGATAACCGGCACGTCGCTGCTGCCGCCGGGGCCGAGGAATCCCAGGTTCGCGGGATCCTGAGATGGGGGCTGAGGCATCGTGCCGGGCGCGAGCGGGGCGGCGCAGGTCGTCCTGGGCGCCGCCGCGGTGTTCGGGCCGCCGAGGACACTGCCGCCGCCGGGCGGCGGGCCGCCGCCACCTCCACGTCCGGCCGGCGGGGTGTAGTCCCAGTGCTTCTTCCAAAGCATGGTGCCGGACTCGACGTCGAACGCGTACACGTTGTCCGAGATGCCGGACACGAAACCGACCTGTTTCGGACCGGCGGTCGTGTTCAGCCGGCCGATGACGAGCACCGGCATCAGCGCGTGCAGCGCGCGGACCTGGTTGCCGGTCTCCATTTTCCACAGCAGCGTGAGATCTTTGATGTTGCTCTTCGTGAGGATCTTTTCATCCTTGTTCCAGCCGGTGCGCTGGCCGTCCCCGCCGTCGGTGGCCCAGTCATACAGCGGCGCCGCAGCCCCAGCCGCGGGCCTGCCCGCGCGTTGCGCCACTGCGCTCAACCCGAAGGCACAGTAGAACGCCAGAGTGGCGGCAGTGATGACTTGCTTCTTCATGTGACCGTTCTAGAGACTAACGCTCTGTGGGAAAACCGAAGGTGTACAGCGTGCCGTCCGCGCCGACGACATAGACCTGGCTGTCGTTGGCGACCGGCCCGATCCCTCGGACCGGCGCCGCGATTGCGCTGCCGCTCGTCCACAATTCCTTGCCCGTGGTCACATCGAGTGCGCGGAGGACCACGTTGCTCTGGCCGGGCGGTTCGCCGCTCGACACCGTGAAGACCACCCCGTTCACGACCACCGGCGCGAGAAACGATACATTCACCCCTGACACAGTCAGCCCCGACGACCACGCAGGTTGTAGCGTGACCGCGCCGCTGGCGTCGACGACCTTGAAAGCCGTCAGGGCGCCTGACGCAACGATCACCCACCGGGTGCCATCCGCCTCTTCGAGGGTGGACACGCCGGCGATAGCCCCCGGGCCGGGCGGCGTCGCGAACGACGGCGTTTTGTGGTCGGCGCCCCCGAGCGAGGCGCTGTCGAGCAGGTAGAGCCGGCCGTCCTGGTTACCCGCCACGATGAGGTCCTTGCCCTTGTACTGAAACACCACGGGCGAGCTCGTGAACGGCGTCTTCCCTGGAGTGAAGTAGTCCTTCTGCTTCAGCGTCGTTGCGTCGAGCGACACCACGGCGTCGGAAAACGCCGTGGACGAATAGTCGCCGTCTGCCGTCGCGACATAGACGGTCCCGTCGGTACCCAGCGCCGGTCCGGCGGATCCCGCGACACTGCCGCCGTTGGTCGTCCAGCTCGCCACCCTCGTCGATGCCGGAGTGACGGCGGGTGGCGGCGGCATCGGGCCGGCCGTCGGTGGCGGCCCGGGTAAAGGCGCCGGCGTCAGGTCCATGGCGTAGACGCCGTTGGGGACGCCGCCGCAGTTGTCCGCGGTCGCGGCGTAGAACGTGTTGTTCACGACGATCGACCCGACGACCTTGGCATTTGCGGCCGGCAGCACTCTCACCGGTGCCGTCAGGTCCGCTCCCGTCTGTGCATTGAGGAAGTGGAGCATGCCGCCGCCCGATACGGCGTAGACCGGGTTCGCGCCGCGGCCCCCCCCACCTCCACCGCCGCCGCCCCGGCCCGGCTGCGCCGGCGCGAGCGATGTGTTCTCGGTCAGCGAGGTGAGGCCGCCGGGACATGCCGCGGTACCTGCCGCCCCGGACGCAGTGCTCAGGTGCGCGGTCCAGAACATCTTGTTGAGGTCGTAATCGAGCGCATAGACCGTTTCGGAACCGCCGCCGACATAGGCGAGTGCCTTGAAACCCTTGTAGGTAATGAAGCCCGGCGTCGAGAACACGGGCTCGGTGAGGGCAGGCCTTGGCGCCGCCGGCGTCTCGAGCGCGTGCTTCCACAGCAACTGGAAACCGGGCTTCGACAGGCTCTGCCGGGAAATTCTCGGATCGGTCCGTACCGAAGACGTGCGCTGCGCGTCGTTACGGCCCGTGGTCCATACGCCGCCGCCACGCCCCTGCGCGTGCGCGGCCCCGGCAGCCGCCAGGCTCAAAACGCACGACCAGACGGAGAGGCAGCGGAGGCTTCTCATCACGGAACTCCTTAAAAATGGGCTCGCCGATCGGCCCGTTGCTACTGCGACAATTTCTTCAGCGAGATATTCCGCGTGAAGAGCTTGCCGGTCGCCTCCACCTCGATGCCGATCTTTCCGGTCTTGTGGAACTTCGACGCGTCCTCGTCGATCAGGATCGAGATCACGTGTCCGTTGAGGATGTGCGTCATCTGGGTCCCGATGGCGATGAGGTGCAGCTGGTTCCAGTCGTTCGGCTTGTAGTACGAGTCGACTACCGCGGGCTCGCCGAGCGTGGCGACCAGCCGCGGACTCTTGCCTTGCTCCGTGCGGACGGCCTGGCCCTTCCACGCGATGATGCCGCGTCCGGTGCTCTGCTCGTAGAACTGTCCCGTGTAGTGGTTCGCGGCGTCGAAGTCGTACTGCGCGCCCCACATGTTCCACTGCTCCTCAGACTTGGCGTCCGGTGGCGTGCCGCGCGGCGCGCCGCTCGGGCAAGGGCCTTGCGGTCCGCGTCCGCGTCCGGCCGATGCGCCCGCGGGCGGCGCGGGCCGCGGCGGGTTCGGCGCAATCCATCCGCGATACTGCACGCCACCGTTGATGTTGCCGGTGCCCTTCATCTCCATCTTGAGCTCGAAGTCCGCCGCGTCGCCGCCCTGCCAGACGAGGTACACCGTGCCGGTCGGCTTTTCACACGTCGGCTCGATCGTGATCGCGCCGTCCTCGACCTTCCAGTTCGAATCGCCCGACCAGCCGTTCAGCGTCTTACCGTCGAAGAGCGACACCCAGCCCTCGTTCGACTCGAAGTCGATCGGATCCGGCTGGCGGAAGCCTCCGCCTCCGCCTCCGCCGGCGCGGCCGCGGCCCTGCCCGGGCGCGCTGGGCGCACCCTGCGGCGGCTGGCCGGCCTGGGCCTGGGTGGGCGAAGCGGGCGGTTGCTCCGAGTGTGCCGTGGTGCCGACGATGAAAAGGGCCAACACGACGGTCGTCGCGGTCTTGGCGATCATTCGAGACTCCTTCTGGCCGGGCTTAAGAGGCCCGGGCTACTGGATCTTTTCCCACTGTTTCGTCTTCGCGGACTTGAGGACGGCGTCCGTCACGTAGTCGGTCGCCAGGCCGTCACGGAACGTTGGCGGCAGGCTCGCGCCCTTGGCCGCCGCGTCCACGAAATCCGCGAACTGGTGCGTGAACGTGTGCTCATAGCCGATCTGCAGACCCGGCACCCACCAGTGCTTCATGTACGGTTGATCGCCGTCGGTGACGTGAATGTTCCGCCAGCCGCGCACGCGTCCTTCGTCCTTGTGGTCGAAGTACTGGATGCGATGGAGGTCGTGCAGGTCCCAGAACGCCGACGCGTGCTCGCCGTTGATCTCCAGGGTGTAGAGCGCCTTGTGCCCGCGCGCGTATCGCGTCGCCTCGAACATGGCCAGCGACCCGTTCTCGAACCGGCACAGGAACGCGCTCGCGTCGTCGATGCCGACCGGCTGCACCTGGCCGGTGAGGCTGTGCTTGCGCTCCTTGATGAACGTCTCCGTCATCGCCGTGACTTCGGTAATCGGGCCGTTCAGCCAGAGCGCCGTGTCGATGTTGTGCGCGAGGAGGTCGCCGGTGACGCCGCTCCCCGCGACGGCGACGTCAAGCCGCCACAACCCCTCGCCCCCCTGTGGCAGGTCCGCCGAAATCGTCCAGTCCTGCAGGAACTTGGCGCGGTAATGAAAGATGCGTCCGAGCTTGCCTTCGTCGATGAGCTGCTTGATCATCGTGACGGCCGGGACGCGGCGGTAGTTGTACCAGACCGTGTTCGGCACGCCCGCCGACTCGACGGCGGCGACCATCGCCTCGGCTTCCTTCGCGTTGCGCCCCAGCGGCTTTTCGCACATCACCATCTTGCCGGCCTTCGCCGCGGCGATCGCGATGTCGTGATGGGTGTCGTTCGGGCTGGCGATGTCGATGACGTCGATGTCCTTCCGGCTCACCAGCTCGCGCCAGTCGGTCGTGTACGACTCGTAGCCCCAGTTGGCCGCGAACTTCTTCACCCGCTCTTCGTTGCGCGCGGCCACCGCCTTCAGCACCGGCCGGCGGGGAAGATCGAAGAAGCGGGGCGCCTGCAGAAACGCATTCGAGTGCGTGCGGCCCATAAACCCGTAGCCAACCAGACCGACATTCAGATCCCTCATCGTCCGTCCCATCCATGTGCGTCGCGGACCGCCGCCATGACGCCGAGAACATCGTTCCAGGTCTTTTGCTGCGTCATCACGGCATTGGGGAACATGCAGCCGTCCCAGCAGATGTGGTTGAACTTGTGTTCGGCCTGCCCCTGGTCGTCCCGCAGCCAGTAGCCGGCGTGGCGAACGATGTCGAGCTTGCCGTTGGGATCCAGCGGCAGGCAGTGCCGTCCTGTCTTGTCGTGCGATCCGGATCCCTTCACGGTCCCGTCGTTCTGCGCCACATGGAAGTCGAACGTCCATGGCCGCAACGCCTGCGTCATTGTTTTCAACGCATCATCGAGCGCCGCTTGGTCCGACCAGTCGAATCCCTCGGGCAGGAGCCGATCGTCGGGCGCGTTGTACCCCATCGTGAAGAGCAGCGTGTGCGCCATGTCAGCCTGGAAGCCGACGGTCTTCGGCCGGCCCACCATCTCCAGCAGCTCGACATTGCGTTTCACGCTGTGCATGCCGCCCCAGCAGATTTCCCCTTCCGCGGCCAGCCGCTCACCGGTGGCCTCCGCGATGTCGGCCGCCTTGCGGAAGGTGTCGGCGATCTTCTTGGTATTCCCGGTGGGATCCTTCGCCCATTCAGCCGGACTGCTGGCCGAGTCGATGCGGATGACGCCGTATCGCCGAATGCCGAGGTCGCCCAGCGTCCGGCCGATCGCGCACGCCTTCCGCACCTGCGTCAGGAAGGCCTTCTGTTCCTCGGCGCCTCCCATCGCGGATCCACCGCCGGTGGGCGGCCACACCGGTGCCACGAGCGATCGTCGGCTCGGCGTCGGGTCCGCCCTTGCCGACCAGACCGGGCCACATGGCGTTGTGCAGTGCGGGTTTTGTGTGCGCCATAGATGTCTATCGCTTGGGTGCGTCCGGGTTTCCCGGACCGAAGTGTTTGAGGATGACCAGCGGATCGCTCTCGCTGCGGTTCTCGATGCGGACGCCGCCGGCCGCCGCTTCCGCGGTCACGAACAGCTCGTCTTCCGTCATCTGGCCGAAGCGGATCATGGCCGGCGTCGAGATCTGCAGCCGCCCGAACATGCCGTGCCCCTGCGTCAGGATGAGGCCGTAGGCCGCGGCGTCCTTGATCGTGACCGTGCGCTTCGGCAGCACGGTCAGCTCCTTCGCCGAATACCACGACGTGCCGTAGGTCACCCACTGTTCGCGATAGCCGTCGGGCTCGGTCTCGCGAAACGGCCGGACTGGCTTCGGGAAGTAGCGGTTGCTTGCGGCGAACCGCGGGTTGACGTTCGCGTCCCAGTCGAGCATGCCGATGATGTAGTCGAGATCGTGCGCCTGCGCCGGCGGCACATCCTTGACGAGCAGATCCCAGGGGGTGATCCGCCCTTCGACCTCGGACTGGAACATCGCGAAGACGTCGCTGTTCACCTGCGGCTCGTAGGTCAGCAGCGAGCCGGGGGCGTGCAGGATTCCGGGATCGATCTGCCAGCCGGTGCCGCGCTCGAGCCGGTAGGCGCGCGACAGATACATCAGGCCGTTGTCCCCCTTGTTCCAGTTCTCGAGGCACCGGCGGACGTCATCTTTTGTGGTCCCCGGCTCGAGGCCCATGAAGGTGTACGGATAGTTGTTGTCCGTCGGGTTGTACTGGGGAGGGAAGTAGTACGCCTCCGGCTTGCCGCGGCGTCCGACCCGGGCCGCATGCTCGTCGCTCTGATGCAGGTGGTGCGGGATCGGCCCCATGTTGTCGAAGAACTTGCAGAGCAGGTTCCAGCCTTTCTCCCGCGCCATCGTCGGCGCGCCAAGGAGCAGGTCGCCGGACTGCTCGACGGCGTCCTTCAACAGAAAGCAGCGGCCGTTGTGGCGGACGTAACTCAGTCCTTCATCCGGGGGCGTGCCGGGCCCTCGATCGGTCCATCATGCGCGCAGACCATATCGCGTCGCTATGCGCGCAGCAACTAGGAACCATAAGGTGCGACCATGTTTTGCATGGCGACATAGCGCGGCGGCCGGCGCGGAGGCTCTGGGCGGAACTTGACGGTTTCGTTCCGCCCCCCGCCGAACGCCGGCGCCCGCCCGTTCCGTATAGCGAAACGCCTCCCCGGCCGGTGAAACTCGATTGGCCCGGACGGCCCTCCGCGCGTATGCTAATCGCCCGTCTGATGGATGCTCACTTTCTCGCGTTCGATCTGGGTGCGGAAAGCGGGCGCGCGATGTCCGGGCGCCTGCGATCCGGTGTGCTCGACCTGGCGGAGGTCTGCCGCTTCCCGAACGAACCCGTCCGGGAGCACGGGTCTCTACACTGGGACATCCTGCGTCTCTGGACCGACATGCGGCATGCGCTCGAGCGCCTCGAGGGCGACGTCCGCGGCCTCGACAGCATCGGCGTGGACACCTGGGGGTGCGATTACGCCCTGCTGGGCGAACGGGGCGAGCTGCTCGGCAACCCATATCACTATCGCGATGCGCGCACCGACGGTGTCATGGAGGCCGTGTCCGCGAAGGTCGGGCGCGCCCGCATCTACGACACGACCGGCACGCAGTTCCTCGCCTTCAACACGCTCTATCAGCTCATCGCG
>WNFI01707601.1_pt2 | contig 15835 bp, 15 predicted proteins | sample 5400471 | NCBI WGS metagenome assembly WNFI01 (sample SAMN13153348, study PRJNA577476) | soil metagenome | isolation source: 100 cm saprolite on Douglas fir-dominated hillslope | place: USA:California | collected 2013-09-17 | reverse complement strand
CGGCGGCGTCCCGCGGCTCCAGCCGCACCCGCCGCCAGGTCTTTGGCTCCGGCGCGCAGCGCGGCAATGATCGTAGGTAATGTCCGTAACAGGGTAATCAGGCCGGCTGCGGCTACCGCCCCCGCTCCCATGGGACGGATGTAAGTGCGCCAAAGGTCGTCAGGAGACATGTCGGCGATGAGCTTGGTGCCGGGATAAAGATTCGTAGTGAGATGAGAGCCAAAGAACTTGATGGCCGGCATAACCACCAGCCAGGCAAACACGCCGCCGGAGAAGATCACCCCGGCGATCTTCGGTCCAATAATGTAGCCGACACCCAAATACTCTGCAGTCGTGTTTGCGCGCACTGAGGATCCGGAGAACCACTTCGGATTGTAGGCGGGCGTACTGGGCCAGACCGAAAACATGTTTTCATTCTGGAAAAACGTGTACAGGGCACCCAGTCCCAGACCCATGAAGACACGGCTGGCGAATGAACCGCCTTTGTCCCCCGCGATCAGTACGTCAGCGCAAGCCGTGCCTTCGGGATACAGAAGGTTTCCATGCTCTTTTACGATCAGTTGGCGGCGTAGCGGGATCATGAAGCAGACGCCCAGACATCCACCGATCAGCGCCAGCATGAAGATACGGAATTGTTCCAAGGGGAAGCCCAGAAAGATCAGCGCAGGCAACGTGAAGATCACGCCGCCAGCGACGGATTCACCGGCTGAACCCGTGGTCTGCACAATGTTGTTTTCCAGAATGCTGGCCTTGCCCAGGACCCGAAGAATGCTGATGGAAAGAACTGCGATAGGAATGGAAGCCGCGACTGGTGCTCGGGCTTCCGATGTATCGGCCACAGTTGCCTCCAATTTGTATGGGCACAGAATCCGCCGCACATTAGCACAGTCAGAGGGGTAGATACAAATGGATCGCCGACATTGCCCGACATCGGGGGCGAGCTACGCTGTGCTGGCAGTCTTGCCTGATCACCAACCTCCCTTGCAGTCCTCGACGTGAGTCCATGATGGCAAGGGCTAGCTTTTGATCTTCCGGTGACGGCGATGTCGGCGATCACGCGCGATGACGGCGATCCCTTTTCACTTTCTTTTCACACAGCGCACGTTGCTTCCGCGCACTCCCGCAGCTATACTGAACCTACTTCCTTGGTAAGGTTTTCAGAGGAGGGCCGTCTTCAGCAGTAGCAGTTATCCAAGCCGGGCCCAACGTGCGGTCAAGTCCGCGACTGAAAGCCTGTTTTCCGTTTTATTCCCTTCAAACTGCCGAATCTGCCGGTCGTTGCTGACTAACATATCCGCGCTGCCGGTGTGCGGCGATTGCCTGGGGAAAATGGTCGCACTCGATGGCGTTCTTTGTTCCCGCTGCGGCGAGAAACTTCCGGGCAGGTACTTTGAAGGCGATGGCGGTCCGCTCTGCGCATTGTGCCAGCGGGCCACCCCGTATTTCCGCAAAGCCGTGTCCTACGGTGCTTATGACGGCGCATTGCGCGAGCTGCTGCACCTCTTTAAGTATCAGCATGTGCGCTCGGCTGCTCCGCTCTTAGGGCGGCTACTGGATCGAGCGCTGGCGGCAACCGAATTACCGGAAGGCTTGATCGTGGTTCCCGTACCGTTGGCACGCGCCAAAGAGCGCAGCCGCGGGTTCAATCAGGCCGAGGAGATTGCCCGCAGTTTTGTGCGTTGCCGGACGGGTGCAAGCATCCAAGTTGATACTGCTGCGCTGATCAGGATACGAGAGACTGCATCGCAGACGGGACTGACCCGGCTTCAGCGCCGGTCAAACCTGCGCGGAGCATTCGCCGTGGCGGACCGAGATAAAGTCCGCGGGCGCGACATCCTGATCGTGGATGACGTTATGACCACCGGCACTACCGCGGGCGAGTGCGCCCGGGTATTGCGGAAGGCAGGAGCAAACCAGGTTTTTGTGGCCACTGTAGCCAGGGCCATCAAGGAATTGGAGCGCGAGCCAGATACAACAGCGAGCGCTCATCTGGGAGGACCAACGGGCCATGCATGACACGGGACCACGGGACAGAGGCAGAGGGAAACTTCGACATCACGGCGAACCGGCGCACGAGGCGCCCAAAGGACGCAAGGGCCTGCTCATGCAGACGCCCGTCCTGGTGCTGAATGCGTCGTATGAGCCCATTAACATCTGCGCCGCCCGCCGGGCGATTGTGCTGGTGCTGAAGGGCCTGGCCATGTCGGAAGAAGAGAACGGGCATGACCTGCACGCAGCCCGAATCACCATGCGCGTGCCTTCGGTGATCCGTCTGCTCGAGTATCGCCGGATTCCGCACCAGACCCGCGCGCTCTCGCGCAAAAACATTCTGCTGCGCGACCGCAATACCTGCCAGTACTGTGGCGTGGTGCTGCCGTCGGGTGATCTGACGCTGGACCACGTCGTCCCGCGCTCCCGCGGAGGCTCGTCCACATGGGAGAATCTGGTCGCCTGCTGCCACTCCTGCAATCGTAGAAAAGGCAACCGCCTGCTGCTGGAGACGGAAATGAAGCTGCTCAAGGAGCCGCGTCCGTTTACTCTCCACACCAGCCGCCACATCATGCGGATGATCGGCCGGTCAGACACCAAGTGGAGAAAATACCTCTTCTATTAACCCCCTTGCTTCGGAAGCGCTGGGCACTCCAGCGCTTCTGCTGTACTTACCTCTTATAGCCGCTCTGCTGCCAACAGTGTGCATCATGTTACACACGGTAAGTTTTTCTCAATCTTTCTTACCGCTAAAGTCATCTTAATCAAATACTTAACACCAACCTCTCTCTGTCCCATGGCATGAAAACTGCATGGTTAATCTTGCCACCGGCACGCGAGCCCATACACTTAGGGCGCTCAAAGCACAAAGGAATAAGTTTTACCCACGTCCGTGGACGTGTAGATTCAACCGAACCGGGAGTAGGAATGTCAGAGAGTGTTTTGGACCAGATTCTTGCTGAACTAAGAAAAGCTGCCACAATTGCATACACAGGGCGGGGAGAAGTGAAGAACCTGCGTGTTGTGGGGCATACCCCAAAGAATGACCATTTCATCTACGACATTTGTGTAGATCTCACCGACGGCTCTGAGCGAGTGGCGGCCAAGGTTTATCGCCCAAACAAGTGCAACGGAAACGCTAAGGGTGTGGCCAAGCTCGAGAACTCGAACCTGCAATTTGTGCACACGGCGATTGAGAAGAAGAAGCTGGATGGCGTACCGCGTCCGGTCGGCGACTTCAGCGAGATGGGCGCGGTGGTGACAGAGAAGATTTCCGGTTTGCCATTGCAATCCATCATCATGAAAGCGGCCCTTCTTCCTGGGTTTGCCGACAACGGCAGCATCGCGCTGGTTGCCAGCCGCGCCGGTGAGTGGCTCCGTAACTTCCACAGGGTCACAGGGGATCTGCCCGAGGCCTTTGATGGTCCGGCACTTCTGAGCAGCCTCGAGAAATTGTGCGAAAACTGCCGCCATGAAGGCCTTGACGACGCTTCTATTCGAGTGATTCTCTCCGGCGCCAGAAATGTGATCACACGGACACGCAAGCCCCTGCCCAGCTCCGCCGTGCTGGATGACTTTACGCCGCTGAATATCGTAGTAACGGAAGATGGGGTGGGGTTCAGTGACTTCGCCCGCATGAAACGTCGCGGCAACTCGTTTGAAGACGCAGCCATGTTCCTGGCGTCAGTGGAGGCGCTGGAAAAGTATCCTTTCTGCAACCGCAGCATTACCAGCCAGATCCAGGAAAAATTTCTCGAAGCCTACGGCATCAACCAACCCGAGGCTGCAGTGCTGCGCGTGCTCAAGATGAAGGCGCTCCTGGGAATGTTCGCCCAGGGACGCAACGTAAAAGAAAGTGCGATCCGCAAAAAAGTGATGTGGGCCAATGTGATGAAGAAGTTCATCCATCAGGCGGCACAACGCTCCCTGGCGCCCATGGCAGCTTGAAGAAGCGAGGCGAACTGTGTGACGTCTCACGCAGTCGTGCGTTTTTTGCTAAATCCGAGATACCAACTGCAAGCGAAGTAGAGCACCACAATCACGATTGCCCAAACCAGATAGAGCAATCCCAGGCTCCATATGTATCCGGCTGGCGCCGGTGGATTGAACATCGGATGGTTGGCGAACAGCCACGGCTCTACGTGTCCAGTCCGTACCAGCGACACAATGATGGCCGCAAGGTGAATCAGCGGGATATGTAGCAGATAGTAGAAGAACGGCACGCGGCCGAAGACGGTGAGCGCGTTGGCCACGAAGCCGCGAAGCCGTTCCGCCAAAGGGGTGAGTACAAACAGCGGCCCAAGCGTCATCAGCAGAAAAAGCAATGACGCTGGATATTTCGTAGTGGCCAGAAACGCGAGCATTGGGGGCATCTTGCTGCCGGGAGCGCCCCAGTGGCGTGGGTCGCCATAGATGTTCCAGCCGCGCAGAACCAGGAAAGCCGCAATCGCGACCGCACCCAAGAGCAAGCAAATACGGTCCCGTCGCGCAGCAGGAAGCTTCAGGACCTGGCCAAACCAGTAGCCTGCTGCCATCACTCCAATCCAGGGAATAATGGAATAGAGCACGGCCAGTACCGGCCCGTTGGCGCCCAGTTTGACCCCTCCGCCGAAATACAGGATCTGCCAAATCCACGCGTAGTGACTTTGCTCAAGCGTCTGAAAAATGTGGGGAAGAAATGGGTCCACAATATTGTGGCAGAGAATGATCAGCACCCCGATGGCCCCGACAATCCGTGCTGGCAGCCAGATCAGGGCCGCCATCAGGACCATGCACCATCCAATGCACCAGATCACCCCCGCCAGCAGATAGTGCGCAAAATCGAAGTTGAATGTCCAGGAAATGCGGATGACCGTCAGTTCCAGAAGCACCAGCGCCAGCCCCCGGAGAACGAGATAGCGGGCCATGGCAGCTTTGTCGCGCGACTTGTCTTCGCGCAGAAAAATACTTGTTCCAGCCAGAAAAACGAACCACGGAGCGCAGAAGTGGGTAATCCAGCGGGTGAAAAAGATTCCCGGCGTTGGCCCTCCGGCCGGCAGCCCCGAAAACACGCGAACGTGATCAATAGCCATGAGCACCATTACGAGCCCGCGAAGAATATCCACCGACGCAATACGTTGCAGCAGCCGGACTTCCGGGGAAACGGGACTGACGGCAGTGTCGATGGACGACACGTTATTCGCTGTGCTGGTCATGGTGCACTTCTCCAGACAACCGATGTGCGTATCGTAAGCGTGGCTGGAGCGCAAGGTAAAGCAAAATCCGCGGGCAGCCTTCATCGAAAAAGCAGTCAACAAAGCGCACACTCTTCACCTGCATGGCCGTAAAAGCAGGCGATGTGCGGTGTCCTTGCCGCCATCCAGATTACTGTGGCGGCTTCTTCTCTGGTGGCTTCTGGTTTTTCGGCTCCTGCTGGTCTGGCGGGACTTCGCCTTTAAAGATGATCCTGGTCTTGGATCCGAATCGCTTGTAGTTTGAGTACTTGATGATCTCCCGTACGTGGACGTCATTGCTCACGAAATGGAGCACGTCATCGGCGCGTGAATACGTCGGGAACCAGTACTGCCCGTCAATCTGCTCCCGATAGGTAACGAAGCTGGGAGTAAGGTTCTCCTGGGCGTTCTTCTTTTTGGGTGTGGCATGGACGTCGGGCACGTTTCTGCCGCAGGTCTTTACGATCTGGAAGTCGTGGTCGTCCACCCAGAGGCGTCCCTGGAAATAGCGTTTCCCTTTTTCAATTCTTTTCGGAGCCATGTCGAAGACGTAGGTATCAATTTCGTCCACGTGCTGTTTGCCTACGTAAATGATGTCGTAGATCGGCAGGTCTTCGGTGGTAAGCACGAAAGGCAGGCGGTTGCGGAAGTCGTCGAAGTCCTCGCGGGTCATCTGAATGCGCGTGAGCGTCTCCTGGGGAGCAAATTTCACCTGCTCCACTCGTCCGCCTTTATCGTCATACGTGATGTCCCAGATCTGGCGATATTCGCCGTCCACGGTATTGCCGTCCAGGGTCTGCACCGTGATGTCCTGCGTGTAGGTGTAATTGTTGCGGGCCTCTTTGAACACGGCTTCCTTGGCTGCGAACTTCTGAATGATGTCCTGTGGGCTCATGTTCTGGGGCTGCGCGGGATTGAGCTGGCTATTGCCTTCTTCGCAGTTGGTTTGGGCCAGCAACCATGCCGGAGAAAGCACGGCAAACAAGACAACGCCGGCCCAGCGACTGAGCGTTCTGTGCATAGTGAATGTCCTCAGGGTTCTCAAGACCTTAGATGCAGACTGCGGATTAGAGTTGCTGATCAGGGTGCTTCCTTCCCGGGCACTGGCCCGGCGGTCAACTGTTTGTTCCGCTTGCGGCGCAAACAGCCGGTACTGACAAGCGGCCCTTCACCTTCGAGGACATGATGGCCCTCAAGCGTATTGGCGGGCCTGCCATCTCGCCTGACGGACGCTGGGTCATGTTCTCCGCCGTTGACGTGGACTTGAAGGCGAATACCAAGATCTCGCATCTCTGGCTCGTGCCGCTCGCCGGCGGCGCAGCACGGCAGATTACCTCCCACCAGGCAGGAGAAAGCGGAGGACAGTGGTCCCCGGACGGCAAAGGATTTCTGTTTATCAGCGCGCGTGACGGGAACTCCCAAGTCTGGGTCAGCGAATTCGATTCGGCTAGCGGCACTGCGGTGGGCGAGCCCAGAAAAGTCACGAGCATCTCGACCGAAGCGGACGGAGCCATGTGGTTCCCGGACGGTAAACAGATCCTCTTTACGTCCGAAGTCTATCCCGACTGTGATACCGACGCTTGCAACAAAGCCGGGGACGACGAGCGGACCGGCTCAAAGGTCAAGGCAATGGTTTTCACCCGGCTCTTTTATCGCCACTGGAACCACTACACCAACTACAAACGCTCGCATTTGTTCGTGGTCTCGGCTGACGGTGGTACCGCACGCGATATCACGCCCGGCGATCACGATGCGCCAACATTCTTCGTGGGCGGCTCTGGACTCTATGCCATCTCGCCTGACGGCTTGGAAGTAGCCTTCACCAGCAACCACGATGAAGTGGAAGCCATCAGCACAAACAACGACATCTTTGTGGTGCCCGCCGCGGGCGGTACGCCGAAGAAGATCAGTACCAGTCCGGGCAGTGACTCCACGCCGCTCTATTCGTCGGATGGCAAATGGATCGCATGGCGCATGCAAGAGCGCGCCGGATACGAGAGTGACCGCTTCCGGCTAGTGGTTTATGACCGCAAGTCAGGACAGATCAGAAATCTGACGGAGAACTTCGATCATTGGGTGGAGGCTATCGCCTGGACCCCGGATTCTCAGCACATCTATTTCACGTCAGAGGACAAAGGCGAACTTCCGGTCTACCGGATCGGCGTGAGTGTGGGTGACAGACCTGAGGTCACAGAGATTTCCCGGGGCGCAAACGACGAACTCGCTCTGTCTGCTGATGGGAGGACCCTCATCTTTACTCGCATGTCAGCTCGTGCACCGAACGAAGTCTACAAGCTCAACGTCGAAACCAAGCAAGCTCAGCAACTCAGCCACCTCAACGACGCGGTCCTTTCCCAGGTTGCCATGCAGCCGCTGGAATCCTTCTGGTTCGCCGGCGCAGGCGGAACAAAAGTGCAGGGCTTCATCATCAAGCCGCCGAACTTTGATCCGCAGAAAAAATACCCCATGAAGTTCCTGATCCACGGCGGGCCGCAAGGCCAATGGGGAGACGAATGGAGCTATCGCTGGAACTCGGAGCTATTTGCCGCCAACGGCTACGTGGTCGTTCAAATCAATCCGCGCGGCTCAACCGGATATGGCCAGAAATTCATTGACGAGATCAATGGCGACTGGGGCGGCAAGCCTTACGTTGACCTGATGAACGGACTCGACTACGTAGAGAAGACATATTCGTTCATCGACAAAGATCGTGAATGTGCGCTGGGCGCGAGTTATGGCGGATACATGATCAACTGGATACTGGGACACACCAACCGCTTCAAGTGCCTGGTGTCGCATGACGGCATGTTCAACACAGAATCGCAATACGGCTCTACAGAAGAACTCTGGTTCCCGGAATGGGAGTTCAAAGGCACGTCCTGGAGCAACCGCGAGATGTACCGCAAATGGTCTCCGCACCTTTTTGCCCCCAATTTCAAAACGCCAACACTGGTTGTACATGGCCAGCTCGATTACCGGCTCGACGTATCTGAAGGGTTCCAGCTTTTCACCACGCTGCAGCGGCTGAAGGTACCGTCCAAGATGCTCTATTTCCCCGATGAAGGCCATTGGGTCCTCAAACCGCAAAACAGCCAGCTTTGGTACAAGACCGTGAATGCTTGGGTGGATGAGCACGTGAAGTGAGATCGCGCGTGATCGGGTGATCGCCGTGATCTGGTGATCGGACTCAGGACAGACGTTTTTCTGAAATCCCCAAGCGCTGGGAAGAATACAGATACGTCTCCAGGAATAATGGTGTGGGCATTGTTGCTCTCGAGACCTTGGTGGTCAGCATGGATCCCTCGCTGCGCTTCGGATGAAGATAAAGAGCAAGTCTGCCGTAAGCCAGATCACCAGATCACCCGATCACGCGCGATCACGGCGATCCCAAGGATGCTACAATCCCTGCGTGTTCAAGCTCACTTTCATGTTCATGCTCGCGCTGACTGCGGGGGCGCAGCAAGCGCCGAAGAAGGACACGACCCAGGGAAAGCCGCAAGTCCGCGTGAATTATCTGAATGTGTGCACTCCGTCGGATGAAGAACAAGCGGTGCTCAAAGGCGTGTTGGACCGTATTTCCGCCAGGCCCTCGTTTGCGGACGACTTTGAGATTTCCCGCGGCCGCACTACGCTCAAGGACGTACCGTCGTCGCGGTATGTCCGCTTGCGCCGCGACTTTCCCGCGCAGTCAACCTGGATGACGGCGCAATACTCCATGGCTACGGATGCGAATGCCACGATCGAGATACTGGTGCTTCGACCGCGAGATCCTAAAGAGTTTCTCCAGGTGGAAATGGAAGACAGCGTATCGTCCGCGGCCGCTCCGCCTCTGACAGTGCTCGCTTCAGACACCCCGCCGGTCCGCATGAGGATTGAAAGATTGAGCAAGGGAGCGGTGGCGCTGTCGCGCTGTGAGGGTGCGGACCAGAGCGCCTACGAACCGGTGTTCAAACAAATGGCGAACATCATGGCGCAGTATCGCGCAGCCCTGGGCATGCGAACGATTTTCCGTTCAGACATAGCGTGGCTGGGCGGGACCAAGCCGGAAGGAACGAAGCCCAGCGGGACAAAATCCAGCGGCGCGAGAAAGCCTGCGCCGGCCGCCAAGAAGCAGCTTTGAAACTAAACTGGTTTTGCTGAATCTAAAAAGAACCTATGGAAAACTCCGTTCGTGACACTGTGATTCTTGGCACCGGCTGCTCCGGCCTCACAGCGGCCATCTACGCGGGCCGCGCCAATTTGAAGCCGCTCGTGGTGGAAGGCCATGAGCCTGGCGGTCAGTTGTCATTGACCACGCTGGTCGAGAATTTTCCCGGCTTTCCCGAAGGTATCCAGGGGCCCGAGCTCATTGAGAACATGCGCAAGCAGGCCGCGCGCTTTGGCACGGAGTACATGCACGGCCATCTGGTTAGCGCCGATCTTACGCAACGTCCCTTCAAGCTGAACTTCGGCGCCAAGACCGTAGAGACCTGGACGCTGATCATTGCCAGCGGAGCTTCCGCGCGCTGGCTTGGTTTGCCCAGCGAGAATGCGCTGATTGGACACGGTGTCTCTTCCTGCGCTACTTGCGACGGCTTCTTTTTCAAGGACAGACCCATCACCGTCATCGGCGGCGGCGACTCCGCTATGGAAGAAGCTCTCTTTCTTTCCCGCTTTGCCACCAAGGTGACGATCATTCATCGTCGTGACCACTTCCGCGCGTCCAAGATCATGCTCGACCGCGCGCGCAAGCACGAAAAGATCGAGTTCCTGCTCGATACCGTAGTCGAGGAAGTCCACGACGTCAGCAAGAAAGAGGTCACCGCGCTCAAGCTGCACAACCTCAAGACCGGCAGAGTCTGGGACTTCCCCACCAGCGCCATGTTTCTGGGTATTGGTCACATTCCGAATGCCAAGATGTTCCAGGGCCAACTCGACATGGACCAGGACGGCTACCTCAAGACCCACGATTTCGTCTTTACCAATATCCCCGGCGTTTTTGCCAGCGGTGACGTGCAAGACCGCCGCTATCGCCAGGCGATCACCGCAGCCGGCTCCGGATGCGCCGCCGCCATGGAAGTAGAGAAGTTCCTGGAAGAGCACGGCCGCTGACCTGCGCGGAAAGACAAGAATGTGCGCCGTTGAAGATAAACCTAAAGGGGAACTCGGATTCAGCCTGGGCTGAATACTATCGACTGCGAAACCGTGCCAGGATTTCGGTAATATCTCTTCCTGTTGCGCTTATCCTGTTGGTGTTGGACCCGGCCTCACTGATGACCAGAGTCAGAGATTTTCTGAGTGGGCTGAGTCCTTCTTTCCAAATCGGCGTCGTTTTTGGCCTGATTGGTTGCGCCACGATTCTCATTGCGGCGCCACTTTTGAAGTGGTCTGAGTGGCGATGTCCTCGTTGCGCTCATAGGTTCGCACTTCCTCCACCACTCGGGCAATTCACTATCGTTCCTCTCCTGGCAAGACTGGTTGTCGATTGGGGCTGTGCTTCGTGCGGCCTCAAACCCGGTCAACCTTAGCTTTTTGGGCCAAAGGCGCAGAGACGGTAAAAAGCATTCCTTTGTGGCTTCTCCAAAATAGCTCTTGTATTATGATATATCAATTTGATATATCATAATGATATATGAAGCTTGGTTCCTCATCCAGCAAGTTCGCGCTCCTCGGAGTGCTCAGCCTCAAGCCCTGTTCGGGCTATGACATTAAGCAGTTCGTCAAAGGCAGCATTGGGCATTTCTGGAATGAGAGCTATGGGCGCATCTATCCGCTGCTGAAAGAGCTGGCGAAGGAAGGCCTGATCGTTCAGCAACGCGGCGCAAAGACTTCCGGACGTCCCGAGCGCCAGGTCTATTCCGTCACGCCAAAAGGGGAAGCCGCCCTTCGACACTGGCTGGGGCAGTCGCCCAGGAATGAACCGGCACGGAGCGAGCTTCTGCTCAAACTCTTCTTTGCCGACCGCATTCAGCCCGAGCTCAGTGCGCGGTACGTGCGAGAGAAGAAGCACCTTGAAGAGACGAAGCTGGCCATCTATCGACAGGCCGAAGAATCGATTCGAGAGCACTATCCCACCCACCCGGGGCTTCCGTATTGGCTGATGACCATCAGCTTTGGCCGGCACATGGCGCAGAGTCTCGTCGCCTGGTGCGATGAGACTCTGCAAACACTTTCCCAACTGAACAAGAAGGAAAAAAGGAAAAGAGGTACAGCATGACAGATCCAATCTGGGTAACCGCGTTCCGAGTTGTCCATATCAGCGCTGGGTTTATGGCGTTCTTTCTGGCACCGGCGGCGCTGATAACCGCGAAGGGCGGCAAGCAGCATCGCCGCTGGGGCAAAATCTATTTCTGGATGATGGCCGTGGTCGCGCTCACCGCACTGGTATTAAGCGTCTACCGTCCAATTCCGTTCCTGACGCTGGTCGCCGTCTTCAGCTTCTACATGGCATTCAGTGGATACCGCGTGCTCTTCCGCAAACGTCCGGAGCAGGGACAGGGGCCCACCATGCTCGATTGGATCGGCAGCATCCTGGTGCTGCTGGCGAGTTCGGCTTTGATTGTTCTGGCCGTGTGGCAGCCGACGCCACTCTGGACAAAACTGGCGCTCGTGGCCGTTGCCTTCGGCGCAACGGGGCTCTTTTTCGGAGGCAGGGACATTCACTCATACCTGCGTCCGTCGCAAGACAAGAACTTCTGGTGGTTCGATCACATGGGCGGGATGATCGGGTCGTACATTGCAGCGGTGTCGGCGTTCTCGGTCGTCAACTTCCACTTTCTGCCGCCTGTGGTGCGCTGGCTCTGGCCGACCTTCATTGGCGTTCCCGCAATTTCGATCTGGGTGCGCTATTACAAACGAAAGTTCGCAGAGAAGCCAGCCGCACCGGCTGCATTGAACACGCACGCGGCCTAACGGAGCAGACTCTTCGCGGAGGGGCAGCGCGGGCTGCCCCTCTGAAAGGTGAAGAGTCCCAATTGGCCCAATCTGAAGCGGATGTGTTAAAAATTTGTGTTCCGCTTTTTATGGCTGTTCACCCTACTTCGCGCCCATCGAGATGTCCGTGCTAAGGGCCGCACTCATTTCTCTCTCCGCCAGCAAGTCGTTACGCTCTTTTGCCGAAAAAACCTGGGCCGGCCAGCGGCTCTCGCGGCGCTTTGTTGCCGGCACGGAAATCCCCGATGCTCTCCAGGCTGCCCGCGCCATGAACCGGCTTGGCCTGAGCGTGAGCGTGGACAACCTCGGCGAAAACGTGACCAACATTGCCGAGGCGCGGCATAGCGCGCAGCTCTATCATCAAATGCTCGACCAGATGAGCGCGCGGAATCTGGACGCCAACGTCAGTCTCAAACTCACACATATGGGACTGGACGTAGACGAGAGCGCCGCATACGAAATCACCGCGCAGGTCGTGGAACATGCCGCGCGCATCAAGAATTTCGTTCGCGTGGACATGGAAGGCTCGGCCTACACGCAACGCACGCTGGATTTTGTCCGCAAGCTGCACAGCCGAACTGATTTTGCCGGACATGTTGGCGCGGTGGTCCAGTCATATCTTCATCGCAGCGAAAAAGATGTTGAGCAGCTCATCGCCGAGCGTATCCGCGTTCGCTTGTGCAAGGGCGCGTATAAGGAGCCGTCCGACATCGCCTTCGAGAAGAAAGCTGACGTTGACGCCAACTACATAAAACTCACGAAAATGCTGCTCAAAAGCGGCGTATATCACGGCATTGCGACACACGATGAGAAGATGATTCGCGCTACCATCGATTTTGCCGGGGCGGAGAAGGTGGCGCCGCAAGACTTTGAGTTCCAGATGCTCTACGGCGTCCGTCGCGACCTGCAGCAAAAGCTGATCAAAGAGGGATGGAGATGTCGCGTCTATATTCCGTTCGGGAGCGAGTGGTATCCGTATCTGATGAGACGGCTGGCGGAACGGCCGGCGAATGCGATCTTTATCCTGAAGAATTTATTCCGGTGAGAGTGGAAAAGCAGGCCGCGAATGGACGCGAAAAACGCGAATCAGATTTCCCTGATTCGCGTGAATTCGCGTATATTCGCAGCCAGATCGGGCTACGCGCTTCTCCGTGGACGCGTGGTCAACTCCCGCACTTGCGAGAGCAGGCTGGAGCGCTGCATGGAGTCGAGTTGGCCAAGAAAGGGAACTACTTCGGCGATGAACTCGTCGCCCATGAGATCGGCGATTTCGTCATCCAGAGTGCGGCCCGTACCCTTAATCAGGTCGCCAATCGAAACTTCGAGCGCCGTGGCCAGACGCTGTAATGATGAAAGAGTGGGCATGGCCTTTTCGTTCTCGATCTTGGAGACATACGTGCGCGGCACTTGCATGCGCATGGCAAGCTGGCGCTGGCTCAGGCCGGACCGCAATCTGAGTGCGCGGATGGCGGCTGCAAAGATTGTTGTTGGTCCGGAATTGGACGAGATGACAATGGTCGCAACGAACTACTTCCCGGGAATCAACCGGAGCGAGTGTTGTAGCCATTTGGTTTTCGGAGTGCCAGAGCGGGCTGCTCCAAAAAATCTCATCACTGCTTTGAGGGCCCTTTGAATCGAGTGCTAGTTTCAAGCAATACTTTAGGTTTGTCAACGGAAAAATACAGGCAAAACAGGTATAAAAACATAAATTACAGGCGAATACATGGAGAAAACAGGTGAAAATTCATGATGAACCGCGAATCGGCATGGTGTTTACTATGTGAGTACACCCAATCAGAAAGTTTACGCAAACACATGTTGGCTGTGGAAGCGTGCATGCGCGCTTACGCCCGCAAGTTCGGCGAAGAGGAAGAAAAGTGGGGCATCACCGGTCTGCTGCACGACTTCGACTATGAAAAATACCCGACGCCACAGGAGCATCCGTTCGTCGGCAACAAGATTCTCGAAGAGCGCGGCTACCCGGACGAGATGCGCCGCGCCATTCTCTCGCACGCCGAGTACAGCGGCGTGCCGCGAGAGAGCATGATGGAAAAGACGCTCTTTGCCTGCGACGAACTGGCGGGCTTCATCACCGCAACAGCTCTGGTCAAGCCCAGCAAGTCCCTGGCCGAAGTGGATGCCAAGTCCATTCGCAAAAAAATGAAAGACAAGGCCTTTGCCCGCAGCGTGAGCCGCGATGACATAACCAAAGGCGCCGCGGAGATGGGTGTTGACCTCGACGAGCACATCACGTTCTGCATTGAAGCAATGAAGGCCGTGGCCACGCAGCTGGGTTTGGCGGGACTGGCCGCGCAGAACAGCTAGAAGCGAAGTTTGCGGCCGCGACAATCTCTGAATCGCATTTGACTTGGCCGAATCAAATTCCACCGAGGAACTCAAAATGCCCATGGTTCGAATCTCCCTGATGCAAGGCAAGCCTGATTCTTATCGGCAAAAGGTCGGCGACGCGGTCCACCGTGCCATGGTAGAAACCATCAACGTCCCGGCCTTGGACCGTTTTCAGGTCATCACCGAACACAGCGCCGTCAATTTTAGTTTTGACCCGAGTTATCTGAATATCTCTCGCACCAATGCGCTGGTGATCATCCAGATCACTTTGAACACCGGCCGCACCACCGACATGAAGAAAGCGCTCTACAAACGGATCGCCGACCTTCTGCACGCGGAGGCCGGATTGCGTAAAGAGGATGTCTTCATCAATCTAGTCGAAGTGCCAAAAGAAAACTGGTCGTTCGGCAATGGCGAAGCGCAGTACGCGACCTGATCTCAGTCTTTTATAAGAGGGCCGGCACTAACCAGCTCTGCCAGTCTGGCAAAGTCGCCGGCCAGCACGCGGTCCTGCGTTACCGCCGGGCTCACCTTTCGAATTGCCGCATGGGCTTTTTGCAATGGCGGGCTGGTTTTTAGCGGCGCCAGGAAATCGAGGGCTTGAGCGGCCGCGCAGGCTTCAATCGCAAGTACGTTCGTCGTATTGGCGACGACCTTCTTCAGCTTGATGGCCGCGGCCATCCCCATGGAAACGTAATCTTCTTTGTTGCCTGAGGTTGTAATCGAATCTACCGACGCCGGATGTGCCAGCACCTTGTTCTCGCTCGCCAGAGCGGCCGCAGTGACTTGCGGCATCATGAAACCGGAATTCATTCCCGGATCGGCGGCAAGAAATGGCGGCAAGCCTTCATTCAACGTTGGATTGACCAGGCGCTCGATCCGGCGCTCGGAGATTCCCGCCAGCGCGCTGAGTGCAATGGCGAGATAGTCGAGCGCAAAGGCCAGAGGCTCGCCGTGAAAGTTGCCGCCTGAGATTACATCGCCTTCAGCGGGGCCGCTCACGAATACCAGAGGATTGTCCACGGCTGAGTTCATTTCGATCTCGAACGTTCGTCGGCAGAAATCCAGCGTGTCGCGCACCGCGCCGTGTACCTGGGGAATACAGCGAAGCGAATAGGCGTCCTGCACGCGTCCGCAATCTTTGTGCGATTCGCGAATCTCGCTGCCCTTAAGCAACAGCCGCATTCTGGCCGCAACTCTGACTTGTCCCAGATGTGGACGCGCAGCGTGAATGCGCTCGTCAAACGCGACGTCGGTCCCGTGGAGCGCGTCAAGCGACATGGCGCTCAGTACCTCGGCGGAGTCGGCGAGAGTTTCCGCTGTCAGAAGGGACAGCGTCCCGACTGCCAGCATAGCCTGTGTGCCATTGATCA
>WNFI01088367.1_pt1 | contig 15835 bp, 18 predicted proteins | sample 5400471 | NCBI WGS metagenome assembly WNFI01 (sample SAMN13153348, study PRJNA577476) | soil metagenome | isolation source: 100 cm saprolite on Douglas fir-dominated hillslope | place: USA:California | collected 2013-09-17 | reverse complement strand
CCGTACCGTTCTGGAAAGTAAGCGACCGACCCGATAAAGCGCGTCTTGGGTTCGCGCAGTTCCGCTCTGCCTTCGGGCGCCGCATTCTGTCCCATGATGGCGCAATTCTCCGCCCGACCTGCCTCTTGAAAGGCGCGCAGGGCTCCCAAAGCACTGGGATCATTGATGCCACCAACCAACACACGCCGAGAATGAGAAGAACGCAGGTGTTTGCGTACCGCCTCAAAGCTCGGACCTAATTCCCCATCGCCATCGAGATACGTCACGCGGCAATTCGCCGCACTCGGAAGCACCAGGTTTAGACCCACTAGCAATCCTGATAAGCGCATTCGCGGGAGATTCCCCGCTCGCTTCAACTCAATCAATATGATTTCGTCCACTTCGGAGTGCCAGTGCTCTTTGACCCATCGACCCAGATACCGCCCGCCAATGAGACCTGCCTCATAGTTATTTGCACCGTAGTAGGTCGCACCAGGATGAGGAATGTCAATCGCGATCATGGGAATGTTCGCTTCCCGATACTTCGCCGCCACGATCGGCGCCACTTCTTCATCGGTCTGGAACTCAATCGCGAGATCGACCTTTTCGCGCACCAGCAGATCGGCGCTGCGCTGGGCGATTTTCGCGCTATAGCGGTTATCGACACAAATGAGTTCAATACCCTCTACGACCGCGGCGCGCTGCAAGCTTTCCATCACCTCTTTGGAAAATTGGTCGGTCGTACCCTGGGCCGCGTACCCAAGTCGATACAGTCTCTGTTTCCACGGACGCACTCGTGACTGGTAGAGGTTCTGCCCTAACTTGTCCACCATCCCGCACTTTTCCAGCGTATAGAGAAGGCGGAAGACCATAGTCTTAGGCAGACCGCAACGCGCAGCGACCTCTTTGAGCGGCAAGGCCTCGCCAGGGGAATGGAACGCCGTCAGCAATTGCGATGAGTGAACGATGGACTTAACCAGATAACGATCCCGGGACGGAGCGTTGGGGCTCATAAGGACGAATAATATCCGTTTTTTTAATTTTGCAAAGCAAAATTTCCGATTCCGGGAAGGAGGCCCGGACGCCATCCGCGATTTCGGTCTGCCAAAGGCTTGGCAATTCGTGCGCAAGGGTCAAACGGCAAAAGGAATCCTCCAGACCTAGTTTACAGGAAACACCATTTTGCATTTGTCTGTGATGTGTGAATTACTGCTCCATTTTGCATGATTTAGGCCCAATTCCCGGTATTCAGCCACCACATGGCTGATATCCCGCGGCACTGCTAAGGCCTGGAAGTTCCGCAAAGCGAAATTGACGCGGCGTTTTCTACCCTCTAAACTTTGGGAATTCCGATCGGTCCAGATACCTGAGGTCTCGCTTGCTAACCCGTTTACCCCTTTCGTGAATCCTGTCAAACGTTCTGCAATGCGAAACAATGGCTTCTAAAACAATTTCCGTGACCTCGTCCGATAAGGATTGTAACCTTCGATGTCGGAGCGAGAAATCCTATGGACGCAAGCAAGACAAAAAAGATATTTGACGCGCTCGAGACCTTCCGCATTGAGCTTCCGTCCTGGGGCTTCGCCAATACTGGCACCCGGTTTGGAAAATTTATCCAACCGGCGGCGGCTACCACAACCGAGGAGAAGTTCAGCGATGCCGGGCAGGTGCACTTGCTTACAGGCGTCTGTCCAACGGTTGCTTTACACGTGTTATGGGACTGCCCCGAGGGCGTGCACAGCACAGACGACGTCAAGAAGTTTGCCGAACGCTATGGAGTGCTGCCGGGTTCGATCAATCCCAATCTCTTTCAGGACCAGGAATACAAGTTTGGTTCCTTTGGAAATCCGGATCCTGCGGTGCGTGAACGTGCATTGCAACACACCAAGGACAGCATTGAGATTGCGCGCCGCCTGCATAGCCGAGACATTTCTATGTGGTTCGCGGACGGTTCGAACTATCCGGGAACGGCAAATATCCGGCAACGCAAGGAGTGGTTCACAGAGGTGCTGAAGGAGTCACATGCCGAGTTGTCTTCTGGGCAACGACTGCTGATCGAGTACAAACCTTTTGAGCCCGCTTTCTACCATACGGATATAGCCGATTGGGGCATGGCTCTGCTTCTCGCACGTGCTGCTGGCCCTCAGGCTCGAGTTCTGGTCGATACTGGACATCATTATGCGGCACAGAACATCGAACAGATCGTGGCGTGGCTTTTGTCCGAAGATATGCTAGGCGGCTTTCACTTCAATGATCGCCGCTACGCCGACGACGACTTGACTCTCGGCTCCATCGATCCTTATCAAGTCTTTCGGATCTTCCACGAGATCCGCTACTTCGAGTGGGAAACCGGCAAACAGGCCGATATCGCGTACATGGTTGACCAGAGTCACAATCTCAAAGGGAAAGTCGAGGAGGCGATTCAGACGGTGACGATGGCGCAGGAACTTTTCTCCAAGGCCGCTCTGGTCGATGGCCGCGAGCTTGCGACGGCGCAAAATGATTGTGACCTGGTGCGCGCCGAGTCTCTACTGCAGGACGCGTTTGCCACCGATGTCCGCCCCGTGATCCAGGAATGGCGTGACTCCAAGGGCCTGCCTAAGAATCCCATGGAGGCGTTCCGCCAGAGCGGCTACCTTGAACGCATCACCAAGGAACGTGCGGCCCGCAATTCGCGGAACGTCTCCTCCTATGCCTAAAAGCACGGCTGCGAAACCCTATCTCGCATTCGATTTTGGCGCCGAGAGCGGGCGGGCCGTACTGGCGCATCTTCAGTCTGGGATTCTCACAACGGAGGAGGTACATCGTTTCGCCAATGAGCCGGTGGAATATGGAGGTTCGCTGCACTGGGACGTGGCTCGGCTGTGGTTCGAAATGCGAAAGGCGCTCGCAGGGCTTGAAGAAGTGGAATTGTCGGGCATCGGAGTGGATGCCTGGGGTGTGGACTATGCCTTGCTAGGAGAACGCGGCGAGTTGCTCGAAAACCCTTACCACTATCGCGATCGGCGGACCGAAGGTGTGATGGAGGAAGTCTTCAGCAGAGTTGGCAAAGAGGAAATTTACCAGGCGACGGGCATTCAGTTCATGCCCATCAACACTTTGTATCAGCTATTCGCCGCGCGGCGAGAAAGCCCTAAGATTCTTGGTGCAGCGAAACAGCTGGTCACAATTCCAGATCTATTCAACTACTGGCTGACCGGAAATGCAGTCTGCGAATTTACCAACGCAACCACCACCCAAATGGTTGACCCCGTGAAGCGGGCATGGGCCTCCGGCCTGATGCAGCGGCTGGAACTGCCCGCTGATTTGCCGGCGCCAATCGTAGAACCGGGTTCAATCATTGGCACCCTCCTGCCCGGCATTGCGGGGCATTCCGCTCTCGCCGGCACGACCATCGTTGCTCCCGCGTGTCACGACACGGGTTCGGCTGTGGCCGCTATCTCGGCTCGCGATGGCACGGCTTTTCTCAGCTCTGGAACATGGTCTCTGCTGGGCACTGAACTGGATTCCCCGGTGATCACATCCGATGCTCTGCGGCTGAACTTCACCAATGAAGGTGGTATTAACGGGACCACACGCCTGCTGAAGAACGTGATGGGACTCTGGATGCTGCAATGCTGCCGGCAATCTTGGACCACGCAAGGACGCAGCTACGACTATCGCGAATTGATGGAGCTAGCAACTCGGGAGAGACCGTTCGGCTACCTCATCGATCCCGACGACGAGTCCTTCTTGCGCCCTCCGGACATGCTCACTGCTATTAACAAATTCTGTACCCGAACCCACCAGCCAGTTCCGCAGGAACCCGGCGCATACGTACGAGCGGTCCTGGAAAGCCTTGCCTTCAAATACCGCTTTGTTCTCCGCAATCTGGAACAGGTGAGCGGAAAGCAGATCGAGCAGATTCGCATCATTGGCGGAGGCTCAAAAAATCGCCTGCTGAACCAGTTGACAGCAGACGCTACAGGAAGAAGAGTGCTGGCTGGCCCTGCTGAAGCCACAGCACTCGGAAACGTGGCGGTACAGATTCTTGCGACAGGGGGCGCAACATCCCTCCGGGAAGTTCGAGACATTGTCGATCGATCGTTCCCGACCGAAATCTTTGAACCGCTGGACACCGACAAATGGGACCAGCACGCGGAACGATTTGAACAATATTGCGGGAGCATTTATGCCTGAGGTCAAAGAGATAACTCACCTGAAAGACTTGTGGAACGAGAGCGAAGCTCAAAAGATGTCCGGCAATCAGCTCGCCTTACTACGCTATCGCTCGAACCTGTTGGGTGCCGATTTGCGCATCACCAATTTCGGCGGCGGCAACACCAGCTCGAAGCTGGAGCTTCCCGACCCGTTTACTGGCCGACCTGTTCGAGTACTGGCAGTAAAAGGCAGTGGCGGAGAGCTCGGGTCCATTACCGGCGCTGGATTTGCTCTGCTCTATCTCGATCGTCTGGAACAGCTTAAAGAACTATATCGCGGCGAACAGCACGAAGATGAAATGGTCCGCTACTATCCGCTCTCGGCCTTTGGCGAGAATCGCGTGGCGGCGTCGATCGACACTCCTCTACACGCATTCCTTCCTTTCGATCATGTGGATCACTTGCACCCTGACTGGGCTATCGCCCTGGCAGCTAGCGCCAATGGAAAAAGAAAGCTGGAAGAGTTCAACAAGGAATTTGGCCGCAAGATCGTCTGGGTACCATGGCAACGCCCCGGTTTCGAGTTAGCGCTGATGATTGAACGGGCGGTCAAAGACAGTCCGGGAGCTGACGGCCTCATTCTGGGCGGCCATGGCTTATTTACCTGGGGGATGACACAGCGCGATTGCTACTTGAACAGCATTCACACCATCGACCAGATGGGCGAATTTATTTCGAAACACCAATCGAAAAAGGGTTCATTATTCGGCGGAGTCGAGCATGTTCCTGCGCAGGATCGTAAGAACATCGCCACTCAGATCCTGCCCGCACTTCGCGGAGTAGTGTCCTCGAATCGCCGTGTGGTGGCCCACTATGCTGACGATGAGGACGCTCTGATGTTTGCCGCATCGACGTGGGCGAGGGAACTCAGCTCGCTGGGCACCAGTTGTCCAGATCATTTCCTAAGGACGCGGGTTTGTCCTCTCTATCTTCCTTGGAATCCTGCAAAAGAGGATGTCAGCATCCTGAAGGCGCGCATCCAAGAGGAGGCTGTCGAGTATCGAGCCAGCTACAAGAAGTATTACGACGCATGGGCGAATGCCGATTCTCCAAAGCTGCGGGACTCCAATCCTTCCGTCGTTGTTGTTCCAGGGCTGGGCCTGTTCGGCTTTGGCAAGAACAAGAAAGAAGCCCGAATCACCACCGAGTTTTTCATCAATGCCATACACGTCATGGCGGGCGCAAACGCTCTTGAAGATGGCGATGTTTCTCATCCTCTGCCACAGGCCCGCTACGCTGAACAATCGCAACAGTTCACCCAGTTCCATAACTATGTAGCTCTGCCAAGATCAGAGGCGTTCCGCATCGAGTATTGGGCTCTCGAAGAAGCCAAGCTTCAGCGCATGCCCGCGGAAGCGGAGTTCAGCCGCAAGATCGCCCTGGTCATTGGAGGTGCGAGCGGAATCGGTCGCGAAGTCGCGCTTCTTCTCGCGCGAAAGGGCGCTCACATAGTCGTCGCATCGATATCATCATCATCACGGCCGCCATTTATCCCGTTCCTGGCGCTGATGGTGAAATCGCCGAAGCACAATGGGCGCAGACCTTCCTGGTCAATGTCACCGGCAACTATCTCCTCGCCCGCCAAACGGAATGGGTATTCAAAGACCAGGACCTGCCTGCTGCTATGGTGCTCACCAGTTCCGCCAACGCCGTAGTATCCAAGAAAGGCAGCGAAGCCTACGACACCAGTAAGACCGCTCTCAACCACTTGATCCGGGAACTCTCCATCAAGCTCGGCCCACATGTGCGCGTGAATGGTATTGCGCCCGCGACCGTTGTTGCCGGTTCCACCATGTTCCCTCGCGACCGCGTGATTCAGTCTCTCGAAAAGTACAAAATCGATTTTAATGACTCCGAGTCGACCGAGGAACTGCGCGGTAAGCTTGCCGATTTCTATGCGCAGCGCACGCTGACGAAGCGTCCGATTCTGCCACAGGATTGTGCGGCCGCAATCGTTTGGCTGGCCGGTGATCAAAGTGCGAAGACGACCGGGCACATCATTCCTGTGGACGGTGGCCTCTCCGAGGCCTTTCTGCGTTAAGGAGCCAATATGCAGCGTGTCTGCTTTGTGTTGCAGGTGAAGCCCGAGCGTCTCGATGAATATAAAGAACGCCACCGCAGTGTCTGGCCGGAGATGCAGGCCGCCTTGCGTGAAACCGGTTGGGGCAACTACTCCTTGTTCCTGCGCGATGACGGCCTTCTCGTTGGCTATCTAGAGACAGAAAATTTTGAACGCGCCCGTACCGGGATGGCAAATCGTGAAGTCAACGACCGCTGGCAGCGCGAGATGGGTAACTTTTTCGTGCAGCCCGACGGTGTATTGCCCGACCGCGCCATGCAGCCTTTAGAAGAAGTCTTTCACCTGTAAATCCAGACTCGAGGATTCCATGAACCCTGCACTAGGAGTGTTTTTTCACTGGCTCGGCGGTCTCGCCTCCGCCAGTTTTTACGTGCCTTATCGCGGGGTGAAGAGCTGGGCCTGGGAGACTTACTGGCTGGTTGGAGGATTCTTCAGCTGGATTATCGCCCCATGGATCCTCGCGCTAACGATGACCCACGACCTAATGCGAGTACTTCACGAAGCTCCCGCGAGCAGCTTGTTCTGGGCCTATGTCTTCGGGGTCTTGTGGGGACTCGGGGGCCTTACCTTCGGCCTCACCATGCGCTATCTCGGGATGTCGTTAGGCATGGCCATGGTTCTCGGGTATACCGCCGCGTTCGGAACCCTGATGCCTCCGATTTTCCGTGGAGAGTTCGCGACCGAGGTTTTAGGAACCCACTCCGGCTTGGTGATTCTTGGTGGCGTTGCCGTCTGCCTTTTCGGGATCGCGGTCGCAGGTGCCGCTGGAGTATCCAAAGAACGCGAGATGTCGACCGAGCAAAAGCGTGTGTCGATCAAGGAATTCGACTTAAAGAAAGGGTTGATCGTCGCCACGTTCTCCGGCGTGATGAGCGCTTGCTTCGCCTACGGACTCGCGGCAGGAGATCCCATCAAAGCTCTCACGATCCAGCACGGCACTCCGGTTTTGTGGCAGGGACTTCCTGTGCTCGTCGTGGTGTTGGCAGGTGGCTTCACCACAAACTTCATCTGGTGCGTCATCCTGAACATTCGCAATCACACTGGTTACCAATACTTCAAATCCGCAATTCGCGGCAGAATTCCAGCGCGCAATGAAGAACACATCCTCGAAACCGCGACCGATGCTCCAGCGGAGGAGATGGCCGTAGCCGTGGCGGTGGCCCAGGAAACCGCGGTTCGGGCACCGATGTTATCCAATTACCTGCTCTCGGCTCTTGCAGGCACCACCTGGTACATGCAGTTCTTCTTCTACACTATGGGCGAAACCCAGATGGGGCGCTACAAATTTTCCAGTTGGACGCTGCACATGGCCAGCATCATCATCTTCAGCACATTGTGGGGTATCGCGCTTAACGAGTGGAAGGGCGCAGGTGCTAGGACCAAGTTGCTGGTGGCATTCAGCCTGTTGGTTCTGGTTAGCTCGACGGTAGTTGTTGGTTACGGAAACTATGTCGGCGGATCTGGGGTCTCGCACTGACTTCGATTGGCAGCGCCGAAATCAGAAGATGCTCGCGCCAATCGCACTTTGAATTTTTCTCACATTGTTTAGGGAGAAATAGGATCCCGCCGGAAGAGAGAGCAGTTCAGAGACTTCAGTAAGCTGCGGCATCAAGTTGAGAGGCATGAATAGAAGAGCGAGGCTGCGCTGCTTGTCCGGCATCCGTGGCCACTGGCGCAATATTCCTCTGCGCCGCCTTCAGATCCCACCGGCAGAAATCGCAGCGAGTAGCACCGGTGTAGATGACGCGAGCGTAACCAGGACAATTCCCGTTGGTGCAGATTTTGGTTGTGGTCATCGCGCGTCCCCCTCCAGTTAGGCCCGAACTCCGTAGCATAGCGCCGCAGAATCGCCTTGCCATCGTGAAAGTAGCACGAGCCGTCGCTCACAAGAACACGCATTTTTAGCACGATTCCATCAGATTTATTGCTGAGATCGCAGGACTCCGCGCTTAACGCCCTTGTTGACAGGCAAGTATAATTGGCGTACATTGTACGTACGTTGTACGTCGTTCGGACATACATTGGAGCGAGCAAAATATGCCTACCCTGATACGCAAGCGCACTGAAAGATTCAACGTCCGCCTCAGCGAAACAGAGGCCAGACTCATTCGGCTTGGCGCCGAACGCAGTGGCGTAAACATCACAAACTTTATCCTCGAAAGTGCCCGCGTTCGTGCGGAACAGGCCATCGCTGAGGCGCGCGATTTTCAGCTGAACGCCAAAGACTGGAAGAAGTTCACGGCGGCGCTCGACCGGCCTCCGCAAGCTAAGCCTCGACTCAAGAAACTCTTCACCGAACCCACAATTCTCGAGCGGAGCTGATGCCTACTCCGCAATCGCGGATCTCGCAAGTAGAGCCGATCTCGGAACTCCACGACGCCAGCCGCTTCGATTGCGGCGGGCACGAATCGCTCAATGATTGGCTGAAGCGATTTGCCCTCGCCAACCAGAAAAACGATTCCGCGCGAACTTACGTTGTCCATCGCAAGAGTTTCGTCGCCGGATACTATTCCGTTGCTGCGGGCAGCGTCTCCGTCGAGGATGCTCCCTCCAGAATTTCAAAAGGCTTGGCGCGGCATCCGATTCCGGTCATTCTGCTCGCCAGGCTTGCGGTCGACAAAGACGAAAAAGGAACTGGATTAGGCAAGGCGCTGCTGAAAGACGCGCTAGCGCGAATCGCTCACGCCGCAGACATAGTGGGCGCGCGTGCCGTGCTCGTCCACGCCCATACTGCGTCCTCGTTACTCTCCCGCCTTCTGCCCCGCCGTAAACACCGTCCACGGACCTGCCTTCATATCGTGCAGCAGCGGCTTCTGCCATGAAAATTCTGGATGTTTATCCAGAAAATCCGCGGCCACAAAGTCTGCGCCGCAGGGATGCCCCGCCCTGGCCACGAAGCTCATCTTTCCGGCCATGGCGCTGTCAGTGGCTTTACCCTGCACCGCGCCGCCGGGGTTATATGCATCCCACACCCACTCTTTCACTCCACGCGCCGAAGCGTCCACATGGCCGCACAGGGATCGCTCATCGGCCTGCTGTTTCTTTTCGAAGCTGTCGAAATGGTCGGCGAGAAACTGCTCGGCCATGGCCACGTCAATTTTGCCTTTGGCCTGATTCACCATTTCATCGGCGCGAATGTGCCGTGCATTCGGCGACGACGAAGCGTCGTGCTCGTCGAACGTCGTCTCCTCACGAAGCACCTTCGGATCGCGGGCAAAATTCGAGCTCACAAAATATCCATCTTTGGTACGCCACAGCGGCGTGTTCTTCAGTCCCAGCTCCAGGTACGCGATCTCGCCCGTCTTGCGATCGCCGATGAGCCAGTCGTTGGCGTAGCCGCCGTTGTTCCCTTCTTTAATAATCCGCACGTAGTCGTCGATGTTGTTGGCATACTGGAGAGCCTTGCGCGAGCGCACGAACTCAGGTTTGCCATTCGGATCCCATCCTACGAACTGCGTGATGGTGGTTTCGGTGATCATCATTCCGGCGGAGTTAACGCCGAAGTCGTCGTCGCTTGTGATGACGCCGGGGAAGCCGTCCATCAGAATGCGGTTGCCGTGCTCCGGTTGGATGTCAAAGATCACGACCCAGCGTTCCCCCGCAAGATAACTCGTCCAATTGTTGTGCGCGATCACGATCTGATGATCTTTAGTAAAGCTGCCCGCAGCAATGAACGCGCTGCAATTGCCGGGCGACGTAAGCTTTGGAGCCTTCGACGATTTCTGCTGCTTGTTCAGCCACGGCACGTAATAGTCCGGCACTTCCTCGAAGGCATTGAGCGCGACAATGTCATACACATCCAAATCGACGCCGTGCGCTTTCACGCCATCGGCAATGCCCTGCAACTCCTGCTGATATTCGGCGTCAATGTGAGGCCACAGCATCTGGCGCGCGGTTGTCCGAAAGAATTCCCAGTCGCGATGGGTGGAGTGAAGATCGTAGAGCTTGATCGCTTCGAAGGCGTCTGCGATTTCGGGCGCGAGCAGATATCCGTGCTGGTAGCCGATTTCCGAGGGCGAGCCTTCGAGGTGAACGTAGGTCCATCCGCCCTGCTGAAAGCGATAAGCTTTTTGCAGCCGAGCGTCGGCCGGGACAGCCGATGGGTTAGCGACGGCGAACGCAGCGCAGGTCAGGGAGAGCAGGATCGCGATCCCGCGGATGCAGTGAGAGAAATTCCTTGGCATGAAGTCCTCGGCGGCGTGTCTGTGCCGACACATTCTACCCCATGCTCCGGCAGCGTCACGGGCCAATAAGCGCCTTCATCAACAATAAAGCCCCACCCGCGTTGGTTCCCCAACTCTTGAACTGATTTGTACCTGGGAGCATCCTCCCGGGTATTTCTGTTGTTGCGGTGTTTTCTTCATCGTACAATGCCGGGCGAGTTAGTCAATGATTGGGGGCTTGGCTTAAGCGATGAAAACGCTCGATACGCAATGGTTTAGGCAACATGGGAACCTAGTCAGCTATCTTGCTGCCTTAGTGGTGTTTCTGACATTCGTCTCACGAGAAGGGCTGAGTGAGCACTGGGGCCATGTCGCAGATACTATCGATACGGCAACGTACATGTATGGACTCAGAACTCAACTTGAAAACATTGAGGGGGAGGTCAAACACCTTCGTCGACATTTTGATGAGGGTCAGTCAAAGGAGATGTCTCCTGACTCATCATGGGAGGACGTGAGGACTGCGATTGTTGCAAATATGGCTAGTGACAAGAACCAACGCCTTGATGATATTCGCGCAGAAATGGAGACCATCAGACTTCTTACCGAAGTACTTCCTTCGTCAGATGAAAACAATCGCGATCTCGAACATGTGGGCTCAGAACTAGTACGCCTAGACTTTGAGCAGGAGGACGCGTTGAAAGCAATGTACCAGGCCAAAGACTTCCACAATTTGCAGACACTCCTGCAGGCCCGCGAAAAGGAACTTGATGCCTTAGAATTGGCGGCTGACAAATTGTCGAGAATGGCATTGGGAAAAGCGCAATTTCTACGACAGACGAACAACCGCTATTCGCGCTATTCGTGGTGGATTAGCGTTGCCTTCCTGGTTGTAGGTTCTAGTCTAGGGTTGCTGGCTCAACATTACGGACTTCCGAGTCCTAATGGCTCCGATTGAGGAATCGTCTTCTCTCTCGTATTTGGTGCGAGCACGACCAAAAGCAACGCCTTCCATAGGAATCGCTGCTTGATGTTCGGTTTCGTCCGGATGAGTTTGCCGGCCGCACTAGTCAATGGAGGCAATTTGAAAGAAAACGCAAAGGGGCAACAAATCTATGGCAATCCGTCAGTGCTCAGAAAATGCGTGGCTGATAAGAAGTTTGCTTATGTCGTAGCCCTCGCCCGGGCGGTCAATGCCTTGAATTCAGCGCATTCGTTGATGATAAGTACGACAGGCAGGGACACCCCGGCCGCGTTGCGGGATCGAATGAATTCCTATTTCTTTGTCTCAGCGATCCTGTATGAGTCTTTGAAGCTGATCGAGACAATGAGCCCTGTCTACGGTAAGGACAAGAGCTTTCAAACTAGCCTCCAACTTTTGCTGAAGGACAAAACGGCTCAAGCACTGAAGCGAATGCATCTGAAAGCCGTGCGACGGGACGCAGTCTTTCACTATCTTCCTGATCGATTTGCGGAAGCGATTGCGAAGACTCCCATGACTGAGTGCGTGTTTGCTTCCATTCTTGACTCTGAGAACTTTATTGCGGATCAGCTCAACGGTTGGGGGTTCGAGGTTTTTCCCGCTTCACCTGCCGCGCCGGGAAATCAATCACACTGAGGCCGCCACCCAATCGCGGGGCCACTGATGTAGCCTAGAGCGGATGGCGTCCGACGCCGTCAAATATCCGTTCTCTGATCCCGATGTCGGCTCAGATACCAGCACGGCAACCATCCCTCACGCGGAAACAGAGAGTTCACGCAGGTCCAGGGCGTCGGCGGATCGAAGGTCAGCGTCGTCTTTCCATTCTTCTGGAGCACGGCGGTGTGGTGATTCACCGTCACCGACCCATAAGCATTGCCATTCGCCACCCGATAGCGAAACACCGCAAAATCTCCGCCATAGGCCAACAGCAAGGCCGCCACCACGCCCAGCAGGCTAAAAATTGCAATTCTCTTCAACATCCGCCGCATGAACGCCTACTTTAACAGCCTAAGGCCCGCACAATGCTGAAATACAAGCCGTTCCTCGTTGACAATTCCCCCATCTCACAGGCAAACTACCCCATCGTCGGGAAACGTTTCCGGCGAGCGCCTGGTGCGGTGCGTCGGCACATTCGCCGCCCCCGGCTCGTGATTATCACACTGAACTTCGTTTCATGGCCATGACCGAGCAAAAGGTTTCTTATACGCTCGACTCCTCCTTGGAGACGATCGACAGCGCCGAGGAGAAAGCGACCCATATTGCCACGGAACTGGGCTTTGGCGATGACGAAATCATGCAGATTTCGATGGCCGTACGCGAGGGTGCGGTCAATGCCGTGCTGCACGGCAACGCTTACGCGGACAATAAGAAAGTTACTCTCGCTTTTGAGCGAACCGCCAGCACGGGCACCGAACTTAAATTGATAAAGCGCGTCCACGGCACGACCGCGGGCGGCAAGGAGGCTTCCCAGTGAGCATGAAGGTTGGCAGTCGGCAGGTGGATGGGGTAGCGATTGTGGATTGCAGCGGCCGCATCACCTTGGGCGAAGGTAGCGTGGTCTTGCGCGACACCGTGCGCGATCTGCTCTCCAAGGGCAACAAAAAAATTCTGCTGAATCTGGCGGAAGTGAATTATATTGACAGCTCAGGTATCGGCGAATTGGTCAGCGCTTTCACCACCACCAAGAACCAGGGTGGCGAACTCAAGTTGCTGAACCTCACGAAGAAAGTAAACGACCTGCTTCAGATCACCAAGCTCTACACCGTCTTCGATGTGCGCGACGACGAAGCTGGTGCCGTGAAGTCGTTCAAGTAGATTTAAATAAGTTTGTACAGCCCTCCCCCCGAGGGCGTTGTAAGAAAAGAGGGCCGGAGCCATTCCGGCCCTCTTTTCCTTTCACCGTCGACTTCCACCGTATGGGAAAACTCAAACCTGAAGAAGATTGTCATTTCGACCGGAGCGAGCGGATGCGAGCGCAGCGGAGAAACCCGCTTTTCTTGACGGACTCCACGGAACCGGCTCAGCGCAAAGTCTCATTCCGGGACACTGCCGCATTTATTTCCCGCTCCATCACAGACCACGCCATTTCAAACGCATAAACTCGGAACATGTTCCACCCGACAGCACCAATAAATACTCACGCGGGGACAGCCCTCGGCTGGCCAGCCGGGCAGACCCCGGCAGCGCTCTTATGCCGAAGCTGTATGGGACTCGGCTTACTCCTCTTCTTTGTCACCGCGACTCTTTCCGCCTCCAACTGCATCCCCATCCACGAGGCCAGCCAGCATGTCGGCGAAACCAAATGCATATCCGGGACCGTGCATCGCGTGCGCGTCGGCATCAAAGGCGTTCACTTCATTGACTTCTGTGAAGATCAAATGGCTTGCCCCTTTACCATCGTCGTCTTCCCTTCTGACTTGAAAGATGTCGGCGACGTCCGCCGCCTCGAAGGCCGCACCATAGAAATCCAAGGAGCCGTCAAACTCTACGACGGCCGCGCGGAAATCATCCTGAACCGCATCAGTCAAATTCATGGCGGAGCGGCCATGATTCCCGCTTTACCAAAAACCTACGACGTGGAAAATCGCGGCCACTACAGCGCCGGCAGAATGCGCCCCACGAAAAAGCCGAAGAAAACCAAGCCCACTCCCGCCACTACCGCAATCTATGGCAACGACGTGGAAGGGGGAGAGCCACCGCAGTAATGCCCACGAACCGATTGGAGTCGCCGGTTGCATCTGGAATTTCGGCAGCGTATATCTAGGTTGCTATGTCGAATCCTGGGATAAGGCGAGTGGCTCCGTCGATCGCACTATTCTTTGTCGCCCCGCTGGTCGCGGAGTTTCTATTAGGAGATCTGCCGATCAAACTCCTCGGAGCTCTTATAATTCTCGCGCCATTGTATGGCGGCGGCGCGCTGCTCATCCGGGAGTTTGTGCGCCGCACCGGCAGAGGATGGCCCAGCATCTTCGTGCTGGCATTTGCCTACTCCGTCTTCGAAGAAGCCTTTACCACCCAAACGTTATTCAACCCCAACTACCTGCACTTGAATCTACACCTTCTCCAACCGGCGTACATTCCCGCGCTTGGTATCGGCGCATGGTGGACCGTCTACGTGCTTACATTGCACACAGTGTGGAGCATCTCCACCTCGATCGCACTAGTCGAGGCGCTAGTGCCCGACCGCACAACCACACCCTGGCTCGGAAGAATCGGACTCTCCGTGACCGGCGCTTTGTTCGCGATAGCCGCGGGAGCGTCCACGGCTTTCGAGATCAAGCAAGATCGCTTTGTCGCATCAATCCCGCAATTTGCAACGGCTGCCGTCGTCTGCATCGTAGCGATCATCGCTGCCTTTCGGCTGCCGCGAAGGTCGCGTACCCACACACTGGGATGGGTTCCGAGTCCGTGGCTTGTTGGAGCAGGTGCCTTGGCAGCAGGATCTGTTTTTCTCTTGGTTCCCAACTCCTGGGGATGGCTCGCCGTTGGCATTTACTTGCTACTGTTTCTCATTGTGATTGCAACGGTTTCCGCCCTGTCCCGTCGTCGAGACTGGAATAGCCAGCACCGGTTAGCTCTCGCCGGAGGTGCCGCGCTGACCTATGCATGGCATTCGTTCATTCAGCACCCGGCGGTCGGGAGCGCTGGGATAAGTTTTCGGATCGGCAACGCCATATTCGCTTCGGGTTTGATCGTCCTTCTCGTGATCGCCGCCCGGCGAACCGCGCCGAAGTCAGAATTAGGCTCCGCATTGAGTTCCGCCGCATAGATTGACGGATGGCACGAAACCTCACACCATCCCCTTGCGCGACCGCCACGACATCCCAATATAGATTGCAAACATCGACAACAACGCCACCGCATACGACACACGTGCCCAACCATGCGCCAGCCAGATCCCAAAAAACGGACCGAGATTCACGAACGCCAGGCCGCACGCTGAAATCACCGTTCGCCACCACTGAAACGACAGTATGGCGAAAAAGTTCTTGGTCAGGTTGTTCACCACGCCCATCGCCCCGTGCGCCCAACGGATCGAAATCAAATCGCCACCAAAAACATTGCGCTGCGCGAAGCCCGCCTTCTTCACCACTTTTCCCAGCTTCATGTCGTCGAGCACTTCCATACGCAGCGCCGCATAAGTCCCGACTGCGTCATAAACGCTGCGCCGCACCAGGTTGAAAGCGCCAACTCCCATGTGATCGTCCGTGCTCGGGTCAGCAACCTTCCACGGCCGATGCCCAAACATGAACATGGTCTGGAAAAATGCGATCATCATGTACTCGCCTGGCCGTTTCATGATCATCCGCGGAAACAGCACCATATGATCTGCCCGCTCGGCCTCGGCATAAGTCAACGCCCTCCGCAAAGAGTCAGGCTTGAACATGACATCCGCATCAGTAAACAGCAGCCACTCACCGCTGGCTTCATT
>WNFI01203837.1_pt1 | contig 15840 bp, 13 predicted proteins | sample 5400471 | NCBI WGS metagenome assembly WNFI01 (sample SAMN13153348, study PRJNA577476) | soil metagenome | isolation source: 100 cm saprolite on Douglas fir-dominated hillslope | place: USA:California | collected 2013-09-17 | reverse complement strand
GCCAACTCGCATCGCCAGGTCGGCAATTTGTTTGACGTGAAACTGCGCGCCATCCACAACCTGCACGAAAACGGCGTGGACATCGTGCCCGTCACCACCATCATCAACGGCATCAACAACGAGCAGGTGGGACGCATCATCCAGTTCGCGCTCGATAATCCCAAGACCATCAGCTTCCTCAGCTTCCAGCCCGTTTCCTTCACCGGCCGCGACGAAGAGATCACCGACGACCGCCGCCAGGCGCAGCGTTACACGCTGAGCCATCTGGCGCATGACGTGAAGAACCAGACCGGTCTCGGCGAACCCAAGCGCGACTGGTTCCCGATTTCGTTCATGTCCACGTTCTCCGATTGGGCCGACCTGATCCACGGACCAAGCGCTGACTGGGGCCAGCTAAGCTGCGGATGCCATCCCAACTGCGGCGTAGGCATGGCCGTAATGATCGACAAGGAAACCAAAGAAGCTGTCCCGGTCACAGCGTTCCTGAACGGCGACCGTATTGCCCAGGACGTCGCCAAAGTCAACGACGCTGCCCGCGGCCGGTTCCTTTCCGTCTTCGGCATGGCCCTGGCGCTGGCGAAGAATTACGATCCTTTCAAGGCCCCCAAGCATTTCAAGCTGATGGACCTGCTCCGCAAGTTCGACAAGACGTTCGGCGCCACCAAGAAAGCCGACGCCAAATACGGCAGCACCTCCGGCGAGCGCACCATTGACGACATCAAGAAGCGCCGCACCGACCGCTGGAATTTCCTGTTCATCGCCGGCATGTGGTTCCAGGACCTCTATAACTACGATTTCCGCCGCACCGAGCAATGCATCATTCCTTACGCCACGCAGGAAGGCGAGATCAGCTTCTGCGCGTACAACACCGGCGTAGGCTGGCGTAACATCATCGAGAAGATGCACATGACGGCCACGCTCACCAAGTGGTACGAAGAGCACGGACGCCACGAGATCTTCGCCGGCGGCAAAGCCGTAGGCATGAACGACAGCGGTCACAAACTGCGGTTGAATGAAGAACACGTCCACGCCGGCCGCAACACTACGCTCGACGATCAAGGCATCGCCAAGACCGCGCGCGAAGAAAAACTGCGTGCCCGCGACGAGAAAATGAAAAAGACGGCGGAGGATGCCCGCATGGAAGCGCTCTATCGCGAGCACATCCTGCAGGAGCCAAAACCGCAAGGCGGCTTCGTGCCAATCGGCGCGATCGCTCCGGCCAACGGCAACGGCAAGCCCGCAGTGAAACAGAAAGAAGAAGTCTTCGGCGATTAAGTTCCGATTTACCGCAAAGGTCGCGAAGGGCGCAAAGAATTGGATTTGTATTTATCCATTCCTTTGCGCCCTTTTCATTTGTGATAATCATGGTTGCAACTGGGTGGCACAAGGAGGCATGGTGAATCATCATCGCTGGACCAAGCGTTTACATGCTGTATCGCCTTTGCGTCCTTCGCGCCCTTTGCGGTTAATGGTTCTGCTGCTCGTTGGCATTCTCACCGGCTGCCTCGGCGGTAAATCTCCCAAACACCCTGGCTTTCAGGCCGCGACCGCAGCCGAGCAGTTGGAGCGGCTGATGTGGAAGGCCGCCCAGAACAAAAACTGGACGGAATTCACGAACCATCTGGCGCCGGCGTTCACCGGCGCGAATTCCGCCGGCCAGTCTCTGGACCGCGCCGCGTGGGTTGATTATTGGAAGACGGCGCAGCTCAAGGATTTTTCGCTGGGCGAAGTGACGGTCCAACCCGCCGGGGCGGACATGGTCGCAACATATGTGCTGCGTTTCACCGGGACGGACGCCGGTCATTCCAGTCCGGCTGGCGGCGTTCGCGTGGTGTCGGCGTGGCAGGAAGTGGCCAAAGGCTGGATCCTGATTTCCCAATCGCAAACGCCGGTGGTTAACAGCAATTAGCAAATAGCAATTGGCAATTTGCTTAACTGCTACAATCGCCTTTCACCGTGGTTGTCACCGACACATTCAGACACAAAAAAGCAATCCAGTTTCGCTCCGCCCTGCTGCGCTGGTTCGGCAAAGAACAGCGCGCGCTGCCCTGGCGCGCAACGAAAGATCCCTACCGCATTCTGGTTTCAGAAATCATGCTCCAGCAAACCCGGGTCGCAGTGGTCGAAGACCGCTACAAGAAGTTTCTCCGGCAATTTCCCACGGCCAAGCGGCTGGCCCGCGCTCGGGTGCAGACCGTGCTCGCCGCCTGGAGCGGCCTGGGCTATTACCGTAGAGCGCGCAATCTGCACGCGGAGCGCTCCAGGAATTGCCGGGCGTGGGCCGCTACACCGCTGCTGCGGTTGCCAGCATTGCTTTTGGCGAGCCCGTGGCTGTGGTGGATGGCAACGTCAAGCGTGTACTGCGGCGCATTGCCGGGCGCGATCTGTCGAATGACGAATGCTGGCTGGCCGCAGAGCAACTGCTCGACCGCAGGCATCCCGGCGACTTCAACCAGGCCATGATGGAACTGGGCGCGCTGGTCTGTCTTCCCGGCACGCCGCTTTGTGGACAGTGTCCGGTCGCGCGCCAATGTATCTCGCGCGGAGCGATGGCAAAAACTAAATCCAAGGCGCGGCTGAAAGCTTCAGTTCACCACGCGCTTTCACAACGCAATGGCAGCGTCTATCTTCGGCAACGCGAAAAGTCAGCAAGCCTGATGCCCGGCATGTGGGAACTGCCGGTGCGCAAATCGTATAAAACCGAAGTCCCATTGCTGACCGTGCGCCACGCCATTACCACCACCGATTACATCGTCTCAGTCTTCGGTGGTCCGGCAAGCCTTCGCGGCGGACGCTGGGTGAGTTTGCGATCTGTCGAAAAGTTTCCGCTGACCGGATTGACGCGAAAGATTTTGCGGAAGCTTGCATTGTTGGGATGAGGCGAATGGCACTGCTGGATTTACGCCGGCCCACGGATGGTCCCGAGCCCCGCAGAGCGGGGCGTAATTATTGAGTCCACCGCGTAAGAATGGTAGATATAAGGATTTAGAGCGGCTCCATAGTTGATGCGTCCCATAGCCGGAAACCCGTTTTATTGTTTGCGATGCTTGCTAGAAGAGTGTCATCCTGAGGCCCTGGCCGAAGGATCGGCTCCGCTGCACTGGGCGTCAACGCGGAGGTCCTTCGCGCACGGCGTGACTAAACACGGTCTCGACCTCCTGGAGTGCAGACGGAGCCGATCCTTCGCTACGCTCAGGATGACACGGCGCTGGCGCATGGCAGAGCGAAGAGCAAGTTGCGGCTTCTTCCAATGGGCTACATCAACGAAGGAATTGCTCTAAGCACCTGAAAGGGGCGGCACACGGATCTTGTTTGCGCTGTCATTTTCTTGAGGTTGAGAGATTGTGCCGCCCCCTCCGGGGGCTCGCAATATTCTCCTTCGGTCCCCACCGCTAACGCGGTGGGCTCAATAATGGCGCCCGGGTTGCGGGCTGGATTCTGAAAATCGATTGCAAAATCCAAAACGGAACCCGATCCCAAAACAGGAATGAAGTTTATTCAAACTTCTTGACTGTGAAGTATCGCGATGCAAAAATCCGCGCGTAGAAGTAGAAATTATTACGCGAGGTGAAAGATGGCCGCTCCTGGATTCGAAAATGACATCAAGCCTTTATTCACGAGTGTTGATCAAGACCACATGCTCAATCGAGTAAAAATGTTTAATCTTTGGGACTATGCACAAGTGAAAACCAATGCCGCCGATATTCTTGACGCGGTGAAGTCCGGCAGAATGCCGCCGAAGCGGGAGAAACGGACATGGACGTCCGACGAGGTCCAGAAATTTCAAGACTGGATCAACGGCGGCTTCCAGCCGTAGCACCCCAGACGCCATAGCCAACACCAGCATGGAAAGCTTTTACCAGGGCAAGAAAGGTTCTCCGGCCAAAAATCCCATGGGCATTCCGTCCTTCGGCACCAGTTGCCTGCATTGCCATTACACCGCCACTCAGTACGACTTTAGCTGGATGCTCGCCAACCAGCCCTATCCCAGCACCGCGGCGCCCACCGGGGAACTACCAAAGAGGAGATCAGGGTCAAAAGACGGCAGTGAGAAGTCGCGTGGATAACGCTGAAATCCTGCTGAAAACGCTGAACAAACACAGAAATCACGAGACACATTGCAGATTGTCATCTTGAGCAAGTCCGAGGGATCCCGCAAAGCGGGAGACTGAGGGCGCGTCGAAAAGCCTGTCCTCGAGGTGCAAGCCGAAGGAATCCCGAGGATGTTCACACCACCATGCTGATTCAGGGAGTTCTGCCGAGGAACTGTCCCGGAACCATTATTTGCATGAGCCAACTGGTAGGCGTCAAAAAACTTCAACCCCTGGATCGACCCGGTCTTCTTTTCGCGGAGCCATCCCGTACGCGAGGAAGCGTAGTGCAAACGTTCTGGGTAGAACGCCTCGTATCGGCATGGCGGAGGACACATCCTCGGGATGTTTCGACGGCGCTCTCGGTCGCTCCGCTTCCTCGCGCTTGCTCAACATGACAGATTCAGACTGCATTGGATGTGGACAACCCATGTGCCCAAAAACGCAGGGTCGTTCGCAGCGTGGAATTGTCAAAAGAAGCAATTGGCACTTGGCAGTTGGCAAAGCTAACCCCAGAGAGACAAAAAGCAGCTTGGACCCGGCTTTCAAACGCATTCAAAGACCATCGCATAACTCATTGAAAACAAGCACAATTTAGGCATTGACTTTCGCTATGGCTTCGCGGTACCATCCGCGTCCTTTAAGACGAAAACCGGCCCGCCCAGGCGGATCGCCGGAAGATCTTTGACAACATAAGCGAGGGAAGCACCCACGGGCGCGTCGGGGCAAGGCTCAGCACTCAGGCCATCTGAAATTCGGTGTCCGGCCCTGCGGTGGCCGTTGCGTGGCCCTTGGGTGGCCCAACGGCCACCCTGCGGTCGAAATGGGTTATCCCTTTTGTTTTCAATCAAGTACTAAAATAGGGGGGGTACCCATGGAAAACCCATAGCCGAGAGGGGCTGTGCTCCCCTGTTATTGCCCTGTTCGTTCCCTGTTCCGAATTAGAAGAGAAATCTTCAAGAGACATGGAATCAAGCTGTTGCAACCTGTCAGGACCAAAACGCTGAAATTTCCCCTGTTATTTTCCCTGTTAGCAGGGAAATTTAGGGCAGATATTTTTCCCTGTTAACGGGAGTTAACAAGTTCGGACAAAATCGCCGGAATTGATGAAACAACGGGTTCTTTTACAATGGAACCTAAACTTTGGAGGAAGCATGGCTGCATTGGAAGCTGGAGTTCGCGCTCCGGAAATTGAGCTTTCGCTGTTGGACGGGAGCAAGTTCTCTTTGCGCGAAGCCCGCAAGCGCGGGCCGGTGGTGGCTGCGTTTTTTAAGGTCAATTGTCCGACGTGCCAGTTGGCGTTTCCTTATCTGGACCGTATTTTTAAGGCCTACAGCAAGAGCGGGAAATTCACCCTGGTCGGCGTTTCGCAGAACGAGGCCGATTTCACGGAAATGTTCAATAAAAAGTTCGGCGTAACTTTTCCCGTGGCGCTCGATGTGGAGGAGAACGGATATCCTGCGTCCAAGGCTTACGGATTGACCAACGTGCCTTCGATTTTCCTGATCTCTCCTGAGGGCGAGATTGAGATGTCGTCGGTGGGCTGGTCGAAGGCTGAGGTGGAAGAGATCAACCGAAAACTTGCCGCCGCGAACAATATGACGCCGGCGGAGATTTTCCGGGCTGGGGAGAACGTTCCGGAATTTAAACCAGGTTGAGATGCCTTGAATTAAGCCGCGGTCAGCGGCGGAATTACCAATTTTTATCGAGGAGTGACATGAAGAAATTTGCAGTGGTACTGGCATTACTAACGGCGCAAACTTTGGCGACGCAGGCCAGGCAGTCGGGCGGTCTGGACGACGCGATGAATGCGATTGATTCGGAAAGAATTCGCGCCACCGTGAAGTATCTGTCTGACGACGCGTTGGAAGGCCGCGGCACTGGCCAAAAAGGCGGCGACCTGGCTGCTGACTGGATTGCCGCGCAGTTCAAAAGCTATGGCCTGCAACCGGCCGGCGACAATGGCACTTACTTCCAGAACGTCAACTTCTTCGGAGTCACGACCGACGCCAAGCAGACCCGCTTTTCCTTTAAGCCTAAGTCCGGGGCCGAGATGACGTTGCGCTTTGCCGATGACTTTGTCGCCACCGACCAGACGCACGCGGAGAAATCAGTCATCGATGCGCCGATTGTTTTTGTAGGCTATGGCATTGATGCTCCGGAATACACATGGAACGACTACAAAGGCGCCGACCTGAAAGGGAAAGTGCTGCTCATGCTGGTGAACGAGCCGCCGTCGGACGATCCTAAGTTTTTCAAGGGACCTGCGCTCACTTATTACGGCCGCTGGACTTACAAATTTGAAGAAGCAGCGCGGCGTGGAGCGGTGGGCGTGATTCTGATTCACAAGAAAGAAATGGCCAGCTACGGCTGGGAAGTCGTTCGCAACTCGTGGGGCGGAGAGACATCGCTGCTGGCGAATGATCGTGATCCTAAGCTGAAGTCTGCCGGATGGATCCAGCTTGAAGTTGCTCGCAAACTCGCGGCGGCTTCTGGGATGGACCTGGACAAGATGATGCTGGACGCCACGTCACGCAGCTTCCAGCCGGTGGAGCTTCCGGTGCGGCTGAATGAGACGATCGTGAGCCATGTGCGGGAGTTTTCGTCGCGGAACGTAATTGGCAAAGTTGCCGGTTCCGGCGCCGGCCCCGCGCCCAAAGCGGTGATCTACACCGCGCACTATGACCACTTGGGGATCCATCCCAACGAGCCGGGTGACAACATCTACAACGGCGCAGCGGACAACGCCACCGGCTGCGGCATTGTGCTGGAACTGGCGCGGGTGATGGCTGCGGCGAAGCATCCGCCCAGGAACTCCATGTTCTTTGCCGCCGTTACGGCGGAAGAGCAAGGACTGCTGGGGTCGAAGTATCTGGGACAGCATCCGCCCATTCCCGCGCACGACATTTCACTCGACCTGAATTTTGACGATCTGCTCCCCGTCGGCGAGCCGCAGGAACTTGTAGCTACCGGCGCGGAGAGAACGACGGTTTTTCCGCTAGTACAGAAATTAGCGAAGGCATTTGACATGAGTATTGCGCCGGAAGACCATCCGGAAGCCGGGTATTACTACCGGTCGGACCACTTCAGCATGGCCCGGGTCGGCGTGCCGGCGTTCAGCATTAATCAAGGCGCGCTTTTTAAAGGGCACGACCGAGCGTGGGGCGAAGACAAGGAAAGCGACTACCGTGCTCACAGGTATCATCAGCCATCCGATGAGTACCATTCGGATATGGACTTTACAGGCAACGCGAAAATGGCCCGGTTTGGACTGGCGCTGGGCTGGCAGGTCGCGAATCTTCCTCAAGTCGTCCAGTGGCTGCCGGGAGATGAGTTCGAGAAAGCGCGCAAGACGGCAGGGCTCGGACTTTCTGGTCCGGGGCTTCGAAGCCGGAATAATGTCCAGGAAATTGACAGGGGGATGAATTGAGATAACGAAACTGTTCCGCAGTTTGCGGAACGGGCCCGAGCGAAGTAAAGGTAAATTTCGCCGGGTGAACACCAAAGTCACGTGGCAACCGGCGAAAACAGAAACCTATAACCAGGAAGTGGTATAGAATCTCCTCTTCCCCCCAAAAGCTGGTGGCCACAATGGCATTTCCGTTTCTCCAACGCGGGAACCTTACGGAGTTCGCCCGCCAACTCTCTTTGGCAAGTGATACGCCCTCGATTACCCTGGAGAACCTCGTCACGGGAATTGATAACGTGCGGCATGATGTTTTCCTCAGTCCAAAATTTTCTGAAGTTGCACAGCAGTACATCTTCCGGCTTCTTGCCCGGTACGGCGCTGTGGAAGGCCTGGCGTCCGACCAGTTCTCGGTGCCCAACGGACCGCCGCGTGCCGGAGGGACTCCGGCAAAGATCCCGGGGCAGATGCCCAGGGTTGCTGACCCGACTGAATACCGCCGCATGCTCACCGAGTTGCACATAGCAGCCATGAGCCGGGCCAAGAAAGAAAACTGCGTTGCCCTGGATCTATTGCTGCGTCTGGCTGTTGCCAAGTTTCATCGGACGGAACTGGTCAGCCAGTACGGCCGCGTTCTGGAACGGTGCCGCACGCGGGTCCGGCTGTTTGAAGGTCCGCGGCAGCCGGTGACCGCTAAGGCCCTGGAGACGCGCGACCGCGTGGCCAGTTTTCAGATCAACAAAAAATCGATCATGCGGCGCGCGGGACAGGACTTGTTCCAGACTCTGCGTGATACGGAAAAAGAAACCCTGGCCAAGACCCGGCGTTCTTTGTTCGGAGAAACGCCGGCCGCGGCCCACGACTATTTTATTAACCGCCTGATTTTTGCCGAAGACTCGCGCGACGATTACTTGAACGCCGAGCACTACGTCATGATGGGAAATTACGAGCGCGATCCGGACCGCTACCAGACCATGCATGGCATCGCGGTGACGTATCTAAAGAGCCTGGGCGTGGTGGGTGAGGGCGAAGAGTTTGCGGCGGACGCCTTTCTGAACTGTCCGGAGAACGCGCAGGAAATCATGGCTTCGGGCACGCCGGACGATTCAACACACAAAGGCAAGAACCAGCGTGCCCTGCTGAACGGCTGGGTCGATCGGCTGGAGCGCGATGGCGTGATGGAACACGTGATTGCTTCCTATGAAGTTGCTCCGCTGCTGGCGCAGTACTCTCCGCCGATTAATCCGCAGCAATTGAAGAACGCCCTGACTACCCGCAGCGAACGCAAGCGCGTGGAAGGCCTGCTGGAAGAACACGGAAAGATCTCGGCCGAGCATCTCCATCATGCCGTGCGGCGCGTGGAAGGATGCCGCGGAGCAGACCGCGCCAAAGTTGCCGGCAGGTTCTTTGCCGACTTTACGCGCTACCATCGCGATTCGCGCCGCATGGAAGTGCTGCTGGCGGCCATGGACTCGGTGAACGTCATCGGCAATGAGAAGTTCCGCGAGCTCTCTGCCATCAACAACACGCTGTACGAATTTCTGCTTCCTGAAGAGCAGAAGCCGGCGGAAGACAAAGTGATTCATCATGTGATTCTTAAGGCAGATATTCGCGAATCCACCACGCTTACGCGGACGCTGTCGGAAAGAGGGTTGAATCCCGCGTCTTACTTCAGCTTGAATTTCTACGATCCCATCAATAAACTGCTGCCGAAATACGAAGCCAAGAAAGTTTTTATCGAAGGCGACGCCATCATCCTGGCGCTGTTTGAGCATGAAGGCGAGCCGGGACTTGGCGTGGCGCACACCTGCGTGCTGGCCAAAGAGATTATTGAGATTGTGACCGCGTATAACGAGCGCTCGCGCACAGCAGGATTACCGAGCCTGGAACTGGGAATTGGAATTTCCTATCAGGATTCCGCGCCGCTGTATCTCATGGACGGAAACCAGCAGATCATGATTTCCCACGCGCTGAATGAGAGTGACCGCTTGTCGTCATGCAGCAAAGGCATGCGTAAAATGCTCGAAGACCGCGAACTGTTGTTCAATGTGTTTTCCTTCAAAACAGTTGAAGACGCCGACACCGGCGGCAATCCCGATGAATTTCTGCTGCGCTACAACATCGGCGGGATCCACATCAGCGAAGCCGCGTTCCAGAAATTGCGCCGCGAAGTTTCCCTGCAAGGATACGACCTGCAGGTGCCGATGATCTGGAGCACTACCAAAGTGCGCGTATATAGCGGCGTGGTTCCGGTGGGTCAGGGAGTGTTTCATCGGATTGTTGTCCGGCAAGGGCGCGTGGCCCACATTGACGCGCGCGACTTCAGCCTGAAGCAGCAGACCGACCGTCCTTACTATGAAGTCTGCACCAATCCCAGGATTTACGAGGCGATTGAGAAGGCCCAGGACACTTCGGAAGCAGTTGCGCGGTAATTGGCTCGATCAGTACGCGTTACGTGGAGCATTGCGGGGAACGCGAAAGGGAATATGAATCACGGCTTCCACATCCACGGGAACGCCGCCTTTGTTCCCAGGACGGAATTTCCAGCGTTTCAACGCAGCCATGGCATTTTCGTCGAGTTGCATTTCCACGCCCTCCAGAACGCGGACTTCGCCCACAGATCCGTCGCTGTGGATCACGGCATAGAGCACGACCGTACCTTCGACTCGTTCACTGATCAGCTCAAGCGGATACGCAGGATCAACTTTGCTGATGGCCACAGGGCCGCTGAGGGATTCTTCCGAGTGATGCAGAACGTCGGGATTCAGTTCGGCAAAACGAATGGTCCAACTTCCGCCACCGGAGTTGAGGTTCGGCATGCTGAGCATCATGGAGTAGTACTTGCGTCCGGAGAACACGTTTTCTTCAACCCGGCCGTTCTTGGTGTCGCGTCCGGTATTGCTACGATCTTTAGTGGTGGGCGTATCCGCTCGGTTGTTGGACGCCGGCTTCGGAGCCGCTGGCGCCGTGACTGCCACGTTTCCGGTCGTGCCAGTGTTTGTTCCTGTAAACGGAGGCGCACTCACGTAGACGCCGGTTGGACCGCCGCCGTTTCCGGGTCCGCCAGCGGGAGCGTTCGTGCCCTGTTTGAACTCCGGCTTGCCCGAAGCGCCAGGAAGGCCATCGGGACCTGCTGCGAATTCTCCACGGCGATTTCCTTCAGGCACCGTGACCGGACCATTGGGCGCGGAAGGATTCGCATTCAGGGCCAGCAATTGTCCCATTTGCTGTCCCTGGGTTTTGCCGGTTCCGCTCGCTACCGGCGCAGCAGGAGCGATTGCCTGCTGCTGTCCCAGACCAAGCGCCGGAAGACCGCGAACATCGCGCTGAGCTGCAGGAGAAGGCGGCGCAACAGCGGAAGCGCTGCCGGAAAGAGCGCCGCCCGAAGTCGCGTCCAGATTGTTGAGCGGACGCTTCACCGGATCGGCAGCCGGCGGAATCACCGCTACGTTGCCTTCGGGGACCAGCAGACGATGGTTTGCAGCGATCGGGCTTGGCGGCGCGACAACTTGCGGGCGCTCTCCAAACTGCAAGTTGTTTAACGAACGCCTGGCGGTTTGTGACGCCGGTGGAACCACCTGCGGCGCGCCGGAAGGAACATACTGCGACATCGTAGTCCTTGGGGCCACAGGCGCGGGACTGGGAATGGGAGTCCAGATCACCATGTTGGGAAGTGGAACATCTTGGTTTAAGAGCTTCAACGTGGGCTGGATGATTGTCTGCTGCGTGCTGTTGTGGTTCGGTTGGATCGAAATGATTTCCTGCGGCGCGTACGTTGGGTCAGCTTTCTGCGCGTGCTCACGGACCGGAGCGGTTTTCTTCTGCAGCCTGGAGTTTACCGCCGGCAGATACGGGGTGATTTGAAAATCCGAGATTGTTCTGGTCGATAACTTCACCACTTGGGCCTGCTCGGGCCAGAACGATCCCAAAGCGTAAAGCGCGGCAATGGCCAGCACGTGCACGAAGAAGGAACGTCCCATCGACATCCAGGCGATGGGGCGTTCCACCCAGGCATCTGCCCAGTATGTTCCGGGTTGGCTCGTAACCGGAATTGGTGGAAGAGGGCGGCGAAACAGGTCGGCAAAATTACGCAGAAATGTTTTGAGCCACGGTTCGTGCTCAACTATAAACCTGAGCCTGTAACGAACCGGAGGCTTGGATGGAGCCGGGTTGAGCGCCGCCGCCATTTTTTGCCTGGACTTCCGGTTAATCAAAGCGATTATATCGTGTAAACTGAGCACTCATGAGCTTGATCGGCAAAGTCGCGGTGTTTGTTCTCTGGATGGCTGTCATAGGCGCAGGACAGAAACCAGGGCAAAACCCGCCCGCTGTTCCCGCGCCCGGCGCCGGCAATCCGGCCGCAGAAGACATTTCCGGGATGTACAGCTTTTTGAAAGACGGAGAATTTGTACAAATCAATCTGGAACACGCCGGGGTGACCGGATTCGTTTCTGCCCATGGTGACCTGGAGAGCGACCGCGGCGTTTTTCTCGACTATTTCTTCAGCAGCGCATCGGTCCAGGGGCATGACGTAGCTTTTGCCACGAAACCGGTGCATGGCGTGTCGTTCGAATTCAAAGGCCGCTTTGATCGCGGCAAAGCGAAAGACAAAACGGAAGACGGTTACTACCTGCTGCGGGGAACGCTGACGGAATTCACCACGGACGCCGCCAGGAAAACCACGTCACGGTCGCGCGAAGTGGAGTTCAAATTGCTTGCCCAGCCTGACGATGATGCGCCTTCTGCTCCAGCCAGGCCGAAGTAATCGGCTGCGGACTGCTTTTGCTCTTTTTCCAACAAGAAAGTTATTTTCTCCACAGCTTATCCACCATCGGGGTCAATACAACTCTTGCATTGACTGGTCAGGTAGTCGATAGTGCTTGCACACGAGCGTGAGATGTTCAATAACAGGAAACGCTTCGATGGTGAATCGAAGACGCGCTCTAGCGAGTGCGTCAGGACTCAATCTGCGAGATGGCTCAGCGGCCCTTGGGTCGCGGCCTCATTTTCATCCCAGTTGAGATGAAGCGCCAGAGAAGTCCAGCGTAACCTGGAGACGCTGCGCGGCAACACGCAGCGAAGAACATCCACACCATGCCCGGTCTGTATGGCTGGTACAGACCGGGTTGATTTTTTCTGAAAACGTGACGACCCGAAAGGCCATAAAAAGGGGCTTGGCCTAAAGGGAGACTTTCGCCTGCTTTCGCCCCTAAAATGCCTTAAAATAGGAGAGATTACCGGAAGTCCCGATGGCCACAACCGACTACAGCCTTGATCGCGGTTTGCCGGCCAGCATTGATGCTGAGCGCGCCATACTGGGCGCCATCCTGCTCGACAATCTTGCCTACCATCAGGCGGCCCAGGCTTCGCTGCTGGCGGAAGATTTCTCTCTCGATTCCCATCGTCGCATTTACATGCGCATCTCAGAGTTGTCGGAGAGCGGACGGGCCGTTGATTTTGTTACGCTCACGGAACAACTGGGACAGAACAAGGAGATTGAATCCGTCGGCGGCGTTGCTTATGTGACTTCGCTTACCGACGGCCTGCCCCGCGTCAAGAACATTGAGCAGTACGTCAAGATCGTCAAAGACAAGGCGTTGCTGCGCGGGCTGATTCACGCTGCCAACAGCGCCATCCAAAGCGCCTATGAACAGGAAGGCCCGGCGGAAGAAATTATTGATTCGGCCGAGTCGGCCATTTTCCAGATCGCGGAAAAACGCATTGGCCAGGGATTTCTCGGAGTGCGCGAAATTGTCGAGGGCTCATTCGGCAACATCGAGAAACTTCTGGAGCAAGGCCAGCGGATCACCGGCCTCCGGACCTACTTTGACGACTTCGACGAAAAAACCAGCGGCCTGCAAAATTCCGACCTGGTCATCATTGCGGCGCGGCCTTCCATGGGCAAAACGGCGTTTGCCGTCAACATCGCCGAAAATGCGGCCGTGCGCGACAAGAAAGTTGTTGGTCTCTTCTCGCTCGAAATGTCGCGCGAGTCGCTCATCATGCGCATGCTCTGTTCGCAAGCCATGGTTGACTCCCACAAAGTGCGCACCGGGTTCCACTCGCGCGAAGACCGCTCCCGCCTGGTGGACGGCTTGGCCGCGCTGATGGAAGCGCCCATTTTTATCGATGACACGCCGGGAATCTCCATCTCCGAAATGCGCGCCAAGTGCCGCCGCTTACAGCAAGCGCGAGGACGGTTGGACCTGATCATCGTGGACTATCTGCAACTGGTGGCCGCCGCGCCCGCCGGCGGCGGACGCCGCTATGAAAACCGCACGACGGAAGTTTCCGCGATCTCGCGCGGCCTCAAGATGATGGCCAAAGAGATGCGCTGCCCGGTCGTGGCGCTCTCCCAGTTAAGCCGCGCTCCGGAAACCCGTACCGGCAACAATCGCCCGCAGCTTTCCGATCTGCGCGAGTCCGGCGCGATTGAGCAAGATGCGGACGTGGTGGCTTTTATCTTCCGCGAAGAACTCTATATGAAGGGCGACGAAGCCGAAGCAAAAGGCGTGGAAGGCAAAGCCGAACTGATCATTGCCAAGCAACGCAACGGCCCTACCGGAGTCGTGCATCTCGCGTTTATCAAGCGCTCTACACGGTTTGAGAATCTCGCGAATGAGGCTGGACCGCCACCGAGTGGATATCAGCTATGATGCCTGATCCGAAATGGCTGGAGATTCTCAAGGCAAGCGGATGGAAAACCAGCGCGATTGCAGCGGCAGCCGCATTGTTAATTTATGGAAATGCTAAAAAGCTGCTACCGGCACCTCTTGAACCTTGGATGATTCAAGTGGCGGAAGCGGCTCTATTACTGTGTGGCTGCCTTACAGTTGCCAGCATCAGCTCAGCAGTTGCGAAGGCGTCCAAAGGCCCAGCCGCCAAGCTCGTGCGCTACTGGACAATTTCTCGAGAAAAGCACCGGGTTGCAAAAAACATCGCCTACATGACGCCGAAGGAACGAGAAATTATTGGCTATCTTCTTGCCAAGAATCGGAAGATGTTCCCAAATACCGCAGACGGCGGCCACGCGAATACTCTGATTGCGAAAAGGATCGTAGTCTGCGCACTGCTCCCAGGGCAGGCGTATACCGCTTTCGCTGTGCCCTTTAAAGTGCCCGACCACGTATGGAATGTTCTCATAAAGCACAAATCAGAGTTCCCCTATGTGCCGTCTATAGAGGGCAATAGTGAGCCTCATCCTTGGCGAGTGCACTGGATGTCACGATAGCTTTGTCGAGATATGACCGGCGGTTTGAGCGGGTTGCCACTGTGGCAGCCGTCTTTCCATAGAGAGTCAGGATTGTCTTATCTAATAAGAACTAATGCTATAATCCAACTTGGTGCGTCATATGACAAATACGTGCGCGGGCTCTTACGTGAGGCGCGCGAAAAGGAAGCCGACTCCCGGCTTGAGGCCTTACTGCTTGAGGGACTCGCGTCTGGAGAAGGTATTCCCGTGACACAGGAGTTTTGGCGGGACCTGAAAGCGGATGCCGCCCAAATGTTGAAGCACAAGAAGCGGTCTGGAAACCGGCGGACGACTAAAAAGTGAAGAGCCTCGTTCAACCGTCTGCACGCGAAGACATTTTGCGTCAGTATCGCTACTTGCTCATGGAAAAGGACAGCCCGATTGCAGCAGAGCGTTTCTTGGCAGGTATCAAAGCAGCCATCCAGCAAATCCGCAAGAGACCTGGCATCGGGGCCCCGAAGGTCCTGAAGAACCGGGCCCTGTTCGGTCTGCGCTCTTGGCCGGTAGAAAATTTCGCTGTTATTCGTTTGTATTATCTTGTCTCACAAGGACAAGTCCAAATTGTGCGCGTGTTGCATGGCAAGAGGGATATCGGTTCGATCCTGGAAGGTGAATCAGAAGAGTGAATCTTCGTTTCACGGCGACTCGAGAATCGTTTCCAATTCCGCCTGATAGCCCAAGACGTCCTCAGCCTCCGCATTCAACTCGTCCGCTGCCTGGTTGATTAGTTCCAAGTCGCGTGATTGTGTTTCATCATGGTTCAACATAAATCCTATGCACTCTCTCACCCAACCGGGTGAGCAGTTCGTGGGCGATGGCGCCGGCGCTTTCGGCAACTTGTTCCGGACGGAGAGTGCGACCGTTATGCGTTCCGTAGAGCAGGACTTCGGCGCCAACGTTGATGCCGGGAATGCCGGTAATGTCCACCTGCATCTGGTCCATGCTGATTCGGCCTACGATGGGTGCGGAATGGCCTTCGACCAGCACGTGTCCTTTGCCGGAGAGTCCCCAGGGCATGCCGTCGTCGTAACCAAAAGGGACAACGCCGACTTTCATTTTGCGCATTGCGGTGTAGGTGCGGTTGTAGCCCA
>WNFI01259125.1_pt1 | contig 15843 bp, 17 predicted proteins | sample 5400471 | NCBI WGS metagenome assembly WNFI01 (sample SAMN13153348, study PRJNA577476) | soil metagenome | isolation source: 100 cm saprolite on Douglas fir-dominated hillslope | place: USA:California | collected 2013-09-17 | reverse complement strand
ACTTCCAAACCGAATACCACTGGAGCACTATCCTCACGGCCATTCGATTCCTTCCCACCGGGATCTTCTCGGCCCCTATTGGCATGCTGGGAGGATCATTTCCGAAATATATTAATATTCGGTACTCGATTCTGATTGGGATGGGCCTTGAGCTTATCGCTACTGTCCTCTTACCTTTTGCTGATACGAGGGAGAGGTATTGGTCGCTCATGTTTCCTGCTTTCATCATTGGAACGATCGGGACCATGACTGTCTTTACTCAAGCCAACATAGGTGTCTTTATGAAGTACGTGATTCAATTCTCTTGTCCAATCATCCTCTCTCTTCCTCCCCCCCAAAAAAAAAGGAAAACCACTTTTCTGACTTGCCGGGCTTTTGATATAGTACCCCACCTCAAATCGCAGGAGTGATCGGAGCGATTTTCAACGTATCGCTACAACTCGGTCTAGCCCTCGGCGTTGCGATTCTCACCTCGATCAAAACCTCCATCGATAATAAGAAAGTGGCGAGAGGCGAACATCCGGGGTATGCTGGTATTGCTGATGGGTACTGGTTTGTCTTTGCATGGGTGGCGGTCACTGCTGTGTTGTTCTTTGTGTTTTATAAGATTCCGAGGATGGTGGATGTGGAGGAGGCTGTAAATGATGATCGGGCGAGTGAGACGACGGATAGGACGAGATTTGGGGATCGAGCTGAGAATAAGATTTGAATGATTGGGTTTTCCTTTTCTTTTCTTTTTTTTATTGGTTCGAAAAAGCGAATAATAAAGCTCGGTTTGGCTCCGACGTACATCGCTTCATTCCGCTCTCTCCTCTCACATAGTTATCTTCATATTCCGTACAGGCACTTGTACTACCTGTAGATCTCTCGGGCCGATGTGTTGCTCGACGTTGTGTATGATGGGCTGAACTATGCATGGTTGGAATGGGTCTGCGAAATCGAACACAAAACAAAAGAATTGGAAGCTGCCGCCTCCATAAATTTTAATGGCTCCGGTTCATCCACACTCAAGAATCCCCCCCCTTTCATGACCGGGCCTCCCTCGAGTCGAACTATCGCGTTGAGAATGATAAATAACAGAGGCCCCAGGAATCAGGTTCAAAATCTAGTCGTCTATATGGAGAGCGTATAGTGTACATATGCAAGTGTGTCATTAGTTTACAAATGCGTAAAAGAAATAAGGGTCAAGAATGGATATGACCTCTAGTTGACGAATATATGCGATCTCGTTTGTCTCAGATATTAGGCGACAACCTAACCAGAACGATTTCCTCAGTTAACAGGATCAGAAAACTGGAGCTAGTCCTGCCAATGCTCACCAATCATATCTAACCATTTCATCGATGTTCACTATCGCTGAGGAGGCCAACTCCCTCGCCTCAATCCACACCCAAATCTTGAGCATAGCACCCAAATTACCCTTTGGAATTTCGTTCATCGCATTCTTGGTCGCAATTTGACTTCCAAGCTGCCTCAAGATAGGTAACGAACTCTTGAACAGATCTATATTCGGATCAAGTTGTCGTCCTATCCCCTCGAGCAACAACACCGCCAATACCGTATTGATGAAATCTCCTTCCATCCGCACATGGTGATCCCGCACATCAACGAGCACCTGAGTGAGAACGTCACTAATCTTGATTTTCGCAAGACTGAACGTCTTGGACTTGACGCCGAGAACGATGTGCTGCATTTTGAGCGCAAACATCTCCTTATTGACCGCAAGCTCAGGTGTCCGGCATCGCTCAATCATGAGCGTACCTGCACGATATCCGTCAAATTCTGCAATGGCACGGAACAGATCAAGAAAGTTGCGTCGGTTAGTTTTGTTAAGCGTCGTGACGAGACCAGCATCAATAAGGACGAGAGATGGGAGATAACCCTCGTTGGCGATCTTGTCTAGTTCGGCATTCCATGCTTCTCGGTTGGATGTGAGCGGGCGGAGGCGCTCGACGACTTGGTCAGACTCTTCGGAAGGTGTAAGGCCGCTGTTGTGGTCTTGGGGGATAGGTAACGGGTGAAGATCATCATTCTGTGGAGGTTTTGTATGGAATATGGAAGAGAGGATGCTCTTGTAGACGTACTGAGTAGTAGGCCTGTAGAATTTGACCATAATGTTGCCGGGATGGAGATCTGAATGGACAAAATTATCTAGGAGAAGCATATTCTAACATGCATGGTTTGTGGACAATTAACACGTACGTCAGGGCGAGAAAGGACTCACTAAGAAAACATCCAAGCCAAGGTCAGCCAGTCTATGATCATAGGGTCCGCCACCATTTCTAAGGAACGCCTTGAGTGGCAACGCGTTCTGATACTCCTCCACGAGCACATCTGCACTGGTGAACTCCTCTAGTGGTCTAGGGAAGGTCACGGCAGTGCGTTTCCCTGAAAAATTCCTCTCGAACTGCCTCAAGTTGCCCGCTTCACGAGTTAAATCCAACTGCTCCTTCATCATTTGGCCGAACACTTGTACTTCGTCCAAGAGAGAGAGCCATTCGATGCCTGGAATGATATTGAGGCACTTTGCAAAGAAAGACATAATGGCGAGGTCACGGCGGATCATGTTGGCCACACCAGGATGTAAGACCTTGATCGCAACCGAAGTGGATGGCACAGTAGGTGGTGGTATATCCGGAGAGACCAGTGCACGCTGCGCATCCACTAGACCTTTGGGCCACCCATGATGGTCCCTAGAATGCTTCGGGTTCAGATAATGGGGCGGGATAAGATCGGGATTCAGTGACGCCCGATAAACCTGCCCAATGGCGCCAACACCGATGGGGTCTTCATCAAACGAGACAAATACTTCATCAAAGGGCCGTTTGAATACGATTTCGATTATGCGCCTGGTGTGCCGGAATGGGTGGGGTTTGACTGCGGAGTGAAGTTGACCAAGTCGTTCGCACATCTCTGCGGGGAAGAGATCCTGCCGCGAAGCAGCCCATTGGGCGAGCTAGAGTCGGAGATGAAATGCGTCCAAATGAAGGAATATGAGTTCTTACCTTGATGAAGGTAGGACCGGCCCTCTGCATTTGACGTGTGAGAAATGCGTACCACATGAGAGCGCCGAATCTCTCATTATGTCGCCCTCTTCGCGGACCGAAGAGAATGATGGGTGTTACGAGAAGGACAGGTACGAACAGGATGGTTAGATGAATGAAGCGGCCGGCTGTCAAAATTGGCTCGCATATATTAACTTTGATAAACAATAGAATCTTATGCCGAATGGACTGGCACTTTTCGTGAGGCGAGGACATCTGATGAGTATTACAAGACACATCTTCCCCCGGGGAAGAGGTGCAGGGAATGACTTTGGGGGAAGACAGGATCACTGGAACAGGCGAAATCTCCGTCGGAGTGAGGTAGAGGGCGGCTACACCTGCTACAGGGGCAGCTATAATTAAGGAGCGTCTTAATCTTCGAGGAGACTCTTTAGCGAATTTTGATGACGAGTGAACGAATCGTCGCCGAGTGGCCTTGCTGTATGACTGAGTTACCCGTCGAGGAATGCCGGATGAGGTCAGCCGAACACCTCTATCTACCCAATATTGCATAGATAGGTGCAGACAGCTATTAAGGCTGTCGTGGATGTTTGGAGTGCCTCGAAAGGATGATGATTCTCGTTTGTTACCCAGTGGCCCCGTAGAGCGGCGAACCCCGTGCTACGCGCCTCTAAAGGACAATTTTCACGACCAAACATCTGGTGGCTGTGTATTTCTTGGCCGAAATATCTTGGCCCAGTCTCCTATCTTCCCCTGGGTGAGCAAGCAGAGCGCCGGAGCATTCGGGACAACCTGAAAGGAATGCTGGATGTCCGGAAATCCATCTACTCTGGACAGGTTGCCATTTCTATTAGAATGGAACATCTACAAGCGTGCTTGAGCCGCACTTAGGACAGCCCCAGGGCTGGATTGCTGGTAATCTATCTTGCCAAACGTGGATATGCTTCCTTCGTACACGAGGCCTACCATATGCCATTCGCGCCGGATCTCACGCTCAAGTGGAAACGAAATGAAAATAATGTATGACTAAGCAGGCATTACGCAATAGCCATCCGAGTCGGGCATGAGGGTTGTAATTGACCTCACTATCCCATTCCTCCTCTCTCCACACTCCAAACTCTGCTTGCTATTGCATTCTTCTAAGTTCTGATCATCGTTACTGCTAGCATTTCTAAATACAAGTCATGTGTAGCGGGTGCTGCCGCGAAGTCGGCCTTTGAGAATTAATTCGCAGTAAAACGTGATCAGTTTTTCGGTGCCGAAGCTATCGAGCGTTCGCGCAGTGCTAACACAATATGTCCGGAAAAGAGAGAGCAGGTGTGCGTACCCGCACACCCCATGCCTTCTCCCTCCGTTTCTCATTATTTTGGCTAGTACACAGTAACTATGTTTGTCATCGATGTCTCTCCGTCCATGGGCGAAGAACATGAAGTCGAACTGGTGCCTGGACATGATGGCGAGCCTAGGTCTATGACTATGACGAAACTTGAATGGTCTCTGAAATATGTAAAGCATAAGATCCAGCAAATGGTGAGCCTCCGCACCCGGTTTCGTCATATCTGCTCATGAATTTCAAGATATTCACTGGACGCAAGTCGGATAAGTGCGGCGTGATTCTCTTTGGAACGGAAGGTGGATAAGAATGCATGAGCTTTGATATCTTGACCCACTTAGTCCAATTTAGGGACAAAGAATGCCGTGAGCGACGTTCACGGTGGTTACGACCACGTCACGGAATTCCTCCCTATACATCAGCCAACCGCTCGTACACTCCACAAGCTGGATACGCTGAAATCATCTAGCGTTGTAGGAGATCGTAAGTTATCTCCCTCCGTCTCTACCCCGGGTTCATAATCTGTTCACAGCGCTCGATGGGATAATCGTGGCTCTCTCGACTCAGCAAAACGAACTGGAGAAGAAACCAAGCTGGACTCGCAAAGCTATCGTCATCACAGATGGGGAAAGTCCAATGGAAGTCGATGAAGATGATCTGAGTGGAGTGACTGATAAGCTCAACCAATGGAATGTTGGACTGACCCTCGTGTAAGTGTCAAAATTGACCAGGGATTCTTTGCAACTGATTAGAAACCACATAAGGGGCGTAGATTTTGAAGATGAGAATTATTCTTACGAAGGGCCTGAAAAATCGAATATCAAAGTGTGTTTCACATCGCTTCTCCTCTGCCTTTTCTAAGCACCCTTCATAGATTGCCAACGAGAAGTTCTGGAATAAATTCGTCTCACTTACACAATCTGGTTCTATGGGCACTCTTGCATACGCGCTCCAGGTTACCCAATCACCAGACATCAAAATCACCAAGTCCACGCTCAGCAAAACCACCCTATCTATCGGCGATATACATTTGAGGCCCGATGAATCCATCCAAATCATGGTTAAGACAGGGAAGGCCACGGCAACAGTACGACCACCTAGCCTGAAAAAGTTCGCGATGCGGACGGATGGCAGTGGCGGCCCCAAGGAGAGCCAGCATCAACCCCAACCGTCCAAACCCACCATGCCCTCGCTCGGGGACGTTGCTCCGTTGGAAATGCGAACTCAATATGTTGTGAAGGAGAGTGATGATATCGATGACCCGAAGGCAAACAAACCGATACGTGATTTCGACGACGAGGACGAAGAGGATGTATCCAAAGATACTTTTCAGGACTCGCAAAGAGTGGAGAAGGAGGATCTTACTCGTGCCTATAAGTATGGTTCGACTTGGATACCCATAGAAGATGAATCTGCGGATAGGCTGTCGACGGTCAAGGGTCTTGAAGTTATTGGGTTCAGCTATGAAGATCTGGTAAGGTCTCCAATTTCTCTTATGGATCCCTATCCCATGGTGCCCCATAGTGGACGAGGGAATGGTCTATGGGCGAAGTCTATTACATCTTTGCAGACGACCAAGTTCCCCGTGCCCAAGTTGCTTTCGCCTCGTTCGTTCGTGCGATGGGGGGCTACGAAATAGTGGACAAGAAGACCGGAGAGGCGACATCACGCCCTCTCCTTTCTATGATAAGAAAGGTCACTAACGACGGAAGTCCACCAAAAGTCGGGGTTGCTTGCGCACGATCCTTGGAAGGAATTGACTACCTTGTGTGGGTCAGAGTAAGTCCTTACTCTTCTCAAGAATGTATATTTATCTACATTGACAACGGACTTATTTAGATGCCCTTCGCGGATGACATCCGCAGGTATAACTTCCCGTCTCTTGAAATATTAAAAGACAAGAATGGTATCAAGAAGACGGGTCATCCGAACCTTCCCACAGCTGAGATGATGGATGCCATGAGTGAATTGGTTGATGCTGGTGATCTAAGTGCTGCTGGCGAACTGGACGAAGAAGGGTGAGTGTGACCGCACACTCTCATTACCGTTCTTAGATAGCCTTTTCCTTGATAGGAATCGCCTCCCATGGTTTGACCCTTCTGAAGCTGTCCATCCAGCTGTTCATCGCATAAAGGAAGCCATCTTCCATGCCGCGATCACGAACGATATCGAACAGGATCCCATCCCACCTCCACACCCTGAGATACTCAAGTTCATTCATCCCCCGGAAGATGTGATAATGAAGTCGAGGGGACCAGCCCAACGGTGCAAGTCATTATTCGATGTCAAGCCTGGTGAGATGCATTTGTACGGCTGCACGATCTGGTTATTTGCTGAGTGCATAATTTGTCTAGTTCCGCCGCGCCTGAAAATGCGAAAGAAGGCCAAAGGGGCAGAAGATGGTCTCTCAACGGATGCGGATGTTCCGCTTACATTGGCAGATCTTATGGCCGGGGATGCTTATATTCCGGATTACTCGCCTTCGCCAACTTTGGTCAATGCTTCCGAATATTCGAGGGGCGCTACATTGGCAGCATCTCCATCAGAATCCTTGAGGCCAAAGGCATCTTTAAAGGGATATGGCGAGGATACGATGGACCTAGACGTGCCGTTAGAAAAAGGCATGATTGTTACTGGACAAGATGCGAAGCCAGGCCGTATTATAGGCAATGCGCATCCGGTCCATGATTTCGAGGAGAACACTGCTAGAGGAGATCTCGTTACGAAGGCCGTCCAAGATATGGGTAAAGTTATCCCCGAGATTGTTGAAAGTTCGTTCAGCTCGCAGCGCTTTCAAGAGGCTCTACAATGTATGAGAGTCATGAGGGACGTGGCACTGAAGGAGGATGAAGTTGATGAGTGGAATAGGTGAGTACGACTCTAAAGTTGAATTGAATCACTACTCAATGATGATCATAGTTTCATCAAGGCGTTCAAGAAACAATGTCGAAGTTCAAATTTCAAGCATTCAGACTTCTGGGACCATGTGAGGAAAGAAGGTGTTCCACTTTCATTGATCCATGAAGAGGAGGCTCAAGAGAATGGCGGCTTCTCAGAAATATCTCTAAACGGGTCCAAGAAGGTCAGGCACAAACGCGTAGCTAAGGCGCAATTCCATTTTGCTGATCTTAATGAATGCAGTTTATCCAAGACTAGGTTTGACGTCATTGTGAGTGATGTATTCAACTAGTACATAGCGGGAACGATGTCCTCTCCATACATTGTCTCCTGTGAATTGGAGTCCTCAATCAGATGATGACAACGCTTAATTTGGACGGTTCTCCACAATCTTATCAATGATCCCAAATTCAAGTGCCTCTTCAGCTGAAGAAATAGGGACATCTTCTCCTGCCTCCAAGGAATTATACGATGTTACTCACCGGTCATAAAATAGTCTCTTTCCAGCGCTACTTCGAAGCGTTTTGAGGCGGCCTCTGTGGTCTCTTCGCTCGCTGCTTCTGTTGCGACGCCTTTGCGACAATGACGAATGTAGATGTCGGTCAATCGGCTCCTCCAGCGAAGAATTTCTTTCGCGTGAATCGCTATGTCCGAGGCTTGTCCAGTTGCTCCCCCGGATGGCTCTGGTTTATAGAACTATGATTACAAGTGTGATTGAAAGGGAAAGCCAGACATACGGTGTATCATCACGCTGGAATTCGGTAATGATTGTCGATGTCCCTTTGCTCCTTCAATATAGATGTGTAGTACTAATAAATTATGCCAACGAAGAACACTCTTACCGGCAGCCAGGATCAGACTACCCATTGAACAGGCCTGTCCGACACAGTAGGTGTGAATTGGCGAGGACACGTACTGCATCCAGTGTGGCTAAGTGCTCCCTCCTCATTCCTCATTCTTCATTCAACTCACCTGCATCTGACAGAAAGCATGAACTCTCGTATATCAGAGGCAAGGTGCAGAAGCTCACAGTGTCGTATATTGCCATTCCTGCTGTTACACTTCCACCAGGACTGTTCACGTATAAATGTATAGGCTTGTGAATCTCTTCAGCTTCCAGGAAGAGTAATTGGGCGACGATTAATGCCGAAACAGCATCATGTATCTTTCGGAATAATGTGAACTGCGATTCGACCTTTGCCGAATGCATCGTAACCAACTGGACCATAAAGCATTATCACTCGTTCACGCAAGAGACGAGAATAGATATCATATGAGCGTTCCCCGCGTCCCTGTCGCGACAGTAAGCAATTGAAAATAATACGGCAATCCTTGAACGGACAGTCTGCTCAATGACGATCGGTACCAATCCTTGAGCTATTGGGTTGAAATTTGAGCTCGTGCCCTGAGGCATGGGCGGGACGTATGGGTAAATATTCCTTCTCCCAAAACATTTGAACACGGACGAAAGGGTCGCTCGAGGAATCCCCAGTCTCAAAGCGTGAGACACCATTGGGGAAGGAACGCATGACGCGCCCTCGACACAAATAAACAAAACGTCAGTACGACCAACTAATGGCCCGCCGGTTCGAGCCACGGTCGAAGCACGCACCTATGGACTTTACCTATGATAAGCCGGCTACAGAACGTATAGCGCCTTGGAGTCCTTTTAAGGAGGTGCTGGAACGATCACGTATGTCCAGGTTTCGTGACGATTTCGAGAGATACTCATAAAGGTCTGCAGGAGCGCAATCACAACTAGCGAATGTTTCCTCTACACCTTCTCCTGATACCCCACCTGTATCCGCTCCGCCTCACAGCCCCTTTCAATTCGGTGCACATGAATCCAACAGTGTGTCTTCACCGTTTGCCTTTACTTCGCCACGGAAAGAGGATCCATTTTCATGGATGCCTCCCCAAAGTTTTTCTCCTCAGAAGGCATTCCCTCCAGGCTCACAATCCGAGACTGCGGACGTCAGCATGAGCATAGCGGGGACAGAAACGCCTGATGCGTCACCGAGTGCCGCTCGTCGAGTGAGGAACAATAATTCTCATTCAGACCCTCTTGCCTCAAGATGTTCAACCAGTCCACTTCGTCGATCAGCAATACGGACGCGAGAACGGGACCGCAGCAGGGAGCGTGAACGAGAACGCGAGCGTCGTCGCGGCTTGACAAAGACGAAAGAAATTACCAATGATGACGTGGGCTCTTCATTCCATTCCTGCAATCTCTGGGCTTTCTGACCTTCATCATAGCAGCAGCAAAGTGCCTTGCAGGCCGGACAGTATTATATGCATTTTCTTGGACCTAGTCTTTCACATGTAGACATACCTTACGTGCTGTCAAGGCGAGTATCGGGCCTCGTGCTCAGCGGTGCAGCTTAATGATTCTTTGAAAGTAGTTATCTCCAGTTCTTCTTTAACTTTGCTCTTCTGTTAGCATTTCTCTATGGCTTAGTCGTTGCTGTTTTCACAATCCACCGTGATGTGGAGGAGCGAATAGCAGAGTACTCTGCTAGTGAGTAGCCTCTCTTCGGATGTTCGGCCATAATGTTGACTTTGTGTGGGCAGATATCCTGCGTGAGATGGCACACTGCTCCAAACAATATCTGAACAACCGATGCGAGCCATCACAACGAATACCACACATGGAAGAGACGTGCAGGGCGTGGGAGGAATGTATGCATCGCGATCCGAGTGCAGTTGGCCGTGCGAGGGTTTTTGCCGAGACTGCTGCGCAAGTAGTCAATGGCTTTGTGGAGGAAATCAGCTGGAAAACGCTTGTGGGTACCACCTTCCGATGTATCTGCAGAATCGCACTCAACGTCTGCATTTCGTTCGAAGGCATTCACACTTGTATCTCTCGGTTTCATTATCGCCTTCGCGAACAGCCTTCTCAACCTGTATCGAGCTCGGCATGCACATGGAACATCTGCGCCAACTTCGGGGCAAAACAATACATCCCTTATTCCTTCGCTTTCTCCGTATCAACAGGCATTATTCCCTCCAGCCCAGACTTCGGGACCCTGGGCCCGAGCGGTATCTCCTGGTTTCTACCCCTTGCCTGTTTCCCTTGCTGCACCGCCCTCACCTTCAAAGGTTCATACTCGATGGAAGAAGGATGAATAGGGAGACGCTTAAGGGCGACTCTCTTGGCTTCATTTCATCAACATGATATCATCTCACGCATAAATGCATTCCAATCGCATTCAGTACGGAGTATGGATTTGAGCTCGGAGCTCTAGTGAGACTCCGTGATTTGTTGGTGCGGAAGGTTACTGGAACGGATGATGCGATGGTTGTCCCCAGCCGTCTACTTTATGTGTTCACTCGTACATTTTTAGCTTTGAAACAGGGAATTTCTGAGCTGAGCGTTATCTGATTACATGGTTCAGAATTTCAGTGAGCACGTAGCTGCGTGATTTCTAGGTATTCATTTTTTGGACCCCGCGGTACCAATAAGAATATGTACTTTTGCACGTTGTTACTAAGGCAAGATATGTCGAGTTTATGGCATTGACCATGCTAGCTAGACCTTCATGGTTAGGTTAACCATCGAGATTCTTGCAGTTAGAGTTTCGTCCAAACTGAGACGTAAGAAACCAATTATTATAAATGCCCTTGACACACCCCAATGCATCCCACACATGTTCTTAACAAGAGATCTACGACACAGAAACAAGGTACTTTCGGAAAATATTGGCCTAAAGCACTCGAGTTGCCATACGCAAGAATGACCAGGCATGGCTTACTTCACAAAGAGCGATGTATCCCAACGAGCCCCACACTCGACAATGCTGGATAGGACGTGCGAAAAAGATCTCCCCGCATCCAAACTCTCCTCCCTAACCAGCGCACGCCGCTCTGGCTGGAGATACGCCCTCTACCGATAAACTACCGTATGGTTCGCACCGCCAAAGCATTAAATTCGCTCCACTCAAGAAAACTCGTCGGAGGCTGTCTATCGATTCCTTGCCTCATCACCACTCCACCTCACTTATAAGATGTTTGCCTTGAGGCCAGTTATGTATATCCAAACAATGCCATTAGTAAGGAAAGTATTGTGATAGGTGATAAAACAAAATCGTGAGCAGTGAAATCCATATCCCAGGAAGATGCCAGGGAAGAAATAGGAGATGAGATGACAAGCAAGCGAGATAATGGTATCAGATAAAGGACTGCGGCATAGTAGCGCGAGAATGAAACGAGAATGAAAGGGAACAGAAATGACCGTATTATGAGTACCAACCGTCCTCACCCAATGTTGGAGCGAGTGAGATGGTTGATCCAGTTGGAGAGACAGGCGGTACGTATATTTGACGTTTGAGGATCTGGTGCATAGGGCGCGGTGTGGGGGGTGGTTCGACGGGAGCATGCATCGAAGCCCAAACCGCCTCAGGTTGTACTTGCTTCTCAACAGCTTGTTCAGGGCTCACCGTGCCGGGACGACTAGGAATTGGAATGTCCTGGGAGTAGATCGATGGCGTGCGCATGGGTTGCGGGGGCGTGGAATGCCGGGAGTGGATTGATGTAGGATACGAGGTGTAGGGAGTACGAGCCGACTCGAGTTGATCCTTCTTTTGAGCTAGCTCTCTCTCCAGAGCCGCATTTTGAGCTTGAAGTTGCACCTCACGTTCCTAGAAGCAAGTCAGTTATTAGTGCTGCTCACATCCACCCTGGAAGGTGCTTACTTGACCAACTCGCAGATTTGCTTCGTACTCCTGTAGTTGTGCCTTGAGCGTCTCAAGCTCTTCAGTCGTTTCCTTCCGAGATGTTTCGCTCTGCTCTAGCTTATAGGTGTAGTTTTGCAATTCTTGCTCGCGCTCCTTAAGTTTCTTTTCGTGGCTCATTGCTGCACGTTGCATCTGATCGGAGTGAAGTTTCTGAAGAGCAGAAAGTTCACCTTCAAGCACGTTCGTGCGGTCACGGAGTCTCTGTGCTTCTTGTACGTCTTGCTTCGCCTGATTGTCCAGAAGCTTCATCAGGTATTCGACATGCTCGGCCGTGCGCTTCAGATCATTCCAGTGACTTTGTTGAGCGAGCAGAGCTGCCTTTTCTTTGGTGAGAGCATCTGCGGAGGCTTTGGAGTGCTTCAAATCGTTCAAAGCAACTTGCAACTTGGACTCTGCATCGGCAAGCTAAAGAAAATATTAGCGATTCAGTGCATAGCTTATCAAACGATGATGTACCTTGCCTCGGAGCTTCTCATTCGCTCCTCGGGCGTCATTTTCTTTGCGCTCCAAAGATTTCGCCTCCCTCTCTTTGTCGCGCAAAGAATTCTTGGTTTGCTCAAGGTCCTTGCGCAATCCCTTGAGTGATTCCTCGTGCTTGGATGTGGTAGCTTTGGCTTGACTCAAGGCCTCCTCCTGGGACTCATGAGTTTTCCTCACGTTGGAGAGTTCCGCCGCATTCGTCATCAACTCTGCTTCTGATTTAGCCAAGGACTCGCTGAGACAGGCTTTCACCTTCTCTACATCGGACAAAGTGTTACGAGCACCCGCCAGTTCTTGCTGGAAAACTGCATTCTGTTCCACTGCCGCTTGAAGCTCTTTAATGTCAGTCAGGAGTTGGGCCTTCGAGTTGAACTCCCTTTGAGCTTGCGTGATTGCAGCAGACGCGGATGTTAGGTCACCTGGCAATGAAATAAGCCTCGAAACAAGATCGGCATAATTAGACTGCAATGAGTCATGCTTAGTGACAAGGTCACTGCTCTGGGATGCAAGGTCCTGGAGAAGTGCGACGACACTGGCGGAATTAGTTTGGAAGGACGTCACCGCTGATTGAAGACGTTGATGAGATTCATCACGGACTCGTGATTCCTCAAATTCAGAGAGGCGAACATGAAGTCCCTCTAGCACAGAACCTGAGATGGAGTCCTTGAGTAACTGAACATCCAATTGTGGTACAACCTTGGACAACTCTGATGGCATTTGGTTAAGCCGATGCTCGAGGCTCTCGGTAGGCGGTACCAAAGATTCTAGAAGTGGTCTGAGCTCCTTCGCGATAAGGGAAGCAGTCTCCTTCTTATCCGAAGCGAGGTCGATCAGCTGCGAGATATGTGGTCGAACAGCTTGCGAAAGATGTGATGTGGCAAGCTCCAAGTTGAACGGTTCTTGGTGTAGTGACTCGAGCTTGGGTAACAAATGGCGAAGAAGTTCCTGGACGAGTGCTCGCTGTTGCTCCTCTAAGGACCTTCCGCGCGTTGCTGGCTCCTTTGTTTCAAGATGAGCCATAATCTTGGCAGAATTCCCATTGACAGCATCCACAGTGCGCGAAGCCAAATCTTCGATTAGCTGGAATGTCTGATGATTCGTCTGTGGTTGACGTTCAAGGGACAATGCAGCCTCGGTGATGTCACGCTGCAGCGACGCTCGAAGATCATGATGCCCTTGTTCGATAAGATGGTTGATCATTTCATAATCGAGTTCTCCACGTGCATCAGCTGTGTCATCCGCGACATTCTTGCGATGATCCGATAGTAAAGACTGTACTTTAGCCTCAAGCACGGGTATGAATTCGATAAGGGCCTTTCTAATTTCATCGGACGGCGCTGTTGAACTTGATCTTGAGTTGAGCTCACGGTAGAGAGCGAGGAACTTGTCCTCAATTATTTGGCTCAGTCTATCTGTAAGCGCCTCGACATCAAACGACATGTCAGGCTCATGATTGCTAGAGCGAAATGATGATAAGCGACCCGATGGCTGTTGTAAGTCGGTCGAACTGTCGGGACCCAAATGTGGCGATTCAGTGAACACGTCGAAGAGTGGTGATCCAAGTCGAGTAGCTTCACTACGACGCCCAGACGCAGCGATCGTGTGTACGCGACGAGCAATTGAAGGGAGATTTATGTCATCTAGGGATGCTTGATGGGCATGGCCGTCAAATAATCGCTCCCTTGAGCCAAGACGAGAGCGAACTGTGTGTCTCGTGGATAAATCACCATCGGTAGTCGCAAGCGCCTTGAAGACGGAGGCCGGAACGGTATTCGTAGAGACGGGATGTCTAAAATCAGGTATCGATGCACGTCTATTGCGGTCGGGAGATCCAATAGGGGTTGTCGGTGCGTCGGTGAGTGGCCTAGGTCCAACGTCCTCGAGGTCATCGTTGGACCGCTTGCTGCGTAAAGAAGCCGGTATCGTGGCCGGTGCAGAGGAAGGTGTCATATGGCCCCTCGTGGCCGCCCAACTTGCGATAGTACTCTCAGCCGGTTTGGCGGCGGTAGGCGGCCCGCCAAAGACGAAAGGCTTGGCGGCAGGATTGAGTATGGATCCTCTACGAGCCATCGGTCGTGCCGATTCAGGATAGGTGACAGTTGTGGTATCAAACTCGGCTTGAAGAGTGTCTTCTTCCCATTGCGGTAGGGGCTGCTCCACTCGAGTGGCATCACCCGATCCGAATCCGGAACCAGAACCACGTCTCTGACGTTTCTCCCGGCCTTGAACCGCCCTTGGACTCGATGGTGAAATAGCCGGTGGCCGTTGGGTCTCGATCATTGGAAGGAAGGAGAGTGAAGGGACACCGGGAGGAGGATTGAAGTCGAAGCTCGAGGAAGTCGCAGAGGGTTTAAACTCGCTCGCAGCAGCATTTAACTTGGAGAGCGATTCTTGTCTAACATGCACTACGGATCGCGGTTGAGCAGAGAGATCAGGTTGCGGGCCGTGGCTTTCCCCTCCCAGCGGGGTGCCGAAAATGAATGGCTTCGCTGACGGGTTCAATCGCTCGGGACCCGTAGTTGCACTGCTCCCTGCGCGACTATGACCACCAGGCATGGTGGGAGTGAAGACAACGCTCCGCCCTTCCGATTTCGGAGGAAGAGGAAGGGGTCGAGAAGGACTAATATCATCATCATCTGACTTACTCGCCGACATAAATGAAGCAGGTTCCGTGACCGAGTAGTAAAGGCTTTGATCATGTGCACCTTCATCACTGGGGTTTGATATGATATCCTCTGAAAGCTCTCTGGGACGCTGCTGGGGTACACCGAATGTACTATCGATTGAAACTGAGTGGCCATATTGATTAGAACGACGGGGTTGCAAAGCTTCTCTTGGCAAACGCAATTCAACCCGCTCGTTGTGGTGGCGTTCTTCATCTGAAGGATTGGACCATTCCCCTGTGCTCTGCATGCCGTAACCCTTTCAATCAGCTCGCACGTCAGAGATCGCGAAACTCACCTCAGTGTCAGTTCCAAGATTATTTTCATTAACAGCAATGACATCCGGATCTGTCCACTCTTCCATACTCCTTTGAGGTCTCAGCGAAGGGTTCGTCCAGTCCTCCGTGCTGGTACCCTGATGCCTATCATCGTCCCATGTTGAGCCGTCTTGCGATGGTGGTATATTCTCCTTCTCATCACTTTCTTCCGCATCCTGGTTTTGTCGGGGCGTCGCATGAGGATCACTTTGGGAAACCGTGAAATTGCGCAGCGACGAGGTTGATTTCGCGGCATGATGCAATTGGTGGTTCGCAGCAACTCGGGAAGTATGTCGGCTATGCGAAGGCGTAACGAGGTCGTCTTCTGTTACACCATCATCGTGTTCCGGAAGACGACCACGTTACGCCTTCGCATAGCCGACATACTTCCCGAGTTGCTGCGAACCACCAATT
>WNFI01293205.1_pt1 | contig 15849 bp, 16 predicted proteins | sample 5400471 | NCBI WGS metagenome assembly WNFI01 (sample SAMN13153348, study PRJNA577476) | soil metagenome | isolation source: 100 cm saprolite on Douglas fir-dominated hillslope | place: USA:California | collected 2013-09-17 | reverse complement strand
CCCCGCCGAACTCGCGCCAGTCGGCGCGGCGGCGGACCGCCCGCAGCTTGGGACGGATCAGGAGCCCTCCGAGCGTCGCGAGGGGGTCCCCTTTCACTGCGTCACGCATGCTCTGGAAGACAAACTCGGCGGCGCCTTCGGCGGTCTTGATCAGGATGTTGCCGCTGAAGCCGTCCGTGACCACGACGTCGGCTTTTCCTTTGAAGATGTCCTTGCCTTCGATGTTGCCGATGAAATTGATGCCTTTGAGCGCGCGAAGCAGGGGTTCGCTGGCCTGTACCAGCTGGTTGCCCTTGCCGGCCTCCTCGCCATTGCTGAGCAGCGCCACCCTTGGTGCGTCGAGACCCATCAGCTTCTCGGCGTAGATGCTCCCCATCAGCGCGTATTGGACGAGATGCTCCGTCTTGGCATCGGTGTTGGCACCGACGTCCAGCAGAAAGCAGTTCTGACTGGTCGCCGTCGGGATGATGGAGCCGATCGCGGGGCGATCGATCCCGGGAATCCGGTGTAGCCCAAAGAGCGAAGCGGCCATCACCGCGCCGCTGTTCCCCGCGCTGACGAAACCGCCGACGCGTCCGTCCTCGACCATCTGGATGCCGCGGACGATGGAGGACGCTTTCTTGTTGCGCACCGCCTGCGCCGGATGCTCGTCCATGGCGATCACCTCGGGCGCATCCTCGATCTGCGCCCACTTCCCGGCTCCGGCTGCCCCAAGCGCGAGGTCCACCTTGTCCTTGACACCCACGAAGATCACCTCGACTCCGAGCTCGCGGTGCGCTTGCACGCCGCCCGCCACCACCTGGTCGGGGGCGAAATCACCACCCATCGCATCGAGCGCGATTTTCATCGCGGACCCGGAGTTGCCAGCGACTAGATGTCCAGGTTGCGCACGGTCTTGGCGTGCGTCTGGATGAATCGCTTGCGGGGATCGACGTCGTTGCCCATCAGGACATCGAAGATCTTGTCCGCCTCCACGGCATCTTCGATCTCGACGCGGAGCAGCATGCGGTTCTGCGGGTTCATAGTGGTTTCCCAGAGCTGGTCCGGGTTCATCTCACCGAGACCCTTGTAGCGGGCGACTTCCGGTTTTCCGGTCATCTGCGCCAGCTTCCGATTCTTTTGCTCTTCGGTGTACGCGTAGCTGATCTCTTTGCCCCGGGTGATCTTGTATAGCGGTGGCTGCGCGATGTAGAGATATTTCCCCGTGATCACCTGTGGCATGTAGCGGAAGAAGAATGTCAACAACAAGGTGCGAATGTGAGAACCATCTACGTCAGCATCCGTATTGTGGGCGGCTAGTCCACCGACTCCGCAGATGAAGTTCTCATCGCCTTCAACCGAGAAGTCATAGACCCACTCGCCAGTCGGCTCGATCTTCTCAACCCGCCTCACCTCGAGCCCGGCGAGATCCCGGCGAGCCTGAGTCCAGCCCTCAGCCTTTTGCAACGGCCGGTTCATGTGTGCCAGTAGCGGAGCTGCAAGAGGATGCCGACGCCACACTGGGAGCGTTTTCCGCAACTGATCCTTCCGACCGACCACGAGAATGAAAAATGGCTGCTTGGTTTGGATAGGAAGGGAGGGGTCAGTCGAAGCGAGTCCGTGGCCAAGGCTTGCAAAGATTCCCAGCTGACCAAAAAGGTAGAGCAGCCCGTCCTTCAACGCCGCGGAGTTCGTGGTGACAGACCAGAGTGCTTTGCCGATGGTTCCGTCCCCTAGGAAGTAGCCCTCGAGAAATCGGAGTTGAAGATCCTCCGGAAGGTTGAGGACAACATCAGGGAGGCGCTTCTCATGAGCCTTGCCACTTAGGCCCCATGCTCGAAGGAGACGCGCGGCCATCACGCTGTGGAAATACAGTTTGATGCCTAGACTGTCAGGGTCGTAATACGCTCGTGGCTTTTCCCCAAATACATCCCAGATGACCTGACTGAGCTCCTCGATGAACGGCTCGTCCTTGTGCCCAAGATTCAGGCTGACCTGGTGCTTGCTCAAGGTTCCCTCGGCGACGTACCAGCCGAGGAACCACATCAAGTCCGGTGTAATGCCCAGGTAGCGATCAAAGACCTTGTTCTCATGGGCTCGCGGCACGATCTGAATGTCGTGCCCAATGCCTAACAAATCCTCTTCCGTCAGGCCGTCCATGGGCTGGTAGTCGCTGATGACTCGCCATTTAGCGTTCTTGCTCGAAGTATCCCGCGCGAACTCCTCCTCGATCTTTGAGGGAATCAACTGGTGAGCGATGGGCTCGACCCAGTTGATGGCTCTCAAATAGGACTCGAAGCGAGGCTGGATAGGCCTGGATCGACCGGTTTCCCATTCGCAGATCGTGGCGGCCTGCTTGACACCGAGGGTATTCGCCATCGCTTGCAACGTCTGCCTGCTTCCAGTTCGGTGCGCGGCAAGTCGACGCCACTCCGTTGATTCCAAGACGACACGCGGTTCTGTCCAGAGTTCCGGCACCTCGAGCCGAGCCAGGATGCGACTCGCCGCGAGCGCCCGCGCGCTCTCGCCCTTGATGTAGAGGTCGGCAGTCACGCCTGCTCGGACGAACGTCTCTAGCAGATCGATCGGCCGCGGTTTGCCACCACGCAGCGGTAGCGAGCGAGAAGCGACCAGTTGATCGCCAACCTTTACTTCACTGCCTCGGCGGAGTTTAATGGCCCCTTCGTCGAGGACATACACGCTGTGAGAGCCCGTAACGGTTATCGAACGTCCATAACGGGTCGCAATTCTGTAAAGCGGCTCCTGATTTCGATGCCGGATAACCTGCTTGAGAGGCCGAAACCTGGTTTCGCCGGCACGCTCGTCGAATGAGACGACCTTGTATCCGCGGTAATCGCGCCGTCCCTCTACGCAGTCATCGATGAAGGGCCCAATCTTGACCAGTTCGATTCGGTCGTCGGGATGTTGCACAAGCGTTGGCTCGTTGGCGTCCACGCTCATGATGATGACGTGGTGATATCGCAATTTATTGATGTCGAACTTCTCACCAACTCCCGTGCCGAGCGCGGTGATGAGGTTGCGGATCTGCTCGGAGGTGAGGATCTTGTCTTCGCGGGCCTTCTCGACGTTGAGGATCTTGCCGCGCAACGGAAGGATCGCTTGGAAGCGTCGGTCGCGGGCGCCCTTCGCCGAGCCACCGGCGGAATCGCCCTCCACGAGGTAAATCTCGCTGAGGCTCGGGTCGCGCTCAGAGCAGTCGGCAAGTTTGCCGGGCAGCGTCGACGATTCGAGCAGCGACTTGCGCTGCACCAGCTCGCGGGCACGCTTCGCCGCGTCACGGGCGCGGGCGGCCACCATGCACTTCTCGATGATTCGCCGCGCATCCGGCGGGTTCTCTTCGAGATACTGGGTGAACGCGTCGGAGAAGACTGTTTCGACCTGACCGCGGACTTCGGAGTTGCCCAGCTTGGTCTTGGTTTGACCTTCGAATTGCGGCTCGCGCACCTTGACGCTGATCACCGCCGTCAAGCCCTCGCGCACGTCGTCGCCGGTGAGGTTGGGATCCTGCTCGCGCATCAAGTTCGCTTTGCGCGCGTACTTATTCAAGACGGACGTCAGCGCCGAGCGGAAGCCGGTGACGTGGCTGCCGCCCTCGACCGTGTTGATGTCGTTGGCAAACGCGAGGACGTTTTCCGTGAAGCTCTGGTTGTACTGCAGCGCGATCTCGACCGTGTTCTCTTCGATCTCGCGTTCGACGTGCAGCGGCCGCAGGTTGACCCATCCCTTGTCGCGATTGAGATATTTGACGAAGGCGCTGATGCCGCCTTCGAAATAGAACGTGTAGTCCAGGTCGATACGCTCGTCACGCAGCAGGATGGTCAGCGCCTTGTTGAGGAAGGCCAGCTCGCGCAAGCGGTGCGAGACGATGTCCCAGTGAAAGCCGAGCTCTTCGAAGACCTCGGGATCCGGCCAGAACCGGATGTAGGTGCCGGTGGTCTCGGCTTTGCCGACCACCTTCAACGGCGCGACGGGCGCACCCCGCCGGTATTCCTGGTAGTGCTGCTTGCCGTGGCGCATCACGGTGACCTGCAGCTGCTCGGACAGCGCGTTGACGACCGAAAGGCCGACGCCGTGCAGGCCGCCCGAGACCTTGTAGCCGCCACCGCCAAACTTTCCGCCGGCGTGTAGCTTGGTCATGACCACCTCGAGGGCCGGCTTGCGCTGGTCCTTCATGATGTCGACCGGGATGCCGCGGCCGTTGTCGGCGACCGACGCCGAGCCGTCCTTGTGGAGCGTTACCTCGATGCGCGTGCAGAAGCCCGCCAGGGCCTCGTCTATGGAGTTGTCGACAATCTCGTAGATAAGGTGGTGGAGGCCCCGGTTATCGGTGGACCCGATGTACATTCCGGGACGGCGTCTGACCGGCTCCAAACCCTCCAGAACCTGGATGGCTTTGGCGTCATAGGCAGCCGTCGTTTTTTCCTTAGGATTAAGCAAATCGCGTATTCAAATTATACCCAATTACGGCGCCAAAATTGACCTTTGCGGACGCCTAAATTGTCCTCCAGGACGCCTCGCTGAGGCCGGTGCCCAACCGGCCCGCGCAGGGGTCAGGAGGCGACGACGGGAGCCCGCTTTTCGGCCGGCGGCCGCCAGCGCAAGTCGAGCTGGCGAGCCGCCCGGACCTCGTCGAGCCGCCCCACCGGGGCGTCATGTGGCGCGGTCTTGACGACCTCCGGATTTTTGGCGATTTCCTCGACGATCTGCTCGACCGCGGCGACGAATTCATCGAGGGTGGCCTTGGACTCGGTTTCGGTGGGCTCGATCATCAGGGCCTCCGGAACGATCAACGGGAAGTAGACCGTCGGCGGATGGAAGCCGAGATCGATCAGCCGCTTGGCGATGTCCTTCGCGGACACGCCCTGCGCCTTCGCCTTCTTCGCCGTCAGCACGAACTCATGAAGGGAGGGCCCGCTGAACGCATCGTCGAATGAGCGGCGCAGGTGATGCCGGAGGTAGCTGGCGTTGAGGACGGCGTTCTGTGCCACCTCGTTGATGGTGTTGCCGTAGGTGCGGATGTAGGCGTAGGCGCGCAGCAGCATGCCGAAGTTGCCGTAGAAGGACCGCACCTTGCCGATCGATTGCGGCCGATCGTACTCGAAGCGGAAGCCTTCATCGGTCCGCTCCACCGTCGGTATCGGGAGGAAGGGAACGAGGTGGGACTTCACGCCGACCGGTCCGGCGCCCGGGCCGCCGCCGCCGTGCGGGGTGGAGAACGTCTTGTGCAGGTTGAGGTGGACGACATCGAAGCCCATGTCGCCGGGCCGGGCGACGCCCACGAGGGCATTGAGGTTGGCGCCGTCGTAGTAGAGCTGCACGCCGTGCTCGTGCGAGAGCCGTGCGATCTCCATGATGTCCTTCTCGAAGAGGCCGACGGTGTTCGGATTCGTCAGCATCACGGCCGCGACTCGGGTCGAGATCTTGCTCTTGAAGTCCTCGAGGTCGACGAGGCCATCGGGGCCGGACTTGACGGTCACCGTCTGAAGGCGCGAGAGCGTGGCGCTCGCCGGATTGGTCCCGTGAGCACTGTCCGGGACCAAAACCTCATCGCGGGTCTCGCCCCGGCTGCGGTGGTACGCCTGGATCATGCGCAGTCCGGTCCACTCGCCGTGGGCGCCGGCGGCCGGCTGCAAGCTCATGCGGTCCATCGCGGTCAGCGCCAGCAGGGCCCGCTCCAGCTCCCACATCAGCCGCAGGGCCCCCTGCGCGCGCGCCGGCGGGTGGTAGGGGTGGAGATCGGCGAAGTCAACGAGGCGGGCGAGCGCCTCGTTGACGGCCGGGTTGTACTTCATGGTGCAGGAGCCCAGGGGGTAGAGCCCCTGGTGCAGGTTGAAGTTCAGGCGGCCGAGGCGACCGAAATGGCGGGCCACCTCAGGCTCACTGAGCGATGCGATCGCCAGCGGCGACCGACGGCGCAGGCCCGAGGGCACCAGCTCATCGATCGGTCGCGTCTTGACGCCCGGAGCCGGTAGCCGCGGGCTCGGCCGGTCCGGGCGGCCCAGCTCGAACAGCAGCGGCTCGCTCACGCCAGAGCCTCGAGGAACCGCTCGATCGCGCGCGGATGGTTGAGCTCGGTGACCGAGATGAGCAGCGCATCCGACAACTCGGGAAAGAATCGCCCGAGCGGCAACCCCGGCAGGACGCTACGCTCCAGCATGAAGGCCTGGGTCTGCTCGGCCGGATAGGGCGTGTGCATCACGAACTCCCAGAGAAATGGGCCATCGAAGGCCAGTCGGTACCCCTTTCGTTCCACGAGCTGCGCGGCGAGGTGATGCGCGCGTTGCGCGCTCAGCTCGGCGAGCTGCTTGAGGCCCTCCCCACCCATGTGCGCGAGGTAGACGGTGGCGGCAATCGCCATCAGCGCGTGGTTGGTCGTGATGTTGGAGGTCGCATGCTCGCGCCGGATATGTTGCTCGCGGGCCTGGAGCGTCAGCACGTAGCCACGCCGGCCCTGCGTATCGAGCGTCGCGCCGACCAGCCGCCCAGGCATGCGCCGCATCAACGCCTCCGTGCAGGCGATGAACCCGACGTAGGGTCCGCCGAAGGACAGGGGAATCCCCAGCGGCTGTCCGTCGCCCACCGCCAGGTCGGCACCGTACTCGCCCGGTGACGCGAGGATCCCGAGTGAGATCGGATCGACGCAGGCGATGAGCAGCGCGCCCGACCGGTGGGCGAGGTCGCTGATCGGTTGCGGCTCCTCCAGCACACCGTAGAAGTTCGGCTGTTGCAGGATGACCGCGGCCGTCGTGCCGGTGATCGCCTGCTCCAGCTTCGTCAGGTCGACGCGTCCATCGGCCCCGGGCGGGACCCGGAGGATCTCATACTGCTGCGCCTCCGAGTAGGTCTTGAGGACCTGCGCGTACTCGGGATGGAGCGCACCGGCGACGACGACGTTCTGACGGTTCGTGTGCGCCACGGCCATGGCGGTCGCTTCCGCGAGCGCGGTGGCGCCGTCGTAGAGCGAGGCGTTGGACACATCCAGCCCGGTGAGGAGCGTGATCATGGTCTGGAATTCGTAGGTCGCCTGCAGCGTGCCCTGGCTGGCCTCCGCCTGGTAGGGCGTGTAGGTCGTGTAGAAGTCCGGCCGCGAGATGACCTGATTCACGATCGCCGGACTGAACCGGCGCGATGCCCCGGCACCGAGGAAGCTGTGGGAGCTCGGAATCCCCGCATTGAGGCGGCCGAGCTCGCGGATGTACTGGACGAGCTCGACCTCGGAGAGCGGCTCGGGGAGATCGACGCGATCCAGCCGCAGCGCCTCGGGCAAATGCTTGAAGAGGCCGTCGATGCTGTCCAACTCGAGCGCTTTCAGCATCTCGGCGCGCTCGGCCTGCGCGTTCGGGAGGTAGGTCACGAGTGCGATTGGCCTTGCACGAACGCGTCGTATCCCTTCTGGTCGAGGAGCTTGGGATTGTCCTTCACGGCGCGGAGCTTGATGATCCAGCCCTTGCCGTAGGGATCCTGGTTGACGTACTCGGGGTGATCCTTGAGCTCCTGGTTTACCTCCGTTACCTCGCCCCCAACCGGACTGTACAGGTCGGAGGCGGCCTTCACCGATTCGATCACGCCAAGCCGAGCGCCGGCATCGAGCTGCTGACCGACCGCCGGCAGCTCGAGGTAGATCACGTCGCCGAGCTGCGACTGGGCATATTCGGTGATCCCCACCGTCGCCGTCTCTCCATCTTTCTTGATCCATTCGTGGGTCTCCGCGAATCGCATCCCGCTCAGGTCTGCCATCCCAACTCCCTTTCCTTCATTTCGGATGAGGCCGCTTGTAAAAAGGCAGCTGGACAACCTCGGCCGGGGCGGCCGTGCCACGCACGTCCACGCCAAAACGGGTCCCCGGCTCGGCCAGGGCCGGTGGCACGTAGGCCATCCCGATGTTGTAGCCGAGGGTGAAGGAGACGTTTCCCGAGGTCACGGTGCCGGGCCGCTGGCCATTGCTGACGACGCTATAGCCGTGCCGGGGAATGCTGCGGTCCAGCATCTTGAAGCCCACCAGCAGCCGGGAGGGTCCCTGCTCGCGGGCCCGGATGATGGCATCGCGGCCGATGAAGTCCTTGTCGAGGTTGAGTGTCCAATCCAGCCCGGCTTCGAGCGGATTGGTGTCGGCATCCATGTCGTTGCCGTAGAGGCGCATCCCCGCCTCCAGTCGCAGGGTGTCGCGGGCGCCCAGGCCGGCCGGCCGGATCCCATCGGACTGGCCCTCCTCGAGCAGCGCGCGCCAGAGCCGCACGGCGTCGGCGTTGCCGCAAAACAGCTCGAAGCCGTCCTCGCCGGTATAGCCGGTCCGCGAAATCACGCACGGCACGTCCGCAACGCTGCCCTCGACGAAGGCATAGTACTTGACACTGCCGAGCTCGGCGGTCGTCAGCCGCTGGACCAGGCGGACGGCTCGTGGTCCCTGCACGCCGATCAGCGCCCATTCGCGCCCGACATTGAGGACGCGGCCCCCACCCTGCCCTCCCCCAGAGGGGGAGGGTGATTGCTCGCCCTGCGACTGGATCCACTCGAAGTCACCATCCTGGTTGCCGGCATTGACCACCAACAGATGGCTGCCGTCTGCCATCGCATAGGTGAGGACATCATCGATGATCCCGCCCGCCTCGTTGCAGAGCACGGCGTACTGGGCCCGGCCGGGCTTGAGGCGAGTCAGGTCGCGACTGACGACGCGCTGGGCCAGGCCCTCATCCGTGATGCGCAGCTCACCCATATGCGACAGATCGAAGAGCCCGACGGCCTCCCGCACGGCGCGGTGCTCCTCGCGGATGGTGCTGTACTGGAGCGGCATCACCCAACCGCTGAAGTTCGTCATCTGGGCGCGCAGGCGGACATGTTCTTCGTACAGCGGTGTCCGCGCGGCCGTCACGACCAAACGTTACGCCTCAGGGTCGTCAGGCACGTCAGGATCGTCAAGAACGTCGAGGTAGTCGAGAAGCTCCTGGTCGTGGACGACTTCCGCCCCACGCAGCATCTCCAGAATGACGTTGACTCGCGCTTCCTCCCACTGCAGGAGCCTGGCCAGCTCGGCCGGCGTCGCCGACCGCCCCAGTCGTTCCGAGAGCAGGCGCTGCGCCGATTCCAGCAGGCGGCAGGCAATGACGAACGCCTCGTCGTTGCGCTGGGCCTCTTGCGTCTGGGCGAGGACGTCATCCAGGGTGACGGCAATGGCATGCAGGAGGCGGGCGTGGAAACCGCCGTCGCCGGGCTTGTAGTGCTCTACCGCCGAGATCAGGCCGACGGTTCCTTCCTGGAACAGGTCGCCGAAGGCGGCGCCGCGGTCTGTGCGGGCCTGGGCGGCTTCCACCACCAGGTGCAGGTTGTGCTCGATCAGCGTGCGGTTCGCCGCGTCCCGGTCAACCCCGTTCGTGGCAAGGAGCCGCTGCTCCTCCGCGTTGGATAGTGGTGGAAACTGGGCGACTTGCTCGCGGATCTCGTCCTCCTCATCCTTCGGAGGTCGCTGGTCAAGGCGTTGGGCCACGCTCCCATTCTACGAACGACGGGGCTTCGACCTCGGGCTATGATCAGGTGGTGAAGAGGGCCACCCGGCTCTTTCTCGCGGCCGTCATGCTGGCCGCTCTCGTGCCAGCTGTCCCAGCCCGCGCCGCCGAGCCGCACGTCCTGGTCGCGACCCTGAACGGGGTCATCAACCCGATCAGCAACAGCTACGTGTCCAAATCGGTCGACCGCGCCGTCGCCGGCCAGGCGAATGCCTTGATCATCCAGATGGACACGCCGGGCGGGCTGGATACCTCGATGCGGGGCATCATCAAGAAGATCCTGGGCGCGCCCGTGCCAGTCGTTATCTTCGTCGCCCCCTCCGGGGCGCGCGCCGCCTCCGCCGGGCTTTACATCACCGAGGCCGCCGACATCGCGGTGATGGCGCCGGGAACAAATATTGGCTCCGCGCACCCCGTCAGCCTGAGCGGGTCCAATCCGGCAGCCAGCCCGGCGGCGAGCCCCAGCGCGAGCGGCGGCAGCTCAACGGCGCCGGACATCGAATCGCAGAAGATCGAGAACGACGCGGCCGCCTACATCCGGGCACTGGCCACGCTGCACCACCATAATGCCGACTGGGCGGAGAAGGCCGTCCGGCAGAGCGCCAACGCGCCGGCAGACGAGGCCGTGCAACTGGGTGTCGTCGACTTCGAGAGCCGTGACCTCGACACGCTGCTGCAGGACCTCGACGGTCGTCAGGTCTCGAAGGGCGGCCACACGTACACGCTGCAGACCGCCCGGGCAGGCATCGAGCGATACGACATGAGCGGATTCGACCAGTTCCTGCAGGCCGTCGCCGACCCGAACCTCGTCTACCTCCTCTTCCTGCTCGCCATCATCGGTATCGGCTTCTGGGTCACGCATCCCGGGATGTTCCTGCCCGGCGTGATCGGGGTCATCGCCGGCGTTCTGGCCGCCCTCTCATTGTTCGACCTCCCGATCAATATCGCGGGGGTCCTTCTCATCCTGATCGCGGTCGTCCTCTTCATCGTCGACCTCAAAGCGGTGACACACGGGGTCCTCACCACCGGAGGTATCGTCGCAATGACGCTGGGGGGCCTGCTCCTCGTCAACACCAGCTTCCTGGCGGAGGGCGTCAACATTCCGCTGCTGATCATCACGGTCCTGATCATTGCCGGGATCTTCCTCTTCATCCTGCGCAAGTTGATCGACGCCCGGCGCCGGCCCTATGCGGCGGGTGAGGAGTCGATGCTCGGCAGCCTGGGCATGGTGCGCGAACCGTTGAGCCCGAGCGGCATGGTCTTCGTCAACGGCGCGCTCTGGCAGGCGACATCGACGAGCGGAGCGCTTGACGCCGGGACCAAGGTGCGCGTGGTCGGGGTCGACGGACTACGGTTGCGCGTCGAAGCGCTGCAACAGCAGCAGCCCCGGCCGGCGGCAGGGCCACAGGCCGCGTCCTCATGAACACGCGCGCTTTTCCACGCCGGAGCGCGCTGATGCACGCGCGCTTTTCCACGCCGGAGCGCGCTGATAATACGCGACTCGTAAGATGAAACCCGTCGCAGTAGTGGATTAGCGAGGAGGGACCCGTGGGCGTATTCGCTCTGATCGTCCTTGGCATCATCGTTCTCGTCGTCCTGATCGGATTGAGCTCGGCGATCCGGATTATCAACGAATATGAAAGGGGCGTCCTGTTCCGGTTGGGGCGGCTGATGGACCTCAAAGGTCCGACCCCAACCATGCCGTCACCAAAGTCGCCAACTTTATCAACGCGACTTCACAAATAGCGCAGACCACACTACGGAGTGTGCTCGGGCAATCGTCGCTGGACGAGCTGCTGGCCAACCGGGAAAAGATCAATACCAAGCTGCAGCAGATCATCGATGAGCAGACGGAGCCCTGGGGCATCAAGGTCTCGACCGTCGAGATCAAGGACGTCGAGCTCCCGCAGACGATGCAGCGCGCGATGGCCAAGCAGGCCGAGGCCGAACGCGAGAAGCGAGCGAAGATCATTCACGCCGAAGGCGAGTTCGCCGCGGCGCAGCAGCTCACCGACGCGGCCAAGGTGATCGCTCAGTCGCCCAGCGCCCTGCAGCTCCGCTACCTGCAGACGCTCACCGAGATCGGCGTCGAACGAAACACGGTGATCGTCTTCCCGGTGCCGCTTGACCTCCTCTCGCAGCTCATTCAGCTTCCCCCGGTCAAGAGCGCCGCGCCCACGACACCGGCAAAGACCTGATCCTGCTTTTCGTCCGCGGCGACGCCACGGTCGATTTCTGGACCGTCGTCCTCATTGGCGTCGTCGCCGGCCTGTATGTGCTCGCCAACTTCGGCGAGCGCAACTCGACCGCGCGGATCGTGTCGCTCATCGCCGGTGCCGCGCTTTCCGGGCTTGCGCTGCTGCTCGGAGTTTTGATCGCCGGGGCCCACCTGTTCCTGTATCAGACCGGAGCGGAGAGCCTGGCCAAGTTCCGAGCCGCCGAGTTTCTCGCCCTTCCCCTGATGCTTGCCGGCGGCCTCGGTCTGCTGTACTTGTGGCCCCCTATCCAGCGCGCGGTCGCGCGAGTGATCCCCGTAAGCCCCGGCTCGCCGGTCGTCTACCTGACCGTCGTGCTCGGCCTGCTACTGGTGGCGCAGCAGGCCGGTGCCCAGGTGCAGCCCGGGACACCTCTGACGCTCGCCGATCTGCTGTCGCAGGACATTCCGTTTCTCATCCTTGCCTTTGTCGGTGTCGGCATCTTCGTGCGACGGTCGCCCCGCGAGGCGAGCGAACGCCTCGGCCTGCTCCCGCCCCGTCAGCAGCGATGGTGGTTGGTCGCCATGCTGGGCATCATCGTCTTCCTCGCGGTCGCCTATGGGATCGAGCGGGTGGCGGACAGACTGAGTCCGTCGACTCAGCAGCAGGTCACCAATGCGACGAATGTGCTGTTCAGTCGCTTCAACAACCCTCTCGGCGTCATCTTGCTCGGGCTGCTACCGGCGGTCGTGGAAGAAACGCTGTTCCGCGGTGCCCTGGTTCCTCGGCTCGGCATCGTGGTCACCGCCATCCTGTTCGCCGCGCTCCATACCCAGTACGCCGTCACCTTCGCGACACTGGAGGTGTTCGTGCTCGGGCTCGGGCTCGGGTGGCTGCGCGTTCGCTCGGGCAGCACCCTGCCCTGCATGGTGACGCACGCGGGCTACAACATCGCCGTCGGCCTCGTCGGCTACCTGGTGAGATAGTTATGCACAGGCCATCCACTTGTGCAAACGTGCGTTTGCGCCGGCCGACCGTATAATTCGGGCAGCGCCGTCCTGCGTTCCAGCCAGCAAATTGCCAAGAGTCTACGCAGTCGTCAATCAAAAGGGCGGAGTCGGGAAGACGACGACCGCTATCAACGTGGCCGCCAACCTTCCTGAGCTCGGCTTGAGCGGGTTGATTGTCGACATGGACCCGCAGGGCAACACCACCAGCGGGCTGGGCATCGTGCGCAGCGAGCTCAGCAGTAGTGTCTACAACGTCATCGTCGACGCCGACGACATCAACGAGGTCATCAGGCCCTCCGCAGTCCCCGGCCTCGACATCCTTCCGTCGCACCGATCGCTGGCCGGCGCCGAGATCGAGCTGATCAACCTCCCGCGCCGCGAACGCCGGTTGCTCTACGCGCTCGAGGCGCTGCGCGTCGCCTACGACTACATCATCATCGACTGCCCACCGTCGCTGGGCCTGCTCACCGTGAACTCCCTGGTGGCCGCCGAGTACATGCTGATCCCGATCCAGTGCGAGTATTACGCGCTCGAAGGCCTCGGCGCGCTGACCCATACCACGCAGCTCATTCAGCGCGAGCTCAACCCACGGCTGAAGATCGGCGGCATCGTCCTGACGCTCTTCGATCCCCGCTTGACGCTGGCGCTCCAGGTCGCCGAGCAGGTTCGCGCACGCTATCCGGAAAAAACGTTCCAGACGGTTATCCCACGCAACGTGCGGCTCAGCGAGGCACCCAGTCATGGGATGCCGATCACGCAATACGACCCGACGTCGCGCGGCGCCGTCGCCTACCAGGAACTCACCAAGGAGTTGATCGCCAGATGAACAAGCGACGTGGTTTGGGTCGGGGCCTCGAGGCCCTGATTCCGTCGGGGGAGTACGTCGAGGAACTGAGCGACAATCGCGCCCGGCGCCGGTTCGCCTTGCAGATCGCGATCGCCGAGATCAAACCGAACCCGGAGCAGCCGCGCCGGTCTTTCGATCCGGCGTCATTGCAGGAACTCGCCGACTCCATTCGGATCCACGGCATCCTGCAGCCATTGCTCGTTCGCGAGGGACTCGCCGGCTACGAGCTGATTGCCGGCGAACGACGCCTTCGCGCCGCGGAGATTGCCGGGCTCGCCGAAGTGCCGGTCATCGTGCACCCCGGCAGCGGCGGCCGCCTCGAGGAACGGCTCGAGCTGGCGCTCGTCGAAAACCTGCAGCGCACCGACCTCAACGCCATCGAGGAAGCGCGGGCGATTCAGCGGCTGCTGCGCGACTTCGGGCTGACCCAGGAAGCGCTCGCCGAACGGATCGGAAAGAACCGCGTGACGATCGCCCAGAGCGTGCGCCTATTAGGGTTGCCGGAGCCCGCCATCAAGGCGATCGAGACCGGCGCGATCACAGCGGGCCACGGGGTCGCCCTGCTCGGCCTGTCGACGGCGGCCCAGCAGCTGGTCGGCCTCGAGCGGGTCATCCGCGAGCATTGGAGCGTCCGCCAGACGGAAGAGTGGGTTCGGGCCCGCGCCACCGAGGCGGGCACCAGGCAGCCGCGCCGGGTGGCCGCCGCCGATCCCGAGACCCGCGCGGTCGAGGAGGAATTTCGCCGGGCGCTGGGTACGAAGGTCGTCCTGACCCGGCTCAAGCACGGCGGGCGGTTGACCATCGAGTTCTACAGCAACGAGGAGCTCGAGGCGCTCAGGCGCCGTCTCACGACGCACTAGCGGTTACACGTGTATCGGCTATTCGCGGATCCAGCGGTCCGCGGTGCGCTCGTAGTCGTGTAGCTCACTCGGCTCGAAGAAGAGGGCGATTTCGGTCTCCGCCCGACCGGGTGAGTCCGAACCGTGGATCAGGTTCATGCCGAGGTCGAGCGCGAGGTCGCCGCGGATCGTCCCCGGTGAGGCTTTCAGCGGATCGGTCGCGCCCATCAGGCTGCGCACCACGCTCACCGCTTCGCGCCCCTCCCAGATCATCGCCACCAGGGGGCCCGACGTGATGAACGCAATCAAGCCATCGTAGAAGTGCTTGCCCTGGTGCTCCGCGTAGTGGCGCGCCGCCACGTCGTTGCTGATGCGCATCATCTTGAGACCGACGAGCTTCAGCCCGCGACGCTCCAGCCGCACGACGATTACCCCGAGCAGTCCACGCTGGACGCCGTCGGGCTTGACCAGGACCAGCGTGCGCTGCATCCTCTATGGTCCCGCAGCGAGGGTCGGCTTGGCGCCGAGGAACCCGACCTGGCCCAACGGCCAGATGCGGATCTCGGCCTTTCCAAGGATCGCGTCCAGGTCGACGGGCCCGAAGCTGCGCGAGTCGCTGGAATGGTTTCGGTTGTCGCCCAGCACGAAGTACTGATTCGGTGGGATCAACTGGTCCTGCCCCGATGCCGGCCATTGGTTGTTGTACGTCCACCTCTCGGGTAGATAGGGCTCGTGCAGCACCTGGCCATTGATGTAGACGACGCTGTCTTTGATGTGGACCCGCTCGCCCGGCAGCGCGATGATGCGCTTGATGAAATCACGGCTGGCTTCGTCGGGTGGCTTGAACACGATGATGTCGCCACGCTGCGGCTGGTGAAGCTTGTAGGAAATCTTCGACGCCACCAGCAGGTCGTTGTCATGCAGCGTCGAGTACATGCTCGAACCCAGCACGTGCACGGTCTGCACGGCGTACTGGATGACCACGTACAAAACGAGCGCAAGGAACACGATCTCGAGCGTGTCCCTGAGAAAAGACTTCTGGCGCGCTTGCGCCGGCGCCGGCGGTTGCGCCATGTGCGGCTGCGCCATCCTTTAGCTGTTCAACTTCATCCGAGGCGATTCATTGTAAACCCGACGGGAAGAAACCCAGCGAGTTACGCGATCTGCTTCAGGAACGGTGCCTCGCTGCGGAAGGGGCCGATCACCGCCAGCTGCAAAGCCTGACTGAACAACTCTTTGGCGATACGCATGAGGTCGTCCGCGGTGACCGCGTCGATCTCTGCCATGTTCTCGTCGACGCCCTCGATCTTTCCGGTCAGCACTTCCTGGCCGCCATACCAGGTGGCTACCGAGTTGGTACTTTCCATCTGCAGCAGCAAGCGGCCCTTGAAAAACTCCTTGGCCTTGGTCAACTCCGCACTCTGCACCGGCTCGGTGCAGAGCCGGCGCAGCTGGCCG
>WNFI01009352.1_pt1 | contig 15853 bp, 21 predicted proteins | sample 5400471 | NCBI WGS metagenome assembly WNFI01 (sample SAMN13153348, study PRJNA577476) | soil metagenome | isolation source: 100 cm saprolite on Douglas fir-dominated hillslope | place: USA:California | collected 2013-09-17 | reverse complement strand
GTGGCCGACAGCAAGAAGGTCGTCGCCATCTGCACCCAGTATGCGCAGAAGGGAATGTTCAACATCTTCCTGGTGGTGTTTTTCTCGACGCTCTCGTTCGCGTTCTTCGAACCGTATTTCTTCATCGGCTACCTGATTTCAATCGCGCTCTTCGGCCTCTACCAGGCGATCTTCATGGCGAACGCCGGCGGCGCCTGGGACAACGCGAAGAAGATCGTGGAGACCGAGCTGAAGGAGAAGGGCAGCGCGCTGCACGCCGCCACCGTCGTCGGCGACACCGTCGGCGACCCGTTCAAGGACACGTCGTCGGTCGCGATGAACCCCGTGATCAAGTTCACCACCCTCTTCGGCCTCCTCGCGGTCGAGCTGGCGACGGAGATGCAGACCTCGACCCGGCTGGTGCTCGCGGCCATCTTCTTCGCCATCTCGGTCGTCTTCGTCTGGCGGTCGTTCTACGGAATGCGCATCGAGGCGGGCATCCGCGCCGCCGCGCCCGAAGCCACGGCCGCCAAGGCCGCGTGACCCTCGCGCTCTTCGCGGCTTCGCGGCGGAATTGAGAAGTTGTAGTGTGCGTGGCGTGGATGACACCGAGCGCGTTCGCCGCGCCCTTTCCCACCTGCCGATCTTTCCCCTGCCCGGCGCGGTGCTGCTGCCGCACGCGCTGGTGCCGCTGCACGTCTTCGAGCCGCGCTACCGCAAGATGACCCGCGACTGCGAGGAAGGCCTGCGCGCGATGGCGCTTGCCAACATCCCCGACGACGACGCCGCAGGCGAAAAGCCGCCGCGGGTGCTGCCGGTCGCCGGAGTCGGCGTCCTCGCGCGCGTCGAGCGGCTGCCCGACGGGCGCTTCAACATCGTGCTGCGCGGCGCGGGTCGGGTGCGCCTCGTCGAGGAGCTGCGCTCCGGCGAGCCGTACCGCCTGGTCCGCGCCGAGTCCCTCGAGCCTTCGCTGCCGCCCTCGCCGCGGGTGGCGCAGGCGGCCGATTCGCTCAAGCGCCTGGTGCTGGCGCTCTCCGCCGCGCAGCGCACGCCCGAGTTGCAGGCGCTGGTGCAGCTCGCCGCCCGCGCGCGCGATCCGGGCGACCTCGCCGACGTGGTCGCGGGCGCCCTGCTCTCCGCGCCCGCCGAGCGGCAGATCGCGCTGGAGACCGTCGAGATCCTGCCGCGCCTGGAGCTCGTCACGCAGGCCGCCGCCGCCGCGCTGGCCCAGACCGCAAGTCACGCCACAGCCCCCAATTGATGCGACGACAGCCTGAAATCCAGGGACTCCTCGTGCCGCTCCTCGGGCTCCTCCTCGCCGCCTGCCCCGAGCAGCTCGGCCAGCAGTGCCCGCCGCAGACCGTCGCGCTCGGGCAGTACGCATTGAGCCGCGCGGGCCGGCACCCCGCCGGCGAGTGCGTGGCGACGCAGGCGGACGGCGGCGGCAGCCCTGCGCCGCTGGTGCTCGACGACGGCGGAGTCGTCGGCGCCACCATCTGCTTCGGCACCGGCACCGGCGGCGGTCCGGAGCTGAAGCTGGTCGTCCCCGGCAACGATGCGGGGCCCAGCGACCTTCTCCCCGATGGCGGCTTCCACTTCACGGGCCACAGCGATCCCTTTCTCGGCACGCCCTGCGCCTGCGCCGTGGCCATCGACGAGACCTTCGACGGCTTTTTGGAAACCACGCCCCCGGGCCCCATCGCGCTGCAGCCCGACGGCGGGTTGCCGCGCATCACCGGCGTCACCGGCTCCCTCACCGATACGCTCTCCACCGACGCCGGCTCCGGCTGCCGCTGCAATCTGCCCTGCCTCATCACGTACTCCGTCTCGGGGACCCGATTCTGATGCGGCCGGCCGTGGTGCTCTTCTCCGGCGGGCTCGACTCCTCCACCTGCCTCGCCGTCGCCCGAGACGAAGGCTTCGCGCCGCACGCGCTCTCGGTCCGCTACGGCCAGCGCCACCAGCACGAGCTGCAGGCGGCCGAGCGCGTCGCCCGGGCGATGCAGGTGCCGCTCAAAGAGGTGACGCTCGACCTGCGCGCCATCGGCGGCTCGGCGCTGACCGCCGACATCGAGGTGCCCAAAGACGCGCCGATGGGCAAAGCCATCCCCGCGACCTACGTCCCCGCGCGCAACACCGTGCTGCTCGCGCTCGCGCTCGGCTACGCCGAGGTGCTGGGCGCCGAGGACCTCTACCTCGGCGTCAACGCCATCGACTACTCGGGCTATCCCGACTGCCGGCCCGCCTTCGTCGAGGCGTTCGAGAAGCTGGCCAACGTCGCCACGGCCGCGGCGGTCACGGGCCGGGCGCGCTACCGGGTGCACGCGCCGCTCCTGCGCCTCTCGAAGGCGGAGATCGTGCAGCTGGGCACGCGGCTGTCGGTGCCGTATGCGCTCACCCACTCGTGCTACGACCCCGATGCGGAGGGCCGCGCCTGCGGCCGCTGCGACTCGTGCCGGCTGCGGGCAGCGGGCTTCCGCGAAGCAGGGATCGCAGACCCCACCGTCTACTCGCAGAGGTGAACATGCTGACGCTGCTCGCAGCGCTGCTGGTCGCGCAGGCGCACGCTCACGGCGCCCCGCACAATCCGCCGCCCATGGCCAGAGCGCCGGCGCCGAAGCCCAACGGCAGCACGGTCGAGCTGAAGGTCGGCCAGGAGATCTCAAAGGCGTACGTGGCGAAGCCCAAGCGAAGGCCCAGGGGCGCCGTGCTCGTCGTCCACGAGTGGTGGGGACTCAACGACTGGGTGAAGCACATGGCCGACAAGTTGGCCGAGGCAGGCTACCTCGCGCTCGCCGTCGATCTCTACAGGGGCAAGTCGACGAGCGACCCGAAGGAAGCCGCCGCCCTGATGGAGGCCAAGGACGAGAAGTGGGACGACGCCGTCGAGGAAGCCGGCCTCGAGTGGCTCAAGGCCAACGCCAAGAGAGCGAGGATCGCCACCATCGGCTGGTGCATGGGCGGGGGCGAATCGCTCAAGGCTTCGCTCAACGACCCCAAGGACGTGAGCGCGACCGTGATGTTCTACGGCCACCCGGTCGAGGACGTGGAGAAGCTCAAGACGCTCCGGGGTCCGCTGCTCGGCATCTGGGGGAACGAGGACAAGAGCATCCCGCCGTCGGCGGTGGCCGCCTTCCACAAGGCGCTCAAGAAGGCGCGAGTGAAGCACGAGTTCCACGCCTACGACGCGGGGCACGGCTTCGCCAATCCATCGAGCGGCGCCTACCAGAGCGCGGCGGCGACGGACGCGTGGAAGAAGACGAAGAAGTTCCTCGCCCGCACTATCAGGAAATGACCGCGCGCGGGCGCCGGCTGGGCAGGCTGCGGATGGTGCCGTAGAAGCGCAACGCGGCCTCGCCGGCGCGCTGCAGATCGCGGTTGTTGAGCCAGGCGACGAGCGGCGAGGCCAGCACCGGCACGGCGCGCCCCAGCTGCGAGAGCCCGCGCTTCGCCAGCGCCTTCTCGGCGAAGCGCGCGAGCAGCTTGGGCCCCGCTCGGGTGCCGAGGTTCACCGTGGTGGCGCCGTTGGAGTAGCCGAGCACCTCGAACACCTCGTCTCGCGCGCGCGTCGACTTGAGGTTCACCTTGTGCACCAGCGCGATCTCCATGATCAGCGTCAGCTGCAGCACGGTGACGAAGGCGAGGTCCGCCGGCACCAGCATGAGGCCGAACAGCCCCGAGATGGCCCCGCCGGTCGAGGCCCAACCCTTCTTGGTGTCGGTGAGATGCTGCGCCAGTTCTTGCGATTGCGCGCTCGGGTACCTCTGCCTCACGTGGTCGACCCGCGTGCGGCAGCGGGCGATCTCGCCGACGTACACGCGCCAGAGGCGCTCTTTCACGAGATCGGCCAGCACATCTGGATTCTACGCTGCCGGGTGCCGCCGCGCATCCGCCCGAGCGAAGGATGCGCACGCCCCCTCGGCTGCGGACGCGTGACCGAACTCACGGCGCCATGGTCGAGTGGGCATGTTGCTCGCTCTACTGCTCGCGGCAACTCCGTCGCCAGACATTCGACACGCGATCGAGTTCCAACCCGACGGATCACTGGCGCTGGACGTACGCTTCTAGTCGCGGCCGCCGCAGGCGGCTTAGCGACTACGCCTGTAGCCGTTACAAAAGGGTCATGAAATGCGTTCTACGCGGGCGAGCAGACCTGGCGGAGGATGTCCAGCTCCTCGAGCGCCTTGCCGGCGCCCATCACGACCGAGCTCAACGGATCCTCGGCGAGGAACACCGGCAGACCGGTCTCCTCGCGCAGCAGCGCATCCAGGTTTTTCAAGAGTGCGCCGCCGCCCGCGAGCACGATGCCGCGGTCGGCGATGTCGCCCGCCAACTCCGGCGGCGTGCGCTCCAGCGTCACCTTCACCGCCTCGACGATTGCGTTGACCGGCTCGGCGAGCGCGTCGCGGATCTCGTCGGAGGAAACCGTTAGCGTGCGCGGCACGCCGGCGACGAGGTCTCTCCCCTTGATGTCCATGGTCAGCACTTCGTCGGTCGGGTAGGCGTTGCCGATGCCCATCTTGATCAGCTCGGCCGTGCGCTCGCCGATGAGCAGGTTGTACTTGCGCTTGATGTGCTGGATGATCGCTTCATCCATCTTGTCCCACCGCCGATGTCGACGATCATGTTGCCCGACGGCTCGGTGATGGGCAGCCCGGCGCCGATGGCCGCCGCCATCGGCTGCTCGATCAAATAGACCTCGCGCGCGCCGGCGCTCTCGGCGGCCTCGCGCACCGCGCGCCGCTCGACTTCGGTGATGCCCGAGGGAATCCCGATGATGATGCGCGGCTTGACCAGCGTGGACCGGTTGTGCGCGGCGCGGATGAAGTAGCGCAGCATCGCCGCGGTGATCTCGAAGTCGGCGATGACGCCGTCCTTCATCGGCCGGATGGCGACGATGTTGCCCGGAGTGCGGCCGAGCATCTCCTTGGCTTCTTTTCCGACGGCGAGCACCTTCTTGCCGCCTCGGGCGTCCTGCTGCACGGCGACCACGCTGGGCTCGTTGGAGACGATGCCCATCCCGCGGATGTAGATCAGCGTGTTCGCGGTGCCGAGATCGATCGCCAGGTCCCTGGAGAAGAGCTTGTAGATCCCGTTGAACATGAGGAGCGCGTTTCCTGGGGGCGAGAGGAGGCGGACGGTAGCAAACGGCAACATCTATCGCAACGAATGGCGTCGCGGGGATATGCCGCCCGATTGTCGTAATGCAGCAAGAATGCACGCCGGTCGTTCGGGCATTGTCCCAGGCGAGCGCCCGCAGTAGGTTGCCCGCCCTCGAAGGAGCGGCACACACATGCAGATTCCGCGTGGAGACGAGCGGCGGCAGAACCTGATCGGCGGCGAGTGGCGAGCGCCTGCGACCGACAAGTACGATCCGTGCCTCAATCCGGCAGACACCCGCGAGGTGCTGGGGCACTTCCCGCGCAGCGGCGCCGCCGACGCCAAGGCCGCCGTCGATGCAGCCGCCAAGGCCTTCCCGGACTGGGCGGCGACGCCGGGCCCCGAGCGCGGGCGGGTGATCGGCCGGGCGCATGCGATCCTCAAGTCGCGCGTCGACTTGCTTGCCGAAGCCCTCTGCCGAGAGGAGGGCAAGGTCTTCTCGGAGGCGAAGGGAGAGGTGCTCAAAGGGCTCAACCTGCTCGAGTTCTATTCGGGCGAGGGCTTCCGCCAGCACGGCAAGACGCTGCCCTCCGAGTCGCGCTCGACCCTGAGCTTCACACTGCGCCAGCCGGTGGGGCCGGTGGCGCTGATCACGCCGTGGAACTTCCCCTTCGCCATCCCGGTGTGGAAGACGGCGCCCGCGCTGGTGGCGGGCTGCACGGCGGTCCTCAAGCCCGCATCGCTGACGCCGATCTGCACGCACCTGCTCGCCGAGGCGCTGGTCGAGGCCGGGCTGCCGCCGGGCGTGCTCAACGTCCTCACCGGGCCGGGAAGCGCGGTCGGCGAGGTGCTGGTCGACGACCCGCGCATCCGCGCCATCAGCTTCACCGGCTCGAACGAGATCGGCACCCGGCTCTACCAGCGGGCGGCGGCGCGCGGCGCGCGCGTCACCGCGGAGATGGGCGGGAAGAACCCGGTCGTGGTGCTCGACGATGCCGACCTCGAGCTCGCCGCCGAGGGCATCTTGCAGGGCGCGTTCGGCAGCACCGGCCAGCGCTGCACGGCGACTTCGAGGGTGGTGGTGACGCCGGGCATCGCGTCCAGGCTGACCGAGGCCATCGTCGAGAGGGCGCGCCAGCTCCGGGTCGGCAACGGCATGACCCAGGGCGTGCAGATGGGCCCCGCGGTGGATCAGGGCCAGCTCAAGACCGACCTCGAGGCGATCGCCGCGGCCCGGGCGGACGGCGCCCGCATACTCTGCGGCGGCGAGCGGCTGCAGGCGGGCGAGTGCGAGCACGGCTTCTTCTGCTCCCCGACGGTGTTCGACAAGGTCGAGCCGGGGACGCGCCTGGCCCGCGAGGAAGTGTTCGGGCCGGTGCTCGCCATCCAGGCGGCGCGCGACGCCGACGAGGCGCTGCACCTCGCCAACGACGTGCAGTTCGGACTCACCGCCAGCATCTACAGCCGGGACTACTTCCAGATCATGCGCTTCGTCGAGAAGACCGAGGTCGGCATGCTGCACGTGAACCAGCCCACCGTGGGCGGCGAAGCGCAGCTTCCTTTCGGCGGAATCAAGGCGACCGGCGTCGGCGAGAAGGAGATGGCGGAAGAGGGCGCCAACTTCTTCACACACCTCAAGACCGTCTGGCTCGACTACACCGGCGCCAAGCGCACGACGAACATCTACTGATGTTTCACAGTCGCCATGGACTGGCTTGACCTTGAGCACGCTCTTTGCGACGCTGCGGTGTTTCGAGAAGAGGAGTCCGCATGCCCTCGCGCCGCAGGCCAGCGATCTGGCGGTTCTTCTCCGCGGTAGCGGGGCTCGTCCTCGGCCTCTTCGGCTCGGAGATTTGTTTTGGCGCGCTGCGGCCCGAGGAGCAGCGCCGCGAAGCAGTGCTCTACTCCATCGAGGTCCGCAACGATGCCGGCGATCTGCTCGCCAGCCCCATGCTGGTCGGACAGGAGGGCCGCCCCGTCCACCTGAGCCTGGTGGGCCCGCACTCGGAGCCGCGGGCGATGTCGCTCGATCTCGATCCGCGATCGACCGGCGGCGACAACCTCTGCCTCGGTTACCGGCTCTCCATCGGCCACGGCGTCCCGCACGCGGGGCGCATGGGCCTCTCGTACGGCGAGCCGCGCTCGGTGTGGCTGCGCGGCGGCGGCGAATCGCTGCGGTTCTGGCTGGTGGTCGCGCGCGCCCGCTCGCCGGAGTTCGGCCGCCTCCTCTTGCACCGCCGCCGCCCGACGACTTGAGCCGCCGGGGGCCCGCTTTTGCCCTCAAAAGATGGTAAACGGGGCAAATGTTGGAGCCCGTCGCCTCGCCACAAGAGCGCCGCCTCGGAACCTTCTGCCGCGTCTTTGCCGTCGTCTACGCGCTCGGCGCGCTGGGCTTCGCGGCGGCGCCGCGGCTGACCTTCCGCCTCGTCACGCTCGACGGAGCGCCGATGGGCTGGACAGCGCAGGCCGCCTTCTGGAGCGTGCTGGCCGTCGCCATGATGACGTCGATCGCCACTGCCTGCGCGGTGGTTGCGGCGCGCCCGCGCGAGCGTCGCCACGCGCTCTTGCCGGTGGTGATCGCGAAACTCACCTCCAGCGTGCTGGCGGCGCTGCACCTCGTCCATCTCCGTGGCCCGGGCGCCCGCGCGCTCGTCGCCGTCATCGCCACCGACCTCCCGCTCTTCGTCCTCACCCTCCTCGTCTACCGCTCGGCGGCGCTGGGCGTGCACAGCGCGCCCGCCCGCGAGGTCGCGCCGCCGCCCGGCAACGAGCCCAAGGTCCAACTCGGCATCTCCAAGGGCTGAGAGCTGTAGAGCTTTCACCGCCGCCGGCGTTACATTGCGCCGGTGGGCAGGAGCGTTTGATGATCGGCGTCGTGGTAGCAACGCATGGCAACCTTGCGCAAGAGCTGATCCGCACCGCCGAGGCGGTGGTCGGCAAGCTTGCGCAGGTGGCGGCCGCCTCCGTGGTGGCCAGCGCGCCCAACGTGCGCGCCAACATCGAGGAGGCGATCCGCGGCGTCGATCAGGGCGAGGGCGTGCTGCTCCTCACCGACCTGCCCGGCGGTTCGCCTACCAACCTGTGCCTCTCCTTCCTCACCGAGCGCAAGGTCGAAGTGATCACCGGCGTCAACCTTCCCATGCTGCTCAAACTGGGCGGGCTCCGCGCGACGGGCAAGCCCATCGCCGAGGTGGCGCATGACCTGGCCGAGGCCGGACAGAAGTCCATCGGCCACGCCAGCGACTTCTTGCGGAGGATGGCTTGACGAGGCCGTCCGCGCCCGGCGTCGCGCTGGTGCGCGTGGACAACCGCCTGGTGCACGGGCAGGTGCTGGAGGCGTGGCTGCCGGCGCTCGATGCGCACGGCGTGCTGGTCGCCGACGACGAGGCGGCGGGCAACGTGCTGGCGCGCTCGGCGATGGCGCTGGCGATTCCGCCCAAGGTCAGCTTCCAGGTGCTGCGCGTGCAGGCGGCGGCGGAGCTGCTCAAGCCGGGCGGCAAGGGGCCGCAGGCGGAGCGGACGCTGCTCCTCCTGCGCGACGTGCGCGACGCTGAGCAGCTGCATGAACTTGGCGTGCCCATCCCGCGGCTCAACCTCGGCAACGTGCACTTCGGCCAGGGGCGCAGGCAGGTGTCGGCCTCGGTCTTCCTCGACGGGAGCGAGCTGGCCGCGCTCGATCGCCTCGCGGCCGCGGGCACGCTGGTGGAGGTGCGGGCGGTGCCCTCCGAAGAGCCGCTGCCGCTCGCCGCCATCAAGGCGCGCTACGCTTCGGTATAAGAGGGCGCGATGCTTCCGCTCCCTCCCGGCGGCGCCGTGCACCTATTCGCCCTCGCGGCGATCGCGGCGCTACTGGGAGGCCTCTCCGCCGTCGAGCGCAAGGGCGCCTTCCAGCTCATGCTCTCGCGCCCGCTGGTCCTTTCGGCGGTGCTCGGCTGGGCGTTGGGCGATTCGAGCGCGGGGCTGATGCTGGGTGTGCCGCTCGAGCTGCTCTTCCTCGGCGGCGTGAACCTCGGCGGCAACCTGCCCGACAACGAATCGCTCCTGGCGGCGGCGCTGACCTCGATGGTGGTGCCGGCGGGCCTTGCCGCGCACCAAGGCGCAGACCCGGCGCTGGCCACGATGGGCCTCGCGCTCCTCTTTCCGCTGGCGCTCTTCGGGCGGCGGCTCGAGCGCGCCTCCGAGCTGCGCAACGCGCAGCTGATGGACGAGGCGATCACGCGCGCGGCGCACGGCGATGCGGCGGCGGCGGGGCTCAACCTGCGCGGCCTGCTCCTGCCCTTCGGCGCGGCGGCGGGGATCTGTGCGCTCTCGGTCTTCATCTCGCCGCTCCTCGCCGCGCTGCGCCTGCAGATGGGGCCGGGCGCGCTCTCCGCGCTCGAAGGAGGCTGGCACGCCGTCTGGGCGGTGGCGGCTGCGTGCGCCATCCGCGCCATCCGCGACTCGCGCGCACCGGTGCTGGCGGCGATCTCGGCGGCGGCGGTGGTCGTCGTCGGGCTCGCGCTGCGGGGGCTCTTGTGATGCCGGCGTCGGTGGTGGCGCAGGGCGCGCGGCGCGTCTCGGCCGCGACGCTGGCCCGCGTCTTCTGGCGCTCGCTGTTCCTGCAGGCGTCGTGGAATCCGCGCGGAATGCAGAACGTCGGGTTCGCCTACGCCATTGCGCCCGCGCTCACCGATCTCTATCCCGATCCTGCCGAGCGCGCGCGGGCGGCCGCGCGCCACCTCGAGTTCTTCAACTGTCACCCATATATGGCGGCGGCGATCCTGGGCGGCGCCGTGCGGCTCGAGGAGCGGGTCGCGAACGGCGAGGCGACCCCGCAGAGCGTCTCCGCTTTCAAGAGCGCCCTGGGTCCGCCCTTTGCCGCCCTGGGCGACGGCTTTTTCTGGCTGGCGCTGCGCCCGACGGCGGCACTGGCGGCGGCGGTGACGGAGCCGTTCCTCGGCATGGGCTGCGTGCTGGTCTTCCTCGCCCTCTACAACTCGGTGCACCTCTTGACGCGCATCTGGTTGTTCACCACCGGCTACCTCCGTGCGGAGGGCGTGGTCGAGGCGGTCGCCCGCGCGCACTTCGCCAGCGGAACGCCGCTCCTCAAAGCCTGCGGCGCGGTGCTGGCGGGCGCCCTGGCGGGCCGCCCGGTGCTTCTGGCGGCCCTGCCGGGAAGGCCCTTCCACGGGTTGCTCGTTGCCTCGACCATCGTGGGTGCCACCGCCGCGCTGCCGAGGCTCGGCGTCACCCGCTCCGTTTACATTGCGCTCTTGGTCGGTCTTGCGCTCGGCGCGCGCTTCTTCTAGCTCTCTGGAGACGCATGGCGGACGACATCGTCGAAAAGAACTGCACGGTGCGGAACAAGATGGGGCTGCACGCGCGGCCCGCCGCGATGATCGTGCAGACCGCCAACAAGTACCCTTGCGACGTCACGCTGGTGAAGGACGGGCAGGACGTCAACGCCAAGAGCATCATGGGAGTCTTGATGCTGGCGGCGTCGCAGGGCACCGTCATCACCGTGCGCGCCGAGGGCGAAGAAGCGCAGCAGTGCGCCGAAGCGATCTGCGCCCTCTTCGAAAAAGGCTTCAACGAAGCCATGAGCTGAAGGAGCAGGCCTCGGGTCTCCGGTTATTCGCGGACCACCGGTAAACGCGTCGTGCTGCTTTTTCAGTTTTCCTGCCTGTTGAAGAGGCGGCGGATGTTGCCGGTGTGGCGCACGAGGATGATCAGCGCGACGCCGGCGAGGCCGAAGACGGCGAACCGGTCCGCGGTGAAAACGGCGACGCCCACCGCCACGGCGACGCCGGCGAGCGAGCCGATGCTGGAGATGCGGAAGCGCTTGTAGAGCACGAGCCAGGTGAGCCCGCCCGCCAAGGCCGCCCATGGCGCGAGCGCCAGCGAGACGCCGAGCCCGGTGGCGACTCCTTTGCCGCCGCGGAAGCGCAGCCACAAGGGAAAGCAGTGCCCGATCACGGCGGCGACCGCGCACTCCGCGGGGAGGGGCGGCGAGCGCGGGTCGGCGAAATGCGCCGCCAGCAGCACCGGCAAGAGGCCCTTCAGCGCGTCGAGCACCAGCGTCGCGGCAGCGGCCGTAAGTCCCGCGGCGCGCGCGACGTTGGTGGCGCCGATGTTCCCCGAGCCGACGGTGCGCACGTCCTGGCCGGTTTTGGCGCGGGCGATGAAGAGGCCGAAGGGGATCGAGCCGCTCAGGTACGCGGCGCCGATCCAGAACCAGATCACGGAGTGCTCCGCAGCGCGAGGAACGCCCAGTTGGCGGCGAGCAGGGTCCCGGCCGACCAGCGCACCGTGCGCGTTGGCTGCAGCAGCGGCGCCCAGGGAAGCCCGCAGAGGCGCAAGAGCGTCCAGACGACGTGCGCCGCGCAGGCGAGCGCGAGCAACGTCCCGAGCGGGCTCGCCAGGATCGCCGCCGCGAACTGCCCGCGCACGAAGAAGTGGAACGCATGCGTGCAGCCGCAGGCGAGGCAGGGCAATCCGGTCGCCGCGCGGAAGGGACAGAAGAGGAGCGAGAGCGGCGGCGCATCGAGAGGCAGCACGGCTGCTGCTGCGAGCAGCGCGGCCGCCGCCGCCAGGAGCCCGAGCGCGTGCACCGACGGTGGACCCGCTCGACGGATCACCGCTGGCCCAGCCAGACGAGCGAGATGATCGATCCGCAGGCAGGAACCGCCAGGAGCACCAGCGGGGCGCAGGAATAGGCGCAGGCGGCGAAGGTCGCCGGAAAACCGCGCTTCGACTGCCCGAGCAACAGCGCCACCGCGTGCGTGACGAAGGCGTTCAGGTAGAGCAGCACCAGGCTGAAGACGGGCGTGAAGAGCGAGAGCGCGATCACCCAGCCCCACGAGCTCACCTGCGTCTGCGCGTCGATCATTTTCTTCAAGTAAGGCGAGATCTCGGCGTTGCCGGAGAACATGCCGAGGAGCCGGCGCATCTGCTCGCGCTCGCCGGTGAGCACGGCCCGCTCGAAGATCTGACCGAGAGCCCAGAAGACGGAAGAGGTGAGCACCGCGAAACCCAGCTGCGCAGAGCCGCGGTCGAGGCGTGCAGAGGCGAACAACTTGCCGGGCTCGAACAGCGCCTGTTGGGTCGTCTGCGCCCAGGCGCGAACGAGGCCCAGCTCCTCGCGTCGCTCCCAGGGCGTTCCCGCGGGCGCCTGCTGCGGCCCGTCCGCCGGGGCGGCCGCGAGAACCGCCGGCGGCTGCTCGGGGACCACCAAGGGCTTGCCGCAAAGAGGGCAATCCTGGCGCCCGGTGCGGTCGGTGCTGAACGTGTTGCGACAGCTCGGGCAACGGGCGAGCACACCGCTTTCTAGCACGTCCGCTGCAGGACTGGCCGGACGCCCAAGCCGCTTCCGTGGCGGCTGGACGATGCCTACCTCTGCGAAGCACCGGGGAATGCCCCGGCCCGGCGCCCCCATTCAGAGCGCCGCGACAACCCCTTGAGGAGGTTCACACATGAAGTTCTCGTTCCCATTCGCGCTCGCAGCAGCGCTCATCTTTGGCTGCAGTTCCAGCAGCAAGAATACCCGCACGGCGGGAAACGATACGGGCATCACGCAGTCCGGATCGATCTCGGGCACGCAGAGCACGGCGGGCGGCGCCAACGGCACGCAGGCCAGCGCCTCGGCCGACACCAGCGCGCCGAACTCGGCCGGCACCAGCACGCCGAACAACAGCCAGGCCTCGACCAACAACACGGGCACCGACACCAACGCCCAGGGTTCAGCGAGCGGCCAGAGCAGCGGCTCGATGTCGAACACGCCCAACTCGGGCTCCACCTCCTCCACCTACGGCCAGACCCCAGGCTCGAGCAGCAGCGGCTCGACGATCGGTAGCGCGGGCACCTCGGGCTCGACGAGCGGCACCACCGCGGGCAGCAGCGGCTCGACCTACGGCCAGACCAGCACCGGCTCGACCGGCAGCGCTGGTTCGACCTACGGCCAGACCGGCACCGGCTCGACCTCGGGCAGCTCTGGCTCGGCGATGCCGGGCAGCGCCACCAGCGGCGCCGTTGCGGGCAGCTCCGACAACGCCAGCCTCAGGACGGTGACCGGCGCTGTCGCCAAGATCGACCAGAACAGCATCACCCTCGACCAGGCAGCCGGCGGCGTCACGCTGACCGTCGACTCGCAGACCCAGGTCCTGCGCCGCGGCCAGCCCGTGGCAGCCGGCATCTCCGCCATCCACGAGGGCCAGCAGATCCGCGCCAGCTTCGATCCGGCGTCCAACCGCGCCGACAAGATCGAGGTGATGGGCAAGGGCACGGCGAAGCACAAGCACACCATGCCGGGCGCACCGAACAGCAACACGCCGCAGCCGAGCACCGACACGGCCAACCCTCCCAAGTAGACGGTTGGGGTCGCGGCTTTCCCGCTCCGGGTGCGGGCCGCGTTTGAGCGGGCGCCGGGTCCTGCACAGGGCCCGGCGCTCGCGCTTCGTGTACCGTCGCAGTCGTGATCTACGCCGGCATCGCGATCATCGCTGCGACGCTTCTCGCGTCGCGGGCCAGCCAGACGGTGGACCTTTTTCGCTTTCCGCTCTGCTGGCTGGGGGTGCTGGTCGCGCTTGACGGCCTCGCCCGCCTGCGCAGGGGCCGCTCGCCGCTGGCGACGCCCGCAGACTGGGTCGCGTGCGCCGTCGCCAGCGTACTCTTCTGGGACGTCTTCGAGCTGGTCGATCTGCGCCTGCGAAACTGGTGGTACACGGGCGTCTCGCCGCACCCGCTGCTGGCGCTCGCCTTCCCGCGCTACGCCTTTCCCCTGGCCTGGATCTTCCTCTGGCCCGTGTGCGAAGCCTTTGCCAGCCTGCTGCCGCGCCGCACCCTCGCGACGCCGCTCGAGGCGCGCGCCTTCCTCCGCATCGCGCTCTTGGGGCTGCCGCTCGGCCTGCTCTGGGAATCGCTCAACTGGAACTGCGAGCGCGGCTGGGTCTACACGGTGCCGCACTTCGAGAAGTGGAAGCTGTTCGAGATGCCGCTGCCCGGCTACCTCGGCTACCTGCCCTTCCTCCTCGAGGCGGCGGCCGCGCTGGCGCTGCTCGATCGGCTGCGGCCGCACCTGCGCGGGCTGCGCGGAGGCCTGGCGATCGCCGCGGTCCTCCTGCTGCACCTTGGCGCCGATCGACTGACAGGGCGGCAGACGGTGGTCTCGTTCGCTCCTTATGACGAGCGCGGCGTCGCGCCCGAAGTCCTGCGGCTCGAGCGGCGGACGCACATGGGCCTGCCGCGCGCGCAGGAGGTGGCACAGCACGGATGGGAGTCGCTCTCCGACGACCCCGCGCTGGTCCGGCTTTGGATCGCGAAGGCGCGCTGATAAAAAGACGCCGTGGCCCGCACCGCGCCGAGCAAAGGCTTTCTCGCCCGCGAGCAGCACCGCGTCCTCCTCACCGTGCACGCGCTGGTGATGATCGCCGGGCTGCTCGCCTGCGCCCTCGCGAACCGCATCTACAGCCCCGAGCGCTTCTGGGTGCAGTGGGTCGCGCTCTCTTGGGGCGCGCTCTTCCTCGTTCACCTCGCCATCTTCTCGCGCGACACGCTCGCGACCATGGGAGGAAAAAAGTAATGCCCATCCTCGCGACGCTGAAGAAGGAGCGCGCGGGCGCCTGGCCGAGCCTCGCCGACTACCTGCGCGAGGCTCGGCATCGCGAGACCTCCGCGCTGGCGGCGCTGGCCGCGGCCCTGCTCGCGCCCGCCGAGGAGCAGAAGGAGCTGGCCGAGGCGGAGGACGCCTCCGCCATCCTCCTCGACCTCGCCTGCGATCTGCGCGTTCCCAAAGGCTCGCGGCTCGCGGCCGCGCGCTGCCTGCTCGAGACTGGCATCGAAGGGCCGCTGATCGGGCATCTCTTCATCGGCGCGGGAGATCTGCTCACCGATCCGCGCCTGGGCGCAGCCGCCCGCAAACTGGCCGAGGGCGGGCTGCCTGCGGCGCTCGAGCTCGGCGGCGAGGTGGCAGGGGTCACGCTTTCGGCCGGGTCGTTCGCGCGCGCGGCGCACGCCTCGGCCTCAGCGGTGGGACAGGCGCGGGCGAAGGAGCTGCTCGCCGCGGCGCCCGAGGGCCATGCTGGAGCGGCGGCTGCGCTCTTTGCGCTCGGCCAGCGCGAGCTGCCGCCCGATCAGCTCGAGGCGTGGAACGAGCTGCTCGCGGACACCTGTGCGAAGAACCGCCGCGCGCCAGCCGCCGCCAGGCGCATGGGCATGGCGCCGGCGTGGCCGCCCAACTTGCCCGATGCATTCGCGCCGCTGGTGCAGGGGGCGGAGAAGAAGAACCAAGGCGTCGTCTCGGCGGACGCCGCCGCGAATCCGGCGCTGCTGAAGAAGTCGCCGCCGCTGCCCATCGGGCCCTCCCCGCCGCGCCCGGTGCAGAGAGGTCTGGTCGCGCCGCCCGCCGCAGCGCAGCCGGCAGCGGGAAGCAGCTCGCTGCCCGCGGCGGGAAGGACCGTCGCGCCGGCCATCAAGCGCTCGCCGTTCCGCAGGGCCATCGGCACGGTGGTCGAGGTCCCGACGATGGTGCCTCCCAAGGCGATGGAGGAAGTGAAGGGACGCGCGCTGGGCCCCGTGCCTGCGCCCCAGCGCGCACACCTCGAGGCGAAGGAGGACGCGCCGCTGCTCACCAAGCCCTCGCCGCTGCCGATCGCGGCGCTGCCCAGCAGGGCGGTCGAGCAGATCCGACTCGACCCCAAGGGCCGCAAGATCCCGCGCGCCGACCGCTGGCAGGACGAGCACTTCGAGTGGGAGGCCCCTGTCCTGCCGCCTTCCCAGCTGCCGCCGCCGATGCGCGTGG
>WNFI01644159.1_pt1 | contig 15855 bp, 14 predicted proteins | sample 5400471 | NCBI WGS metagenome assembly WNFI01 (sample SAMN13153348, study PRJNA577476) | soil metagenome | isolation source: 100 cm saprolite on Douglas fir-dominated hillslope | place: USA:California | collected 2013-09-17 | reverse complement strand
GCGGTGAAGGCAAGGAGGCCGGGAAAGATGCGGACCTCGCGAGAGATCAATAGATGACCAGCTCACCGTACGGCGCGCGACCCTGGCTCCAGCACTACGATTACTGGGTCCGGCCGCACCTGACCTATCCGCGGCGGCCGCTGTACGACGTCCTCTCCACCACCGCGATCGATCTTCCCGATCGGCCGGCCACGACGTTCTTCGGCGCGGAGCTCACGTTCGCGCAGCTCAAGGACCGCGCGGACCGGCTGGCCGCCGCACTCGCGCGGCTCGGCGTCGCCCAGGGCGATCGGGTCGGGATCATGCTGCCGAACTGTCCGCAGTACATCGTCGCCGCCTTCGCGGTGTTGCGGCTCGGCGCGATCGTCGTCAACGTCAACCCGATTTACACGACGCGCGAGGTGCTGACGGTCGCGACCGACTCGGGGCTGCGCGTCCTCGTGACGCTCGATCGGCTCGCGCCGCTGGCGCTCGGCATCCGCGGCCAGACGCGCCTCGAGCACGTGATCGTCACCTCGCTCGAGGAGTACTCCGCGGCGCGCGCCGCCCCACCGCGCGTAGACGGCACGCTCGCGCTCGCCGACCTCGTCACCGATACGCGCGATCTCGACCTGCCGCGCGTCGATATCGGCCCGGACGACGTGGCGGTGCTTCAGTACACCGGGGGCACGACCGGGACACCGAAAGGCGCGATGCTGACCCACGCCAATATCTTCGCCAACCTCGTCCAGACCGAAACGTGGTCGCATCGGTCCAACGAGCGCGGCGAGGCGCGCTACCTCGTGGTGCTGCCCTACTTTCACATTTACGCCTTTACGGTCGCGATGATGACCGGCGTCTGGATCGGTGCCCTGCAGATCATCATCCCGAAGTACGACGTGGGCCAGGTGCTCGCCGCCATCCGCGCGTTTCGACCGACCTACGTCCCGGCAGTGCCGACAATCTTCGTGTCGCTGCTCGGTCACCCCAGGGTGAAGGACTACGGCCTCGACCAGGTGCGCACTTTCAACAGCGGCGGCGCGCCGTGCCCGGTCGAGGTGATCGAGCAGTTCGAGCGGACGATCGGGCGCACGCTCAACGAGGGCTACGGCCTCTCCGAAACGTCTCCGGTGACGCACTCGACGCCGCAGCTCGCGCGGCGCAAGCCCGGCACGGTCGGCCTGCCGCTGCCCGATACGGACATCAAGATCGTCGACATCGAGACCGGCGCGCGCGAGCTGCCCATCGGGGAAGCCGGCGAATTGTGCATCGCGGGGCCGCAAGTGATGAAGGGCTACTGGCAGCGGCCCGACGAGACGGCGCACGCGCTGCGCCCCGACGTGGCCGGGCGCGTCTGGTTCTACACCGGCGACATCGCGCGCATGGACGAGGACGGCTTCACGTCCATCGTCCAACGCAAGAAGGACATGGTCATCGTCGACGGCTTCAACGTGTATCCGTCGGACGTCGAGGGCGTGCTCTACGCGCATCCCGCCGTCGCGCTGGCGGCGGTCATCGGCGTGCCGGACGCGTATCACGGCGAGGTCGTCAAAGCGTGCGTCGTGCTCAGGCCCGACGCGCCGGCGACCGTAGCCGAGCTCATGGCGCACTGCGCGCAGAGCCTCGCCGAGTTCAAGATGCCGCGATCGATCGAGATTCGGGACAGCCTGCCCATGAGCGCCGTCGGCAAGATTCTCTATCGGGTGCTTCGCGAGGAGACGGCGGGTGTGAGGAACGCGTGACGGCGCGCAGACGCAGGGTTCGGAGCCACGGACTCGCCGACGCGCGCCGGGCGATCGGCGGGCTCGACTTCTTCCGCCGGATGATCGCCGGCGACGTCCCGCGCGCGCCGATGACGGCGCTGTTGAATCTCCGGCTGCTCGAGGCCGATGAGGGGCGCGTGGTGTTCAGCGCCGTGCCCACCGCGGCGCATTACAACGGGATGGACATCGTGCACGGCGGGCTGGCGGCCGCCCTGCTCGACTCGGCGCTCGGCTGCGCCGTCAACACGATGGCGCCGCCCGGCCAGATCTTCACGACGCTCGAGATGAAGATCAATTTCACGCGGCCCCTGACGCGAAAGGTCGGACTCATCCGATGTGAAGGGAAGGTCGTCCACATGGGCAGCCGCGTGGCGACGGCGGAGGGGCGCGTCGTGGACAAGCACGGCAAGCTGTACGCCCACGGCACGGCGACGTGCATCCTGTTCGGGCCCTCGCGCAAGACGCGCGCCACGTAGCTCTCTGTACCGGTGGGCCGCCCTACTTCCCGAGCTCCAGTTTGGCGATGGTTTCCCGGTGCACTTCATCGGGGCCGTCGGCGAGACGGATCGTTCGCGCGTGCGCCCACGCCGACGCTAGCGGAAAGTCGTCGCAGACACCCGCGCCACCGTGCGCCTGAATCGCGCGGTCGATCACGTCGAGCGCCATGCCGGGCACCGCCACTTTGATCATCGCGATCTCCTTGCGCGCGGCCTTGTTGCCGACCGTGTCCATCAGGAACGCGGCCCGCAGCGTCAGCAGCCGCGCCTGATCGATCGCCATGCGCGACTCAGCGATGCCGGCGCGAATGGTCCCCTGCTCTGCCAGCGGCTTGCCGAACGCCACCCGCGCCTTGACGCGGCGGCACATCGCGTCGAGCGCCCGCTCGGCTACGCCGATGAGCCGCATGCAGTGATGAATCCGGCCGGGGCCGAGCCGCCCTTGCGCGATCTCGAACCCCCGCCCTTCGCCGAGCAGCATGTTCGACCCAGGCACGCGCACGTTCTCAAAGACCATCTCCGCGTGCCCGTGCGGCGCATCGTCGTAGCCGAAGACCGGCAGCATGCGCCGGATCGTGACGCCCGGCGCGTCCATCGGCACGAGGATCATCGACTGCTGGGTGTGGCGCGGGCCCGCAGGATCGGTCTTGCCCATAAAGATCGCGATCCGGCAGCGCGGATCGCCGGCGCCTGAAATCCACCACTTGCGGCCGTTGATGACGTACTCGTCGCCCTCGCGGACGATGCGGGCCTGGATGTTGGTGGCGTCGGACGACGCGACGTCGGGCTCGGTCATTGCAAAGCACGATCGGATCTCGCCGGCGAGGAGCGGCTCGAGCCACCGCCGCTTCTGATCCGCGGTCCCGTAGCGGACGAGCACTTCCATGTTGCCCGTGTCCGGCGCCGAGCAGTTGAAGGCCTCGGGCGCGAACGCCGGCGAGCGCCCCATGATCTCGCAGAGCGGTGCGTACTCCGTGTTGGTCAGCCCGGCGCCGTACTCGCTCTCCGGGAGAAACAGGTTCCACAGGCCGGCCGCGCGCGCCTTCGCCTTCAGCGTCTCGACGATGCGTGTCGGTTGCCAGCGGTCGCCGTCGGCAATTTGCTGGCGGACGATCGGCTCGTTCGGATAGACGTGGTCGTCCATGAACGCCGTGAGCCGCCGCTCGAGATTCTTCACCTTGCCGGAGTACTCGAAGTTCATGGGGCGCATGATAGTCTACGCCCGACGCTCCCGGAGCCCACATGTCACACCCTGTCCGCTACGACATCACCGAACGCGTCGCCGTCCTCACGATCGACAATCCCCCTGTCAACGCGCTCGCTCCCGGCGTGTGGGACGCGATCGACGAAGCCGTCGCGCGCGGCGTGGCCGATCCGGGGGTCGATGCGCTCGTCCTCATCGGCGCCGGCTCGACCTTCATCGCGGGCGCCGACATCAACATCTTCAAGACGCTGAAAACGCGCCAGCAGTCGCTCGAACGCTCCGGCCGGACGCACGCGCTGCTCAAGCGTCTCGAGGACGCCAGCAAGCCGCTCGTCGCGGCCATCCACGGCAACGCGTTCGGCGGGGGCCTCGAAGTGGCGCTGGCGTGCCACTACCGCATCGCGACCAGGGACGCGAAGGTCGGGCAGCCGGAAGTACAGCTCGGCATCATCCCCGGCGCCGGAGGGACGCAGCGCCTGCCGCGCCTCGCCGGCGCGGCTGTGGCGCTCGACATGTGCACGGACGGCAAACCGGTCGCCGCGCCACGCGCGCTCGAACACGGCATCCTTGACCATCTCGTCGACGGCGATCTGCGCGAGGGCGCTGTCGCTTTCGCGCGGACGCGGGCGCTCACCGGAGGTCCCCGGAAGACGCGCGATCGCACCGACAAGATCGCGGACATCGCCGCGGGGCTGGCCACGTGCCAGGCGACACGCGCCGCTCTCAACAAGACCACGCGCGGCGCGATGGCACCGTTTGCCGCCGTCAACGCGATCCGGGCGGCGCTCACCCTGGCGTTCGACGCCGGGTCGCTGCGCGAGCGCGAGCTGTTTGCCGATTGCGTCGTGGCCACCGAATCGCGCGCGCTCGTCCACCTGTTCTTCGCCGAACGCGAGGCCGCCAAGATCCCGGACGTGCCCAAAGACACGGCGGCGCGCACCATCGCGCGCGCGGCCGTGGTCGGCGCCGGGACGATGGGCGGCGGCATCGCCATGACCTACGCCAACGCGGGCATCCCGGTGCTGCTCAAAGAGGTCGACGAGGCGGCGCTGGCGCGCGGGCTCGCGACGGTCCGCAAGAATTACGAGTCGTCCGTCTCGAAGGGCAGGATGACTGCGGCCGCGCTCGATCGGACCATGGCGCGCATTACGCCCACCACGACGTACGACGGCTTCGACACCGTGGACATCGTCGTCGAGGCGGTGTTCGAGAACATGGAGCTCAAGAAGGCCACGTTCGCCGACCTCGGGCGCGTCACGCGCCCAGAGTGCGTGCTGGCGTCCAACAGCTCGACGCTCGACATCGACGAGTTCGCGCGCGCCAGCGGCCGGCCCGGGCAGGTCGTCGGGCATCATTTTTTCAGCCCCGCCAACGTCATGAAGCTGCTCGAGATCGTGCGGGGCCGCGAGACGAGCCGCGAGACCATCGCGACGTCGCTCAAGCTGGCCAAGCGCCTGGGGAAGGTCGGCGTGGTGGCCGGCAACTGCTTCGGCTTCGTCGCCAATCGGATGCTGGCGTACTACATGCGCGAGGCGTACCTGCTGCTCGAGGAAGGCGCGAGCGTGCCGCAGATCGACAAGGCGCTCACCGACTTCGGCCTGCCGGTCGGCCCGTTCGGGATGCAGGACATCGCCGGCCTCGACGTGGGTGCGCGGATTCGGCAGTACCTCAAGTCGATTGGCAAGACGCGCGCCGAGGGGCCGCAGTCGGACATTCCGGATCAGTTGTTCGAGATGGGGCGCTACGGATCGCGCGCATCATGACGGCGCTCGCCAACGAGGGCGCCCGCGTCCTTGAAGACGGCTACGCGATCCGCGCGGGCGACATCGACGTGATCTACTGCTACGGCTTCGGCTATCCGCGGCACCGCGGCGGGCCGATGTTCTACGCGGACACGGTCGGGCTGCCGGCCGTGCTGGCGCGCGTCGAGGCGTATCGGCGGCGATTCGGCGATTATTGGAAGCCGGCGCCGCTCCTCGAGCGGTTGGTCGCCGAAGGCCGCGGGTTCTACAGCGAGGCCGCACCCGTCTGACCGACATCCCCGACATCGCGGCGCTGGACGAACGGCTTGGCCAGGAGATCGCGGTCAGCGACTGGCTCGAGGTGACGCAGTCGCGCATCGATCAATTTGCCGAGGCCACAGACGACCGCCAGTGGATTCACGTGGATCCCGTCCGCGCCGCGGTCGAGTCGCCGTTCAAGACCACCGTCGCGCACGGATTCCTCACGTTGTCGCTCGTCAGCGTCCTGGCGAGGCGCGCGATGTCGTTCGGCACGCTGCGGATGGCGCTCAACTACGGCGTGAATCGCGTGCGCTTCGTCTCGCCCGTCCCGGCAGGCGCGCGCATCCGCGGTCGCTTCGTGCCCATCGCCGTGGAGCAAGCCGGTGGCGGCGTGCAGGTCACGTGGAACGTGACGATTGAGCGCGAGCACGGCATGAAGCCGTGCGCGGTCGTCGAGCGGCTCGTTCGATACTATCCGTGACCGAACCCACGCCGATTGCGCCCGCCGACGTCACGTGCTGGATCTGTCGCACGCCCTGGCCGGACCCTTCGCCTCCACGAGCGTCGAGCTAACCACGCGGAAATCGAGCAGTTGCGCAATGCCTGCGTGATCGGGCGCCGTAATTGCAGCAATGCAGACCTTTGGGTCTGCCTATGGGCAGCGATCGCGTGCGGAACATCTCGGGCGAGCGCATTCCGGTCACCGCCGGAGAACCGGCTTCCTAGGCCGGAGATCGCGGTCGACTAGTCCGCTGGTGGCCCAAAAGGCCAGCGCAATCAGTGAACCTTTGGCGACACGGCAGGACCAATCACGATGGCGCGCCGATTCGCGGAAGCCGCTGACACCGATCCGGTTCGTGTGGGTTCGAATCCCTAACACCCAGCTCAACCTTATCGATCCGTCCCGCAAGTCCCGGCAGCATCTCGACTTGCGACAAGGGCGCGAGTTCGAATCCCACGCTGGTCATGCTGAGAGCGACCACCACCGACGGGACCAGCCCCGCTGCGCCGTCAGGCCGAACGGCCACCATCAGCATCGTGATGCACTCGCTGCCGGTCCAGCGGCGCTACCGTCACAGCCGGCACCTATGGACACCGCATAGGTGTCCTGTTAGAGTCATATGCGATGGCCAAAGGTCACGCGAGCCCGGGGACAAAACTCGGACTGTTGCAGGGCACGCTGGATTTGATCGTGCTGCAAACGCTCGACACCATGGGGCCTCAGCACGGCTACGGCATCGCCAGGCGCATCGAGCAGACGAGCGGCGACATTCTGAAACTGAATGAAGGCACCGTCTACGCAGCCCTCATGCGGCTCCAGCATCGGCGATGGATCTCGGCGAGCTGGGGCACCTCCGAGGCCAATCGCAAGGCCAAGTTCTATGCGATTACCGTAGCCGGTAAGCGTCAATTGGCGCGCGAGGTCGAGGCGTGGGACCAGCTCGCAGGCTTGATCGCCCGCCTCCGTGGGGCGGAGCAGGGCTGACATGTGGACGCGTCTTCGCGCCATCGTCTCGCGGCTGGTGTTCATGCTGGCTCGCCAGCGCTTGGACGAGGACCTGCGGCTGGAGATCGACGCGCACCTGAACTCGCTGACCGAGCACTATCGCCGCCAGGGGATGTCGCCCGACGAGGCGTACATCGCCGCGCGGCGGCAGTTCGGCAATACCGCCGTCCTGCGCCAAGACATCCACGAGATGAACGGCATCGCGTGGATCGACCACACGATTCAGGATCTTCGCCACGCGCTTCGACAATTGGCCCACAGTCCGGCCTTTACCGGCATCGTCATCGTCACGCTGGCACTGGGAATCGGATCGACGACGGCGATCTTCAGTGTCGTCGAAGCCGTGCTGCTGCGCCCGTTACCTTACCCAGAGGCGGACCGCCTCGTCCGCATCATCGAGCGGCCTGCTGAGCAAGCGAATGACATCGGGTACCAGCAATCGCTCGCCGCGGTATGGACGCGCGACTTGCCGGTGTTGCGAGCGCAGGTCCCGACGCTGTCGCATATCGGTGTCTATTCAGGTGTCACGGCCACGGTGATGATTTATCCGGACAATTCGCTGCGTCTCGACGGGACTCGACTGTCACCCGCGGTCTTCGAGATGCTTGGTGCTCGACCCGCGCTAGGACGCATCTTTCTCCCCATCGAAGAAGCGCCTTCGACCGAGCCAGTTGTCGTCCTCAGTTATTCGTTGTGGCAGCGGTACTTCGGTGGTCAGGCCGACGTCTTGGGGCGCAGCCTGGCTGTGGACGGCAAGCCTTTCATTATCGTCGGCGTGATGCCGAAAGCCTTCCAGTTTCCCGACGCCCAGACGCTGTTTTGGCTGCCCTACACATTCGACGCGCGGATGGCGCGGGTCGCGCCCATCGCGCGGATCGCTGACGACGTCGCCATCGAGGTGGCTTCGTCGAATGTCGAGGCGGTGCTGCAGCAGATTCGCAAGACCGAACCGCGGGCACCCGGCAGGACATCCACCAGCGCCGTCCCACGATTTGAAGTGCGTAACATCCAGGAATATCTGGTGGCACCGGTCCGACCTCTTATCGTGGTACTCGCGTCGGCTGTGGCGTTTGTGCTGCTGATTGCTTGCGTGAACGTGACGAATTTGCTGCTCAACAGAAACGCTTCCCGTCGTCAGGAACTGGCAATGCGGGTTGCGCTTGGTGCCAGTCCGGCAAGAATTGCGCGCTATGTGCTGACGGAAACCCTGCTCCTCGCGACGTTCGGCGGAGCGGCCGGAGTGCTGTTAGCGCTCGGCACGGTGGCATTGTTGCGCACGCTCGGCACCAGTCTCGCCCGCCGGGACTTGACGCCTGGTGTCAGCATCCCTCGGCTCGACGAGATTCAGATCGATGGGACTGCGCTCGTATTCACGGTCGCAATTACCGTCGGTGTCGGACTGCTGGTCGGACTTCTGCCGATTGCTCGGTACGCGCTCGCGCGGCACCTGGACGCCCTCAAAGGCAGCCTGAGCAGCATCACGGGCGTCCACGCAGGACCATCGCGTGGCGGCCGCGCCGCTCTACTCGTCACGCAGACGACGCTGGCGACGATGGCGCTGATCGGCGGCGGTCTGTTGGTGCATAGCTTTGTGAGGCTGGCCAACGTCGATCCTGGTTACAACGCCGCTCATTTGCTGACATTTACCGTGCGCTCGCCATCGTCGGCTGGCTCGGTCCCGTTTCTCGAGGAGGTCGCCGAGCGCCTTCGAGTGCTGCCGGGCGTGAAGGCTGCCGGATACGCAGAGCTGCTGCCGATGGTGCGCTTTCGTACCGGTGGCCCGCTGAATCCGGCGCAACCGATGCCGGCCGGCACACCGCCACCACCCCAACCGATCGACATGCGCACCGTCAGTCATGAGTTCGTCACGGCGATGGGGATGAGCATCGTCGCTGGCCGGACCTTGCGCCAGGACGATAAGCGTGCGGTGCTGATGAATGAAACGTTGGCGCGGAGCGGCTTCCTGGGACCGAATGCTGTGGGCCAACACGTCTTTGTCGCCGGGCATCCCGACGCGTTCGAGGTGGTGGGTATCGTTCGGGACGTGCGGCAGTATGGGCTCGATCAGGATCCCGACCCGCAGGTGTTCGTCGACGCGCGGCAATTGCCGCCAGGCAATCCCACACCGTACTTTGCTGTCCGTGTCGATGGCGATCCCACAGGTTATGTGTCCAGCGTGCGTCAAGCCGTTCGTCAAATCGACTCGTCCGCCGCGATCGACAACGTGGCGACGATGCAGCAGATCGTGTCGAACGCACTATCCCGGCCCCGGCTGTTCGCGGTGCTTGCTGCGGCGTTTGCCATCGTCGGCGCGTTCCTCGCGGCAATCGGCGTCTATGGGGTCACCGCATATACGGTGACGCAACGGACGCGAGAGCTCGCTGTGCGGCTGGCGCTGGGTGCTCGCCCCTCCGAACTGCTCCTGCTGGTGATTCGACAGGGAGTTGTCTGGACGGTCGTCGGATTGTTCCTCGGTGTCGTCGGGAGTATTGCCCTGAGCCGCTACCTGCAGGGCGTGCTCTTTGGCATTACCCCGGCCGATCCGACGACGTTCACGGTGGTGTCAGCGATGTTTCTCGTCGTGGCGATTCTGGCGACACTCATACCAGCTCGGCGCATCACCCGCGTCGATCCGCTCGTCGCGCTGAGAATGCCGTAGTGAACCGTTGTCTCAAAGGGATCTTTATCGTGCGCGTGATTGGCGTATTGCTTGTTGTGCTGTTGTTCGGTCCAGTGGTGCCTGTACGCGCGCAATTGCCGCCGATCGAAGTACAGAAACTGCGGCCGAACCTGTTTCTTGTCACCGGGGCCAATGCGAACACGGTGGTGTTTGTCAGGTCGACGGACGTTGTCGTGATCGATACCAAGGGACCCAAGGCCGGTTGGGGTCATGCGGTTGCCGATCAGGTGAAAGAGCTCACCAAGCTGCCGATTTCGACGATCATCAATACGTCGGCGTCTGGCAGTCACGTCGGTGGCAACCCGGATTTCGCAGGTGGCAAGGTCGACATTATCGCGCACGAATACGCCGCGGCGGACATGCGAAAGATGAAGTTGATGTTCACGAAGCCGACAGGTGGCGGATTACCGACCCGAACCTTCAAGGATCGTCTGACCGTTGGCAGCGGTCCGGACCGTCTCGAGTTGTATTACTTTGGCCCCTCCACGAATCGCTCCGGCATCTTCATCGTGATTCCGGCGATGCGCGTGCTCCTAACCGGCGACGCGTTCGGTGGCAAATTCCTGCCGGCACTCACTCGCCCGGACGGTGGAGACGGGGTGGAGTACCCCAACACCCTGACCAAGGCGCTGCCGTTGACGCGCAACATCGACATGATCATCACGGGGGCTGGTGGAGTGGCCAAGCCACAGGATCTTGCGGTGCACCGCGATTTCATGCGCGACTTCTTGGAGAGCACACGGCAGGCCAAGAAGGCCGGCCAAGCCGCGGCGGCTGCGGCCAAGGCGTGGAAACTGCCAGCACGCTACGTCGGATACGAGGCGCAACCCGCTAGGGTACTGGAGGCCATGGAGTGGATTTACCGCCAGCTGCCATAGCCGTGGACGCGCCAACTGCTGCCGGGGGAAGGCGCAACAGGAAGTCGAGGGCTGCCGCTTGAATGTTGGTCTTTCATTCGCTTGCCATATCCGGATCCGGCTCGCATGGTGTGGTTCATGACGACCGCCCCCGAGGGTCCATACGCTAACGCGTCGGAGGCGAAATTCAACGCTTGGCGGGAAGATCCAGGCGGGCCGCACATTCTCCAGCGCAGAGGAGCGCCCGGGCGGCGGCCATGTCGTGGTCATCAGCGATCGATTCTGGACGCACTGGTTCGGCCGAGGAGATGCCATCGGCCGGACCCTTCAACTGAATCATGCATCGTATGTGGTCATCGGCATCCTGCAGCCTGGACTCGATACGCAAACGATCACGAGTGCAGAATTCGGAGAGGCAGAGATCTTCGTACCACTGCAGATCGATCCGGCGAGTACGAGCCTCGACGCCAGGTTCCTCGTCGCGGGCCGGCTCCTCCCGTCGGTGTCGCTGGCGGAAGCGCAGGCGCGCGTGGCCGGCGCGGCGCTCGAGCTCCGACGCAGATTTCCAGGATACGTTCGCGCGGGTGACGGCGCGACCGTTCAGCCGCTCCAGACGATTCTGGCACGCCGGGATTGCACCCCACTCATCGTTCTGTCAAGTGCCGTCGGTCTGGTCCTGCTGATCGCGTGCCCGAATCTCGCCAATCTGCTGCTTGCCCGCGGGGTGGCACGTACACGGGAACTGACCATGGCGTCGCGCTGGGCGCGACGCGAGGTCGACTCATGCAGCAGCTGGTGACGGAGAGCATCCTGCTCGCTGCGATGGGCGGCGCCGCGGGTTTCGTCGTCGGCCGCCTGGCGATCGACGCCGTGGTCACCATGACTGGGCCGACGATCACACGCATCGGGCTGACGGGACATGGCGTGCCGATGGACGCGCGGGTGCTGGCGTTTACATGCACCACGGCCATCGTGGCTGTCCTGGCATTCGGGTTGGTGCCAGCGCTGATCGCCTAGCGGGTTGATGTTCGGAGTCGCCTTGTTGACGCCAGTGACGCCCGAGGCAGCGCATACGGTCACCGCCGGATGGGCGGATGGCTGACGATGGTGGAGATGGCGACCGCCTTCGTCCTCTTGGTTGGCGCCGCGCTGTTGATCCGCACGTTTGCCAATCTTGGACGAATTCAACCGGGCTTCGATACTCACAATCTGGTCGCCTTGCAGCTGCCACACGATGCACAGATTTACCGCACCTCTGAAACCGTCCAGATGATACGGGAGGCCGAGGAGCGGCTGGGTGGCATCCCGGGAATCACGTCGGCCGCTGCCAGCGGATCCGTACCCTTCGACGGCAACATGACGCTGCGTTATGTCGTCGAGGGGAAACCCCTCGACGGGCCGTATCACGGCATGGGTAACGGGCGTCCGGTGTCAGCAGGCTACTTCGAGACGCTCAGGATTCCGCTGTTGCAGGGCCGAACGTTCACAGAGCGGGATTCTGCGTACGGGCCGCGCGTCGTCATCATCAATCAGGCGATGGCGGATAAGTGGTGGCCGCATGGCGGTGCCATCGGTCAGCGCATCTCCTTAGGGAAGGGCATCGGTGGCGTGTGGGACGACGACACCCCTCGAGAGATTGTGGGGATTGTCGCGAACGTGCGAGACGTGGCGCCGGATCACGCGCCGGAGGCGACTAACTACGTGCCCATTGCCCAAGTAAAGGCACCGCTTCAGCTGGCGTGGCTCGTGCGTACTGAGGCCGATCCTGCCGCGCTGGGGCCAGCCATCGAAAGAACACTGGAGACAGCAAGCCGCGGCCTGCCAGTGACGATGGTGGGCCAAGTCGATGCGCTCATCGTGCGATCAACGGGGCACGCGGCTTTCCGGATGTGGCTCATGGGTGCATTCGCCGTGATCGCGCTGTTCCTCGCCGCGATCGGTGTCTATGGCGTGATGACATACGCCGTCCGCCAGCGGACGCGCGAAATCGGCATTCGGATGGCGATTGGCGCCGAGCCGCGAGACGTGACGCGGATGGTGGTCATGAGCAGCCTGGGATACTCGCTCGCCGGCGTTCTCGTCGGCCTCATAGCCGCCTTCGCGGCGACACGGCTTCTGACGACGTTCTTGTTCGGGATCAGTGCCTGGGACCCGACAGCCTTCTTCGCGGCCGTCCTCGTCTTGACCCTCGTGGCTGGCGTCGCCGCATGGATCCCCGCGCGGCGTGCCGCGCTGCTTGATCCGCTCATCGCATTGCGCGGGGACTAGTCCGCTCGGCGCGGTCGGCCACGCTTCGCAAAGCGCTTAGGCTTTATTACGGACACCACTCAGTTCGCGGCGATCGCGTTGCCACCTCAGCGACTCGGCTCACGACACCACGTTTCTGGGATGCCCATCGACGAAGGCTTCGATGGTGCTCAAGAGCTGCTCGGTGAGCGCCGCCAACGTGCTCTCGCTCGCGAAGGCCATATGCGGCGTCATAACGAGATTCGGCAGCTTCAAGCCCAACAGCGGGTTGCCGTCGCGCGGTGGCTCCTGCGCCAGCGAATCGATGCCCGCGCCGCCGATGCGGCCCTCTTGCAGCGCTCTCGCGAGCGCGTGTTCATCCACGATGCCGCCGCGAGCCGTGTTGATGAGCGTGGCCGTTGGCTTCATCCGGGCGAGTTCGGCGGCGCCAACAAGGTTCGCCGTATCCGCGGTGAATGGGCACGCAATACACAGCACGTCGGCCCGCTCGATCGCGTCGTCGAAGGAGACCCGGCCCTCCCGGGGGACAGACGCCTTGTGGTCAGCCACAAGCACGCTCATCCCGAAGGCCCGGCCCAATTCGGCCAATCGACGCCCCAGGGCGCCATAACCAATGATTCCGAGTGTGCAGCCGAACAGATCCTGCGGGAGCGGATCCTTCAAGACGCCATAGAAGTGCGAGCGCTCCCATTCGCCCGCGCCCAACGCCTCCCGATAGACGAGAAGTTGCCGCCGAATGGTCAGCATCATCGCGAATGCATGCTCCGCCACGGCCGGAGTGGACCAGTCCCGCACGTTCGTGACGGTTACGCCGGCACGCCGGCATGCGGCGACATCGATGCCCTCGTAGCCTGTCGCCGAAACCGCGATGAGCCTCAGCGCTGGGAGTTGCATGAGGACCGCCTCGTCGACAAAGACACGGTTGGTGATCGCGATCGCCGCACCGTCAAGCCTCTCAACCACTTCTGCAGGCGAGGTCGTCGGGTACTCCCGCCATTCGTGCGGGAAACGCAACGGACGCAATGTGGCGCGTATCGCGAATCGATCCAGAAACACGACTTGGAGTGGTCGATTGCTCATCTACAGTCAGGTCAGCGCGAAAGGTGCGTCAGTGTCATGGCCTTGGCTTCGGCAATCAGTAGCGCCAGCGACCGCGCGCGCGTTGTGGATGCCTGCTGGCTGGCGCCAGCCAACATCCCGAGGATGAGATGTGCGGCCGTCAGAGAGTCCACGTCGGCATTCATGACGCCGCGCGCCTTTCCTTCGTCCACAATACGCGCGATGAACCGCGCGGTGGTCGCGAAGACCTTGGCGACCTCCGCCGCGAACGGCTTGTTCTGGCGATCGAGGACGACCTGCTGAAGAAACAGACAGACGTCAGGTGACATGCGGAAGAGCTCGGCGTAGGCATCAAACAGCCGCGCCAACTGTGCTCGCGGATCGCTCCTCGTCGATACCGGCACGTGGACCACTTCTTGCCACTGCGCACGGATGCGATTGAGAATGGCGTGAAAAATCTCGTCTTTGCCGGCGAAGTGCCAGTAGATAGCGCCTTTGGTCACTCCGGCAGCACGCGCAATGTCGTCGACGGACGTACTCGAGAACCCGCGCTGCGCGAACAGATGCAGGCATTTCGAGAGCAGCGCCTCGCGTGTGTTGTCGCTCTGCTGAGTCTTTCGCGATACCGGCCGGTGTTCGCTTGTCGAACTGGGCATGGAGCTTCGGTCCCCGCGTGATCTTGTCGCCGAGCCTCTTCTCTTCACGCACGGCGAGGTCGACCGTGTTCATCTCGTCAGGGACGTACTGCCGCACGGCCAGGTCGTCGCGAACGACAGCAGCGATCCTCGTCTCAGACATCAGCATTGATTATAACATACCAATCGGTTAGTATCCACGGCAACGAAGAGAGCACCTTGTCACAGGAGGACGTACGGGCCACGCGGGACCAAGACGGACCGGTGCTGGGTCTGCGGTCCCGCGAATCCCTCGGGCCTGATGGTCACGTTCGAACCGGTCGGCATCAACGGCAGCCGCGCACAATATGTGGCGCGCGCCGAACACGGCGGATGGCCCGGGCGCCGTCACGGCGCGCTTCGATGCGCGCTTTCGCCGACAGACGCCGATCGGCGCGACCGTTGTCGTCCGCGCATGGACTCTGGAGCGTCGCGGCCGACTGGTCAAGGCACCCGCCGAAGTGCGCTTGGACAGCGACGAGGGCCCGGTTCTGGCCGAGGCGAAGGCGTCGATGTTCGTCCGCGAGCCTGAGGAGGCGACGCGAAGTGACTTAAGTATTGGTCTCCAGTAACGCCGAAGGGTCGATCTGGCGTCGGGCCAGATTCCTAGGCACTTCGCGACTGATCAGGGAGTGATTCGAGACTCGAGAGGGCCCGAGGTATCAGGGCAGGATGGTCCCATTCCAATGCGGCTCACCGTCCCAACGAAGTGGGACAGTGAGCAGACGCTTCCGCCTTGTCTATGCCGAAAGATGAAACTTCAAGAACGCCAGCATCTGTTTGACAATGTCGCGCGCGGTTCTGCTGTCGTCGAATAAGTCGAACGCGTGCGGCCCTGACGCGTGATTCATGACCGTCACCGGTAGGTTGAGGGCCAGCGCCGCCGCAATGAATCGGTCGAGCGCATCGTTGAGCCCAGGCATTTGGTCCTGACCTGCTCTCACGATGAACAACGGGAGATCGCGCGGGAGATCGCTAACAGATCTCCCTCCCGCGGTGGTTACGAAACGGAATTGTTTCGCTGCGTCGGCGATGCGTGTGGACCCATCGAGGTCGAGCGTGTACGGATAGGCGAGAACCGCGCATGCAAGGCGATCGCGACCGTGTCCCATCAGAACTGTCAATGCGGTCGGGACATGCCCTGAGCAGGCCCATACACCAATCTTGCTTCCATCGATTCCCAATGACGCGGCGTTCTCTTGAACGCAGTCAAGCACGCCATATACGTCATCAGGCTCTCTGTTCGCATAGGTGATGCCCACGAGGCCCGATGCACCGACCAATTGTGCCCAGGAGACGAACGAACCCATCTCCTTGAACCTAGAGCCGAGCATCTTTTCAGCGCCGAGATCTGGGAATCCGGTCACGAAGATCACCGCGGGTGT
>WNFI01268195.1_pt1 | contig 15855 bp, 14 predicted proteins | sample 5400471 | NCBI WGS metagenome assembly WNFI01 (sample SAMN13153348, study PRJNA577476) | soil metagenome | isolation source: 100 cm saprolite on Douglas fir-dominated hillslope | place: USA:California | collected 2013-09-17 | reverse complement strand
GTTCCCCTACCTCAAGCGTATGCTCGACGGTCGCCCGGCTATTGTGCTGGAAGAGAGCGTGGCCATCTGGCGCTGGACCCATGGCTATGTCGAGAATATGGCGAACGCCATCACTCTGGCAGTGACCGACGAGCGGGCCAGCGGGCACATCTACAATGTCGGCGAACCTTTCGCCCTCAGCGTCACCGAACGGATCGCGCGGATCGCCAAAGCGACGCACTGGCAAGGACAGGTGCTGACGCTGCCCACGGAGCGTCTCCCCGAAAGTATGCGCGAAGAGGGCAATATGGCCCAGCATGTGGTTGCTGACAGCACCCGCATTCGGCGCGAGCTGGGTTATGCTGAGCGCATTGATCTGGAAGAGTCTTTCCGCCGCACCATCGCCTGGGAAAGCGTCAACCCGCCCACAAAGATTGATCCCGCCATGTTCGATTACGAGGCAGAGGATAAAGTATTGGCTGCATTGTAAATACAGGGAGCGGGGCGTGTGTCTCATCGCCTCCGATCACTACTTCTGGATGAAGCGTGTTTAACCACCAGTGCCTGCTGGCAAGAGGCGAGCAACCACTTCCAGCAACTGGCGTGGCTTGAATGGCTTGGTCAGATACTCGTTGCAGCCAATTTGCAGCGCTGCCTCGTTCTCGTCGCTCTGCGCGTAGGCGGTCACGGCCACAATAGGCACGCGCTTCATGCCGGGCCGCTCGCGAATGAGCTGGGTGGTGCGATACCCATCCATGACAGGCATGGAGAGATCGGTCAGAATCAGATTGACTCGCTCTCGCTCCAGAAGCTTCAGCGCCTCCAACCCGTTAGAGGCCGAGATGCAGCGATAGCCGCGCGTTGAGAGCACACGCTCGATGAGAATGCGGTTCGAGACTTCATTCTCGATAATCAAGATAGTTGGCATCTGTGTCTCGTTACTTTTATAGGACGCTGACGCATTAATAGTACCCATAGTTCGCCTCCACTTCTTTTGTCGGGTGATCGTAGCGATCTGGCCCGTTTTTCCTCTCTACACACGTATAGTTGCTGATGAGGCAATGGGCAGGGTAAAAGAGAAGGTTGATCCCCGTCCAACAATGCTCTCCACCGCTACTTCTCCTCCCTGTAGCTCAACCAGTTTGCGCGCGATAGTCAGCCCCAGGCCAGTTCCTCCGAACTGGCGCGTTGTGCTGCCATCAGCCTGGCGAAACGCTTCGAAGATATAATCCAGCGCTGCAGGCGAGATGCCTATGCCCGTATCATGCACAGAGATCCGCAACATGTCGTAGCGATCCAGGACAGTGCAGCGTAGCGTAACGCCCCCATTTTCAGTGAATTTCAGAGCGTTCGATACAAGATTCAATACCACCTGCCGCGTGCGCTGGTCATCGGCCAGGGCCAGCGGCAGATTCTCGCTGCTTTCCAGGCTCAAGTCAAGACCCTTGTTCTTTGCCATAGGCTTTAATTGATCTACCACTTCTTGCAAACTCTTGCCCAGCCGCATTGGCTCTGGCCTGACCTCCAGCCGGTCGGCTTCGATCTTAGACAGGTCTAGCATATCATCGACCAGCCGCGAGAGATCTTCGGCCCGATTGACCATAAACTGGATATGTTCTTCCTGTTCACTGGTCAGTTCTCCATCGAGAAAGCCCTCCAGGATCAGTGCTCCGTAGCTGATAATACTGTGCAACGGCGTGCGCAGTTCGTGGGTCACGGTAGCCAGAAATTGTGATTTCAGGTGGTTGACCCGTTCCAGGGCCGCATTTTTGTCTTTGACCTCGGCGAAAAGCAGGGCATTCTGAATGGCCATAGAGACCTGAATGGCCGCTGTGGTGAGCAGAAAGGTATCGCTCTGGGTAATTGACCTGGCCTCGTCGTCATAGAGAATAAACGCGCCAATTGCCTGTTCCTGGAGCAGCATGGGCACAGCAATGACCGAACGATAACCCGTTTCCAGGGCCGCGCGCGCCCAATTCTCGCCGCGCTCCTGGTAAATGGACGCAATATCTTCGGCATAAACGATCTTATGCTTCTGCATGGCCATGCGGGCCAGCGTCATATCCAGTTCGCGCAAGGCTGGTTGGGGAATGCGCGGGCGCTGCGGCATATACGCGGGTGGCGCGGGTGTCAGCTTGGGCGCACGCAAGGCTCTGCGCTTGCCGCTGGCCGTCGAGCTGGACGCGCGCCTCACAGGCGGCAGCGCGATGGCCGACATTTTTGTCGTGACAGCCAGCGTCGCATCGCCCTGTGGATCAATATAGACGGAGCGAGATCGCGTCTCGTGACTTCCCGTGGCATCCGTTCCTGCCGCCACAAAGAGACCGTCCTGTTCCGCCCATTGCGCCACTGCCCATGGAGACAACATCTCTCGCCCATACAGATGCAGGACGACGCCACTGGCGTACATAATCGGTCCCAGGCGCGAAACAATTTCACTGAGCAGGTGCTCCAGATCCAGAGTGGAGAGCAGGATATCGCCCATAGTGAGCAGATCGCTCATCTGTTTGGTAATCCCATGACTCTCGTTTTCGCGGGTGGTCAGTGACTCGGAAAGCAGGTTGAGTGAGCGCGTTAATCTCCTCAGCTCGTCAGCCGGTCCACCTGTATCGACACTGTTGGGAACCAGCTCCAGAACGTGACCCTCCAACTGGCGGAGCGGGCGAATAAAGAAGAGGCGCGCGACAATGGTATAAACAGTCACACCCAGCGCAATCACAAAAATAGCAATACCCAGCAAAATCTCCAGCACGCGTTCGCTGTACGCGTTGAGATTATACAGTGGCTCAACATCGACGATAGCCAGTTGGGGGGTGCTCGGAAGCTGATTCGCCCCCCTTGGCAGAGCAACACGTGCAGTTCGCTGCTCTGCGTCAGATCGCTGGCAAAATAATTGTCGAGCAGCTGAGTTTCTACCAGGATACCAGTCACCTGCCCAATTGAGTCCCGCACAGGAACTTCCAGCGCGAGTTCCCAGGTGTTCCCTTGCACCACCAGTGTCGAACCTTCCTGTCCCTGTAACCCCGTACTCAACAACGTATCCAGCCCGTCGGGCAGACTCTCGCCCACCTGTGTCAGCACTCGTCGATTCCCATTCATCAGCGTCAGATCAGCAAGGCGAGCGCGCACGAGATCGAGTGTAAAGGCAGTAGTGAGCTTTTTTTGCGCACCTGTCTGTTCTGTGAATACCTCAGCAACCTGCGAACTAGTAGCCTCCATGGCCAGATTGTGCAAATGCTTCTCGCTTTGCGCCAGGTACGTTTGACTGATGCTGGTAAGATTGGTGCTGGCGTCGCTGCGCGCCTCACGCTCATAGAACGCTTTCACCAGGTACCAGGAGACCACGCCAAATAGCAGCATACACAGCAACAACGTCAACGCCGCGCTGATAACTAGCTTCCCACTCAGAGAGCGCATAGTAAAGCGCACTCGACCTCTTCTGGCGAGTTCATTTACCTTCTGCCGCTCGTCCACCTTCTCTTTTTGCTGGAGCAAACCGTTCATGGCCTTTTCGCGCTCTTACCCTCTATCCCAAACAAATCTATATGTATTTGCCACATTTGATGAAAGGAAAGCTATTCTGGTTTCTTGTGTCATGGATATCTAACTCATTTTAATCTGTTTGGGCCGAAAGCGTGAGCTTCTAGAAATTTTGTAGCCCATTTGGGCCTCTTGCTCCAGGCAACTATGGAACAAGCTCCTTCCAAAGATAGAAGACTGTCCAAAAACAAAAGTAAGGAAAGACGGGGTGCCAGCTCGTCCTTCCCTACCACGCTATTGCGGACCGCTACTGCGGGCCTCCCTAATGGGAAGAGCAACGCGAGACTCTAGAAGGGGCGCGCGCAGAACCTTATGGGGAAAAGGTTGCACGTACGAATAGATGAACGCGACAAGCGTGCTCGTCGAGGTGGATCTGCTTGCTTACGCACACCCCGCCTTCCTTCGTTGGCCTATATATTATAACGTACGAAGATGCGTTTAGTTATCACTTTTTCGGGCAATTTTTCCTCGTCAGCTAAAACTCACCTTCCTTGCTCTCTTCTTCGCTAGGCTGGAAGGTTTGCCACAGGCGCTGCATTTCTTCCGATTCCTGTAAAAGCTGCTCTAGTTTGCCGATTGCTTCAACCGCTCCTGCTTTCAGTACGATGATCTGATCGGCGCGTTGCAAGACGCTGCGCCGATGCGAGACGACCAGGCAAGTCCGTTGCTCCTGCTGAAAGATCCTCTCCCAGAGCACGCGTTCGGTTTCGACATCTAGCGCGCTGGAGAGGTCGTCAAAGACCAGCAACTCAGGCTCGCGTATGAACATCCTGGCCGCAGCGCTTCTCTGCGCCTGCCCGCCTGAGAGCTTGACGCCGCGCGTGCCGATGGTTGTGTCTAGCCCGCTTTCCAGTTCCTCCAGATCACGCTCCATCACCGCGGTATGGATGGCTGCTTTCAACCGCTCACCATGTTCTGGCTGGCCAAGCAGGATGTTCTCTTTGAGCGTGGCACTGAAGAGCCGGGGAATCTGCGCGGTGTAGGCGCTGTGGGGTGGCGTGAAGAAGCTGGCTGGATCGTCGATGATTCTCCCGTTCCAGCGGATCTCACCGCTCTCTCTGGGCAGCAGACCGAGCAATGTTTGGAGTAGCGTGGTTTTGCCCGCCGCGATACGCCCGGTGATCACGGTCAGTGTGCCACGCTCTAAACGCAAATTGATCCCTGCAATGCCGCGCCCGTTCTCCGGATAGCAATAGCTCAGACCCGCGACCTCCAGCGTCTCCAGGCGATCCGCCGCGCTTCTCTGCGGCACGAGTACCTCTGGCACAGGACCGCTCAGATGGAGCGCATGCGAGGCGGTGAGCCGTGGCGCTGGCGCACCCTGCAAGAGGGTTTCCATGCGCTGGAACGCGACCTTTGTCTGGGCGTAGCGGGCCAGGTCCATACCGAAAATTTGTGTGAACTCGGCCACAAAGGCCAGGTAGTAGATAAACAGCGCCAGGTCTCCGAGCCCCAGTTGCGAACCGCGCAGAGTTACTGCTGCCAGCACCAGGATCAGCCCGGTGCCAATCCCCACGGTGTTGCCAATGGTCGAGTTGAGAAGCTGCTCCAGCACGCGGTCTCTGAGCATGGCTGCCCGTCGCCGCTCGTTGAGCTTTTGAAGGTGTGCCAATACTTGTGGCTCAGCCGCTGCGACCTGGATGCCTTGCACCGTACTAAAAATTTCTCCGATGGCGCTGGTGACCTGTCCGGTGGCCTCGCGGCTGGCGCGACGATACTCCTCCAGCCGCTTGCCCAGTGCCTGGACCAGGACAACAACTCCAGCCAAAGGCAAAAAGACGAGTAAGGTAATCTGAACGTTGACGCGCAGAAGAATGATGAGCGCAGTCAACGCAAACAGTATTCGCCCAATGTCGTCCAGCGTCCAGCTAATCACGTCTTCGGCCTGCGTCGCGTCATCTCGGAAGCGGCTGATGGCTTCGCCAGGTGATCCTGGCACCGCCCTGGCTCCTGGTCTCTCCAGAATACGTGCCAGCAGGTTGCGTCGGAGTAGCGCGCTCATTGAAAAACGGTGCAGTGTATCTGCCCAGCCGCCTATAACAATTATCGAAGAACGTGCCAGGGCTGTAACCACCAGAAGTACAATCAGCGTCCACAACGTATCGTTCAGCCCATGCACCTGCGGCAGGATATTGAAAAATTGTTGCGCGATCAAGCCAGGGATGATCGGTGCGAGATGGATCAGTGCCCAAACTATGGCGCTGGCCGTGTAGAGTACCGGCCGATAGCGGATCATGCGCCAGATATGTTGGTAGGCTTTCATACCATAACCTCTTCTAAACCCGTTTGCAGCAAACGATAGAAGCGCGAAGCGCGATCGTCTGCCAGACTATTGCGTGCGTCATATTCCAGCACACGCCCATCCTCCAACACCAGAATGCTGTCGGCACGCTGGATGGTGGAGAGTCGGTGGGCGATGATAATGCCAGTGCGTCCGGCCAGCAACTTGCTTACCGCGCGCTCAATCAAATTTTCCGTGGCTGGATCGAGTCGCGAGGAAGCTTCGTCCAGGATCACCAATCCTGGATCGGCGAGGAAGACGCGGGTAAAGGCCAGCAACTGCGCCTCGCCCGCCGACAGGCCCTCGCCATCCGAGCCGAGCATCGTCTCCAGCCCATCCGGCAGAGCGCGATACCAGCTTCCCAGGCCCAGCTCTTCGATCACTGTCAGGACACGTTCGTCGTTGATTGCGCGATTGAAGAAGGTCAGGTTATCGCGCACGCTGGCGTGAAAAAGCTGGACGTCCTGTGTGACCATGCCGATGTGCCTGCGCAGTTCGTGCAAGGTCGCCTCCTGCACCGGCACGGCGCCCAGACAAATCTCGCCCTCGCTGGCGTCGTAGAGCCGAAGCAACAGGCGAGCTAGCGTCGTTTTCCCGCTACCGGTGCGGCCCAGGACGCCCAACACCTTACCTGCCTCCAGGCAAAAATCGATATTTTGTAGAACTGGCTGGTCCTCGTTGTAGGCAAAGCTCACCGCGCGAAACTCCACAGTCAACGCGCCGGGCGGCAGCATGCGACCAGGACCATCGATGATCTCCGGTTGGGTGCGCAACAGTTGGCGAATACGCGCCACGCCCGCGCCCGCCTGCTGCAATTGTTGGAGCTGCTGGCGAATCTGCTCAATCGGGTCGTTCAGCAGGTTGGTAAAGTAGAAGATCAGGTAGACCGTACCCAACGAGATACGCCCGCTTGCGCAGCGGCAACCAGCCACGAATAATCTCGTAAAAGCGACGCATCACGTAGTCGGTTGCCCCATTGGCACGCATATCTTCGGTCCCGGCCAGTTGCTCGCCCAGAAAACCGTAAACCTCCGCGTCCTTCTCGCGGTTTGCCACCGAATAGAGTACCGCGCGGGCGCGGATCGCGCTCAGGGTGATCAGTCCCGCGAGGGCGAAGAGACCGATCGCCAGTCCGACGAGCCAGTTCGCATAAAACAGCGAGACAATGACACCCACGATCAGCAGGCCGTTACCCAACAGCGAAACCACCGCCTGCGAGAAGAAGAGGGAGAGAGTATCAACATCTCCGTCGATGCGCTCAATCAGCTCGCCGGACGTGTGCGCCTTGTGGAAGGCCATCTCCAGGCTCAGGCAGTGCGCGACCAGATCGGTGCGCAATTGGTTGGTCGCGGTCCAGGCAACATTCTCACCCAGGTAGGTGGTGAAAACGGTAATCGCCTGGCTGAGTAGGGCAATTGCGATAAACAGCACTCCCAGACCGAGGAGTGGCTGTGTATTCGCGTGACCACTCGTCACCCGGTCGATAAAAGAGCGCAACAGTTGCGGGTTGATCAGTTGCAGTGCGATCCCGCCCAACAGCAACATGGTCATCAGCAGCGCGCGTTTCCACTGCGGCTTGAGGTACCGGACCAGCAGGCCGCGATACGTAATAGTAGATGCTTCGAGTGCTGTGCTCATATGCTATCCCTTCAGGTCGCTTCCCGACATCGGCTTGCGATATCTCGGCTGACGTTCCACAATACGATAGCCCACACTTTCGTAGAGATGGACCGATTTCCAGCGATTTTCGGCGACAGTCCAGAGTTCTGTTTGTGTAACTTTCTGTTCCTGCAAACTGCGCAGCGTGCGCGTCATTAAGGCTTTCGCGAGTCCACGCTGACGCCAGGAACGGCGCACCGCAACCAAGGGCGTATGTCCTCCTGCCTCATCAATGAGAGTGATGACCAGGCCTGCTACCTCGTCTCCATCCCAGGCGATGAACCATAGGCTTGTATCTATTTTTGGCCAATGCAGACCTTGCAGAAAGTTTTCATAGCTCTCATCAAGATGCCCTGTCCGAGTTTCTTGAAAAGCTTCCTTGTTTGCAGCGTAAATCGCTGGTAGATGCGCTATCTCAACAGGGCGTACCACAAGACCATCTGGTAAGGGAGCCAGAGTGATTGGTGTGTGAGGAAGCTGGCAAACCATGTTTACATACGTATAAGCCACCTGATATCCCTCACTGAGAAGTAGGGCGCGGTTCGCTGGTTGTGTCTCATCGGCATTGCCACCAAAGAGCAATGGTCCTGTTATCGGGTGCGTTTTTGCAATATGGCGCAGACGTTGCTCTTGCCAGCGCAAGAGGGTGCGACCAATACCTCGGCGTCGCCACTCAGGGACGATCCAGCCAAGAAGGAGATATAAGCGCGTTCCATCCACTTCTTTCCACCAATCAAGCCAGGTGTAGCCAATCACCTTGCCGTCAACCTCGGCTAATAAACAATCCTGCATTGGATTGCAAACAGCATCGGCGTCTGTATCTGGTCCCGGCAACCAGATATCACCATCGACGGCTCTCACCTTCTGACGTACGGCCTCCAGCGCGGGTATATCAGCTTCTCCTTGAAAAAAGCGGAACGTTAATCCAGGAATGGCGGGCGCATCGGGCAGCAAAAGAAACGCTTTTGTATCGCTCATAAGTATGCAAATTCTGATGGATTTTTTTCAGGTAAAGAACCGGTAACCTGTTCCTCAATAGGTTCGTTCTCTTCCGTTGCTCTGGAGCAACTGCGACCGCTTCGCTCTCTTATCCATCAGAAAAAGACCACGAGGCGCGAGAGTGCTCGTGGTCTGAATGGATGTGTGAGGATGAAAAGTGCCACAAAAAACCACGAGTCTGAGTGCGTCTCGTGGTATGATCAGCTCTTTAAAAACGAAGAAATTTACCCGTTCGAGGACGCACTTATAGATAGGTTGGCGGGAATGCCAATTTGCGCGATCGCGCGCCATACCTTGTACCCATGTACAACCATAGTAGTGCATCCTTTCTTAAAGAATAATAGCTGGGTTACATTGCAAGAATACCATAGATTCCGCCGCGATTCAAGATGATTTTTTCTCCGCATTCCCCACAGAAGAGTCAAGGTTGTGTCTGTCCAGACGAAGCCTGGACAGACACAACCTTGACTCTTCTGTGGGGAACTACACTTATCCTCGGATATATTGCGTATAACGATCTTGGGTTAATTGAACCAGAATTTCCTCCACATCAGACTCTGGCTGATGCGTCAGGCGGGCAATGTCCTGAATAGTTCTGCGTCCATCCAGGAGGATGAAGACAATGCGCTCGCGGCGCTCCATATCTTTCAGAGCCTGGGGCGAAACCGTCGCTCTGGCTTTGAAAATAGCCATGCGTCCGGGAAGCACATCTTCTCCGGGCAGTGGATCCAGGCGTGGCGTAACAGGCGGCTTGCGCGGCATCTCCACTGCTTGGGGGTACGGGCCTATATGGGTTGTCCAACGCTGAATCGCACGCGATGGACGAGCTGGCTGCTCAGGTGTATACTCCTCTAGCGTGGCTCCATGCAGGATAAGCGGCTGATTAGCCTGCGTTGAAGTGCTGATAGTGCGAATGTGCTCTACGGTCATGCCCGCGGCCTGTTGGGCAGCCAGAACTTGTGTTGTGCTCCTTTGCGAGGGCGCTAACTTGCCGTTTACTCCCTTGAGCGATTCAGTCACGACTGGCTCTGGCATTCGACTCAGTTTTTCAGTTTCTGGCACACCCGCCACCAGCGAGCGCGCCAGAGGTTTCTCTGCTGCCTTCTGCTCGCTAACAACCGCCAGCGAGCGCGTATCTAGAGGAAACGGCCTGCTCATACCATGAAATGAGCAAGTGACCTGTTTCCACGTATTGATCCGCTGGAGCGCTGCTTTTCCTCGTTCCTGCCCGGCCTGTGCCCGCAGCGGACGACCATTCTCAAAGTAGACTTCCCCTTGCTCCGCATTCCTCTCACCAAGCTGCTCAATCCGTAACATCCCTGTGCGCTTCTGAAGCGCGATAGACTTCAGCATTTGAGCCAACGGCTCCGTGGAAATTGCCTGTGGCATAGTGTATCCTCCTCTGATAACACGTAAAACCCAAAACCACCAATTAATCGAGGAATATCAACACTCTCACTATACTCCACTCGATATTAATTTGCCGCTAAGATCTTGCCCTGACCTGTGAAAATCGCGTGAAAATATATAAATGTCTATTTATCCAGACAAAGTATGGGGAGAGCGGCATTGCTAAACACTGCTAGGGGATCGCGGTCCACTGGCCCTGATCGCTGATTCCCAGGCGATCCAATTGCGATGAGGTGTTGCGTAGAGTATCAACCAGGTAAATGCCCGGCGTGGGAGTTCCAAAGGCGACAATCAGTTGGTGCGCGGTGGATGGCGACCACGCGAGGGCTATTGCTGGGCCATGCAGGCTCAACTGGCTTACCTGGCTACCGTTGAGCGCGTTGGCGATGGTGATCTGCGTTCCACTGCTGTAAGCCAGTTGCTGGTTATCCGCCGACCAATCAGGGGCGGGATCGACCGCCATATCGTTAGAGAGCTGTTCGTCAGCCCCGGTCAGCGCGTTTACCAGATGGCCGCTGCCCATACCATTGTTCACTCGATCCAGGTAGAAGACGCTAGAACCATCAGGGGACCACCTGGCAAAGCTGACCTGTTTTCCATTGCTCAAGGGCACAAGCCCCGCGCCTGGTGTCAGGTCGACGCGCCAGATATCGCCCGCGCGTCCCGCAACTGTCGTCAACAGGAGCCAGCTTCCCGCGTCATGAGCACCGCGTGGGCTGTACAGTGCCTGCAGATAGTCTCCACCGGCCAGGCGCTGTGGATAGAGTGTGCTATCCACGCCTACGCGGTGAACCCACACGCTGCTGATCTGCCCGCTCGTACCCAGGCTCCAGGTAACCGCTGGCGCGCTGGCGCTGGGAGACCAGCCCAGAGTTAGCACACTATTGGTACTATCACCCTGCGCGGTCGCGAGATTGCTCAAATCCAGTGTGCCCTGGTTCTGCATATTGTAGTCCAGGACACTGATAACGCCGTTATGTGTGAGGGTAAAGGCCAGGCGCGCGTCATCTAGCGACCAGACCGGGTGCGCGATGCTACCCGTGAGATCCGGCGTAACTTCCTGGACTTTATTCGTTGTGGTTGAGTAAAGATAGAGGTTTGTCTGGCTGCTGCCCGACGGATCTCCCACAAAGGCGAGCATGTTGCCATTGTTTGACCAGGCCAGGCTGCTCAGAATCGCCTGACCAGTTGTGGTTTTCCAGACAGAAGCGGCCTGTGTGCCCGTTTGGAGCAACACCTGAGGAATGGACGTATCCCGCTGACCATCGCTGCGAACCGTGTGGACCTCCGCACGCTGCACATCAATATAGGCCAACATATCCCCCGCCACGTGGCCAGCCAGCGCTGGGCTGACCGCCCAACCGACGCCCACCGTGACATTAGACGGTGTCAGACGCTCCGGCTGACGACCACTCCCCTCAGCCAGCGTGCTCCACAACGCACCAGCGCGCCAGAAGACAAAGCGCGTACCTGCCGCCAGCGGGAGCGTTTGCCCGCTTTCCGGTCCAGCCGCTGGTGGAGTGATCGCTCCAGCAATATTTGAATTTGTCGTTTGCTTGCGCAAGCTTAAACTGAACAAACTGGCAGTACCAAGCGCGGAGCGCGGCCTCCGAGCAGACTGACAAGTTGCAAGCGCTCAATGCGTTCGCGGGCCGCTTGCTGGCGCATAAACTCCAGAGGCTGGGTTTGCTCATCCGAGATCAGCACCCGATCTACGAATAGCCTGGCTAGTTCGCGCATCTCCGGCGCAGAAAAAATGCGCTCGTGCAGCGCGGCGGAGGGGTGAACACGTGGCAACTGGGCCAGGAGAATATCGTGCTGGCGCAACTCGGCCAGCAACATCATACAGTGGGGGCAAGCCTGCAAGTGAATCGTTGTCGTGCGGCGTTCGTCCGGGGCGAGCATGTTGTCAAGGTAGGCGCTCAGCCTCTCCTCAACCTGCTCGCAATTCATTTGGTAACTCCTTGCTCTAAGGCCCGGTAATGTTCGCGAAACGACTGGCGCGCGCGCGAAAGATACATCTTGACACCGCTCTCAGCAATATTTAGCGCCTTCGCAATTTCACTGTATGAGAAACCCTCTTGCGTATACAAAAGTAAAGCCGCCCGGTACTGCTGAGGCATACGTCGTAGAGCAGCACGCACTAACTCGGTCGTACCGTAAATCTCCTGGGGGTCCGCGCTATCGACATCAGCCGGCTCGTGATCAAGGTCTTGCCATGGGAGCCAGGCGATGAGCTTGCGCCGACGTAATGCATCATACGCCGTATTGGTCGCGATGCGATATAACCAGGCCGACAACTTGAGATTTGCATCCATTTTGGGTAGCGCGCGAAACGCTTTCAAAAAGGTATCCTGTGTCAAGTCGTCCGCTTGCTCGCGGTCTCCAACGAGATGGTAGACATAGTTATAGATAGGTGTTTTAAATTCGTCGTAAATCTGCTCAAAGGACCAGGTATTTTCCCTGGTTTCCACCCTGGCCATACGTTACGTCCCTTCCGGTGGCTAGAGCTATCAACCTGTCCGTTCCATACAGGCGATAAATAAGCCACCTTTCCGGCTCACGTAGGCCACCAGCCGACTAGCTGGCGCGGGTGCGGAAAGGCTTTTCTGCCTTCTGTGTAGTGGAACGGACAATCAACGCTTTCAGTAACATCCTGATTTAAGTTTAATTCGCGTGATTTATTGTTCATCATGGTAGCATATTTGGCCAGTTCTCTGAAATGATTGAGCTTGAGGCTAGTACTATTTGGGGAAAATCCGTTCCCCACCTTGCTCCTGTCGTATGATAGAATTGATCTTGTGGGAGGGTCTATTTTCTTCCTGCTCATACTCAAGTCTCTATTTCTATTGATGAGGGGTAATTCGACTATGCTGGCCGATGGAGAGCTTCCTACTGGGGTGCGCACTGTAGCCTGGGAAGACGACGCTACAGGCAGCGCTGTTTGTCTGCTGGATCAGTCGGCGCTTCCTCATCAGGTGCTCTATCTCCACCTACGCCATGAAGCAGAGGTGGCTGAGGCCATTCGTTCCCTGAAGGTACGGGGAGCTCCGGTGATCGGGGTGACTGCGGCCTTTGGTATGGCCCTGGCCCTTGTGCGTCTCTGGCGCGCACGCGGCTCTGATCTCACGCTGTCCGAGGCGTATACTCATCTCGTGGCCACGGCGGAGCTGTTGCGCCAGGCCCGTCCCACGGCAGTCAATCTGCCCTGGGCGGTGCAACGCATGCTTCTCTGCGCTGAACAGGCAAGCGCGAAGAACTGTTCACTGGCCGATCTGGTCGAACTTGTCCAACGCGAAGCCCAGGCGATAGCCGATGAAGATTTCGCGGCCTGCCTGGCGATGGGCCGCTACGGCGCGGAGCTGATCCCTGCTCAGGCGACGTTGCTGACCCATTGCAACGCGGGCGCGCTGGCGACCTCTGGCCTGGGCAGCGGGCTGGCTCCGCTCTATGTGGCGCACCAGTCTGGCAAACGCCTGCATGTGTTCGTTGATGAAACCCGTCCCGTATTGCAGGGCGCGCGCCTGACCGCCTGGGAACTGCAACAGGCTGGCATTCCATTAACGCTGATTACCGATAATATGGCCGCGCATTTTATGCGTCACGGCGATATTCACGCGGTCTTTGTCGGTGCGGATCGAGTAGCAGCCAATGGCGATGTGGCGAATAAAATTGGTACTTATGGGCTGGCGGTACTGGCGCGCGCCCATAACATCCCGTTCTATGTGGTTGCTCCGCGCTCAACCATCGATCTGAGCCTGCCCACTGGCGAGCAAATTCCCATTGAGCAGCGCGATCCATCCGAGGTGACGACTATTGGGGGCACTATGATTGCTCCTACAGGGGTTGCGGTGGCAAATCCCGCCTTCGATGTGACCCCTCAGCAGTATGTGACCGCTCTGATCACCGAGGCGGGTATTGCCCGCGCTCCTTACACTGAGTCCTTGCCGGCGCTTTGTGCGGGCTATCATCATTTTGCAGAGGTATAATATTCATGGAGTCGGAAGTCGTACAGGCCGTTGCGGAGTACACCGAATCGGTGATGGGTCAGGAGGGGTTTCGCTATATCAGCGCTGTGGTGGCGACATGCAAGATGCTGGCCCTGGAAGTGGAGAGCGCAGATAAAACGGGGGGCACACTGGATACCGATGCGCTGATACTCGCTGCCTATCTGCATAATATCTCGACTATTGAGTTCGGTTTCCAGGACCATCACCTGAAATCGGCGCAGATGGCGGGCGAGTTCTTACGCAAGGCTCAAGTCAAAGACGAGCTGGTGAACAACGTGGAGAAGATTCTCCAGGCTCATACGATATCCCTCCCTCCTGAAGAGCGCGAGACGCTCCCCCTGGAAGCTCGCATTCTTTATGACGCCGATAAGCTTGGCCGTCTGAGCGGCCTGGCTGTGGTTACTTCGCTGATCGAGTTTGGCGCACGTTATCCCAACCGGGCGGTGAATAGCGAGGTCCTCGCCGCGATTCTCCGCCACATCGAAGAGAAATTTGTCGAGCTTTTTCAATCACTGAACACCGATTCCTCCCGCGACATGGCGCGCGAGAAATTCGGCAATACATTGGCTTTTCTTGATGGGGTCATCGAGCATCTCAGCGATGCGACCCCGATTTAATCCTCTGTGGTGCGTTTTTCTATTGGGCCGATGAAAGCGGTCCATTAAAAAATGTATCGAATAATTATTTATTTGAAAGTGAGGGTGGAGGTTTGTCCATTCTGGTCGTTGGTTCGGTAGCTCTTGATACGGTCGAAACGCCCTTCAACCGCGACGAGGAGGTCCTCGGCGGAGCTGCCTCGTTTTTCGCTACCGCAGCCTCTCTCTATAGCCAGGTCAATCTGGTTGCGATTGTCGGCTCTGATTTCCCAGAGGAGCATCTCGCGTTCTTGCGCAGTCGTCCGATTAACCTCGACGGTTTGCAAATCCAGGAGGGTCGCACCTTCCGCTGGACTGGGCGCTATCATCTGGATATGAACTCGCGCGATACCCTGGATACGCAGCTTGGCGTGTATGCCGGTTTCCATCCCGTGTTGCCCGGTAGCTACCTCACGAGTGATTTACTCTTCCTGGCCAATATCCAGCCGGAACTCCAATTGGAGGTCTTGCAGGCCGCGCCGCGCGCCCGCCTGACGGTCCTGGATACCATGGAACTCTGGATCGTGACCGCGCGCGAAAAGCTGACCGAGGTGATGAAGCGCGTGGATGTGCTGTTGATGAGCGAGGAAGAGGTACGTCAGTACACCGGATGCGCCAGTATTTTCGCGGGCGTACGCGAACTCTTCGCGCTCGGCCTGAAATATGTGATTGTGAAGCAGGGCAGCTATGGCGCGTTACTCTTTGGTACAGATGGCACGTATTTCAGCGCTCCGTCTTACCCATTGGAAGAGGTGAGCGATCCCACTGGCGCGGGCGACGCCTTTGCTGGCGGGTTCCTTGGCTACCTCTCAACGGTCGCGCCCCAGGCCGATGGACGCTATGCCGCCGACGACTTGAAACGTGCCGTGGTCCACGGCAACCTGATCGGCTCGTTTGCCTGCGAGGATTTCAGCATCGCTCGCCTGCGCACCCTGACCGTTGATGAGATTGCCGAGCGCTACCAGCGCCTGGTCGAATACTCGCATTTCGACGATGGCTGGCATACGCGATCATCAATGTGAAACAAATTACGTCTCGATTTGCTCTGATATACTAGTGGTAAGTGCTATTCAACAGGAAGGAAAAAATTAACATGACTATTTCGGCCAGGGGAGATGTCAAAGACATCTCGCTCGCGCCTCGCGGCAAGGACCGCATCGAATGGGCTGCGAAAGATATGCCGGTTCTGCGCCTCATTCGCGAGCGCTTTGAAAAAGACCAGCCTCTCAAAGGCGTGCGCATGTCGGGCTGTTTACATATCACCACTGAGACGGCGAATCTCGCCATTACGCTCAAGGCTGGCGGGGCTGACCTGGTGCTCTGCGCCTCGAATCCGCTCTCG
>WNFI01195206.1_pt1 | contig 15855 bp, 14 predicted proteins | sample 5400471 | NCBI WGS metagenome assembly WNFI01 (sample SAMN13153348, study PRJNA577476) | soil metagenome | isolation source: 100 cm saprolite on Douglas fir-dominated hillslope | place: USA:California | collected 2013-09-17 | reverse complement strand
CCGGCAGGTCCCCGAGGGCGCCGCGGCCGAGATCGCGGACCGCGCGCCGACCCCCGAGCGCGAGTCGGTCGACCGCGAGTCGCGGGATTCGATCCGCGCGGCGGTCGCGCGGCTGCCCGACCTGTACCGCGAGGTCGTGGTGCTCCGCTACTTCAACGAGCTCAGCGTCGACGAGGTCGCGAGCGTGCTCGGCCGCTCGCCCTCGACCGTGGGCGTGCAGCTCCTCCGGGCCCGGCAGCTCCTGCGTAAGGCGATGGGAGAGACGAGCGTATGAACGACATGACCGGCTCCGACCCCTTCAGCGAATCGGCGCTCCGCCAGGCCCTCCGCCTGGACCCCGACGAGCGCGGCCCCCGCCTCGACGCCGCGGCGCTCGCCGTCGCGGCGGGCCGGCGCACCGTCCACGAGCAGGTCCTCCGCGGGCTCCGCGGCCTGGCGCTCGTCGGCATCGGCGCCGTGGCCGAGGGCACGGTCGCGCTCGCGGCATTCAACATCCTTTCGGCACTGGACCTGACGTGGCCGCTCGACATCGCCCTCGGGATCGTGATGGCGGTCGCCCGGCAGCTGGTCGTGATCGGCGGAGTCACCGCGAGCCCGGCCGTGGGCCTGGCGACACTCGCGGCCGTGATCTTCGCGACCATCTACGAGCGCAACGGAAGGGAGTCATTGCGTGTCCGGGCGTCTTGAGCGCAGTCGTACCAATCGCGTCATCAGCGGGGTCTGCGGCGGCATCGCCGAGTACCTGGACATCGACCCGACCTTCGTCCGTGTCGGCGGAGCTCGAGCGGCGCCGCAACGGCCTCGGCATCCTGCTCGTCGCCGTCGGCGCGCTGTTCCTCCTCGGCAATCTCGGGGTGTTCCGCTTCATCCAATTGAGCACGATCTGGCCGCTCGTCCTCATCGCGATCGGCGTGTACTTCATCGTGCAGCGGAACTGGCGATGAGCACCGAGACCACGACGTCCGCCACGCCCCCTCCGCCTCCGCCTGGCCGCCGCTATCACCGGCGCGGGACGTTCTGGCCGATCGTTCTCATCGGCATCGGGCTCGTCGCGCTTCTCGGCAACTACGGGCTCGTTGCGCCGATGACGTGGCTGTCGCTCATCGCGCTCTGGCCGGTGCTCCTGATCCTCCTCGGGATCGACATCGCGTTCGCGCGACGCTGGCCGCTGCCGACGCTCACGGCGGAGGTCGCGATCATCGCCCTCGCCCTCGTGTTGGCGGTGACGCAGCCGGCCTCGCTCGGGATCATGTCGTTCACGTTCGGTGATCGCAGCGGCGGCTGTGCGTCACCGTCGAGCAACGTGACGGTCGGTCGCGGCGCCATGGAGCGTCTCGCCCTGACGATCGAAGGCGGAGCGGCGCGGTACCGGGTCACGAGCGGCGCGACCGGCGCGGTCGAGGCCTCGTCCGACACCGGTGAGCTCTGCATCCGCGACCGCTCTTCCGGCACACGTGGCGACGTTCGCCTCACGCAGGGCGGCTTCCACTTCAGTGGCGGGTCCGAGATCCTCGTGAAGGTGCCGTCGGACCTGCCGTTGACGCTCACCGTCAACGGCGGCGCGGGCGAGTTCTTCTACGACCTGCACGACGTGAAGCTCGTCGACGCCGGGATGAGCATCGGCGCGGCGACCGTCACGATGATCCTGCCGCACCCGACCGGCGAGCTGCGGATCCGTGCGGACGGCGGCGCGTCGAGCCTCGTCTTCGAGGTCCCCGCCGACGTCGAGGTCCGCGTCTCGAGGGCTCAGTCGATCGAGTCCCGGCCACGCCAGCCGGATCTGCGGATGCTGCGGGCGAAGATCTTCCGCTGCCGCTTCTCCTCCGACAGCGCGAGCGCGTCGCGCTTCTTCGAGATGAAGGCCTCCTCGCGCTCCAGCTTGCGATAGCTCGCGTAGCGGTCCGCCGCCAGGCGACCGTCGTCGAGCGCCGCGCGGATCGCGCAGCCTGGCTCGGTCACGTGGGCGCAGTCGCCGAACTGGCAGGCCCGCGCGAGCGCGTCGATGTCCCCGAAGACCGCCGAGAGCCCCGCCTCGGCGTCCCAGAGCTGCAGCTCGCGCATCCCGGGGGTATCGATGACGAGGCCGCGGCCCTCCACGAGGACGAGCTCGCGGTGCGTCGTGGTGTGGCGGCCACGGCCGTCGGCGCGGATGTCCGCGGTCGGACGGTCCGTGCCGGCCAGCGTGTTCAGCAGGGTGGTCTTCCCGACCCCCGATGGGCCGAGGAACGCGGCCGTCCGCCCCGGGCGGCAGTACGCGTCGAAGACCTCGAGGCCGCTGCCGCTGCGGGCGCTGACGAGCTGCACCGGCGTTCCCGGCGCGACGGCACCGACCGCCGCGAGCGCGACATCCGGGTCGGCGCAGAGATCGGCCTTGTTGAGCAGGATCACCGGCTCGGCGCCGCTTTCGTACGCGACGGTGAGGTAGCGCTCGAGCCGGCGGAGATTCGGGGCGACGTCCAGCCCCACGACGACGAAGACGACGTCGATGTTGACGGCCGCGACCTGCTCGGCGAGATCGAACGGGTCGCGGCGCGAGAAGATCGTTCGGCGCGGGAGGACGGCGTGGATCACGCCGTCGCGGACGAGCACCCAATCGCCGACGACGGGAAAGTCCGCGGGTGCGCGGCTCTCGTGCCGGAAGCGGCCGGAGACGGCGCCGGCGGACTCGCCCGCGGCGCCATAGAGGACGTAGCCGCCGCGATGCTGGACGGCCACACGCGCCGGAGCGAGCTCATCGCTCGCGGGTGTCGTGACGGTCGAACGGACGGCCTCCCAGCGGGTGTCCCAGCCGAGTGCTTCGAGTCGAGGGTCCAATCGCGCCTCCTTCGGATGTCGTGGACCGATCCGGTCACGACGCCGAAGGACGGACGGTCAGGCGGCGGCAGGACCGGAGGTGCGGGAGCGGCTCGCGGCAAGCTCGGTCATGAACGCACCTCCTGCTGTTGCTGCGCACGTGTCGCGCGCCGCGCAACGATAGCATCGGCGTCGAGTGAAGCGCCCCCTCCGGCTCATCGTCGTGGCGCTGATGATCCTCGCCGTGACCGCGCCGGCCGCGGCGGCGGACACCGGCTGGGCCATCGAGACATTCAGGGCCGACCTCGCGATCCGCCCGAACGGGAACCTGAACATCGTCGAAGCGATCGAGGTCGACTTCCGCGGCCTCGAGAAGCACGGGATCTTCCGCGTCATCCCGACGCGGTATCGGTTCGACGAGCGCCGCGACCGCACCTACGGGATCTTCGTCGACGGGGTGACCGACGCCGCGGGCCGCCCGCTCCTCTACCAGGTCACCACTGCGGACGCCGCGACCGAGATCAAGATCGGCGACCCCGGCCGCACGGTGAGCGGCAAGCAGAGCTATCGCATCCGCTACACGATCACCGGCGCGCTGAACGCGTTCGACGATCACGACGAGCTCTACTGGAACGTGAACGGCGGCCGCTGGGAGGTGCCGACTGGCGCCGCGAGCGCGACGGTCACGGTCCCCGGCACCGCGGTGCAGCGGGTGACGTGCTTCCAGGGCCCGCTCGGCTCGACCGAGCCGTGCACGACGGCGCGGTCGGTCCGCGGGAGCGCGGGCACATCGACGGCGGAGTTCGCGTCGCGCTCGCTCGCCCCCGGCGAGCAGCTCAGCGTCGTGGTCAGCCTCGCGAAGGGCGCCGTGTCCGTCGCGCCGCCCACGCTCGTCGCGCATCCGCGCGGCTTCGCCGACTACTTCTCGACCTCGCCGTTCGCGCTCGGCGTCGCGGCCGCCGTCCTCGCCGGCGGGCTCTGGGCGGTGTGGTGGCTCTGGTGGAGCCGCGGGCGCGATCGCGGCCGGCCGCGCGGCGCGATCGTTCCCGAGTACGAGCCTCCCGCGAAGCTGCGCCCGGCGCAGCTCGGGGTCCTCGTCGATGAGAGCGCCGACTCGCGCGACCTCGTCGCGACGATCGTCGATCTCGCGGTGCGCGGCTACCTCATGATCACGGAGCACCCGAAGGAAGGCCTCTTCGGCCACACCGACTGGACGCTCGACAAGAAGAAGGTCGGTGACGATCTGCTGCCGTACGAGCGCCGGCTGTTCGAGGGCCTGTTCACGGGCGGCGACAGCGTCCTCCTGTCGAGCCTGAAGGGGACGTTCTCGCTCACGCTCAAGGGCGCGGAGAGCCTGCTTTACACGGACGCGACGGAGCGCGGCTGGTTCGTCGCCGATCCGTCAGGGGTCCGCGTCAGGTACGCGGGCCTCGGGTGCCTGACCTCCGCCGCGGGCATCGGCCTCACGTTCCTCCTCGGCCAGACGCTCGGCTGGGGCCTCGCGGGCGCGGCGCTCGTGCCGGTCGGAGCCGTGCTGCTGGTGATGAACCGCGCGATGCCCGCGCGCACCGCGGCCGGTGCCGCGCTCTTCGCCCAGACACTCGGGTTCAAGCGCTACATGGAGACGGCCGAGACCGACCGCGCGAAGTTCGCGGAGAAGGAAGGGCTGTTCACGGCGTACCTCCCGTACGCCGTCATGTTCGCGAGCGTCGATCGGTGGATGCGCGCGTTCGCGGGCCTCGACACCGCGGCCGCCGTGTCGAGCTTCTATGTCGGTCCGAGCGCCTTCAACGCGCTGGCATTCTCGAACAGCTTCGCGGGGTTCTCGAGCTCGCTCGCGTCGACCGTCGTTTCGACGCCCGCCGGCAGCGGCGGGAGCGGCTTCTCCGGTGGAGGCGGGTTCTCCGGCGGCGGCGGTGGTGGCGGCGGCGGGGGGAGCTGGTGAGCCGGTGAGCGGGCCGGATCCCTCGGCTCTCGCGCAGCGCGTCACGGCGCTCATGGCGAAGCACGTCGTACCCGGTATCGCCATCGGCATCCTCGACGCCGACGGCGAGCGCACCTGGAGCTTCGGCGTGACGAATGTGGAGCATCCACTGCCCGTCACCGCCGACACCGTGTTCGAGATCGCGTCGGTGACCAAGACCATGACCGCGACGGTCGCCGCACGGCTCGCGGCGGAAGGGCGGCTGGACCTCGACGCGCCGCTGCGGCGGTACCTACCGGACTTCCGCGTCGCCGACGCGGATGTGAGCGCGCGGGTCACGGTGCGCGACCTCTTCACGCACACCGCCGGCTGGTTCGGCGAGTACCTCGAGCCGACCGGCTATGGGGAAGACGCGATCGCCGAAGCCGTAGCCGGGATGGCGACCGTCGAGCAGGTCTCGCCGGCCGGGGTCTTCTCCTATAACAACGTGTCGCTCACGGTCGCAGGCCGGGTCATCGAGGTCGTGACCGGCAGGCCCTACGCGCAGGCCGTACGGGAGCTGCTGTTCGTCCCGCTCGGGATGGCGCGGTCGGCGTTCGACGCGGCGGACGTGCTGTACGAGCGTCTCGCCGCGGGCCACACGGTCCGCGACGGCAAGCCGGCGGTCGTGCGCACGCCGTTCGGCGAGGGCCGGAACGCGGATCCGGCCGGCGGGGTGCGATCCACGGTCAGCGACCTCCTGCGCTACGCGCGCTCCCATCTCGGCGACGGGACGGCTGCCGCCGGGGCGCGCCTGCTGCCCGCCGCCGCGCTCGCCGCGATGCGCGAGCCGCGCGTGCCGATGGGGCCCATCGGGCACGTCGGTCTGGCGTGGTTCATCGACGATCGCGGCGACACGCGCCTGGTCGCCCACGGCGGCGCGACCGTCGCGCACATGAGCCAGCTCGTGTTGGTCCCGCAGCGCGGGGTCGCGTTCGTCATCTTGACCAACGGAGCCAACGGCTCGGCGCTGTACGCGGAGCTGCAGGAATGGCTGTTCACCGAATGGCTCGGCCTTCCGGGCCGCACGATCCCGGCTCCGCTGACGCAGCAGCCGGACCTCAGGCCGTACGCGGGCCGCTACTGGGCGCCGCTGTCGGACGTCGAGCTGGCTCCTGAGAACGGCGGCCTCGTCATCCGGCTGACCTGGAAGGGCTCCGTCGCCGAGCGTCCCGTCCCGCGACCGGTCCGGCTCGCGTTCACCGGACCCGACACGGTCATCTCGACGGCGGGCTCGGACGCGCCGCCGGCGGGCGATTTCCTGCGCGATCCCAACGGGTCCATCTCGTATTTCCGCTGGGGAAGCCGAGCCCGCCGGAAGATCGGCTAGGCCGACACCGAGCGCGCACCGTTCCGTCCCGCGGCCGCAACTCTGCGCGGTCGGCCGTCTGCCTACCATTCGAGAGGCCCACAAACGCAGGTATCGAGGGAGATGAGCGCATGAGCGTGTATCGCGCCGAGTACATCTGGATCGACGGTTCGAAGCCGACCCCGAAGCTCCGATCGAAGGCCAAGGTCGTCCCGATCGGCGAAGCGCCGCCGATCTGGGGCTTCGACGGATCGAGCACCGAGCAGGCCCCCGGCGCCGCCTCCGACTGCGTCCTGCGGCCGGTCTTCGTCTGCCCCGACCCCGTGCGCGGCGGCGAGAACAAGCTCGTCATGACCGAGGTGCTGCTCACGGACATGACGCCGCACCCGACGAACACGCGTGCCGCGAACGCCGCGATGGCCAAGAAGTACGCGACCGACGACACCTGGTTCGGGATCGAGCAGGAGTACACGTTCTTCGACGGCTCGCGGCCGCTCGGATTCCCGGACAACGGCTTCCCGCCGCCCCAGGGCGGCTACTACTGCGGCGTCGGCGCCGACGAGGTCTTCGGCCGCGAGGTCGTCGAGGCTCACCTCGACGCGTGCATCAAGGCCGGCCTGCGGATCGCCGGCATCAACGGCGAGGTCATGCCCGGCCAGTGGGAGTTCCAGATCGGTCCGATCGGCGCGCCGGACATCGGCGACCAGATGTGGATCGCCCGCTGGCTCCTCTACCGCGTCGCCGAGGACTTCGGCATCAGCGCCACGCTCTATCCGAAGCCGGTGCGCGGCGACTGGAACGGCGCGGGTGCGCACACGAACTTCTCGACGAAGACGATGCGCTCGAACTACGACGCGTGCGTCGCGGCCGCCGAGGCCCTGAAGACGCGCCACGACCTCCACATCGCGAACTACGGCTACGCGATCGAGGAGCGCCTCACCGGCCTCCACGAGACCGCCTCGTACAAGGAGTTCAGCTACGGCGTGTCGAACCGCGGCGCCTCGGTCCGGATCCCCTGGCAGGTCGCGAAGGACAAGAAGGGCTACATCGAGGACCGCCGTCCGAACGCGAACTGCGACCCCTACGTCGTCACCCGGCTCATCATCGAGACCGTCTGCGGCGCGGCCGCGAAGAAGCGGCCGACCCTGCTCAAGGCGGCGAAGCGTCCGGCTCGCGCGAAGGGCAAGGCGAAGAGAACGGCAGCCTAGACAACGTGCGGCCGGGACCGGCTTCGCCGGCCCCGGCCGAGCCCCATTCGAATGGACGCGGGCGCACGGCCCGCGCCGTTTCATTTCACGAGGCTGGTGACGACGAGCGCGACGAGGGCGAGGCTCATCCCGACGGTCGCGAGCCAGCCGAGCGCCGTGAGCACCGGGCCGATGCGCTGCTTGCCCATCACCTGCGGATTGCGGGCGGCGAGCATGACGAGGACGAGCAGCGGCGGCGCGACGGCGCCATTGATCACGGCGGTCCAGAAGAGCGCGTCGATCGGATTGATGCCGGTGAAGTTGAGGGCCACGCCGAGGATCGTCGCGGCGGCGATGACCGCGTAGAACTCTTTCGCCCGCCGCCAATCGTGGTCGAGCCCGTAACGCCAGCCGAAGGCCTCGGCGATCGCGTAGGCCGCGGAGCCGCTGAGGATCGGGATCGCGAGCAGGCCCGCGCCGATCATCCCGACCGCGAACAGGATGCCGGCGAAGTCACCGGCGAGCGGCTTGAGCGCCTCCGCGGCGTCGGCCGCGCTCTTGATGTCGTGCTCGCCGGCCTTGAACAGCGTCAGGGCGGTCGCGAGGATGATGAAGTACATCACGATCTGCGAGAACCCCATGCCCGCGACGGTGTCGATCGTCGCGTAGTGGAGCTCCGCGGGCGTCGCGCCGCGCCGGGACGCGATGGTCGTCTTGCCCTGCTCGATCTCCTCCTCGATGACCTCGCTCGACTGCCAGAAGAAGAGGTATGGCGAGATCGTCGTCCCGAGGATCGCGACGAGCGTCGTGAGGTATGCCGGGTCGAGGCTGAACGTGGGAACGACCGTGGCCCGCAGCGTTTCGCCGAGGTCCGGCTTGACGATGAACGCGTCGATGACGTACGCGAAGAGCGCGAGGGTGAGCCACTTGAAGGTATTCGCGATGAGCCGGTAGCTGCCGAACACCTGCAGCGCCAGGATCCCGGCGGCGACCGGGACGACGAGCCAGACCGCGTCGACGTGCGTGATCGAGTGCACGGCATCCGCGATCGCGCCGAGATCGGCGCCCACGTTGATGGTGTTCGCCACGAAGAGCAGCGCGACGGAGCCGTACAGGAGGGGCCGCGGATAGTGGTCGCGCATGACCCCGGCGAGGCCCTTCCCGGACACCATCCCGAGACGGCAGCAGGCGCTCTGCACGGCGGTCATGAGGGGGAAGGTGAGCAGCGCCGTCCAGAGGGTCTGCAGGCCCAGGGTCGCCCCAGCGACGGCATACGTCCCGATGCCGCTCGGATCGTCGTCGGACGCCCCGGTGACGAAGCCCGGCCCGAGGATGCGGCCGGCCTTCTTGATCGGGTTCGGCTCGGCGGCGATGTCCTTCGCGGTGCCGGCGCGCTTCTTCGCCGGGGCCGCGTAGGGGATGTCCCGAGATGCTCGTGTTGCCACATCGAACGTCAGGCAGGTTCCATGCCCTTCTCCGTCGTGAGAAGATGAAGAACGTGATCGAGGGGCGCGGACCTTCTGCACCGCGTGCGGCGCCGAGCGGCCGTCCGGCGCGACCTACCGGTTCTGCTCGGCGTGCGGGGCGTCACAGGCGTAGACGCGCTCGGTCGCGGCGTCGTGGGTGTCCGTCTCTGTGGACCCGGCTGGATTCGGGTCAGGGCGACAGTGCTGCGGGTTGATGCGCTGACCGCAGCCGATTGCCGGCGCTGGCTGGAGGAAACCGCCTGAGGCTGTCGGCCGGGGCGGATTGGGCTGCAGAACGACGTGTCGCCGGTTCAAGTCCGACCTCGGCCTAGGACTCTGCTGCTGGCTTCTTGAGCGGCCGCCACAGGAAAGGCGTGTGCCGAGGATCGCGAACAGTTCGCCTACGCGGCCCCGGCATCAGGAAGGGCCGTCACTGTTGCCGAGGCTCGGGCGATCTAGCGGCCCTGCCAATCCACCAAGCGACCGCGACGCCCGCTGCGATAGCCACCAGGAGCGCCTGCGGGTCGATCGAGCAGGGGACGAGCTGAGCGAGCGTGCAGGCGGTAGATTCCGGTGTAGGTAGGCAAGGCGCGTATGGACATCGACGCGTCAGCCAAGCAATCCCGAGGATCGCGGTGCCAACCAGAACACCCGCGAGCAACGCCCTGACGACCCGCGGGCGAGTCTGTTTCACCCAATCTCCCTCAGGCTGGACCCGACTCGGGCCGGCTCACGTAACGTCCTCAGTACGGAGCCCATGTGCCCCCGCCGGCGGCGCTGATTGCTCGGAACGCAGCTGCGATCTGCGTGTAGTTCGTCCCTCCCGCGTTCGGGGTTCCGCTTAGGATCCCTTGCGCCATCGACGTCCCGTCCGTTCGCGTTTGATAGAAGGGGCCGCCGCTGTCGCCAGGAGATGCGGTCAACCAAGAGACAACTTGGTGTGCGCACCTGAACGTTGTTGTCGGCCGGATAGATGAAGCATTGGTTGATCGCGGTGACGCTCCCACATTGCTCGGTCTTCTCGTTCACGAGCGAGAGGCACGTCAGTTCACCGACCATCGCGTCCGCTTCGTATCCCTGGATGACGCGCAGGTTGTGCGAGGTACATAAGACTCCGCACGACGTGGTTGAGATGTAGACGTAGTGCGAAGCATCCGTTTGAGTTTGGAGCGGGATGACCTCTACGTCTCCAGGCACGTCGAAGACACTGGTCGTCGTCGATCCAACGTCATACGGGAAGAGAAAGTCTCCTTGGAACCACTCTCCATCGGCCCCGCAGTGGCCTGCCGTAAGAACCGCGTTCATGGAACCGTTGCTCACCACGAAGGCGGACGCACACGCGAACTTGCCGTCCTCGATGTAGAGGCCGCCCATCATGGGCGGCGCTTCTTTGGCGGTTTCGCCAAGCGTCCGCGGGGATGGAGCGGCCTCCAGCCGCCAGGGCCGGTCGGGATAGCGGGCCTGAAGGATTGCCTGTATTGCGGGTGTTCGCGTCGGGACTCGGAGGGCGACGCTATTGGTTGGAACGTCGGGACCGAATGACGACAAGGCCACGCCGTGATCCCTGAGCCAGGACACGTCGGCTGAAACCTGACCGGCGAAACGCTTCAGCTCCGCATAGCTGTACTTCGCGCTGACTACTTGCAGCTGTGTCGCGGCGACGGGCCCAAGAGCTGACGCGAGCGCCGCGCGATGAGCGTCGATGTTTCGAATCACGAGCACAGTGATGGTCCCGTCAGCCAATTGATTGAAGAATTCGCCCGCGAAATCGTCGACGTGGGCGGCCAGGTATGCGCCGAATGGGGTGAGCTGCCCTGCACCAACGTCGACCGGGCCGGGTCCGACGAGTTCGATCAGGCGCTGTCGCGACATCATGTCGGCGGCTTCCTCTGCGGTGAGGAGGGCGCCCCAATTGCGACTCGAGCCCGTTAAAGCGCCACTTGCCTGCCGGGCGTAGAGACTCGCGATGTATGCAGGATCAGCATTGAAGCCGAATGCTTGCCGAAACCGCTCGTCCTGCGCTTCCTGCGTCGGTGTCAGAGGCAAGTCGACCGGATTCCCAATGTGGATCACATTTCGCGGCTGAGTCGGGTCGGCTGATGCGGGTTGTCCAGATGAGACGAAGAGGCTGATCAATAAGACAATCGCGACGAAATTGAGCCGAAGAATGATCCTGGCCATTTTGGATGGGCCCTCCTCTGCTGCGTGCCTTCAGCGATTTCGCGCTGCTTGACGTGAGCCTCGCTGGTCACGGGCTGGTACAGCTTTAGTGCGGCTCAACCCTGGGATCGTTCCCATCACTTGAACGACACAGATCATCAACGAGTTCCGCACGTGTCGGTAACCAGATGAAGCTCCAGGCATTGACCGTCGACGTCGACACGCGGGCCGATCCGTGGCACGCGGCCATCCGCAGGCGGTGACGACGGCTCCTCTTCGTTTCGTTCGACCTGGTGTCGGAACCTCGTACCCGACGACGAGGCTGCCGCCGGCCCTGACGATTCGGCGCCGCGTCCGAAGGTTCCGGGACCCGCAGCGTGCCCGACGCTCACGGACGTCGAGAGTCTCATCGACGTCGCCAAGGCGTGGCGGGACATGAGCCTCGAGACCCGGCGGGTGATCGTGGAGCAGCTCACGACCGAGATCCGCTTCGGCGAACGAGATCGAGCTCGTCATCCGGCCGGAGCTCCGACGAATGGTGGCGGCGATCGCGGCGCCTGAGGTCCACGTCGAGCGGTCCTGGGCCCGCGACAGGAAGGGTCGCTTTGCTGGCGCCCCAAGGGGACTGTCGTGTGGACCCGGCTGGATTCGAACCAGCGACCCCTCGGATGTGAACCGAGTGCTCTAACCGCTGAGCCACGGATCCGGTCGCGCCGAGGTCTCAGTCTACGACGCGGGCGCCCCCGTTCGGGGGAATCGCGCGGACGTCCCCCGATGTCGTGATGGTCCGGTCCCCCCGGACCCGCGAGGGTTGGCGGAGCAACACGGGGAGGGCACGTGGCCACCACCGCGATCTCGCGCGTCCACGGTCCGCATCGGCGCACGGCTGAGCCGTGCCCGCTGTGCCTGGCCGCCGCGCAGCCGATGGTCAAGAAGCCGCGCGACACGCGGTTCACGCCGCTCGTCGACGCGCTGCTGCCGTGGCTCCTCGCCTTCGGATTCGTGGTGCCGCTGTCGTTCGCCGTCGACGGGGAGGCCCGGATCTTCTCGGCCGGCACCGCCTGCGGCGTCCTGATCGGTGCGGCCTTCGCCTGGCAGCTGCACCGGCGCGATCGCGCCACCGGTCTCGCGGCCACCGCGCGGGTGCGCGCGGAGATCTCCGCGGAGTCGGACGCGCGCGCCAACGCCGTCCTCATGCAGTTCGAGTGGGCCGTGCACGACATCACGACGCTGCGCGAGAAGCTGGACCGCGCCGAGCGAGAGGCACGCGAGCACGCCCAGCACGCGTTCGCCGCAGAGCGCGACGTCCGCCGCCTCGAGCGCAACCTGCGCCTGCGCGATCGCCGGAGCGCGGTGCGCGTCGTGCGGAATGCCGCGGCCGAGGCCGCGATCCCCGCCGAACCGGTCGTCGTCGAGCCCGACGCGATCGCGCTGAGCGCCGAGCTGAACGATTCGGGACCGCTCGCGTGGCTCGAGCTCGGAGCGGCGGATCCCGACAACCTGCCGACCCGTGTCCGCGTCTTCGAGCGCGACGGCAACGTGGTCTGCGTCAGCGACCCGGCCGTCCATAGCGTCTCTCCGGACGGCGCCTCGCGCTCGGCGTCCCTGCGCATGCCGCTGCCCCCGGAGCTCGCGGGTGCGGTGCGCCGTGGGGCGCTCGACGACTACCGCTTCGAAGCGCTCGTGGACCATCGCTGGATCGGGGTGAAGCTGTTCCGCGGGTCGGCCGGGCTGCATCGCGACAAGCGCGGCCGCATCTTCCGGCAGGCCTGATCGCCCGTCAGGGCAGGAGGGCGTTCACCGCGACATCACTGACGACGAGCAGCGCGAGCATGATCGCGACGACGATGCCGATCCGCCGGAAATCCTTCACCACGTAGGCGCGCTCCTGGGATGCCTCGCGCTCGCGCGGCGCTCGCGTGTGCTCCGTCGCTGTCTCTTCGGCATGAGACGTCAAGGATACGGGAACGGCTACTGTTTTTGCCGCATGCCGCTCGAGCCGTCCGCGCTGTCGCTCGCCGTCGTCGTGCTGGCCATCGCGGTCGTCGCCCTGGCCGGCTGGCTCGTCGTGCTGCAGCGGTCGGAGGCGCGGCTCCGGAGCCGGCTCCGCCGGATCCTCAGCGACAACGGCACCGCCGGGCTCGACGAGGTGCTCGACGGGCAGGCGAAGCGGATCGAGCAGCTCGCCACGCGCCTCGATGCCCTCAACGCTCTCGAACGAGAGCTCGAGACGTCCTCCCGGCTGGCCCTGCAGAAGGTCGGGCTGATCCGGTTCAACCCTCTCCGACGAGGAGCAGCAGGCCATCAAGACGGCGCTCCGGTGACGCAGAGCGTCGTCGCGAACGCGATCGCGATCCTGAACCCCGAGGCCGGCCACGGGAGGGGCCGCAAGCTCGCGAGCCAGCTCGCGAAGGTCTTCCGCGACGCCGGGATGCGGATCGAAGTGCTCGTGACGCCGGCGCCAGCCGAGGCGGCGCGGCTGGCGGCGGAGGCCGCCGACGACGGGTACGCGACGGTGATCGCCGCCGGCGGCGACGGCACGGCGAACGAGATCGCGAACGGCCTCGTCGGCACGACGACGGCGCTTGCGCTCTACCCGCTCGGCACGGGCAACGACCTCGCGCGAGGTCTCGGCTATCCGAAGCGCCTGCGCGACGTCCCGGCGTTCCTCGCGACGGCCCGGCGCCGCGTGATCGACGTCGGCGAGCTGAACGGGCGTGTCTTCGTCAATGCCGCCGGCGTCGGCATCGACGGCGTCGTCGCCGAGGGCGTGAAGGGCAGCTCGCGATACGTCGGCGCGACGCTCGGCTACTTCGCGGGCGCGCTCGGAGCGATCGCGATGTACAAGGCCATGCCGATGCGCATCACGATCGACGGCGAATCCCGCCAGGGCCGCCATCTCATCGTCGTCGCCTCGAACGGGCGCTACTTCGGCGGCGGCATGCAGCCCGCGCCCAAGTCCGCGCTCGACGACGGCTGGCTGGATCTCACGGTCGCGACGGAGCTCGGCAGGCTGGCCACGCTCGGCGCGCTCGCGCGGCTGTATCGCGGGACGCATCACAACGGCACGACCATCCAGGCGGTGCGCGCGCGCACCGTCGACATCGCGCTCGATCGGCGGGTCGCGATCGAGATCGACGGTGAGGTCATCCACGCGAGCGAGGTCGCCATCAAGATCCGTCCGGGCGCCCTCGCCGTACTGACCGCGTGAGCGATCCACGCCGGCGCGTCCCGTCGGTCGACGCGATCCTCCGTGCCGCGCCGGCAGCGGGCGCCGATCGCCAGCGTCTCGTCGCCGCCGTACGCGAGGTCCTCGACGAGGCGCGTTCGGCCGGTGCGGAGATCCTCGACGCGGTGGCGTACGCGAACCTCGCCCGCGAGCGGCTCGCGAGGCGGGACACGCCCACGCTCCGGCGGGTCATCAACGCGACCGGCGTGATCCTCCATACGAACCTCGGCCGCGCGCCGCTCTCCGACGCGGCGTTCGCCGCGCTGCGCGACGCCGCCGGCGCGGTGAGCGTCGAGTACGACCTCGAGCGCGGGGCACGCGGGGAGCGGCACGGCCACGCGGCGCGGCTCCTGGCCGAGCAGAGCGGCGCCGAGGATGCGGTCGTCGTGAACAACGGCGCGGCGGCGGTGCTGCTCGCGCTGGCGGCGCTCGTCGGGAAGCGCGAGGTCATCGTCGCCCGCGGGGAGCTCATCGAGATCGGTGGTGGCTTCCGCATCCCCGACGTGCTGACCCGGTCGGGAGCGAAGCTCGTCGAGGTCGGCACGACGAACCGCACGTACACCCGCGATTACGCGAATGCGATCACGGAGAAGACCGGCGCCATCCTCCGCGTCCATCCGAGCAACTTCGCGGTACGCGGCTTCGTCGCGAAGGCACCGTCGACGGATCTCGCGAAGCTCGCGACGGAGCGAGGCGTCGCGTTCATCCACGACCTCGGCAGCGGCACGCTCATCGATACCGCGCGGTACGGGCTCGGCCGCGAGGAGACGGTGCCCGAGGCGGTGCGCGACGGCGCCGATGTCGTCACGTTCAGCGGCGACAAGCTGCTCGGTGGCCCGCAGGCCGGCATCGCGGCCGGGCGGGCCGCGGCGATCGCGAAGCTCCGCAGCCATCCGCTCATGCGGGCGCTGCGGCCGGACAAGCTCACGATCGCCGCGCTCGTCGCGACGGTCGCCGCGTACCGGGACGGCACCGCGGTCGAGACCATCCCGGTGTGGCGGCTCATCAGCGCGACGCCGGTGAAGCTTGGCCGCCGCGCCAAGGCGATCGCCGGGCGGCTCGAGGGGGCCGGCATCGCGGCGGCCGTCGTCGAGACGTTCTCGACCGTCGGCGGCGGCTCGCTGCCCGAGGAGACCCAGGCCTCGCGGGGCGTCGCGCTGACCGCGGCATCGGCCGCGCGCGCGGTCGGCGCGCTGCGGGCGGGCGACCCGCCGGTGATCGCGCGCATCGTCGACGATCGCGTGGTGCTCGATCTGCGCAGCGTGCTGCCGGAGCAGGATGATGAGCTGACCGATGCGATCATCAGCGCGCTTGCGCACGCGCCGAAGTAGGGGAGGGCATATGACCATGCAGCTGCGAGCCATCGCGACCGACGGAGCGCCGAAAGCGATCGGTCCGTACAGCCAGGCGATCGCGGTCGGGGACTTCGTCTACTGCGCCGGACAGGGCGCGATCGACCCGGCGACGATGGCGAACGTCACGTGTGACGTGAAGACCGAGACCGAACGGACCATCGACAACCTGACCGCGGTGCTCGCCGCGGCCGGATCAGACCTCGCGCACGTCGTGAAGACGACGGTGTTCCTGACCGACATGGCCGACTTCGCCGCGATGAACGACGTCTACGCGAAGCGGTTCGGCGACCACCGGCCCGCGCGGTCGACCGTCGGCGTCGCCTCGCTGCCGCGTGGATTCCGCGTGGAGATCGAGTGCGTCGCGATCCGGGTGAAGTAGGGAAGCCCGGCTCG
>WNFI01705656.1_pt1 | contig 15856 bp, 18 predicted proteins | sample 5400471 | NCBI WGS metagenome assembly WNFI01 (sample SAMN13153348, study PRJNA577476) | soil metagenome | isolation source: 100 cm saprolite on Douglas fir-dominated hillslope | place: USA:California | collected 2013-09-17 | reverse complement strand
CCCAGATCTCAGGGTCCAACTGTTCGGCGGCGGCGGTGGAGCCCTTTACATCGCAGAATAGGATCGTGATGATCCTGCGTTCGCCTGCCATGCTGCCGTGACTGCGGGCAGCTTCGAGCTTGGTGACCAGTTCCCGGGGGAGATAGCGATCCAAATTAAATGTCGGCGTCCGCCCTCCAGTCTGCAAAGGCGCAGCAGGCACCAATCCAGTTCCGCAATTCATGCAGAATCTGGCGTTATCAGGATTGGCCGTCTGGCAGTTTGGACAGATCATTTCATACAATTCTGCGGCCGGGCAAGTAGCCCTGGGCCGCAGTGTATTCACGCGATCTCCGGCGAGCCATGCAATTTTAGCACAGGTATTACGCGGGACATTTGCAGCCCGGACACCCTGGAAAAGTTAGGTCGCGACCCATGAAAGGCGAAAAATGACTGATCCTAATGAATCTCGAGAGGGGAGGTTGATCCAGTAACTTTATGAGCTCGCCTTGGTCAGCGACCGGTCGACAAAAAAGTGATTGGTGCCCCAGTGATAAAAATGGATGATTGCGACCAGGGTCAGGCTGCCGAGTAAGTATGCACCAAGCACGTCGCTCGCCCAATGCTGGCCCTCGTATATACGGGATGGCCCGATCAGAATAATCAGACCTCCGAAGAGAACCAGAAGCACGCCGCGCAAATGGGAGGGCTTTAACAAGGTAAAGCTTAAGAACCATAGGAAACCGAAAAAACCCAGATAAAACATCACATGCCCACTGGGAAAGCTGTAACCATCGGGAGTTCCCACCACAGCCACCAGGGCGGCCGGGGGTCGTGGGCGCTGGATCACATCTTTCACGAGGATGTCGATCAATTCGGAGAGCAATGCCGCAATCAGAGCAGTGGTGGCCTCCCAGCGCAAGCCAAGGCTGTACAAGGTGAGCAGACCGAAGGCTGTGATGATCCCAGCCTGCGGGCCAAACCCCGGCCAACTTATCACATACATGAACTCTGCAAGGAGGGGGAAACGAATGGTCTGGAGCAATTGGGTGATGCCAAGATCGATCGGGAATGGTGGAAGGGTTTTCACAAGAACTGCCAGCAGGACGAACGCAACGAGAATCGCAACCAGCGTTACCGGAAGAAGTAGGCTCCCGCGCCGCCGCGCTGGATCTACGGCGGTCCTTTCTTTGCCTGTTGGATGCGAAATTTTTTTTGTTTTCTTGACGGGACGCCGAACCTTATGTTTTGACATTTCGAGAGATATGCCCGGTCGAATTGAAATACGACTCGATGCGCAGGGGAGGAAAGATCATGGAAGATCCCCTGGGATACCGTCGCTGTGCAAAGGAGCGCCCCAGGAGATCCTCCTGGCTTGATCGACTGCGATTCTCCCAAGCGCCATCGCCTGGAGCGCTCAAATCTGGGCCCAGCTCCGGGAATGACCCATTTATGTGATCACGATCGTATCAAGACCCGGAGCGGGTTCGGGATACTTCATCTTCAGATCCTCCAGGGCTTGGACAATAATCGTGGCGACGCATAGGTTTCGGTACCAATTGTGATTCGAGGGGATCACGTACCAGGGAGCCGATATTGAATTTCCAATTTTTCTTCGGATCGTCGAGGCGAGCTTGAAGGCGTTCCTTTTGTACGTCCTTGGTGATGTTCAGGTAAAACTTGAGTAGGGTCGTACCTTCGTCGACCAGCAAGGACTCGAAATGATTGATTTCGGTATACCGTCTGCGCCAGACCGATTCGCTGACGAGCTTGTGGACCCGGACCGCCAGAACATCCTCATAATACGAACGATTGAAGACCACCAGTTCGCCCCGTCCTGGTACCTGTGGGTGGACACGCCAGAGAAAATCATGATCTTGTTCGATGGGCGTCGGAATCTTGAAGTTGGCAATGTGGACACCTTCTGGATTGACCCCGGAGAACACGGATCGAACGACCCCATCTTTACCGGCCGTATCCAGGCCCTGCAAAACGATCAGAATCTTGTTCTTGTGCTCCGCATACAGCAGTTCCTGCAGCTTGTCTAATTTCCCGGCAAGATCTGCCAGCTGCGGAACCGCATCCTTCTTACCCCCGGAAAATTCACTCTTGTCCTCGGGATCAAAGTCAGCAAGCGCGATCTTCTGTCCGGGCCGTACACGATATTTTTTCATATTTACCAGCCTTTGCTATGAAACTGCATACTTAACCTTGATCGTGAATGCCGCGCCCTCTGCGCCCTGGGAGGGGAGGTGCCGGCGCAGGCAGTCCCGCACCTCCCCACGGATCTGGGGAGATCGGAAAACACGTGTAGAGACCGATCCTATTGTTTGCGTTGAGTTTTCATCAATGCATCCTGTACACTGATTTCTTTGCCTCCAGCCGCGAGCTTCACCTGGTTATATTTGCCTTCCGAATTCATCATGCGGGCATGGGTGCCATCATGAAAGTAGGATTCCAGGACTTTGTCGCGCAGATACCGGATATGATCTCTCTGTTTGATGGGAAATACCACTTCGACCCGTCGATCGAGGTTTCGCTGCATCAAGTCCGCCGAGCCAAGAAATATTTCCTCCTTGCCGCCATTCAAAAAATACAGGATCCGACTGTGCTCCAGGAACTGGCCGACCAGGCTCAGCACTCTGATATTCTCGCTCAGGCCCTTCACCCCTGGGCGCAGGGCGCAGATGCCCCGTATGATCAAGTCGATCTTGACCCCGGCCTGTGAACCGGCATAGAGCTGGCTGATCATTTCCGGATCGGTCAGGGCATTGACCTTGAAGATGATCCGCGCCTTATTGCCGCTGCGGGCATGCTTGATTTCGCGTTGGATCAGCGCCTCGAGACGCTCGCGCAAATTGACCGGTGCGACGAGAAGTTTGCGGTAATTCTGTTTGGTGGAGTAGCCGGTCAGAAAATTGAACAGATCCGTGGCGTCTGCGCCCAGGGCCTCGTCGCAGGTGAAAAGTCCAAGGTCTTCATATGTTCGTGCAGTTAGCGGATTGTAATTTCCGGTAGCCAGATGAACGTACCGGCGGATCCCATCCCCTTCCTTGCGGACGACCAGCGCGATCTTACAATGTGTTTTGAGGCCCACCAGCCCGTAGGTAACATGTACGCCGGCCTGCTCCAGCATCCGCGCCCAGCCGATATTGGATTCCTCATCAAAGCGTGCCTTGAGCTCCACGAGCACTGCCACCTGCTTGCCGCGTTCGGATGCATCCAGCAACGCCTCCACCACGGGCGAGTTCTGGCCGACCCGGTACAACGTCTGCTTGATCGCCAGGACGCCCGGGTCCCTGGAAGCTGCGTTCAGGAAATCGATCACCGGCGAAAATGAATCGTATGGGTGATGCAGCAGGATCATCTTTTCCCGGATGGCATCGAAGACATCATTTCCGTCCGATGCAAATTGGAAAACCTTCGGAAGGACAGGTTTGAACGCCGGGTATTTCAAGTCCGGTCGCTCGACGCTTGTATAGAGCTGCGCGAGGCCTGCCAGTCCCAGTGGAGGGGGCAGAACGAACAGATCGTTCGGGCTGATCAACAAGTTGTCCAAAAGCAGTTCGCGAATGTCTTCGGTCATGCTCTCATGGATGCTCACCTGGACCACGGAGCCGAATCTGCGTTTGCGGATGCTCTGCTGGATCGTTTCGAGCAGATCATCCGCCTCAAGTTCCTGGATCTCAACATCGGCATCCCGGATCACGCGAAACGGATGAGCAGAGACCACTTCCATCCCGGAAAACAGAGCCTTGAGGTTGGCGGCGATCACCTGTTCCAGCCACACAAAATAATGGTGGTAAGGAATGGTTCCATCTTTCCGCACGCCTCCGGATGAACGTTTGACCGGCACCAGGCGCGGCAAGGTATCGGGGACTTTTAGGCGCGCAAATTTAGGATCACCTTTTGAATCCCGTGTAGTGATCGCCAAATTGAGACTGAGGTTCGAAATATGTGGGAAGGGGTGGCCCGGGTCAAGGGCGAGCGGCGTGAGAACGGGATAGATCACTTCCTTAAAGTACCTGTCGATGCGTTCCCGCTGAGCCTTATTGAGGTTCGCATAGTCAATAATGTGGATTCCGGCGCTATCAAGCTGAGGCCGAATCTTTCGGTGAAAGCAGGCTAACGCCTCATGATAAAGTTCCGTAGAGAGTTTTCGGATCGCAGCCAGGACGTCCGGAGGTGTCAATCCATCCGGGGATGGCTCGAGGATCCGCGACTCAACCTGCTTGATGATTCCGGATACCCGGACCATGAAAAACTCATCCATATTCGAACCGAAGATCGAGAGGAATTTGACGCGCTCGAGGAGCGGATTCTTCTCATTCTGCGCTTCCTCCAGCACGCGACGTTGGAATTCGAGCAAGCTCAATTCGCGGTTGATGAAGGTTGAGGCGTTGGTGGTCTCAGGGGAGTCGGCGGGGTCCATCGTCTTTTGCGATCTTCAAGAAGGATTCAAACTTGCAGCCCGGATCAACCCTTCGAAAAGGTCATGAGGATCGATGGGGGCAGGAGCCATTCGAGCGTCGCCTGGTTGTGATGAGCGAGATCCGGGGCCGTCAGCAGGCACACGCCACCCTTTTTCATGGTCACATCCACCCCTCCCTGAGCTCCGATGAGGACGCCGATCAAGGTGGTGAGGAGGGGTTCGTGACCGACCAGCGCGAGCGAGGGGCCCGGATATTTTTCATTGATCTCGCGGATCAGCTGGTGCACATCGCCCCCGGGCACAAGGTTGTCACTCAAGTGGACCTTGTTCTTGGCCCCAAAGGCGTCGGATAGGATTTTCGCGGTGTCACGGGCGCGGACAAATGGGCTTGACAATATCAGATCAAATTCTACCCCGATTGCAGACAGATTTTTTGCGATCAGGCGCATCTTCTTGCGCCCCTTATTTGAAAGAGGACGCTCACCATCCTCCGCGGTGCCCGGCAGGCCGCCGTCAACCGCGATTGCGTGTCGGATCAGATACAGCTTCATTTTTGGGCTCCCAAGGGAATTTACGATCCGGCGTTTGTCTCCAGAATTGGAGAAGTTCCTCTTTTCTTTCCAGGTAGCTTCCAATCAACTTTGACTCGTGGTTCCGATAATACCGGTACACGGACGTTAGATCGCCCGCTGGCTTCGACCTGGAAAACTCCTTGAGGATCAGGAGTATCACATCGATATCCTGGATTTCCCCCATGCGGCTCTGATAATCATGCATCCCTTTGAGATTCTCATCCGGAAAATTCGGAATCAATGGGTAGATCAATTCAATCAAATAGCGCAGTTTCTTAAATGCGATGCGAACTCGATGGATACTCGCGGTCCGAGCTGGATCGATCTCTGCATACAGCTGCGTGGTGGTAATGTAGGTGTGATCGACCACCTGCAGGAGCTGGATTTCCAGTGCGACCGGCGGGCGCTTCTCAAGGATCTTGTGAAGTTGCTCCAGCCTTTTCGTAAAACTAAAGATTTTCAGCCCCATGACCCCTTTTCGGGCCGACCTCATCAGCCTCCGCTCGCGCTTCCTCAAAAACTCATGGAACGGACCCAGCTCGGGCAATTTTTGACTCGTCTGGTCCACTTCGGCGGCGCTGATCTGCACGTCCCGTACCTCGTCGAGGCTGTCCAGCAGGTCTTTCAGTGCGCGGCGGAATTTCTGGATGACCGGATCCGGAGTGATCGCCCGCAACAGGTCCAGAACTGACAGCAGACGGCGGGTAGCCAATCGAAGGCCGTGAACGCTCTCCTCCGAAAATCCCGTGCGGCAGCGAATTAGCGCCGCTCGAAATTTTTTCCAACGGTCATTGAGCGACGTAACCAGCAGCTCTTGAGAGTTCATTGCGAAGAATTTGGTGAGACGCGACCTATTCCGGTAATTTCAGGTCCACCCCGAACACGTCCTGGAAGAGGCCTTTGCGCTTCCCGAGCTGCCATTTTTCGAGCATCATGTCTCCATCACCCTGAAGGAGCAGCTGCCATTCATCCTTATGCTTTTCGAGTGCAATATCCCTGACACGCCCGGTGTGGCTGTTATCCAGGCTGTCCGCCAGTCGCAGGATTGCACACAATTTCGTGACGAGCAACCGATCTTTTTGTGGTAATGCCTTGAAGTTTTCATCCTGATTGGACGGCGTGGATTTGCGATGGAATCGGACCACATTTGCCACCATATCCTGCTGCCTTTCATCCAGCCCCATGAGTGGTGAATGTTTGAGAATGTAATACCCATGCTGATCATGGTCCAGCGTGTTGATGAAATGTCCGATGTCATGCAGCAGGGATGCGATCTCCAGGAGCAGCCGGTCCTCTTCGTTCAGGCTATGCAGCGAAAGAGTTTGATCGAAGATCCGCACCGAAAGTTTTGCGACATGCTCACCATGCTCCTGGTCGAATTGATATTTTTGGCCCAGGCGCAGCGACGAGGACCAAGCTTGTTCACGGCGGGGGAGACGCGGACCCGCGGCGAGCGGTGCAATGTCCCACAGCACCCCGTCCTTCAATCCGACGCTGGGGATGAGAATGTTCTTGACGTGCGCCACCCGGGCGATCATGTGCAGTACCATCGCAGCCGGCAGGATGACGTCTGCGCGGTCGGGGCGGAGGCTGAGCTTGCTAATGCGTTCTTCAATGCTCATGTCCGTCAGTTTGTCGATCAGCAATTTGAGCTCATCCAGGCTGATCTCGGTGTCATTTTCTCCTTTGAGGAATTTCTTCCGCAGGCTCCCGATCTCATCCACGTTTCCGCCGGTCCCAATGCACACGTCCACGCGCCGGTTTCCCAATTCACGTTCGATTCTGTGACGGGCCGATTCCGTGTATTCGCGCAGCAGCTCTGGAAAGGGGCGTTTCGAGTCGCTTTCCCCCAAACGCTGCAGAAGCCGGACTGTCCCGATCGGATAACTCTCCGACCAGACAATTTCATCCGCATGAGAGATGGTGACTTCCACGCTTCCACCTCCAATGTCGACCAATATTGCATCCCGGCCGTTCAGGTCGACTGCCTTGGTCACGGCCAGGTGGACAAGGCGCGCCTCCTCTTCTCCGCTAATGATCTCGAGCTGGATTCCGGAGCGGCGGGCAATCCGGTCAATCAAAATATCGCTATTTTCCGCCTCGCGCATCGAGCTTGTGGCGACCGCCCGCATCCGGGCGACGCCGAACTGGTCGGCGATCATCCGAAACCGGTCGAAGGTATCTGCGGCCGCCTGCATCGCTGATTCCCCGATCTGTCCCGCCAGAAAAGTATCCTGTCCGAGCCGGACCGGGACGCGGGTGCTGTCGATGATTTCGACATTCTGGTCGTCGGACACTCGGCCCACCACCATTCGGATAGCATTCGAGCCAACATCGATCGCTGCAATGATCTGCATCATCTAGCCTTTTTTTCGCATTTTCATGTCAAGACCCCGAGAAAATATTTTCACTCGATCACCCAATCCAAGAAGACGATCCTTCAGGAAAGCTTGCCGAACCATCCAAAGCCTAACCTGCGAGGTCGATCTTTTCCAGCGAAAACTCCTCGCCTGCAAGGATCTTGGCGCCCAGACTGCCACAGAACGGGCAAACGAGCTCGCCGCGCTCCGGGTGGTATTTTTCAAAGCACACCATGCACTGAAGCTCGGCGGGTACGGGCCGGACGTGGAGTTCGGCTCCGTCTGCGAGAGTTCCTCTTGTCAGACGATCCCAATCGCGATGGATCGTATCAGCCTGGAGCGTGGAGAGTTCACCGATCCGGAGATGAATGCCCCTGACGCGTGTTGCCCCGGACTCGATTGCGTGGCTCAAAGCAATATCCAGAATCGATTGGACCGCAGTTCCAGGCTCCAGGCGAATCACAGATCATGATTATAAATCATCGGGTCTGTTGTTCCTTTTGGAATATTAACGTCCGCGGGCAGGGGTGGGAGGACTCCCTGGTGGAGGCCGGCAGATGCGCCAATTTCAAGCGCGGTACCGGGGGCCCACGAGGCTTCAGCGTTACAATTTGGGTAGCGACGATAGTTTCCCCAATTGTGCTCCACCAATAAGGAACAAACAGTGGGCCTTCCTGAGAACATCGGACGGATCTTTCGCACAACCTTTGGTGCTGACCCCCTTTACATTGCCCGTGCACCAGGGCGCGTAAATCTGCTCGGCGAGCATGTGGACTATAACGATGGGTTTGTCATGCCCGCCGCGATCGACAGGGCCACCTACGTTGCTTTTCGCCCTTCGGATTCGGATCTATCGGTCATCGTGGCTGCCGATTTCAATCGGGAAACCAGCTCATTTGAAGTCAAGGGATTGAAATCTAAACCGTCGAATACCGGCCCGGTGCCTGGAGGATGGGCGAGGTATCCGGCCGGCGTGGCCTGGTCATTGACCGAGCAGGGTACATCGATCGCGGGGATTCAGGCTGTATTCGCCTCGGAGGTACCCCGCGGCGCGGGGCTGAGCTCATCTGCCTCGGTCGAACTTGCCTTCGCGGTAGCCTGGACGTCTCTCAACGCCCGGCAGCTCTCGCCGCTCGAGCTGGCTTTGGTCTGTCAGAGGGCCGAAAATGAATATGTAGGCGTCCATAGCGGAATCATGGATCAATTTGCCTCTGCCTGCGGGGAGACCGATCGTGTGCTCTTCCTCGATTGTCGATCTCTGGAATATGAGTTGTTGCCGATCCCGTCAGAGGCCGTCATCGTGATCGCCGATACAACCGTTCGGCGCGCGCTCATGAACAGTGCCTACAATGATCGGCGTGCATCATGCGAACGCGCGGTTGAGCTTTTGAAGCAGAAATTGCCAGGCATTCGGGCGTTGCGAGACGTCAGTCCCCCTGACTTCAATAAGGTTTCTTCCAGCCTGCCGCCAGAGGTGGAACTACGCGCACGCCACGTCGTCGAGGAGATTGCTCGGACGCGCAGCGCCGCAGCGCTCCTGCGTGAGGGTGATTTGTCCGGGTTTGGTCTGCTGATGAATGCATCACATGAGAGCTTACGTGATCTTTATGAAGTTGAAGCGGAGACCCAGATTCGCCCCCCTATCTATCTTTGTAGAGCTTCCGCGGGTGCTGCGCTGCAGTGAACCCACGAAGGAAATTTTTGGCCCACCCGAGAGGGGGGCTCTGGATAAGGAGAGGATGAACCCAGCAACGCGTTCCTTCTGGTCAGGCGTTCAGGCGGAATTTCCACTCCTGGTGGGTGTCTTTCCGTTTGGCCTTATTTATGGAGCCCTTGCGATCAATTCCGGGCTCTCGATCGCCGCTGCCCAGAGCATGTCGGCCGTTGTTTTCGCCGGATCCTCTCAATTTATTACGGCGCAGCTCATGCGTGATTCAACACCGGGCCTGATCATTCTCATTACTATCGGAGTTGTTAATCTGCGGCATATGCTCTACAGCGCGTCGGTCGCACCGTATCTCAGAAAACTCTCCACCGGCTGGAAAATCGTATTAGCCTATCTGCTGACGGACGAGGCGTACGCCGCCACGATCACGCACTACGAAAAAGAAGGGCTGACGCCTGTCAGCCATTGGTTTTTCTTGGGAGCGGGACTCTCATTATGGTTCACGTGGCAGGTAAGCAGCGGGTATCGTGGCGGTCCTGATGAACAGTTTGCAGTCTAAGCTGGGCTTGATCGTAGCCGCGCTAGCTGGCATTCTGGTTGGGACGTTGCTGGAGCGACCCAAATGAGCATCTCGCTGGTATTCCTGCTGGGCGGGTTGCTCACCTTTGCGATGCGATTTTCGTTCATCTATTTGTTCGGTCGGTTCGAAATACCTGACGGGGTTCGGCAGACCTTGCGGTTTGTGCCCCCTGCAGTATTGTCTGCCATTATCCTTCCCCAATTGTTGCTGCCATCTGGGCAGCTCTTTGTGAGCCTGGGAAATCGCCGCTTAGTCGCGGGGCTGGTCGCGATCGCGGCCGCGCGGCTGACCAAAAACACCCTGCTAACCATCCTGGCCGGGATGGCTGCGTTGATCATCTTGCAATTCTTGCCTTAGTGGGAATGCCGATGCTTGGCAGCCCCATAAAAAAAACTAGTGGGGATGCCCGTTCTGGACGTGTACATGACCGTGGGAAACTTCCTCGTCCGTTGCCGGCCGAAGATCAGCGATCTGGATGTCGAAATGTAATTCCTTGCCCGCCAGAGGATGATTCATATTTAGCCGGACGATCGCATCTTCGATCTTATCGATGCGGGCAAAGACAGGTTGATCCTCCGGGTCGCGTAGTTCGAGCTGCGTTCCGACCTTGAGGGGCACCTCAGGAGGGAAGGATTCCCGGGGAACCTCCATGTAGGCCTCCTCCTTCTGCTCGCCGTAGCCATCCTTGGCTGCCACCACGACCTTCTTGCTCTCTCCGATTCGCAGGTCATACAATGCGTGTTCCAAACCCGGAATAATATGGCCCATGCCCTGGATAAACAGCAGAGGCTCCCCGTCGGTCGACGAATCCACAATCCGTCCGTCCACCTTCAATGTGTAATGCAGGGAGACGACTTGGCCGTCATCCACTTTTAAATCTTCGGTCATGCGGGCTCCTGGGTGAGGTGAGTAGTGCGGATCAATGAGAATAGGTAGATCCGCTGGAAGTTGCACCTAGATCCTTCGAGGGCAGAAATTTGCCAGGCTATATTTTATCTTGCGAGATCATGATGTGAAATCCGGCTCGATTTCCGGCTAAATTATACCTTCTGTTGACAAACGTTCCCTCCCATAGTAATATTTGCGGCGCTCGAAAAATTGCCGAGGTAGCTCAGTGGCAGAGCAGGGGACTCATAAGCCCTTGGTCGTGAGTTCAAATCTCACCCTCGGCACTCCCAATTCCCACTAAATCCTCAATTTAGACCTTCGTCGACGCCCGGGAGAGGGACCAACTCTCCTCTAAGCCAGCATTTTGCTGGCTTAGATGCTTTCTCCATCCAACCTTAATATCTTTTTCATCGCACGACCCGCGACCAAGAGATTCAGGGCGCGGCCGGACAAGGAGTGAATCCAGAGATGATTTCATGATCCCTCCGCAACCATTACAACGGCATCGATAATGGTTCTCCATTCTTCTTCAGATGAATAGAAGTTGTACTTCTGACACGCAAATATGCAAGCCTGGATTCCAAACCGCGGCCCATCCATTTAGCGATTGAACCAGTGGATATAAGTGCAGGGGGCTTGGGTGACACTATCCACGTAGCTAGGTAAGTACTCCCCCAGAGTCAGATATCAATGGGCCTCGCTCCTTGTACACTACCAGCGAGGCTCTTATGATTCGTATACTTATCGCTGATCCTGATTCCGCAACTCGCAAAGCGCTCAGTTCCTTGTTGCAGCATAAACTGGGCTCGAATAGTATCGTCTCGGTGGAAAATATTGAGACGCTCATCCGCCTATTGGCAGATAAACCGCCAAACCTTCTCGTGCTTGATTGGAGACTAAATGGCTCTCCCGCCCCCGAAATCTGTAAACTGCTTCAAAAAGCGTATCCACTCTTGAAGATCATTCTATTGAGCGTGGACGCGAATGATGCAATCGCCGCTAAGGAGGCCGGGGCGATTTTTATACATAAAGGTGCTTCACCAGATGAATTGATCGCTATTTTGAAGCCCTGCTCTCCCAGAAATGAACTCAGCTGGAGAATTCCGATTTGATCATGAAAAGTTCCGATTGTATACTTGTCGGTGGTCCTAAAGATGGGATGCCCGCAGGGGCTCCCAGGAAAAAATCCGGAGCGTGGTAATCTCCCACAACCGCCGGTTGCGAAAGGTGGCAGCCCAGCGTATGAAGTTCTATCTTCATGCTCGAGAATCGATCAGGTCTGCAACCCGTTCAGCTGCAGCGGCTCAGCCGAGAAAAAGATCGCGATTTGAAAGCGCCTGGAGTTCTTCTCTTTTGGTAACCAAGCGGGCGTTTCCATTTTCCAAAAACACCACTGCGGGGCGCAGCGCGCCATTGTAGTTACTCGACATACTCAGATGGTAAGCCCCGCTCACAGGGATCGCGATCAGTTCCCCGACCTCGAGCTTTGGCATCAGAAGGTCTTCGACCAGGATGTCCCCTGATTCACAATTCGGGCCAGCGATGTTTACCGGAGCGCTCATTTCTCGACTAACATTCACCGCCGGCAGGCAGGAATATTTTGAGCCATACAGCGCGTAGCGGGGATTATCCGTCATGCCACCGTCGGTTAGGAGCCAATATTTTCCATTACGCTGTTTGACGGTCCCCACCCGATAGAGCGCTACCCCTGCGCGCGCGATCAAGCTGCGACCCGGCTCCAGGTGGAGAATAGGCAGGGTCAGATCGCTCCGCTGGCACTCATTCAGCACGGCCTCCGAGACAACCCGAATGTATTCCTCGATCTCAGGCTGGGGTAATTCATCCTCGTGATATGCCACGCCCCAGCCTCCGCCCGGAGAAAGATGCCATGGTTCTCCCAACCCAAGATGCCGGACAAGTTCGGTCGCCAGTGCGATGGCAGGAATAAGGGGTGACGGATCACGGAAATTTGAGCCTTGATGGAAGTGCAATCCCCGGAGCGGAAGGTGTTGCTCTTTGCAGATAGCTGCCGCCTGTTTGAGCTCTTCGGCGGTCATTCCGAATTTGCTGTCGGATTGACCCGTCTGGGTATGGCTGTGATGGGTCTGGACGGCCAGCCCGGGTTGAAGCCGCAGCCAAAGATCTGGGGCCCCTCTATTGGATCGAGCAACCAGATCGCCGATCCGCCCCAGCTCTGTAAGATTATCGACCACAATCGTGGCCGCATGCTTCAAAGCTGAGGCCAGATCCGCCGCGGATTTGTTTACCCCGTGGACGAGGATGTTTTCACGCGGCACTCCAGCTGCGACTGCGATCCCGATCTCGCCGGCACCCGTACAATCGACCCATAATTCGTGAAGGTGCGCCCACTGTGCAATGGCGTTGCACAGGAATGCCTTTCCGGCATAAGTAATCTCAGCAGATCCAGGGTAGTGGCGGCTCAGGGCGGCCCGATAAGCCTCAACGTTGGCATCCAGCGTCGCGAGGTCATAGATATAGAGCGGTGTCCCGAATTGATCTGCGAGCTGGGTTAGGCTCTGGCCGCCGATGTCCAAAGCATCGCTGCGAATTCGAATCGAATTGGGGAATAACGACAGCCGGGCCGTCGTGAGCGAAGGCAGCGAGTTATTGACCACCGAAGAATAAGTTCCACCAGACTTGCCAGTTCGCCAGGGGCGTTGGCGACGGGGTTGAATCTGTAATTTGGAGGGGCGTGGCATTCGGCTGGCCCACCGGGACGACCGGTTGGTCACCCGGCTGGATATAATGGCCCTCGCTCCGCGCAGAATCCTGGACGGCCTGATCCGATCCAGCATAAACAACCTCGGTCTCCAACGCGGATTGGGTCTGGGCGAGCTGGGTCGCCTGGGTACTCATGATCCCCGCCTGCTTTTTGAGAAGGTTCAACTCTTCCAAACGGGAGTTGAAGTCAATGATCATAAGGACCAACACCAAGAAGCCTAGGAAAATTACGACCCGGCGAGGATTAATCGGAAAACGGTCCATGTCAGCATCTTACCATAGCCGAGCCTTGCCCAAATTTGCACACGGTTGGGAAACGCTATCCGGCCAAACTCAAAACGCCACGATCATAGGGGCAAGCGGGAAAACCCATTGATCCCAAAGTCTCGGACGCGTTCCGGAAAGTGATGCACTCGGCGGGATAACCCGATTCCGCAGGCGTGCTGCGGTTTCGCTCTGACAAACTCATATTCTTCTGTTACAATAGCGCTCCGCAGTGCGTAGTACCCTTCGCCTGCCCGCGCCCAGAATAATCTGGCGCGGCCACTTATATCTAGAAAGGGCTTGAGGCTATGAAAGTCTTACTGATCAAGGACGTCTATAAATTGGGCCGGGCTGGTGACATGAAGAAGGTCGCCGATGGCTACGGCCGTAACTTCCTGCTTACCCAGAAATTGGCTGTCCTGGCAACGCCCGGGGCGATGAAAACGGCAGAGAAGATCCGCTCGAAGGCTGAGATCCAGCGTGCCCAGCAGAACAATGAACTCAAAGATCTCGCCGATCACGTGAACGGTGTGATTCTGACATTTTCCGCAAAGGCGGGAGAGACAGGCAAGCTCTACGGCTCGATCACTACCCAGGATGTGGCGACTGCCATCATGGAGCAGACCCGGTATGAGATCAAGCGCCAGCAAATCGATATGCAACCCATCCGCGAGGTCGGCGAGTTTAAGGCTCACGTTCGCCTGACCATGGATCTGGTGCCTGAAATTAGTATCATCGTCCACCGCGAAGGGGAAGCCGCCGAGACGGTTGCCGAGGTGGAGCCGGCGATGGAGGAAAAACCAAAGCGCGCCCCACGCAGCAGGAAAAAGGTTGAAGAAGTTTCATCAGAAACAGATCAAGCCGAATAGCCTTCTTCATCACCGGCACTCAGGGGCCGGTGATGCATTTGTAGGCGAAAAATGATTTTCTACGCAGCCTTGCAGGCGGGTGCCCATCAGCCGTGAGCGGAGCGGGACCGCCAAGTAGCAGTAAAATAGTGGAGATATGACCGAAAGTGTTGGTGGAAGGCTTAGACAGGCACGTGAACTACGGCGCCTGAGCATTGGCCAGGTTTCCGCGGCGACGCGCATCCGCTCGCATTATCTTGAGGCATTGGAGAAAGACGATCTCTCTTCGCTTCCCTCCACGGCCCAGGCTCGCGGCTTTTTGCGCATCTATACGGATTTTCTCGGCCTCCACCCGGACGAGATTTCCGCTGTTGCGCATCCTGAGTCTCCCGCCGCTACTTCTCCATCGACCAGCCCTTTGGCCGAGGAGATGACTTCTGCACCCTCCGAATCCTCCCCGCAGGCATCGTCGGCCTCAAATGCACTAACCCGCCTGAGGGGGCTTCTGAAACGCAGGTCGGAGTCGAGCTCGGCCGGCGGCGAAAATGAAGGCGCGAATCCAGCATCCCTTCCTGAGTCAAATTTCGCGACCGCTCTGTCCGAACCATTCGTCCCGGTGCGCTCACAGGAAGAAATGCCCCCCATCCTGCCACCCCAAGTCGACGAATCGGCGAGCCTGGAGAAACCAACCACCAAAAGACCTGCCAGGAGAAACGCTTCTCCTGCCAGAGTCACAAGCGGTGACACCGCACAAGCCTCAGGCAAAGGCGAGGAGCCGGCTTCCGATATCTTGAGACCTCCGCCCTCAGGCGAGACACAAGCTGATCTAAAAAAAAAGAGTCGGTAGATACTTCTCCTGAGGCCAGGCTCAGCGCGGCTCAAATCGAGTTCCTGTCCTCTGCGCCGCCCTTGGAGGATCATCCAGAATCCGCGTCGAGTGATCAGCAAGATAGTTCGACGAATTCGGATTCGTCCCAAGAGGCGGTTCACCCCGAACCCAACCCGGATCCCGACTCACGGGTTCTAGAACTCGAATCGAGGCCCCACCCAGCTCAAACTAGTGCAGCGAACGGCCTTGCGAGGGTGCGCGCATGGCTGGCTTCAGTACTCCCAGGCTCGAGGCGGAATGACTCAGAGCCGGAAGTCCCGAGATACGACAAAACCGAGGAAAACAGCGGGTCGAATACCCAGGATTTTAATCCGCTGCCCCCGTTGCAGCCGGCTTCGGCATTGTCTTCCAGCGAGATCTTTGCAGAAGTCGGCGCGCAACTCGCCCGGCGCCGTCAGATGTTGAGCCTGACCTATGAGGAGGTCGAACGCCACACGCGCGTCCGGGCTGCCTTCGTAAAGGCCTTGGAAGCAGGCAAGCTGGACGAGCTGCCGTCCCCAGTCCAGACCCGAGGCATTCTTTCCAATTATGCGGGCTTTCTGGACCTGGATGTCGATGCCGTGCTGCTGCGATTCGCGGATGGTTTGCAGGCAGGTTATCGCGAACGCAGACCCCCCAATCCCAAACGATCGCGAA
>WNFI01025974.1_pt1 | contig 15856 bp, 12 predicted proteins | sample 5400471 | NCBI WGS metagenome assembly WNFI01 (sample SAMN13153348, study PRJNA577476) | soil metagenome | isolation source: 100 cm saprolite on Douglas fir-dominated hillslope | place: USA:California | collected 2013-09-17 | reverse complement strand
TCCATGACCTTCAGGAGCTTGGGCTGCACCTGGAGGTCGACGTCGCCTATCTCGTCCAAGAAGAGTGTTCCCCGGTGCGCCATCTCCATCAGGCCGGGTTTGGCGGTCACCGCCCCCGTGAAGGCCCCCTTCTCGTGACCGAACAGCTCGGTCTCCAGGAAGTCCCGCGACAGGCCGGCGCAGTTGAGGTCGACAAAGGCCTCCTCGGCCCGGGGACCATTCTCGTGCAGCCAACGGGCGAGCACGCCCTTGCCGGTCCCCGTCTCCCCTTGGATCAGGACGGGGATCGAAGAAGCCGCCACCCGCCGGGCCTGCGCGGCAAGCTGGCCCACGGCCGGGCTCTCCCCGAGAAAGGGGTTCACCGCCCGCCGGGCCTGCGAGGATTTCCCCACCAGAGAGGCCTGGCGCATGCGCTGATTCTCGAGGGCCCGCTCGATCACCACCAAGAGGGCGGGCAGCTCGACGGGCTTGGTGAAGAACTGCTCGGCCCCCTCCTTGATGGCCGCCACCGCGAGGTCGATGGTGCCGTGTCCGGTCAGCATCACGACGGGAATGGCCACGTCGAGCGATTTCAAGCTCCGGAGAAGCGCCAAACCATCCCCGTCCGGCAGGGAGAAATCCATGACCACCAGATCCGGGCGCTGCCGCTTGAACGCTTCCTGCGCGGCGACCAGGCCCTCCGCCTCCTCCACTTCGAAGCCCTTCCCGGCCAGGAAGCGGCGCAGGGGAACCCGCACGTCCTGGTCATCGTCCACGACGAGGATGCTTCGCTTCTCGGCCATCCGTCACCCTCGCGGTCCCTGCCCCATCGTGGGCAGGGTGACCGCGAAAACGGCGCCTCCCCCGGCTCGGTTGGCGGCGACGATGCTACCACCGTGGGCCTCGACGATCCGCTGGACGATCGACAGCCCGAGGCCCGTCCCTCCCCTTCGCCGGCTGAAGAAGGGCTGGAAGATGCGCGGGATGTCCTCTTCCGGAAAGCCCGGCCCTTCGTCCTCTACCGTGCACACCACGTTGAGATTCCCCTCCTCCCCCCCCAGGCGGGCCGCGGCGCGAACAATTCCGCCCGAGGGCGAATGCTGGATCGCGTTCTTGATCAGGTTCTCGAAGACCTGCTCCATCCGGCCGACGTCCATGGAGAGCACGGGCAAGTCGGGCGAGGCCTCCTCGGAGACCCTCACCCCGCGCTCGCGGGCCAGGGGGGCGCAGGAACGGAGCCCGCGATGGATGACGTCCTGGGGTCGAGCGGGAGACACCCGGAGCGCGGGCGGCTTTCCGTAGTCCAGGAGGTCCCTCATCAGGTGAGTGAGACGGGTCACCTGGGAACGCAAGAGGCTCGAGAATTCGGTGTGTCCCTCGCTGGTCCCGAACTCGGCGGCGAAAGTGTCCAAGGTGGCGGAGATGCTGAAGAGTGGATTGCGGACCTCGTGGGCTACGCCCGCCACGAGAGTGCCCATGGCGGCCATGGTCTCGCTGCGCCGGAGTTTTTCCTGAAGGGCCACCAAGCCCGTGATGTCCCGTACGGTGAGGATCGTCCTCTCCTCCTCCGCGGTCCCCGCCGCCGAGCGGTAGGCGCTCAAGTCCCAAGTCCGGCTCCCCTTCGCATCCTGCGCCTGCACCGATTCGCGGGAGCCCGCCCGACGGGAGACGCGGACCACCTCGGCGGCGCTGGCCCAAGGTTCCTCCCACCCCACGTCATCGATGCGGTGCCCCAGCACCTCCTGGTATTCCCTGCCCAGCAGCTCCCGGGCGGCCCGATTGAGACGGGCGATCCGCCCTTCCCGGTCCAGGATGAGCACGGCCGTGTCCACCGCGTCCACACTCCGCTGCCACTCCGTGCCCGCGCGCTCGAGGGCCGCGCGCAAGCCCTCCCGCTCGGCATTGGCCTTTCGCTCCGCGGTGACGTCCCGGGCCAGGGCCAGCCGAGCGGGCCGCCCCCCAAAAGTGATCGCCAGGCTGGTCAGGTCGATGTCGATGAGAGCGCCATCCTTGCGGCGCTGCTGGCGCATTCCAAGGTGGAGGAGGTCGGGCCGTGGGTCGTAGCGGGTAGCCAAGTACTGCTCGAGCGCGGGATCGCCGGCTAGCGCCAAGTCCGGCACCGATAGTCCCAGGAGCTCCTCGCGGGAGTACCCGTACTGCCGCACCGCCGCCTCGTTCACGGCCAGGAAGCGAAGCGTCTCCAGATCCGACACCAGCATGGGCAGCGGATTGCCCTCAAAGAGAAGCCGGTAGCGCTCCTCGGACGCCCCCAGGGCCTCCTCGGCGGACTTGCGCGCGCTGATGTCCTGGACGAAGCTCTCGAAGTAGAGAGTCTGCCCCCCCGGAGTAAACCTCGCGGTTGAGATTGAGGCCGAGGACATCTTCGACCCTCTCGCAACCGAGAAGCCGGGCGAAGGCGAGGTTGGCGGTGATGACCGTCCCGTCTGGCCGCGCCTGGTAGATTCCGATGGGGGAGAAATCGACGATGTCTCGGTACTTTTTCTCCGACGCCCGCAGGGCTTGCTCGGCGGCCACGCGCTCCGTGATCTCGCGCAGGGCGGTGACGCGGGCGGTCCGGCCCTTGTAGGGCACGGGCTTGGCGCGGATTTCGACGGGGAATATCGTGCCGTCCAGACGGCGCGCCAGATGGGAGTAGGGCTCGTCAGAGCTGTTGAGGAGACGGGAGGTCACGAGCGTCCGGTGCTCGGGCGCCACGAACTCCAGCGGGCTCCGCCCGATCAAGCCGCTCAGCTCGCAGCCCAGCATTGTCGCGAGCTGGTCGTTGCCGTCGACGAAGACCCCCTCCTCGGTGATGGCGATCCCCTCGAAGGACGCGGCCGCCAGCCGAGCGAATCTCTCTTCGCTCTCCCGGAGGGCCCGCTCCCCGCTCTCCCGGTCCAGCGATGCCCCCAGGATGAAGGCGGCGGTGCGAAGGGTCTCGACCTCGGTAGGGGACCAGCGGCGCTCGAGGCGAGACTCGGCGAAGCCCAGGCAACCCCACCACCGACCCTCCACGAAGAACGGCACCAGGAGGACGGAGCGAATATCAGAGTCCCTCAAGTGCGGCAGGTTGCCCTCCGGCAGCTCCCGGACCACCCCCACCACGGCTTGCCCCTCGGAGAGGAGCGCCTCCCAGCGCGCCAGGCCCGCCCGTTTCCAGGGCAAGCCCTCGTACGTCAAGGGGGCGATTCCGGGCGCGGTCCACTCTCGCCAGAGGGTCGCTCGAAGCTCTCCGTCCGGAGCCTCGTGGTTCTTGAGGATGTAGGCCCGGCTGCTGCTGACGGCGTCGCCCAGCCGGGCCAAGGCCTCCGGTACCGAGTCCTCCCAACGGCCCGCTTTCAGGAAGCGAGCCGAGCAGAAGGCCACCGCCTGCAGGATCCGATCCCGGCTGCGCAGGTCTTCCTCGGCCTGCTTACGGCCGGTGACATCCTGCTGGGTTATCCAAATCGCCCTCAGGTATCCCTTTTCAACGATGCCGATCGCGCTGGCCCGCGCCCAGACGGTGACCCCATCCGGCCGGACGCGGGGCGCTTCGCTCTCCACCAGCCGATATCCCCCGCGCATAAACCCCCGCAGCCCCTCCTTCAGCTCCGAAACCGCGGCCAGCTCGGACAACGCCAGGCCCACGAGCCGTTCTCCCGGGGGGCGGCGCAGCATCCGCACGAACGCGTCGTTGCATTCCGCGAGGCGGGCCGTCCGCAAGATGTGATCCAGCTGCTCCGCCTCCGGCCGCTCGACGGCCAGGGGTTCGTCCAGGTCCAGACGGGCTATGCCCTCGCTGCTGAGAGCTTGGAAGGTTTGATAGCGACGCTCGCTCTCCCGCAGGGAGGAGGCTAGGTCCTCCCTCTCCCGGAGGGCCGACTCGAGCTTGCGGACGACGGCCTCAAGCTGGGCTTGGGCCTCGCGCCGCCCTCGGGCCTCGCGCTCGTAGGCGCGAAAGGCGACCAAGGAGGCCAGGCCCCCCACCAAGGTGGCGAAGGTGATGGTGACCCAATGAGACTGCCAGCGGCTGAACGCGTCAGGGGCGAGCGACTCCTTCGTCGCCTCGAAAGTGAGCATCGCGGCAAAGGTGAACGCGGCCACCACCGCCGCGCGGAAGAGCGGAGTCCGAGGCCCCGCGACGTCGCTCACCGTCGTGGCCTCGACGCGCGTCGGGCCGAGAACCGCTCGACCGGAGATGCCGCGCGGGACGAGCCCGGTCCCCGCGGGCCGGGTGCGGCGCCGGCGGTAGCCAACCGACGGGGGGCGGAGTTTCCCGTACCGTCCGGCCGCGGGCGGCCCGAACCGGTCGGTTGCGCCCCGGGCGGGGAGCCTCTGCCCGGGAGGCGGTCGGGAGGGCAGGGCGGGCGTCGCCCCGGCCGCTGCACTGGAGACGGTGATGCCATTTGCCTCATCTGCGCCGGGTCATTTTGGGTCTAGATGAGAGTAGCAGAAACAGTTAGCCGATACCGACGAAGCCAGTAAGCCCGCTCCCGACAAAGCGATTCAGGGCCGACTCCCCGCCGCCTTCCGCGCCCGACGCTGGCGGAACCCATCTCCGGACCACTCCCGGGCGGCCTCCATCCTGAAATCAAGACGGCGGTGTGAGATCCTGGACCCCGCCTTCGCCTCCTCGGTCCCGGTGCCCACGTAATCGCGTTTCCTTACGCGGGTTAGCGCGACGGCCGCTCCCCGCCCCCGGTGGCCCGGGCCTTGCACAGGGGTACGCCGGTGGAATCGGGAGAATTGGAGCTACCGTGAGCCTGAACGGTAACCTGGAGGACATACCCCTCCTCGACATCCTTCAGATCATCGCTTTCAGCCAGAAGACCGGATACCTGACCGTGCAGGCCTCCGGCGGCGAGGCCGCGCTTGTCTTTCGTGACGGCCTCGTCGTCTCCGCCACCACCCCCGACAGCCTTCCCAGGGACCCCCGGGTGGCTCAGCTCACGGAGGAGAAACGGGGGGCGCTCATCCGGCAGCGCGTCGAGGTCGCGCTGGAGCAGCTCATCCGCCTTCGGGAGGGGGCCTTCTGCTTCACCCTTACGGCCGAGCCGCCGGCCACGGTGGGGTCCCACGACATCTCCTCGCTGATCCTGGGGCGGGGGATCAAGCCCGAGGAGTTGCTGTTGGAGCTGACCCGGAGCATGGATGAAGACCGGCGCGACTCCGTGGCTTTGGTGGAGTCCGGCTTTGCCGAGCCCTTGGAGGAGCCGGGGGAGACCGGCTCCGCGGAGGCAGAGGCGGTGGGGCCCGCTCCCCGGGAGGAGAGGCCTCTCGACCCTCCCCCCGAGACGGTCACGGATCCCCCCGCTGCCGACGACCACCGCATCGTGCTGCTCCTGGAGGATGAGGACGACCTTCGAGAGAGCTTGGCCCAGCGCCTCATCGACTCCGACTACCAGGTCGTCGAGGCCGGCCAACCTTCGGCGGCGGTCAGGAAGGCCAAGGGCCTGGGGGATGTCGGGCTGCCCTTCACCCTGGTTGCCGACCGGGGGATGCCCGCCTCGGATGGCTCCTCGTTCAATGGCGGCTTGGAGGTCGTGGAGCGCCTGCATAAAGCAGGTCTGCATCCGCCCGTGCTTCTGATGACGGATCGGATGACCCGCACCCTCTACGCCCGCGCCCGGCGGGTGGGTGTCTCCCGCTGGGTCTTCAAGCCCGTGTTGTCCCGCCTCGACCCCGCCCAGTTCGAGGCTGACCTCCGGGTCTTCGGCGACCGCCTGCTGGAAATCCTGCCCCGGTTGCAGGAGGGGGTGGAGGCGGCCCCGCCTAGCCGCCCCTCATCCTTCGTCCCTCTCCCTCGAAACGTTGAATCCTGGGACGAGGTCACGACCCTCCGTCGCTGGCTTGAGGAGCTCAGCCGTCCCCAGGACGCCCATCAGGTCTCCCTGCTGGTCATAAAGGCAGCTCGAGACTTCTTCGAGCGCGCCGTCCTTTTCGTGGTGAAGGACGGAGAATTGCGGGGGCTGGGGGGCTTTGGGCCTGACGCCGATGAGGTCGGCCTGAAGGCACGCGATCTGGCCATCCCCCTAGCCGAGCCCTCGGCGTTCGAGGAGGTGGTGGCGAGCACCCGACCCTACCGGGGACCGCTCTCGAAGAATGACTGGGGTCGCCTCGGCTCGATCCTCGGTCGAGTCCGTTCCCCGGCCGTGGCCCTGCTCCCCCTCGTGGCCCAGCGGGAAACGATCGCGGTGCTCCTCGGCGACAACCCCACCACCGGGGCGGACTTCCGCCGTCTCGAGACCCTGGAGGTGTTCATCAATCAGGCGGGGTTGACGCTGGAGAACGCCTCCTTCCGCCGCCGGACCCGCCCGGAGACCGGAGCCGAGGCCCGTGCCCCCCTCCCATGAGGGAAGATCCTCTCGTCCGGTCACGGCCGACGTCCGCTAGAGGAGTGATTTGAGTGGAACATGAGATGAAAGTCGGGCTGCACTCGACAAGTTGCTCCTGCCGGGGCGGGGCCTGGATCGTCCTAGGGGAGGTTGCCTCCGCGCCTTGCAAGGGTTCCGGCAATGGCCAGGACGAGGGCCTCGTGGTCAGCCTCGCGGAGTGGAAAAGCCTGGGGAAGCCGGCCACCGCCGAAGACTACGCGGAGGCCAAGGCGCGCGTAGAGGGAGGCGAGCGGCGTGAGTTCCAACGCTTCGAGGCGAGTGTCCCCGTCCGATTGGGCCGGATGCCCTTCTGGAAGAACCCGACCGCCCAGGCGGAGGACACGACCACGGAGGTGATCGCCCGGGGCGGAGCCTTGGTGCTGAGTCACATGGCGGTGGAAAAAGGCGAGGTCGTGGTGTTCGAGGCGGAGGGCGGTTTCCGAACGCGGGCGGAAGTCATGTACGTGACCGCCGCCAAGGCCGCCACCGCAGGGGCGGTGTTGCGCCTGGGTCTCCGCTTCCTCGACGCCCCCTTCCCCGATAGCCTGATTCCCGCGGACGCGAAACCTCTGACCGCGGAAGCCTAGTCCCCGCTGCGGTGTGCGCCAGGGCCCGGGGCCCGGCCGGCCGCTTCTTCGACCAAATAGCCAGGGGGCACCACGCTCAGATCCCTCGACCTCGCCGCGCTCGCCGGGCCTTGAATCGCCGACCGCGAGGGGGACATCTTCAGCCCACGGGGGCCAGGAGCACCACCGAGTATCCGATCGCCAGCCGCGTCCCCCCGTTCCGGTAAGAGTGGCGCTGGTCGCCCCGGAAGACGACTACGTCGCCGGGGCCGAGCGTCCATTGTTCTCCCCCCACCGCGAGCGCGATCTGCCCGGCTTCGCAGGTCAGGTACTCGCGCGTCCCCGGCATGTGGGGAACGCCCGGGATCCGTCCCTGGGGCGGGATCGCCATGCGCTCGATCAGCATCGCCGGGATCGGATCCGGAAGCAGACTGCGCACCACCCCGTCCCCCTGCCTCCGGGTCGGGAGGGCCTCTTTGGCGTAGAGGCGCCCCGAGGCCCGGGGGGCGGCCGTCAACTCCTCCAACGGCACCTGCAGGGCGAGGGCCACCTTGTGGAGCACGGCGAGGGTCGGGTTGGCCGCCCCCGATTCCAAATGACCCCAGGTGGCTCTGGGAATCCCGCAGACCCTGGCCATTTGCGCCTGGGTAAGGCCGCGGGCCTCCCGGAGTTGTTTGACGTTCCTGCCCAAGCGTCCGGAGATCTCCTCGGCCATGGCCAGCAGGATAGCCCCCTGCCAATCTATTGGCAAGAGCGCTCGCGCGCTGGCGGCGGGGCCTAGCTTTGAAGGCGGGAGGCAGGCCATGGATCTAGGGGGCCGGGCGGCGCTTGTGACCGGGGGGAGCCGGGGCCTGGGGGCCGCCCTCGGCCGGGCCTTGGCCCGGGCGGGGGCCCGCGTCGTGCTCGTGGCCCGGGCTCGGGTGGACCTCGAGGGGGTGGTGGCGGAGATCCGAGCCTCCGGGGGCGAAGCCCATGCCCTGGTAGCCGACGTCTCCCAGGCGGAGGCGATCTCCCCCCTGGTGGGGGGCGCCGCCGCCCTGGTCGGCCCCATCGATCTTCTTATTCATAACGCAAGCACCCTGGGGCGGCTTCCCTTGCGGCTGCTATTGGAGACGGAGGGCGAGGACCTGCAGCGGGTGCTGGAAACAAACCTTGTCGGTCCCTTCCGACTGACGAAGGCCGTGGCGGGCTCGATGCTCTTGCGCGGGCGCGGGCTCGTCCTCCACATCAGCTCCGACGCGGCCGTCGTGGCTTACGTCGCTCCACGACCCCGCCCGCGTCGCGGAGCGCATCCTGGTCCTCATCGAGCACGCCGAGAGCCTGGCCGACGGGTCACGCGTCGAGGTGATGTCCTGGTCTCCCCATTCCTCCCTGGAGGTAGCGGGGGCATGACCCCCGCGACCTGGCCGCGCGACGACCCCGACACCGCGCGGCTGCTGCGGATCGATCCCGGTCGAAATGCGCTCTTGGATGCCCGCGTGGCGGATTTGCCCCGCATCCTGCGCGCGGGCGACCTCATGGTGGTCAACGATGCCGCCACCCTGCCTGCCTCTTTGGGTGGGCGCACGTCCGCCGGCGAGACCGTGGAGGCGCGGCTGGTGGGCCGCGCCCCCGGGGGGGACTTCACCGCCGTCCTTTTGGGAGCGGGAGACTGGCGAGCGCGCACGGAGGACCGCCCGCCTCCGCCTCCCCTGCGGGAAGGAGAACGGTTGACCTTCGGCTCGGACCTCGCGGCCACGCTGACCAGCATCTCTCCCCTTTCCGCCCGCCTCGTGAGGCTCCGCTTCGATCGGGAGGGAGAGGCCCTTTGGAACGCGCTCTACCGCCACGGTCGGCCGGTGCAGTACTCCTATATCGAGCGTCCGCTGGCCCTCGGCCACGTCCAGACCGCCTACGCCTCGCGCCCCTGGTCGGCGGAGCTGCCCTCGGCAGGGTACCCCCTCACCCTGGGCTTGCTCCTCCGCCTTCGGCGGGCGGGGGTCGAACTGGCGACGCTGACCCACGCCGCCGGCCTCTCTTCGACCGGAGACCCCGCCCTCGACGCCCAACTGCCGCTTCCGGAGCCCTTCGAGATCTCCTGACCGGGATCCACGAGCCCGGCACGAGCCACTTCCAGCTTCTCACCGCCTTCGCGCCCGCGGAACTGCTCGAGCAGGCCTACCGACACGCGGAAGCGACTGGGTATGTCGGTCACGAATTCGGCGACTCGAGCCTGATCCAGTCGGACTGACGCGGGAGGGCAGGTTCCGGGGGCCGGTCCCCGCCGTCAGGCGGCGGTTCCTTCCCTCCCCTGCCGCCGGGCCCGCATCTCGCGGAGGGTGGTCACCATCCGCTCGCGCAGGGATTCGATGAAGGCCTCGATCTCCGCCGCCGCGGGCGGCTCGAACGGGCCCAGGACCACCACCTCCGCCGAGCTGTCCGCGAAGCGCAGGCAGACGTCCGCGAACGTACGCACGTGCCACAACCCGTCTTCCACCACGCAGTAGACGGGACGGTGGGCGCGAGCGAGGACGACCTTCAGACCCGTCCGCATGAATGGCCCGATCTCACCGTCCCGGGTGCGATGCCCCTCCGCGAAGATCAACAGTGAATGCTCCCCGCGCGCCACGCGCTCGGCCGCGGCCTGCATGCTCTTGACGTCGCCCCGCGCCGACCCCGGTTCCTGCCGGACCAGGGGAAGCCGGCCCAGCCGGATCAAGGGTGACACCGCGGGCATGCCGTAGCGGTAGCGGGCACGGGTGGGGATGAGCGGATAGGGCCTCCGCACCAGGGCATACGCAATGGGAATGTCGAGCACGGACTGGTGGTTCATGACCACCACGCAGCTGCCCGGCTCGATCGCCCCCTGGGTCGTGACCCGTACGTTGGCCAACACCCGGGCCATGGCCAGGGTCAGGTGCGCCTGGAAGCGGAACCACCAGCCCACAATGTCCCGGCGACGCGCGGGCCAGAGGAGGGCGAGCGGCCAGACGACAAACCGCTGGACGGCGCCGAAAGTGAGCAGCATGTGGACGAGGTAGACGGCAAGGAACGCACCGCTGCGGAGGGCCCGCATCACCCTCGCCAAGCCCGAAGGGGCGGGCCGCCCCGACCTGGCCCGCGAACCCGTATTCTCAAGGCCCACCGTGCGATCCTCCGGCTCGCTCGGGCATGGCTCCCCGGCGCGGCCGTTCGAGATTATCACGAGGCCAGACGGGGGCATCGCTTGCGCGAGCCTCCCCGTTACAATAAGGACTCGAAAGGAGCCGCCCGCATGCCCGCCGCCGTCCTCGCCCTCGATCAAGGCACGACCGGGAGCACCGCCCTCGCCTTCTCGCACGAGGGCCGGGTGTTGGGCCGCGCCTACTCCGAGTTCGCCCAGTCCTACCCCCAGCCGGGCTGGGTCGAGCATGACCCCGAGGAGATCTGGCAGGTCAGCCGCCGGGTCATGAAGGAGGCCCTGGACGCGGCCGGGGTGGGACCCGGCGAGCTCAGGGCCATCGGCGTCACCAACCAGCGCGAGACCACGGTGCTGTGGGAGCGGAAAACCGGCCGGCCCGTTCATCCCGCGATCGTCTGGCAGAGCCGCCAGACCGCAGATATCTGTGAGGGGCTCCGGAGGGAAGGCCACGAGGCCATCTTCCGCGAGCGCACCGGGCTCGTCCTCGACCCCTATTTCTCGGGGACCAAGGTGCGCTGGATCCTGGACCGCTACCCCGGGCTCCGGGCGGGGGCCGCGGGCGGAGACGTCCTCTTTGGAACCATCGACACCTGGCTGCTCTTTCGGCTCACCGGCGGCGCCGTCCACGCCACCGATCCCACCAACGCCTCCCGGACGCTGCTCTTTGACATCCACGAGCGGCGGTGGGATCCCCGCCTCCTCGAGATCCTCGACATCCCCCCCGCCATGCTCCCCGAGGTGCGGCCGAGCAGCGGGTTCTTCGGCGAGACCGCGGCCGGGTCCGGCCTGCCCGTGGGTGTCCCCGTCACCGGCATCGCGGGCGACCAGCAGGCCGCCCTCTTCGGGCAAGGATGCTGGGAACCCGGTCTAGCCAAGAACACCTACGGTACGGGCTGCTTCGTCATGATGAACATGGGCGGGAAGCGACTGAAGAGCACAGGAGGTCTCCTCGCTACCCTGTGCTGCGACGCCACCGGAAAGCCCGTCTACGCCCTGGAAGGCTCCATCTTCATCGCCGGGGCAGCCGTACAGTGGCTGCGCGACGAGCTCGGCCTCATCGGCAACGCCGCCGAAACCGAGGCCATCGCGGCCGGGCTAAAAGATACGGGAGGGGTGTATGTCGTCCCCGCCTTCGCCGGCTTGGGTGCTCCCTATTGGGACATGGGCGCGCGGGGGGCCATCGTGGGCCTGACCCGGGGAGCGGGACGCCGCCAGCTGGTCCGCGCCACCCTGGAGAGCATCGCCTACCAGACCCGCGACGTGATCGACGTCATGAACGTCGAGTCCGGGATCCCCGTCCAGGAGCTGCGCGTGGACGGCGGCGGGGCGGCCAACGGCTTCCTCATGCAGTTCCAAGCCGACATGCTGGGCGTGCCCGTGGACCGACCCGCCCTCGTGGAAACGACAGCGGCGGGGGCGGCCTTCCTGGCCGGACTGGGGGTCGGCTTCTGGGAGAACCCTGAGGTCCTGCGGGGAGTCAGACGCCGGGAGCGGCTGTTTCAACCGCAGATGACCGAAGGCGAACGAGAAAAGCTCTATGCCGGCTGGAAGAGGGCTGTTCAGAGAGTGCGAACCGCCGAATAGCCCGTCGAGACTCCTCCCCACCGGGGAAGCTCGGTCGGTCTTGCCTGTGCCTACGAAACGGGTAAGCCGAGCGTTCAATCATCTGACTTCCAGACTGCGATCCTCCAGGTTGGACCCCCAGACCGGAACTGTCCGCTTTTTGTCCCGAAGGAGGCCTTTCTTTCTCAGGCGGCAATCGTACTGTTTCATTGAGCGAGCCAGAACAAGCCGGGCCGGGCTACAATTCGTCTCCGCCATCCACTTCTCTCGCATTTCAAAGGGAACATCCTCTGGCGGGCTCCAGCCTTAGCTTCGACAGGGAGATGACATGACTCTCATACGTCACTTGCCGGACGGCGCCCGAGCGTGTCTCTGGTTCCTGCTGGCCGTCACGCCGTCGCTTGTTGCGGCTCAGTCCACGTCGCCGGCCCCAGTGAAGCTGAGCCTGGGCGATCCCCAGATCGACGGCTCCTTCCTGAAACCGTACAAGAATGTGTGGAAGGTCACTTATGCATTCCCCGGCAAGGAGCCCTTCCTGGTGGGTACGTGGACGGACGAGCTCTCCGCGATCGAGCTTAACGGGCGCCCTCTGCTGAAGCGCACGCAGCTGGCGAACTACGCCAAGTACGGTATCGCGAGCACCAACATCAACGTGTTCGACCCCAAGAGCATGGCCCCCGTGAGCTTAGAGTTCAGGCGGAGCGACACCGGGGAGTGGGCTCAGCGCGAGTTCAATGGCGCCGCCGTCACGTACCGCCGGCGCAAGTCTGCCGAAGCGGCAAAGGATGACACCGGCCAACTCAAGATGGAGGAGCCCGTTTTCGACTACAACGGCGGCATGTACGGGGTCCTTTTGGCCGCTTTCCCCCTCGAGGAAGGCTTCACGGCCACCTTTCCGACCCTGTCCGAGGATCGCGATGAATTCGAACGCCTGACGTTCACGGTCCGCAAGGAAGAGATGGTCGACGCCGGGCCGGGCAAGCAGGTGATGGCTTGGCCGGTGGAGATCGACGACTTGGCCAAGAATCCCAAGGGAAGCCACAGCATCTTCTGGATCTCGAAGGAGGCTCCCTACGTGATCAAGCTCGTAACCATCATACCCAGCGGCCGATGGCTGACGGTGACGATGAGCATGATCTGAACGGGCGCGGACCCTTGGTGACGGGTCTTGCCCCCTCGCGCGGCCTAGACCTCGGGGGGGGCGGCCTTGACCCGGCCCAGTTTGATGGCCTGCAGCAACCGCTCGTGGTCGTGCTCGGTCTGGTCGGCGTAGGCGACGGCGAAGGCCGCCAGGGCCTTGTCGAGCTTGGCCGACTTCCCGCAGTAGCCCGCGATGGCGGCCGCGTCGCCGGTGCGGGCGTGGCCCTTGGCCAGGATCTCTCCCGAGACCAGCGCGAATTCCACCAGGGCGGCCCCTTCCATGTCCTCCAGCTCCACCTTGGCCTTGTGATCACAGAGTTGACGGACCAGGTAGTCTCGCCCCTCGAGCGACGTCCAGCCCAAGAAAGGGTCGGAGTAGGTCTGCATCCGATGCTGGCCTTCGGCCACGCGTTGACCCTGGTGGCGATAGGGGGGGGCCTCGGGCAGATGGCGACCGTAGCAGGAAGGCAGCTCCTCCTTCACCTGCAGCAGGAAGTAATCGTCGGCGTGCCGGCCCACCAAGAGCACGACATAGTCCCGCGTCCCCACGCTCCCCGTACCCACGACCTTGAAAGCCACGTCCACGGGCCGATAGCCCTCCACCACGAGCCGACGGTCCGCACCCAGCGTCTCCCGGTAGCCGGCCAGGCTCGCGATCACGGCGCGGGCGGTCCGGCCGGGCACGTGGCACAGGAGGGGGGGCCGGTCATGGAAGCGACGGCCCGACTTGGTGGGCAGGGTGAGCTTCTCCACGGCGTGGGCGCCGGTAGCTCGCTCGGCCTTGCCCAGGGCCAAGCGTACCGGTCCGTCTTTGGTGTGCCGATGCACCTCGTAGCGCGCGAGTTCGAGGAGGCCCATCTCCGAGAAACGGTCCATCGACTCGCGGTAGGAGCGGGTGAGCATGCGGACCGCCTCCACGCAGAGGCGATTCCCGTTCCCGGCCTCCCGCCCGGCCAGGACCACGCTCGCGGCCAGCCGAGCGACATCCCATTCCCAGGGACCCTGGATCGTCTCGTCAAAGTCGTTCAGGTCGAAGACCAGCCGTCCTTCGGGGGTGGCGAAGGCGCCTATGTTCTGCACGTGGGCGTCCCCGCAGAGCTGAACCAGGAGGCCAGTGTAAGGCCGCCGCGCGAGGTCCGCGGCCATCACCGGCGCCGCGCCCCGGAAGAAACCGAAGGGGGAGAGGGCCATGCGCCCGGTCTTGAGCGGGACCAGGTGGGGGAGACGCTCCGCGTTCGACTCCTGAAGGATGGCCAGGGGGTCGGCGCGCTCCTTCACCGGGCGCCAGTGCCCCTGTTCGGTCCGCCCCACCTTCCGTCGGAGGCGCCGCCCGCGGGCCCGGCCGTCGTCCTCCCGGGCCTTCGCCGTCAATCGCTCTCCGTCTTCGTCCCTGGATCACCCATGGCCGCCCGATGTTACCCGAGGTGACATCGGAAAGGGTCGGCTCCGCCCGGAAACCGATCTTCCCCGGAAACGGGATTCCCCGGAAACGCGATTGACGACCGCGGAACGCTGTCGTAGGGTGCCGGGACATGCCGCCGGCACGCCACGAGGAGGGCTGGCACCGGGCCACAGATGGCCTCCGGCTCTACTGGCAGGCCTGGAGGCCCGAAGCGCCGAGGGCGATGCTGCTCTTCGTCCACGGGCTGGGCGAGCACTCGGGACGATACCAGAACCCCATAGCGTATTTCGTTGCCCGGCAGTTCGCCTGCTACGCGCTGGACTGCCGCGCCCACGGCCGCAGCGGCGGCACCCCCGTCCACATCGACCGCTTCGAGGAGTTCCTCGGGGACGTGCGGACGATCGCGGCCTGGATGCGCGAAGAACATCCCGGCCTCCCGCTCTTCCTGGTCGGGCACTCGCAGGGCGGACTGATCGTCCTCGCCTGCGCGCTCTGGCACTCCCCCCCGGGCCTGGCCGGGCTCATCGTTTCCTCTCCGTTCCTGGGCCTCCACCCGGAGACCCGTCCCGGCCCCCTCCTCCACTGGACGGCCCGCATCCTCTCCCGGGTTTGGCCACGCCTACGCCTCCCCAACCACCTCGACCCCCGAAAGCTCTCGCGGGATCCCAAGGTGGTGGCGGCCTACGCCGCCGATCCCCTGGTCAGCCACCAGGTCTCGGTCCGCTGGTTCTCGGAGGTGCTCCGTGTCCAGGAGCGGGTGCAAGCAGGGGCCGGCGACCTCGGCCGGCCCGCCCTGGTCATGGTCTCGGGCGCGGACCGCGTGGTGGACGCCGAGGCCACGCGCCGGTGGGCGGCGCGGGCGCCCCCCCACCTGACGGAGTTCCTGTGTTGGGACGGCCTTTATCACGAGATGTTCAACGAGCCGGAGAGAGAGCTCGTCTTCCGGAAGATGGAGGAGTGGTTGGAGGGGCGGCTCCTCAGCGAATGCCCGCCACCTGGCGCAGCACGTCGTACCGGTTGACGATGCCCACGAGCTGGCCGTCGCGCCGCACCAGCGCGGCCGGCGTTTCCCGGGAGAGCAGGTTGGTCAAGCGATCGAGGGGAACGTCCGCGTCCACCACCGGGAAGGGGTGCTGCATGGCCTCCGATACGGGATGGTCCAGGAGCTTCCCATCCTCCAAAGCCCGGGCCATGAGCGGCCCCTCGCTCAGGGAGCCCACGCAGTCCCTGCCGTCGATGACCGGGATCTGCGATATGCCCCACGTGCTCATGAGATTCAAGGCTTGGCGCACGTTGGCGGAGGGGGCCACGGAGACGATGGGGGGTAGCTCGGAGGGGTGCCGCACGAGCAGGGTGCCCGCGGTCACGCGCTCCGCCTCCAGCATCTGATTCTCACGCATCCAGGCGTCGTCGTAGAGTTTGGAAAGATAGCGCTCCCCGGTGTCGCAGAGGATCGTGACCACCATGGCCTCGGGGTCGTCCAGGCGGCGGGCCACCTCGAGGGCGGTGTGGACGTTGAGACCGCCCGAGCCGCCCAGGAAGATCCCTTCCTCCCGGGTGAGGCGGCGGGCCATGCGGAAGGAATCCGCGTCGGACACATACATCCACTCGTCGATCACGTCGAAATGGAGCGAGGTCGGGATCTTGTCGCCCCCGATCCCCTCCACCTTGTAGGGGAAGCCCTGCCCCTTCT
>WNFI01556204.1_pt1 | contig 15859 bp, 16 predicted proteins | sample 5400471 | NCBI WGS metagenome assembly WNFI01 (sample SAMN13153348, study PRJNA577476) | soil metagenome | isolation source: 100 cm saprolite on Douglas fir-dominated hillslope | place: USA:California | collected 2013-09-17 | reverse complement strand
GGCGATGTCGCCCACATCCACGTCCCACAAATCGACCAGCGGGTCGGCCATCCCGATGAACTTCATGCCGTCATTCTCGACCTCGACCCCCGATTCACCATACAGGGTATCGACCGCGAAGCGGGTGGCGATCGCGGTGTCGTTGCCGACGGCGCGCCGGACTTTCTCCAGGGTTTCCAGCCAGAAGCGCGCACGGTTTTCCAGCGAGCCGCCGTATTTGTCCTTGCGCTTGTTGTAATAGGGCGAGAGGAACTGCAGCGGCAGGTAGGAGTGCGCGCCATAGACGTAAACGATGTCGAAGCCGGCGTCGCGTGAGCGCAATGCCGCATCGACGTAGTACTGTTGGACCATGGCGATGTCGTCCAAATCCATTTCCTTGCAGTAGGTGAGCGTTTCGAATTCCGAGGCGTACTGGCTCGGGCCCCGTGGCGTCGCGCGCGATTCCATGCAGGGCGCATGGGACGCGCCGTACCACAGCTCAACCCCGGCCAGGGAGCCGAAGTGATGGATGTGATCGGTCATGGCGCGCAGATTGCGGACGTCGCCCGCGTCCCAGATGCGCGCCGACAGGCGATGCGTGTCGTCCGATTCGGGATGAATCGAACAATACTCGGTATTGATTCCGGCCCAGCCGCCTTCGGCTTTCAGCGAGCGATGCGCCGCCTGGAAACCCGGCTTGTCGGAACCGGCGCCGATGCAATGCGGCACCTGGTAGAACCGATTGCGCAGCGTCTTCGGGCCGATCTTGATCGACTGAAACAGGATGTCGTGTTTTGGATCGCGCGCCATACTCGTATCCTCTGGCTTTGTAGCGGTTTTATTTGGGAAGGATTCGCCCCTCGAGGCGAGGAACTCGTATCATATTCTCGATCGAAAGGCGCTGGCCATCCGACCGCCGAGCCGACGGAGAGCGTGGGCGAGCGGAGGGGATGGCGCGGGCATTGGAAATAAATATCATGTCAGTTACTGTAGTGCAAATTTATTGCGTGCAGTGTAAATTGACTTGCAAGCGCATGGAAGCCGCAGTCTGTGCGTGACCTACGTGTTTCAAAGAGGCCTCGCATGGCGCGTTTACCCAAAAACCCGAGATCGGCCGCAGTGGCGGCAGTCGCCTCCGGCAACGTCGGCCGGCAATTGGGCGCGGTCGCGCGGCGTGTGCGCGAGAGCCAGGACTTGACGTTGACGGATGTGGCGACCTCCGCCGGAATCAGCGCGGGGATGCTGAGCCGCCTGGAAACGGGTCATGTGACCCCCAGCCTGGACCGCGGCCATACCTACCATCTGCTGGCCGCTCAGCGCGGCCCGCGAAAATCATTCGAGCCCTTTCTCGTGACGCTGACCGACAAGAGCGAAGTGTTTCCGGGCTTTCAGCACCCCGGCAGCGAGTTCATTTACATCCTGGCCGGCTCGCTGACTTATCGGCACGGCAGCCACAGCTATCCGCTGGCGGCGGGCGATTCGTTGAGTTTCCGCGGCGACGTGCCGCACGGCCCCGAGACCTTGGACAAGGTGCCGATTCGGATGCTGTCCATCATCGTTTACGACGAGGATGCCTAGCCACCCGGTTTTTTAGTCAAATTGTCATCCCGCACGGCGGCAATGGCGGTAGAGTAATGACAATTTCCAGAATAATAATTTCCAGGGAAGGATCACCATGAAGTCTTCAGCGCTGCTCTTGCTCCTCCTCGCTTCGGCGCAACTTTGCGGCTGTGCCAGCAATCCGCAATTGCCGGTATCGTTCGCCGACAATGCGCTGACCGCCCAGAGCGGTCGTTTCGGCGTAGCGATGACGGCATTGCCCAAGGTGGACACTTCGTTTCCCGGCGCCGGTTGCCTGTTGTGCCTGGCCACCACAGCCACGGCGAACTCCTCTCTCACCAAGCACACGCATATGCTTACCGCCGAGGATCTGCTCACGCTCAAGGACGGCATTGCCGACAGGCTGCGCAGGAAGGGCGTCGACGTGACCGTCATCGCGGAGAATTTGAATATCAAGCCGCTGAAGGATTTCTCCGGCGGCGGCGTCAACGTCGCCAAGAAGGACTTCAGGGTCCTCAAGGACAAATACAAGGTAGATCACCTGGTCGTGATCGACATCACGAGCGTGGGTTTCGTGCGAAACTACGCGGCCTACATTTCGACGGGCGATCCGACCGCAGAGCTCGCCGGCACGATATCCGTGGTCAATCTCTCGACCAACGCCTATGATTTTTTCCTGCAGATCAATCAGTCGAAAGGGGCCGATGGAGCTTGGAACGAGCCGCCTGACTTCCCCAACCTGACCAACGCCTTTTACTCGGTGGTCGAGTCGGGCAAAGACGCCGTCCAGCACCCATTTTAGGAAGGTTGTCGCGATGAATGAGCGCGTTTCAAACCGCTCGATATTGGCAATCGCATCGTTGGCGCTGACCGCATGGACGGTGCCCGCGTCTGCGGCCGAGGAAATTCCTACTGACCAAGAGATCACCATTCCTGCTTTGTCCCTGCGGGTGCCTAAGGAGGATTTGGTGTCTTTCGCCGCTCTCGCCAACGAAGATACGGTGGTGGGCCAGCCGGGATACATGATGTATTTCGGCCCGCTGCCCGCGGCCCTCGTCGGCGTCGTTGCCCATGGCGTCATTGAAAGTCAGAAGCAGGCCAGGGAGAGAAAAAGCAAGAACAGCTTGTCCGATTTGGTACTCGCGCCGTATCAGCCTTCGCTGAGTCATTTCACCAACGCCGAGTTGATGCGCCGCACGCTGGACGGTTTGACGACTCACGGCGACAAAGCGCTCATTCCGTTTGCGGAACGGGCCGGTCCCGGATGGCTGATCGAGTGTTCACCGCAATTTTTCATGACTCAGGACGCACGTGCGCTGGTCCTTCAAAATTCCATCGTCATCCATAGCCCGGATGCCGCGTCGCCCGCTACATTCAAGAATGTCGTCGAAGTCGTGGCTCGGCCGCGCGGTTCAGTCGGCGAGGACTCCGAAAACACCTGGATGATCCAGGACGGCGCGCTTCTGGCGAGCACGAGCGTCGATCTACTGCGCGAATCCGTGAGCCTGGCGCTGAGCGACCTCCATGGGGACTTCGCAGGCCACGCCGCTATGTATCACACGGTACGTTATCCGCGGGGCGGCACGGAAAGGATGGAGCGCGCGCAGATCCTGCGCGAAAGCCGCGAGCGCGTCGTGCTCAAAACCCTGCGCGGATGGATCATGTCCGTCCCCGTGGCCGTGGAGGCATCCGGGCTGCCGGACGCGACCGCGAGCCGATAGCGTATGCCCGGCGATCACGGCTCCGCAGGGTTCATCGCGGCCAACTTTGCTTCCATTCGCGCGCCGAAGTAGGCCTGAGGGTTTGACGCGTCGACGTGCTCCCGGCGTTCCCTCGCGGCAATCGCGGTCTTCGCCGTATCGAAGGCCTCACGCAACGAGTGGGCGGCGGGCAACGCGTCCCGGTAGAACGCCTCGCCGAAGTAGGTCAGATCGCGGTCGTTCGAACAGCCGAACGAGGTGCGATCGGCTGCCGAGGCGGTGATGACGATGGTTTGCGGATCCCGCAGTGATTCGATGAAGGCGCCGGCGTAGCAGGCGGAGATGATGATCACGCGCCATTTGATGCCGGATTCGCTCAAGGCATCGGCGAGATCGTCGTCGGTCAGATCCTGGAGCGGAAGCTCTGAATTGGAGACGATGATGGCCGGGTCCTTCGCGCCGTGCGAGGAGATCGATAGAAACAGCACGTCTCGATCGAGATTCATGCGCGAGGCGAGGCCGCGCAGCGCGTACTTCAATCCGGATACGGTCGCGAGCGGAGCGCGGTCCAAGTCGCGGGTATCGTTGATCAGCGACAATGTTCTGGCCGTCATGTCGTATCGCTCTCCCAGCACCCTCGACGCCAAGCCGATTTCCTGCGCAAACACCTTCTCGTCGCCGACCCCGGCAAAGCCCAGAAAGTAGGCCTTCGGTTTCGTTGACTTGTCGCGGACGACGGCCGACAGCGCCTCATCGATGCGGCCTGGCTGCCCGAATAAAATAGCCTCGGCATCCGCAAGCGCGTCGCCCGGCTCCGCGGCTTGCGCTTCGAGAGGGGTCCACACATCGGGGATGACATCCAGTGAATCGGTGAGCCAGATGAAGCCTGAGACAAACACGAGGCCGGCGCAGGCGGCTGCGCGCTGCGTGTACCCGGTCATGGCGTGCAGCCCGCGCGCGAAGTACAGCAGTGTGTAGACAATCACTACCATGCCTACGCCCAGGAACCACAAGGGATCGAGAAACACCGCGATCACGCTCGTGAACAGCAGCGGCACCGGCACCGCTCCCATCGCCAGTGCGAGCACGGGCCCGAACGCCGGTGCTGGATTCGCCCGCCATCGCAGCACGGCGGCCAACCCCAAGATCGCCAGCACATACCAGGCAAGCAGCGGAATTCCGCTCGGGAAAAATTGCGGGTCCGGCTGCGATTGCCATCGGTCGATCGCAATCCAGGCCGAGAGCCATATTGCGCCCATGATCAGGATGGCGCGCTGCGGATTGCCGGAGGGCGTAGACCTCACCGGCTTCAGTAGCCAGAGGCGCACCAGGCCTCTAAACCATCCTTGCCGCGGATAATCGGCGTTCGTCGGGGTGTCGATCATGATGATTGTCGATGATAGCAGGCGACTGTCAGAGCGCCCCCGTTGTGCGGTATGGTTACCTCATGACAACCCGCGGCTTCACCGGGCGGCAGCGACCGCCCAATGCCACCGGCCGAATTCCACCCGGCCAGTCCGAGACGCATGACTTTCCGGTGCTCTCGGCCGGCCCCACGCCCCACATTCGCACGGAGGATTGGTCGTTCACGCTCAAAGTGGGACCGAAACCGGTCAAGTCCTGGACTTGGGCCGAGTTCAATGCTCTGCCGCAAACCGACGCGACTCGCGATATCCATTGCGTCACCCAATGGTCGAAACTCGACACGACGTGGCGGGGCGTGTCGATCGACGATGTGCTCGCCGCGGCCGAGCTGGCGCCGCCGACGAAGTTCACCCTCGTTCACGCCTTCGACGGCTATTCGACCAACGTGCCCACCGCGGATCTCATCGATGGGAAGGCGATGGTTGCATTGCGCTATGCCGGGGAGCCGCTCGCGGCGGAACATGGGGGACCGGCCCGCCTGCTCGTGCCGCATCTTTATTTCTGGAAATCGGCCAAATGGGTGAATGGCTTGCAGTTCACGGCGCAGGACGAAGCGGGTTTCTGGGAGCTCCGCGGCTACCACATGTACGGTGACCCATGGCGGGAGCAGCGCTTCTCCGGTGACTGAGGCCGAGTCCGCGATCCCTGGCTCCGCGGCACTGCGCTGGCAACGAGCGACCATCACGCAGATTCTTGCGCGCACCGCGGGTATTCGCAGCTATTTCCTTTCGCTGCCCGAACCGCTGTCGTATCGCGCCGGGCAGCATGTGGACGTCCGGCTCACGGCGCCTGATGGGTATCAGGCCCGCCGGAGTTATTCGATTGCTTCGGCACCGGAAACCAGCGGCACGATCGAGCTCGTCATCGAGCGCCTCGACGACGGCGAGGTCTCGCCGTTCTTTCACGATGTCGCGGTGGTCGGCGACGTCATCGAACTGCGCGGCCCGATCGGCGGCCATTTCATCTGGTCTACACCCTCGGGTGGTCCGCTGATTCTGGTGGGCAGCGGTTCGGGCGTGGTGCCGCTGATGTGCATGATTCGGCACCGCGCTGCGCAAGGCTCGACGGTGCCGACGTTGCTGCTGTTTTCCGCGAAAACCTGGGACGACGTGATTTTTCGCGACGAATTGCTGGCCTTGGACGCCGCGGACAACGGCTTCGAACTCGTCCTCGCGCTGACGCGCGACGGCATTCGCCGCGCAGGGGACTATTCCCGGAGAGTCGATGCGGCCATGATGCGCGATGTGCTTGCGCGCGTAGCGATTCATCCCCGCTACGTTTTCGTGTGCGGCTCCAACCCGTTCGTCGAGGCCGCCTCGCAGGGTCTGATCGATGCGGGTATCGCGGCCGCGCTGATTCGCACGGAGCGATACGGCGGCTGATAGGGTGAGCGTCTTTGAATGGCGGAGGGTATATGGCCTTGTATAAGTTGGGCGATGCTTCCCCGACGATAGCGGCGAGCGCGTATGTTGCTCCGAGTGCCTCGATCATCGGCAAGGTCGTCCTCGCGGACCATAGCACCGTGTGGTTTGGCGCGACCCTGCGCGGTGACAACGAGACCATCAGCATCGGCGCCGGCAGCAATGTGCAGGACGGCGCGGTTTTGCACACGGATCCGGGGCTTCCGCTGACGGTGGGAGCCCATGTCTCCGTCGGCCATCAGGCGATGCTGCATGGCTGCACGATCGGTGAAGGCTCGCTGATCGGCATCCAGGCGGTCGTACTGAACGCCGCGGTGATTGGCAGGGGCTGTCTGGTCGGCGCCGGCGCCGTCATCACCGAACGCAAGGTTTTTGCCGACGGCACCCTCATACTGGGAGCGCCCGCCAAGGTGGTGCGCGAGCTCACCGCCGAAGAGCGCGAGAATCTTCTCAAGGTTGCCGCGAGTTACGCCGCGCGCGGCGCGTACTATCGAAGTCATCTACAGCCGATCGCATAACTCTTCGGCCGATCGCGTAGGTGCCAGCGGGCGCGAGCTATAGGCGCTGGATTTCCGCCGTGTGTTCGCCGGCTCCGTCGCGGCAGGTGATTGCATCGACGCTCACTTTCACCACTTCGGTCGTATGTTGACCTTCGGCGGTATCAAAGTACTGACGGTCTACCGCAATGGTGCGGTGGGCGCGCGGTGCCACGGTATAGCTCACGTGTTTGATCTCCGAGCGGGTCGCGCCGTCCGCGGTCTTCCAGTCGACCCGGTAGCGGATCATCCCGCTGCAGCCATTTGCGCCACATCGCTCGCCGTTGATGCCGAACGCTATGCGGAACTCGTCCTTGTTCAGGCGCATGATGAGGGGATCTTGGGCCAGTGAGACCAAGTGCTGGGACGCAGGGGCGGCGCCCGCGCCGGCACTCAATGCCGTCATCGCCACGAGGGAAAGCAAGATCGTCTTCATCGGAACTCCGGTTGCACGCGAAAACAATATCCGTGCGCCGGGGTGCCGACAAACGATGAAAATTAGCGCGAACCCCTGATTTTGCTCATGTGTAGGTGCGCGGATTTCTCACTGTGCCGGCTTGTCCGGGCTGTTGGCCGGCTTGTCGTCCGTTTTGGCGCCTTTCACGGCGGCTTTTGTCTTTTCCGCACCGCGCTTGGTTGCCGCGGAGACCTCGTGGGCTCCTTCCTTGCTCTTGGTGGCAACTTCGTGTGCCACTTCCTTGCTCTTGGTGCCAACTTCGTGCCCGACTTCCTTCGCCGCCACGGCAACCTGTTTTGCGCCTTCCTTCGCCGCGGCCGCGACTACTTTGGCGTCATGTTTGACCGTCTCGCCGACCACCTTGGCATCGTGCGATACCGTTGCGGCAACGCCGTCGGGCGGATCCGCGGCATTCGCGTTGAATGCCAGCGCCAGCAGCACGCCCAGACCGATCAAGGGCGCGTCAACATTGATTCTCATATGCCTGTCTCCTCCGGCGAGCAGAACACGCCGCCGTATTTTTCTCTAAGAGCCGTTTTCTGTACTTTGCCAGTTCCTCCCACGGGAAGCGATTCCAGAAATATGACCTCATCCGGAATGCACAATCGGGCCATCTGCTTCGCCAGAAACTCCAGGATTTCCTCTCGCTCCAGGGTCCGGCCCGGCTTGCGCACGACAAAGAGCAGGGGTCTCTCCTGCCATTTCGGGTGCTTCACGCCAATGACGGCCGCTGCCGCCACTGCCGGATGGGCCATGGCGACATTTTCCAGGTCGATCGAACTGATCCATTCGCCGCCGGTCTTGATCAGATCCTTGACGCGATCCCTTATCTGCATGACCCCTTGGGCATCGATGGTGGCGATGTCGCCGGTGGGAAACCAGCCCGCCGCCAGCGGTGAGGAATCGCACTTGTAGTATCGGCTCACGATCCACTGCCCGCGCACCATGAGTTCGCCTTGCGATTTGCCGTCGCGCGGCAATGTGGCGCCGCGCTCGTCGACCACCTTGATCTCCACGCCGAAGACGGATTTCCCCTGCTTGGCGACGATTGCGTGCCCCTCTGCCGGCGGCAACTGCTGCTGTTCGCAATCCAGGCTGCACAACGTCGCGACCGCGACCGTCTCCGTCATTCCCCAGCCTTGCCGCATGTCGATACCGTATCGATCGCACAGAGTCGCGATCAGGGGACGTGGCAGGGCCGACCCGCCTGAGATCACCCGTTGCAGGGTGGAGAAGCGCAAATCATTCTGCTCGAGGTACTGCACCAGGCCCAGCCAAATAGTGGGGACGCCGGCACTGACGGTTACGCCTTCGGCTTCCATCAAGCTGTAGAGACCGGCGCAGTCCAACCGTGGGCCGGGCAATACCAGCTTCGTTCCGCCGACCAATGCGGCATAGGGAATGCACCAGGCATTGACGTGGAACATGGGTACGATCGGCAGCACGGTGTCTCTCGGACATAGGCCCATTACTCCTGGCATGCAGATGGTGATGGCGTTCAGCACCATCGACCGGTGTGAAAACAGAGCGCCCTTCGGGTGTCCGGTCGTGCCGGAGGTGTAGCAAAGCACGGCGCCGGCGCGTTCGTCGAATTCCGGCCACTCGAATTGCTCGCCATGCGCGGCAATCAATTCCTCATAGCAACGAAGGTTGGGTACCCTCTCGGCCGCGGGCATGTTCGCGGCATCGCTGAGGCAGACCCAGGCCTCGATCTTCGGGCAATGAGGCGCAATTCTCTCAACCAAGGACGCGAAGGTCGCGTCAAACAGCAGTGCTCGATCTTCGGCATGGTTGATGATGTAGATCAGCTGTTCGGGGTGCAGGCGCGGGTTGCAGGTGTGCATCACCATGCCGCCGCCTGAAACCGCGTAATAGGCTTCCAGATGGCGGTGATTGTTCCAAGCGAGGGATCCGACCGCACTGCCTGCCGCCAATCCCAAGTGGCGGAGAGCGTGCGCCAGCCTTCGAGCGCGCGCCGCGCATTCGGTGAATGTGTAGCGAAAGACCGGGCCGTGCGTCTCACGCGAGACGATTTGCGTAGTTCCGAACTGCGCCGCCGCATGCTCGATGATGCCGGAAATCAGCAGAGGCCGCTCCATCATGAGTCCCGGCTGCAGCATTATCATCCCCCCGTGCATCCCAGCATGTTCCCATTATATGCCGCATATGCCGCGGCGTTGCGCTCCATCCGCCGGCTCGTGACGCCGTCAATGATCGTGCCGGTGGCCTCGCGAAGATCCAACGGCGTTCTCCTGCAGAGGCTTGTCGAGCAACTCGTAGCCCGCGCGACGGCGAAGCCCAAGTCGTTCATAGAAGCGGCGCGCACGTTCATTGTCGACCCCGAGCTGCAATTGCAGTCGAACCAAGCCTCGTCCTGCCAGATCGCGTTCGGCCGCTGCCACGAGAAGCGCGCCTGTTCCCGCCGACCGCATCTCCGGCGATACGAAGAGTTCGTCGATCTCCGCCATCAGGCCACCGTGCTCGAGGCTGAACATGAATACCGCGAGGAGATAACCGCAAACCCCACCCTCGGCTTCGGCAACCCAGCAGGCGCCGCGTTCCGGCGCCGAGATCAGGCTGCCTAGCAGCGTCTCGATGCGCGGTCGATCAAAACCGCCGATGGATTCGAATTCCCAGTAGCGCTCCACCAGCCCCGTGACCGCTGCGATATCCCCAACGGTGGCAAGGCGGACGGCCATTTACTTGTGCGCCGTTGCGGCCTCTGCGTGCGCCGCCGCCGCCGATGCGTGCCCGGCCGCCGCCTCTTGCTCTCGATACGCAACCCAGCTCTGGTCGATCAAGTACGCATGAACGTTATCGACGTCCTTCTCGCTCAGGATGTCGTCGAAACGCTCCATGCCCGCGGGCGCGAGCACCCCCTTCAATACGATGTCCTTGAACGCCGCATGCAGACCGGCGTTGAGTTTGCGGAGGTCAGGCGTGCTGCTCGGCCCCAGCACATGGCAGCGCGAACATTCTTCGACGAATTTGATCTCGCCCGCGTCGATCTCTGCCTTGGTTGCGGTCTCGACCGGCGGCTTCTCGAAAGACTCTTCCACGCGCGGCGCCGGTGTCGGAACCGCGCCGCCGCCCAGCTTGAAGGCAATGATGCGGTTGGAGATGGCTGCCGGTTTTGATCACCTTCAGCACCTTTCCCGTATCGGCGGCATAGACCCAGAGTTCGCCGCTGCCGCGTCCCTGGAACACCAGATTTCCCTCCGTGGACATCACGCCGCCGTCGTAGCCGCGAATTCCTTCGGATGTCTCGTGTTCCCAGACGGTTTTCTGCGCCACAGGGTCCCAGGCGCGCAGCAGCTCGCGCACCGGCTTCACCTTGCGCGCCGCTTTGATCGCATGCATGTCGGGGACCGGCCCATACAGTTTCTTCAGGGCGGCGGCATCGTAGGTGTCATCCGGAAAGATGCCCTGCACCGTGAAGAATCCGTCGAGGTATTTCATGGTGCCGCCGTTATGCAGCATGTCGATCCATACCGCAGACACGTCGATGACGGGAATATAGACCAAGTGCGTTTGCGCACTATAGGACATGGGATTCCAGGTGTGCCCGCCCGCCCAGGAGGGATACACGTTCTTGGGCGAGGAATACCAATCGGCCTGTCCCGTCAGAACCGGCCGTCCCGTCTTCATGTCGACATGGGAAGCCCAGTTCACGTAGGTAAAGTTCTTGGCGGAGAGCAGTTTGCCCGTCTTGCGATCGAGGACGTAGAAGAAGCCGTTCTTCGAGGCCTGCATGATCACCGACCGCGGGGTGCCGTCTACGGCCAACTCGGCGAGAATCAATTTCTGTACCGAGTCGTAATCCCAGCTGTCGCGCGGCGTGGTCTGGTAGTACCAGGCCATGCGGCCGGTGGCCGCGTCCAGCGACGAGATTGAGGGCCGGATCGTAGGCAAATCCATCCCACGCCGTTCCGCCCCCATGTAACTCGGGTTTGCGATGGGGATCCCAAGTCTTGTCCGCCTGAGCCAATTCCGGATTCTCATAGGGCTGTCCGACGGCGGGCGGTACGGTGTAGAAGCGCCACTTGAACGCGCCGGTTTCCAAATCGTAGGCGGCGACATAGCCACGCACGGCCGTGTGGCCCATATCGGCGCCGCCGTTGCCGATGACCACCACTGAGCCCGCGATTTGCGGCGCACCCGTGCTGGAGTAGGGCAGCTTGTGATCGGTGATGGTATCGGCTTCCCAGATCTTCTTACCCGTCGCGGCGTTCAACGCATGCAGACGTCCGTCGGTCGAAGCAACATAAACCTTGCCCTTCCACACCGCCACGCCGCGGTTGACCAGGTCGCAGCACGGGTGTCGGCCGGTGAAGTAGTCGGGCTTGGGGTCATAGCGCCACAGTTCCCTGCCCGTGGCGGCATCCACTGCGTACACATAACCCCAGGTTCCCGAGGTGTACATGACTCCGTCGATGACGATGGGAGTCGCTTCCTGGCCGCGCATGGGATCGCCCAGGTCGTACTGCCACGCAAAACCCAGCTGCTTGACGTTCTTCGCGTCGATGCTCGCCAAGGGTGAATAATAGCTGCCGTCCTTGTCGCGGCCGCCGGTGAACCAGTTCTGCGGCTCTTTGTCCGCCCCCAGCAATCGCGCTGCGTCCACATTGCCCGGTACCTGCGGCGGAGTCGCGGCCCGAGTCGGCTCCGGCGCCATCGCCAACGCCAGCGTCAGCGTCAGCGCCGTGCTCGTTAGTGGGATGCCCCCATGGCGCAAGCCGGGACGAGCGAACGTTTTGTATCTGAGCAAGGTTGATCTCCTGCAGGGGCGGTCGAAAGCTTAAATGGTCATCCGGTGCGAACGGTACCACCGGCGCTTGGCGATCGCGAACACCGCCGTGCTCGAGGCGATCGACGGGGGGCGGGGCGCCGAGCTGCTATTGAGAGGAAGGGGTTTGCAGCGCGAGGCACGTGGTATGCCGTAATGTCCACCGACGGCCGGTTCGGGACTGCACGAGTACGCAGCGTGATTTGCGCGCGAATAATTCGAATCTTTCGGGCCGGTACAGGCTGCGCCCGTCCAGCGGCCGGCCCGACGCATCGCGGGGATTGGCATGCTCGATCACGAGCGTGTTCGAGGTCGTCAACGCATCGTCCGCGAGCGTCACCGGCGCCCCGTGCAGGGCTTCGCGGACGACGCGCGCCAATTCCGCTCGGCTTGTATCGCTCGGATCGACGATGACGCCCGGCCGGTCGCTGGGCTCAGGCCATGCGGCAATACATAACAGCGAGCCGAGCACCAATGACAGGCCGGTACGCAGCCACAGGTGCATGGCGGCGGCGCCTCACCGCGCTGTCTGCGGGCGGTAAATCCGGTTCTGTCGCCACAACGACTTGATCACGAGGCCGTTCGCCGTCGGCGGTACATAGGTTCCCGCTTGTAGCTGCGGGGGAGGCTGCACGCCGCTAGGCGGCACGGGGCAAACGCCGTTTGCCCGGTAGCTGAGCGCCGACGCGAGCAGTCCTTCTACCGGGTCCCCGAGGGAGTGCGCAAAGTCGTCCGCCACCGAACAGCCGGGCACCAAGACCCCTTGAGTTGCAACGGTATTATGAGGCGTGAATCCGTCGGGATAGTTGCCGAAGCCCATGGCGTTGACGCCTTGGAACTGAATCGAAAAATAGGTCACCGCGCAATTGTCGGTCGGATAAAACCCGTAGGGCTTGCCACAGGTCGTCGAGCCGATCTGAATCACCTGGACGTTGACACCCTGGAGGCTGTTGATGATGGATTCGCTGGCCGAACAAGTGCTGCCGGTCGTGAGCACAAAGACTTGTGACAAGTTCAATGTAGGTAGCGCCTGACCCGCAGCTGGAGGCGGCGAAAATCCCTGGGTCGTCGTATGAAAGCCGAGCGGTGTGATGGCGCTTTGCGTTACCGGATTGACGGTCGGATTCTTGCTGTTGAACTGGTCCAGCTCGAAGGTCTGCCCCGCCGTCGCTGTCGGCCCCGCGATCATGTAGGCGACCTCGCTGGCGATGTCGAGGAAACCCCCGCCGTTGTAGCGGATGTCGAGGATCAGATCGCGCACGCCGGCGCTCTTCAATTGGCTGAAGGCAGCGACGAGCTCACCTTCAGCGGTCGCGATGTGGTCGTTGAAGAGCATGTATCCGACCAGGCCGGCCGCCGTGGGAATGGTCTTTACATTCTGCACCGGTGTTTCTGTGATGTTGGCAGACACCAAAGTTACCGTGCGCGGCGCCGTCATGCCCGCGTCCAAGATCGAAAAGGTGTGGCTCTCTCCCACCGTCTGGGGGCTTAAGCCCGCGTTCAGCGTATTGACGCTCGTCTGATCGTTTGCGTTCACCAGATCGACGCCATCTACCGTGAGGATCTGCGCCCCCCGCGCGAGACTGGCTGGGGCGACAGCGGCCGGGGATCCCGGTTCGGTGTATGCCACGACGACATTGCGCGGAGGTGTGCCGGCGATGATCAAGAAACGTGCCCCGTAGCCTGCTTCCACACCCGACTGCGAGAGAGACTCCCAAGTCGCCGTCGGGTACGTGAAATGGAATCGATCCTTTGGTTTGCCGGATGCCGTGGTCGCCGAGGTCTTCAGCACGTTGAAATAAGCGGAGTCGGAGGTAAAGCCGGCGGGGTCTTGATCCGGGACTTCGCTGAACCATAGGTAGAGATCGTTGGTCCACGACCGCAGCCAGTTCTTTTCATCGAGAGCGGTGCCTGGACGGTCCAAGTAGGCTTTTCCTGTCCCCGGATCGGTGCCGGTCCGCGGGGTCACACACATGGCCGCGAAGGCCGAGGCCGGAGAAAACTGGCCCTTGACCCACCCACTGGTGCCACCGGGGGAATTGATTCCGGCCCTGCCGCTGCCGCCGCCACCACCACCGCAAGCATCAAGCAGCGCCGCTGCCGGGATCAACGCAAGCAACAACGATGTTCTGTGGGAAAAAAACATAGGAGACTTCCTTGTCGAGAACCCCCGGGCCTCAAATGTTACACGGTGTCACAATCGCTGTCTGCGCACCTCTGCGCGCCTCGTCGCACCCGTCCCGGTGCCGATGCTCAATCGTCCTCGTTGCCGTAAATAATGAGCGATAACATGCGAATGGGGACTTTCTCGAGGCGCTCCGGGCCGTGCGGGATGTCGCCGGAAAAGGTCAAGCTATCCCCCGGCCGAAGCACGTAGGTGTGCCGCCCATGACGATAGTGCAGCACGCCGGAGAGCAGATGAATGAACTCGATGCCGGGATGCTGAAAGCCCGGGAACACCTCGCTGCGAGCTGCGCACGGTCTCGAGTCCCTCACCGGCGCGGATCAATTGGGCGCCGCCGTCGTCGGCGCCGACCCGCTGCATCAAGGCGGACGCCGTGACGCCCAGCGCTCTCGCCAAGGCGACGATGGTTTCCAGGCTGGGGGAGACTCGGCCGGTCTCGAGTCGGCTCAGCATGGCGCTGCTGATATCGGCCCGCCGCGCCACGTCGGCCAGGGTCAGGTTTTGGCCCTCGCGCAAACGCCGCGCCGTCCGTCCGAGGTCGACGGCCGGACTCTGTCTGCGCTCCAGGGCGGCGGGGGCCGGCGCCCTACGGGCTTTCCCTGAGCGAACACCCGCCGATTCGAGCTTGCGGCCGGTGGAAGGCGGCTTTCGGCTCATCGGAGGCATTGCACAATACGCAAATGATTTGCTCCACAGTTAAAATTTCGTTTATATTCCCACATGGTAACCCCCTGCTAAACCTGTGTCGCGCCAAGGGAATTCCGCCAAGTCCGCATGCCCTATCGCCTACTTCGTTTCGGCCTATCGCGCAAGCATCCCGAACCTCGCATGTTCACGCGCCACGACTCGTTGAAAACGGGTTATGACGTGGTCATCATCGGGGCGGGCGGCCATGGACTGGCGGCGGCGTACTACCTGGCGCGCGATCACGGCATCCGCAATGTGGCGGTGCTCGACAAGGGCTATCTCGGCGGCGGCAACACCGGCCGCAACACCACCATCATTCGCTCGAATTACCTCACTCCCGAGGGGGTGAAATTCTACGATGAGAGCGTGCGCCTGTGGCAGGACCTCGCCACCGATTTCGATTTGAATTTGTTCTATTCGGCGCGCGGTCACTACACGCTCGCGCACACCGATTCGGCGATGCGCACCATGCGCTGGCGGGCAGAGGTCAACAAGCACTACGGTGTGCGTTCCGAAGCCGTCGATGCCGCCTTCGTCAAGCGCGGTATTCCGTCGATCGATATGACCTGCGGCGGCCATGCGCCGATTCTCGGTGCCCTGTTTCATGAACCCGGCGCCATTGCGCGCCACGACGCGGTGGCCTGGGGGTATGGACGCGGTGCCGATCAGCGCGGCGTGGAGATTCATCAACAAACCGAAGTCACCGGGATTCGTGTGCAAGGCGGCCGCGTGGTGGGGGTCGACACCACTCGCGGGCCCATTGCCACGTCGAAGGTATTGTGCGCAGTTGCCGGATTCACGCCGCGAATTCTCGACATGGTGGACCTGCACACGCCGATCTACGTGCATCCATTGCAGGCCATGGTATCCGAGCCCGTGAAGCCCTGGCTGGATCCCATCATCGTGTCGGGCTCGCTGCACGTCTATGTGTCGCAGACCGCCCGCGGAGAACTGGTGATGGGCGCGTCGCTGGATCCCTACGAACTGCATGCCACGCGGCCGACGCTGGATTTCGTCGAGGGTCTGGCCTCGCATATGCTGGACATGTTCCCGTTCTTGAGCGAGGTCAAGGTGAACCGCCAATGGGCGGGGCTCGCCGACATGACGCCGGACTTCGCGCCCA
>WNFI01124831.1_pt1 | contig 15859 bp, 13 predicted proteins | sample 5400471 | NCBI WGS metagenome assembly WNFI01 (sample SAMN13153348, study PRJNA577476) | soil metagenome | isolation source: 100 cm saprolite on Douglas fir-dominated hillslope | place: USA:California | collected 2013-09-17 | reverse complement strand
TGGCGAGTGGGGTCATAATGATGCCCCGGCTGATCGTGTTGATCCGCGCGCCACGCTTGCCCCAGCGTACCGCCTCCGCCATCACACGCAGCGAGTTCCCGCGTTTCGAGATTTGGTACGCGTGAAGAGAATCCGTCACTTGGCGAGGCTGAAGGAAGGGCAGACTGAGCAGCTCTTCCACAGGTGTCGTGGCCAACGCCTTGTTTTGTTCAACGATGAGCGGGGGAAGGCGGTGCCCCGACTGGGATGCGATAACGACGCCAGCCCCACCCGCGCGCGATGGCATTGCCGAACTCTTCCAGCACGAGCGCCGTGCCATATAGATCGACTTTCAGGATCGTTGCGGGTGATGCCTGCGTGGGGGAAACACCGGCAGCATGGATGAGACCTGTGACGTCGCCCAGACCCGTGGCCGTCTCGACAAGCGCATGCACGGCCTCGCGCGAGGACGCGTCGACCGTGGCGACGCTCACGCAGTATCCGGCGTTCCCCAGGATCTCTGCCGCCGCATTGGCGTTGTCCTCGCGCATGTCGGCCAGCAGGACATGCTTACCGAACCCAACCCGCCGCGCGATTGCTTGACCGATCTGACCAGTTCCGATTAGGACAATGACATCTTTCATAGCTGTTCCTTTCGCGCGCGACTTGTCTCGTCGCGACGGTTTAGCTGCGCGACGGCGTGCCGGCTCGGGAGCCGTACTGTTCGTCGGTGACGTGCTCCATCCATTCGACGGCTTTGCCGTCGAGGCTTTCCTGAATCGCGATGTGCGTCATGGCCGTGGTCGGCGAAGCGCCATGCCAGTGTTTCTCGCCGGGTGACAACCAGACCACGTCGCCAGGCCTGACCTCTTCAATGGGTCCGGCTGCGCGTTGAACAAGGCCGCATCCGGACGTGACGATCAGCGTCTGGCCTAGCGGGTGGGTGTGCCAGGCCGTGCGGGCGCCAGGTTCGAACGTGACGGCCGCGCCGGCGACGTGGGACGGCGTTGGCGCGGTGAACAGTGGGTCAATGCGGACCGTGCCGGTGAACCATTCTGCCGGCCCTTTCCCGGACGGCTGGGAACCGCTTCGCTTGATTTCCATCGTCGTGCCCTTCGATTGTCGGCCAGCTTCGCCACTGTCGTTGAGCGCAATTTAGTGAGCCCTCGGTATGCGATTAGCTGGTATAATTTGCATGAAGCTATGAGATGGATTCATGAATGCGCCGCGAGAACATCAATGACATCCTTGCCTTCCTCGCCGTGGCGAGAGAGCGGAGCTTTACCAGGGCCGCGGCGAAATTCGGTGTCTCGCAGTCGGCGCTCAGCCACACCATCCGCGGGCTCGAAGAGCGCCTCGGAATTCGCCTCCTAACCCGCACCACGCGAAGCGTCGCGCCGACCGAAGCAGGCGAACGTCTGGTCCGCACGCTGGGGCCGCGTTTCGAGGAAATCGACGCCGAACTCGCTGCGCTGAGCGAATTGCGGGAGAAGCCGGCCGGCACTATCCGCATCACAACAGGCGAACATGCCGCGGAGACGATCCTGTGGCCTGCACTGGCTTACGGCCTGACCGACATCGTTGCAGAGCGATATGACGCCGGCATCCGTCTCGGCGAGCAGGTCGCAAAGGACATGATCGCGGTGCGCATCGGGCCGGACATGCGCATGGCGGTCGTCGGCACTACAGACTTCCGTTGGTCCGGCCCCGAAGTTGTCTTCCGCCCGTTTGCGCTCGGCGAAAAAGGGGCTGTGCCCGGCGGCGCTCACGGCGCCGATATCCATCGATCGAGCTTATCGTCGGGCGGCAGTCACCCAGCAAATGGAAATTTCGAACCGCGTGACACCAGCCGAGGCAATCACCCGGAAGCCGTATCATTCCGTGAAAGCCGGGAAAGTGAAGAGCCAACATGCGCGGATTCTCGCGACGCAATGTCCTGATCGGTGCCGTCCACGCCGCGGGCTGCACCATCCGGATCATCGTTCCCTATCCGCCGGGGGCGCGAGATTCAGTCTTTATCTCCCTGCGAATGCGGCTTTGGCAAACTGAGTGGGACTGCGTCGAGACCGTGGAGGCCATCGATGAGTCGGAGTCGCTCGGGACACATACGTTGATATTGCCGCTTCTTCCGAATGTTTCATTGGACCGTTAGGCTCGAATACCTGGATCACTCCGACGATCCGCGCGGGCAAAATCGCTCGTGAGCGAGACGAGCGTCACCGGCCAGATTATTCCAATCGCAGAGATGACAGGAGATGCACCATGACCAGCGTCAGAATTGGTGTCAGCACCGATGATGGAATCCGAAATGGCGCCGGGTGGGCTCGGGTCAAGAGGAGCGCCAGCCGCTTTGTCTGTGGTACAGGCTTATGAGCACGTGACGCGCGGGAAGTACCACTGCTTTGGGGGCAGCCCGCCTTGTTCTCGGGATGCAAGCGCGTGCTGGTGTCAGTATTTGAAACTCATTGTTTGGCTTGGCAATCATTACTTGGTGGGATTCACCGATTGCTCCGCGTTCTTCTCCTTTAAGGTATGAATGCCCTGTTCGACCTTCCGGATAAGCCATTCGCCTGCTTTGTCGAGCGGAACAGGGGGGAGGAGAGTTGGTGATGGCCCCGTCGTAGAATCGAATAGCTCCAACCGTGTAGGAAAATCCCCCGGCAGTGAATAGTCTGCTGCTTTATCGGTGGACCCGCCTGCCAACTGGTCTCTCAGAAGCGGCGAATTCAGGCTGGGAGGCAACACGGGAAAGACGCCCTTCCATTTGAAAAACTCGAATTCAGCGCCATTTTTCAAGAAGTTGGAGGTCCATTCGTGGAGTTTTTGCAGAGCGGCGGTGTCTTTGTCCGTCAGGAGCAGGCCGCGCTGTGTGAACGACTCGCTCGACGGTACGAAGGGTCCGTTGCTGGGAACCGCTTGTCAAAGGCAAAGGCTGGGTTCTTAGATGTCGACATGTCAGGGCGAGGAACCAGGCAGCCACATGGACTGGAAGTCAACAGCGTGTCCTTCTGAAAGTTGAGATCAAGCCCAAGACTTGCGTGTCGCCTTTGTGCCCCGGGGAAACCGGGTTCCTTCTCTGTCGAAATCCCAAGGCTCCCGTGCCAATTCTCCCGTAAGGTCTCGTCCCGAGGAGGATCGTCCATAGGCCTGTCCAAGGGATTATTTGCAACGGGATCAACCGGACTATCCGGAATCAAGACCCTGGTACCCTTCGGATCCGCATAACGCAGAGGATTGTTCGCGAAGCCGATGAAAGGACTCGACCCCGCCACGTCGATCGGATCTGGGCTCAGCCACCGGCCGATCCGAGGATCGAACAGACGCGCACTGGTGTAATAGGAGTTGCCGGCGCCTTTAATGTCGTCGTCGCGCTCGAGGCCCGAATAGCCGAAGCGATAGGCCTGCGTCTGCGTGAGGCGGCCCGGCATCAGCATGCCGAACGGGTAGTAGCCCGTCGTATTGACCGTATTCGCCTGGTAGTGCGTGACCGCGCCGTTCTCGACCACCGGCGTCTTGCGGTCGGTGATCGTCGCCTCGACGTTGCCGAGATAGTTTGCGAGTTCGTACTGCTTGTCGCCGCGCAGGCGGGCCGAAAGCGCAATCCCCGGCCCCCCCGACATGGCGCCGGGGCTGACCGTTCCGGCGGACCACAGCCCGATCCGGCTCGATCCGCCGAAGATCGTCTGGTCCTCAAGCTTGACGGTGGCGGCGGGTGCGGCAGGATCCTGCCGGTAGGTTGCGAGAATCGCGCCCTTTTCGTTGCGCACGAAATACTCATAGCTCCACGTCGCCGGATCCGGCCCGGGGCGCGTGATCTTGGCGATGCGGTTGCCGAGCCCGTCATAGACGAATTCGATGGAATCGGACGTGCGCGCGATGGTGACGACCCGGCTCGCCGCGTTCCAGGTGATGGCGTTGAGGCCGGCCGCAGTGTCGTGCGTCAGGCGCCCGCTGGCGTCGTAGCCATAGTTGTTCGCCGGCTGACCGTCGATATCGCCCGCATAGGCATCGGCAGGAACGTTGTCATCGATGGAAAGGAGGCGGTTCGACGTCATCTCTTGGTTGGCGTCGACCGGATAGTTGTAGGTGAGGTCGTCCATCAGGCTCGCGCCGCCGCTGCCTTTGGCGCAGAAGTCAGATGCAGGCGGCGGGCTCACGCTGGCAGCGGTCGGGGCACAGCGCTGGAGCGACGTGATGTTGCCGTTCGGATCGTAGGCAGTCTGCGTCCGCCAGAGCTGCGGATCGTTCGACGTCTGCGGCCACGCGTTCGCCGCCGCGTCGACGTCGCCGAAGCTCGCCGTCTCGCGCAGACGGTAGAGCTGGTCGTAGCGATGGGCCAAGCCGAGGATCGTGCCGCCTTGCGCGTTGGCGACGGCGGACACGGTCGCCTTGACGTTGCCATCATAGAGGCCGCACGTCGTCGCCTGGCCGCTCGGGCAGCCCAGACTCAGGAGCGCGCTGAGATCATGCAGCCCGCAGCTCGTCGCCGCGGCACCTGCGCAGCCTGCGGCGGCAAGCGCCGCCGGATCCTGCGTGGGCCTGCTGGGGGCGGCCTGCGGCAATCCCGCCGAGAGCGCCGCCGCACCGACCGGCGTGTAGTCGTGCCGGAAATAGTGGACCGCCGAGCCGAACACGTCAGCGGGAACCGCGGCATTCGCGGCGCCTTTGGCGCCGTCGCGGCCCGGGTCGCGTCCGGGGTTGAGGGTGTCGGTGTTGATCCCCTTGGGCCAGCCCGCGATCGAGTACGTGTAGTCGAGGCCCTGCACGCGGTCGGCCCCGAGCTCAAGGCGCGCCAGCGGACCGTGGCGGTAGTACGAATAAGCCGGCGTCGCGCTCCCGCAGCTCGCCGTCGCGCGAGGTCTCGGCGGTCAGGAGTCGCCGGTCGGGATCGTACGTGAAGCGATGTTCGAGCCGGTCTGGCTGCCCCGGCTGGTAGTGCATCGCCAGGATCTTGCCGTCGAGGATGTCGTAGTCGTAGGCGGTCGTCTTCGTGGCGACGCCCGGAATGTCCTGCGTCAGCGCCGTGATGTTGCCGTGCGGATCGTAGCTGTAGCAGGTCGCGACGGCGCCGATGCTGGTTGCGGCGACGATCGCGGCGATACGCCCGCGCAGGTTGGCGCCGTTGACGAGCTGACGCGACTTCATCGCCTGGCAGTAAGAGGCCGGATAGTCGTCGTAGGTCGTGGTGACGACTTCGGCCGTCGAATAGCGGCACGGCTGAGGAGCCGTCGAATAGCACGGCTGAGGAAACTCCTGATCCTCGGCGTATCCTTGCAGCTTGGTGGAATCGAGCGCGGTGACGACGCCGTTGGCGGGCGCATTGGCGACGAGCCCCGTTTCTATGACGCGCGCCTGCTGGTCGTACTTGACGTAGGCGTAGCGGCCGTCGAGCGCCTGCTGCGCGTTCTGCGACAGGCGCGCCTGCCCGGCGAAATTGTACCACGAACGCTTCATGCCGGCGTCCGGCGTCGTCTTCGCGATGATCTGCCCGAGGCTGTTGTAGGCGTACGTCGAGACGAGCGTGTGGGCCGGATTGGCAACGGCGGCGTCGCTCGCGAGATTGTTGGCCGCCGTGTCGCTCAGCGGATGCACGCCGGCCGGCGGCACCGTCTGCACCAGATTGCCCGCCTGATCGTAATATTTGAGGGTGAAGTGATATTCGCCCGGCAGCGCCTGGTAGCTGAACGACTCCTGCTGCGGACCGAGGCAGTTGGCGTCATGTGTCGCCTCGACATATTGCGCGAAGTCGTCGAGCGCATTCGCGCGCCCGATGCGGCCCTCCTGATCCGCGAGCTCCTTGGCCGCGTCCGCGGCTGCGGCGGCGACCGTGACCATGCAGGCGTTCGGCTTGGCCGGCTCCGATGTTGGTCGGGTCGTAGAAGGGATCGTGGTCGAGCGCGGTGCAGTCTGCGGGAATCGCGGGGGCCCCGGGCGTTCCGCCGAGCGGATCGAGATAGCCGCGGCACAGCGCGTCGTCATACGAGCCGACCGCCATCATGCGGTAGTCGTACGCGTCGCTCGCCTCGGTCCGGCCGCAGATCGAGTGAAGGAGTCCCGCTCCCGGATAGGGCTCCTTGATGTGGCAATACTCCGGATGCTGCGCTTCGGGGATGCCGGTCTTCTTTCCGAGATAGCCGCCGGGCGCAACGTCGGCGTCGATCTCCTGCTTCAGCGACTCACACCATGAATGCGCCACCGGCGGGATCGCCCAGGTTGTCGGGTTGGTGCAGCTCTTGAGGCAGCCCCAAGGGTCGCTTGCCGGGCCCCATCACTGGCAATCCCGGCAGTGGCCTCGGCGCAAAAGGCATTGCAGTCGGCGCGACATGCCCCGGTTCCGAGCGAGCCGCCGGGCGCCAGAACGTTCGCCTGGCTGCTCGCTGGTGTGAAGTTGGGGCGGTACGCCGTGGGCTCGAAGTAGCCTGGCGTCGCCTCGCCGCGCGCAATCGCGGCGTCGATGCCGCCGCGGTCGATCGTCAGCTCCTTGACGACTTCGTACTCGCCTTTGGCGCCGAACTTTGCGCAAAACCGGACCTCGGACGCGTTCGGCCATTGACTGGCCCCCAGCGTGCCGGTGCTGCTCGCCGTACACGCGTTCGGTGCCGTCGCGGGAAGCGCCTGCGAGATCTCGGGCACGCCGCTGCCCTGATCGCAGTTCGCATCCGTTTGCGGTGTCGCGCCATCCCGTAACGCAATGACTGTTCCGTCCGGACCTGTGATACGGATACGCAGATTGTACCGGCAGTCCGCGCACACAGGCGGCCAGCCGTCCTGCGACGAGCCCGCAATTGCGTAATCGACGCCTTTGAGGTCATAGGTGAAGAACAGGTTGGTCGTCTGCTCCACCGTGACGTGGTTGACCGAGCGGCTGACCCCCGCGTGGACGTCGACGACGTTGTTCTCATCAAGCCGGTAGGTGACGAGCGGCGGGGAGGTGCCCGATTTGACGGATTCCAGGCCTTCCGGCGCGTCGCCGGCAAGCGCGGTGGCAATCGTCCGACCGGCCCGGTCCACATAAGCGACGTGCGCCTGCCCGTTGGCGTCGATGATGGTGTTGCGCTCGTAGTAGCTGGCGCGCCCCACATTGCGCCCGAACAGCTGTCGCAATGGCGTTGACGACGCGGTGCCATAGCTGAACAACACCGAGTGACCACCGCCCTCGCGCCACCGCTGCGCTTCGCCCGCGCCGCTCGTGCTCTGCAACCGGCCGGTCGTATCGCGCGTAAATCGCGCCAATGTGTACGGGTAGCCGCCTGCGTCTGGCACATAAGCGTCCGCGGCGGACGACACCTGGGCCGCAGCCGAGTAGTACTGGCCGGCGCCGGCCGAATTCGCCGCGGGCGGCGGCACCAGGCCGTCGAATACGGACGCGTCGTAGGGGTCGGTGCCGGTCTGGCCGCTCGGCCGGTCGACCGCGTTGAACTTCGGCTGGTAGCGAAACGACGTGCCGGCGACCGGCGCCGGCAGGAATGCGATGCTCGCCCGGCCCTCGCCGTCATACTTCGTTTCGCTCACCAGGCGCGCGTCCTGCGACGCGAGCCGCGACTGCGTCTGCCGCTTGTTCAGCGTTCCGTCGAAGAAGGTCAGGCTGGCGGTGCTGTCGGGCCCTTCCGCATAATTCGCAACGTAATTCCAGTTGAACGCGGGCGCGAGCCTAAGAGCCTTGATCACGAGTTGCACGTGGTCGGACCAGGTGCCTGGCCGCCGCGCAGATTGGGCGGCGCCCGAAAACCGTCCGACTGCACGGCCGCGCACATAGACCGTGCCTCCCGGATAAGTGAGGTCGAGCTTCAGTTGCGGACTTTGGCTGGGAATTCTCACTGGGTCGCGCGCCGCGAACGGATCGCTCGGCGTGGTCTCGAAATCGTCGATATAGACCCATTCGAACTCGTAGGACACGGCGCCGTCAGGTGTGTACTGATAGCTCGCCACGCGCTTGGGCTTGCCATGCATGTCGTTGATCGTGGTGAGGTAGCCCCTGGCTCGCCGTCACCGCGCTCACCGTGATGGTGCCGAGCAGCGGAATATTGATGACTTGCGGAAACGGCAGGCGCCGCTTGTTGATCGCCGTCTCGCTCGACTGCACGGGAAAATCGCGCGCCGTATAGAACTCATAGACGGTCGGGCCGGCGCTCGTCGGGTGCGGGCGCGTCGCCTGGTTCGTGATGTCGGCACCGGCGGCCAGCGAACGCCGTACGACGCGCGAATAGCCGACCGCAGGCCCCGGGTAATGAGCCTCCCCGATGGGCAGCTCGGCGAACAGGTTGTAGTCCGACGACAGCAGGACCTGATCGACGAAAGATTTCGCCCGCCGCAGCGGGTTCTCCTCGCCGCCGACCATCGGCTCGTAGGCGGCGACGCCGCTGCTCTGCCTGTTTTCCAGCCGGTAGCTGTAGGTGTAGCCGGTCACGAGATCCGCCTCCTGACCGGCGGTGCTGGCGTTCCAGTCGTCGGAGATGGTGATCTGGCGAACGCGCGCGCCGCCGCCCTTCTTGATGCCGTCAGGGTCCTTGAGGCGTATCCAGGAATTGTCGAGGTCGACGGTCTGTCCAAAGCCCCGCAACAGCCAGGCCGGATAAATCCCGGACAGCGACTGGACGAGTTCGGGGATCGCATCCGCCAGCGTGAGAACGTTGAACGCCTCCTGCACCGGGTCGCCGTTCGGATCACCATTGAGGCTGCCGTCGCGCACGAGCTCCGGCTGCTGCAGGCGCAGGTACTGCCACGCCGCATGCGCGAAGGGATGATAGTCGAGCGGTATAGGATAATTCGTATGGACCGGCGCGAGTTCGATCCAGCCCACGTTGCCGGCGATCCCGCAGTTGCGCACGTTGGCATAACCGGAAATGGTCTGCCATTTGATGGGAGTGCCGCTGTCAGGCGTCGTCGAACCGCCGCCCTCGTACTTCAAGGCGACGCGGATCTTGAACAGGATCTGGCTGTCTGCACCAAGATCGACGTAATGGTCGATATGGGTGTCGCAGTTCGAACCCTGATAGTCACATTCCAGCTTGAAGTTGATGCGTGGCGGCCGGCGGCGTGGAGGACGTCGTGCCGGGCTGCTCGCAGGTCCCGAGCGCAGGTCCCGCCGTGATGCCGATCAAAGCAGGCAAGGCCGCGAGTGCTCCCTAGACGGTCGGATCGCCCTGTCTGGCGAGCGCAGGGCAGACGGTGCTCGTCGGATTCGCAGGCCCCGGCACGCCGCCGGGAAATCCGGCGTTCACCGAGGTGAGCGCGAAGAAGCGCATCGCCGGCTTGTCCTGCACATAGGCATAGTCGTCTGCCTCGTACTGCACATCGATCGTGCGGCCGGTCGGCTCGATGATCCTGCGCAGCGTCCAGGCCGCCGCCCAGCGGTCGAGGGGATTATCGGGGCTGCCTCCGGCATTGCTGGCCGAGGTCTGGTCGGTCCACGCCATCCTTTCATCGAGCGCGGGACTGGCCGGCGGCACATTGAATGCCGGCGCCGGAGCCGGCGGCGGCATCGGCGGAGCCGGCGGGACCTGATACGTATTCCAGCGATCCCGCTGGCCGTCGCCATAGTCGGGGTTCTGATTGGGATCTCCGGCCCCGTAGTCGAAGGTGTACGGGCTGAGCTTGCCGCGCGTGTTGTCGAGATGGGTGAAGTAGACGCGTTTGAGCGTCAGCTTGCCGGCGGGCGCATTCGGCGCCTTGTTGACCAGACTCGTCGTGGGCGCATTCGGCGCGGCCGTATCGTTGTAATTCTCATAGTCGAGATGCGCCTCCACCAACGGATTTCCGTCCGGGCATCCGGAATTCGGATCGATCGTGCGTCCCACGAGCGCGGCCTTGGCAAACAGGCGTACGCTGGTGAGCCTCCAAGGTGTCTCAACGCCCTCCGTACCCTGTGTCGGAGGTCCCTGTGTCGGCGTGGTATTCTGCCCGGGCGTGGCCGCGCTGAAGGCATCGCGCCGTCCAGTGCGATCGACGCACATGAAGGCCTTGTGCGTCGCAGTTTCGATTGAGGCGAGGTACCAGGCTTCGCGCGCCCCGAAGCTGAAATAGCCCTTGTCGCTTAGCCGCTCGTTCTGGAGGATGTAGCGGCCGTTATCAGGCCCGCGCACAAAGCTCGCACCGACATAGGGCGTGCGCCATTGGAAGTTCGCCGATGCGAGCGTGTAGTTGAACTTCACTCAGTATCCCGTGTCGCCGTCCGAGGGGCCGGGAATGCCGTCGGAATCGATGTAGTCTGGACCGATGACAGCGGTCAGCAGATAGGAGGTCGGATAAGCCGACAGCTGCTTGATCTCTAGCAACTTTTCCGAACCCGGAACCTTGTAGTCATAGGCCGCGCCAAATGCGTTTTTTTCCTCGGTCGTGGCCGGATCCGGCTGTATGAGCGTACAGTACGGGATCGGGTCGCTTGCATGTGCCGGCTTGGGGCAGCGCGACCGGTCGGCGCTGAACTTGTGCTCCTCGTAGTGCGTGTTGTAGACAGCCATGCCGTAGACGTAGCGCGTGCCATTCTGGCCGGTGATGCGGAATGCGCCGATGTGATTGCCGAGGCGCTTGTCCGCATTGGTGTCCATGACGGGGAGGTTCGCGCTAAGATCCGGCAGCGCCTTCGCCATCTTGCGCAGCTCGTTGTTCGTGAAGGCCTGAACCAGCGTTGCCCGCGCAACGCGCTCGGCGGGCGCTGGCGGCACCACCGCGTTCCCATGGTCGTCCTTGTCTCCCGCGATGTAGACGAACGGCGGCATTTCGATATTGGTCGTGAGCGCAGCCGGCACACTGTTGGGGCCGACGTACTGCCCGGTCAGCGTCGGCGCGATTGGCTTCCAGCCCGTCGACTCGACAGCCGGCGCAACCGAGGGCTCCCCGATGAACTTGAAATACGTGCGCTCGCGATAGCCCGTGGGATCCTCGGCAAAGGAACTCGTCAGCGCGTCGACCAGAGTCTGCATGCTGCCGGTTGCGCCCGGCTGGGCGACGGCGCCGCCATCCCAGCGTCCGATCACGGTCGAGCTGTGATTGAGCGCGCCATTGACACCGACCTTGACGAGATTGCCGTAACCGATGTCGACGCCGATGGCCCCGCCAGTGATATCCGATTCCTGCTTGGGATCGAACACTGCCGGCGTGTCGTTGCGATAGGCCCGGAATGTGCCGACGATGTCGCGCCCCGACACGACGAACAGGTCGTTCGTGAGCACCGGCATCGCGAGGTTGGGTGACTGCTCGTAGATCGGTCCGTCATGCTCGCGATTGAAGTCGAGGGCGAAGCCCTTCTCCCTCTCGTTCGCGTTTGCGTCCGAGCCGGGCTTCGTCAGGTCCGCGGACTTGATCGCCTTGTCGAGATAGAGATAGCCCACGGCCGGGGTCGACCAGCTTCGCGTCTTCGGGGCCTCGAAATTGAAGAACCCGCTCATCGCTCCGTTGAAATAGTTGCCGTAGGCCTCGCCTCCTCCCTTGATGCTGACGTTGGTGTTCGAGCCGGTCATCTCCCGTCCAGTCCCCGGAAGGGCTGCTGGCTTGGCGTAGCCCAGATAGTTCAGGAGGTTCATGTTCGTGACGAGGAACTGGCTCTGCTGGTAGATAGCCTGCGCACTGAACGAGAGCGCGGACAAGCCGCGCTTGGAGTCGAACGACAGGTCGGCGCCGAAGCGCACGGCATCGGCAAGGGAGAGCGAACTCGATGCGCCGATGTGCGCGCCCTCGAGGTTGTCCTCGCTGAGATTGAGGCCGACCGCGGCCGTGACGCCCTGGTCCTTGGCTTGCGCGCTCAGCCCCACACTGTGATTGACGCCGAAGCCCCGATAGTTGTCGAAATAGCCGCTCAGCCCGAAGCTGACGCCCGTGCCGACCGACGTATCGACGCCGAAGAACTCGTAGTTACCAGCAATGCCCAGGCCGTAGGTCCGGTTGGGCTCGATGTCGAGAATGGTGGAGATCTTGTCGCCCTGGTCTGGATCGAAATCGTCGGGCGCGCCGCGCATCTGGCGCACGATGGCGCCCGGGCTCAAGGTCCAGCCGAGGCCAACCCAAGAGGCGTCCTGATCTGGTGTGATGCCACTCGCATAGCTAAGCACGATGGGATAACCGCCTTTCGGACCGGGGACCTCCACCAATGGTACGCTGTAACGAAAGTCTCCGGTAAAATGATCGACGAGTTCGTCCTGCTGAAGTGGCGAGAACGACGTGATTTCCGGCGGCACCGGCCCGCTTGCCGTCACAACCGTCGATGACAGCGCGGCAAGTATGAACAGCCAAGCTTGGACCGCTTGCTTCGCGGCTCGCCTTGTCGATCCATCTGGCGCGCTGTCCGTTTCTCGACCGTGGTCGCTATGAGACTTCGGCGATCGACTGGTCGGGTTTGGCATAGTCGTTATTGCCCCGAGCTGCATAAGTTGCTGGGGAGGAACGATAAGCCGGGCCGACTTTCAAATTGGGTGCAAATTAGAACGCGAAGTGCATTCGCAAGAGGTACCACGACAAGTTTCGACGGGAGCAAGCGAAGCTGGCGCGCGTGTCGGCGACCGACTTCTACCTTGGAGGGAGACGTAACTTGGGTTATGCTTTTCGATGATTTTGAAAAGTGCTTGAATTGCGGGGGCAGTCTTTTGATCGGAACGCTGGCGAAGCTAAGCCGGCCGAGGACGGGTTGCATCGTACAGCGCGAGCGGCTATTCGCTCGGCTGGATTCGCTCCTAGTCGACGCCAGCGTCTGGATCTTCGGCCCGCCTGGCGCCGGGAAGACCAGCCTAGCCGCGAGCTTCCTCGACGCGAGAGGGCTCGGCGGGATCTGGTATCAAGCCGATGACGGCGATATCGACCTCGGCAGCTTCTTCCACTATCTCAGTAGAGCAGCCGAAGGCGTGCGCGGCGATATTCGTCTGCCTGTCTTCACTCCGGAATTTCTGCCAGAACTCTCGGCGTTTGCACGGAATTTTTTCCGGGTGCTGTGGGCGCAACTCCCAAGGCCATCCGCGTTCGTGCTGGACAACTATCAGGACGTCCCGGCAGACGCCGCGCTGCACTCCGTCATACGCGACGCGCTGGCGGAGCTGCCCGCAGACATTCGGGGATCATCCTCAGCCGAGCTTCACCCTGCGCAGCGTTCGCCCGGCAGCGCGCCAATCGCCGCCTTCGCGAAATCGACTGGATGGAGCTTCGCCTAACAATCGAGGAAGGGCAAGCCCTCGCGGCCGCTGCGCATGCGCCAAACCCGGAGCAACTTAGTTCTCTGCTCGCCCGTTGCGACGGATGGGCCGCTGGCCTCGTTCTAATGCTCGACGGCCTCCGCCCAGGAAGCGCGCGGTTTGGCGAACCCGGGCAGGTCACGTTCGACTATTTCGCTAGTGAGTTGTTTGGCCGCCTACCGGTCGAGACGCAGGCCATCCTCCTCGATACCTGCCTCGCACCATGGGTCAATGCCGAGATGGCTTCCGCCCTCACAGGAAACGCGCGGGCACCCCACTTGCTTGAAGAGCTGTGGCGCAAGCACCTGTTCGTCTATCGGCGCGCCGAGCCAATCTCCAGCTATCAATACCACCCCCTCTTTCGCGAATTTCTTCAAAACCAGTTGCACGCGGTCCGTGGCGCTGAGGCGCTGGTGACAGCCAAGCGATGCGCGCAGCTGCTCGCCCAAGTGGGCGAGCACGACGCCGCGATCGATCTTTTCCTGCGTGCGAATGAGCCGGAACAGGCCGTCCAGATTGTCCTTTCCCAAGCGCGGACACTCGTTGGCCAGGGCCGGCGACAGACGCTTGACGCCTGGATCGGGCGTTTGCCAGCGTCGCTGGTGCAACGAACCCCTTGGCTTGTTTATTGGCAAGCGACGGGTCGCGTCGCGGTCGACTCGACAGAAGCGCGCGGTCAGCTCGAATTCGCCTTCGGACGTTTTCGAGCGGAGAGCAACGTCGTCGGGCAAGTCCTGGCGGCGCTCGGCATTATAGAGTCGGTCTATTTGGGATTCTTTTCCGGCGCCGTCTCTGGATCCTAGAGCAGTGGATGGACGCTCTCGATCAAGCGCTAAGGTGCACACCGGAGGCATCGGACCCGGGCTTAGAGATAGAGGCCTATGCGGGGCTTCTGCGCTCGGGAGTCATAGTCGGCCCGGAACGGGCTCACATGGATCACTGGGTCCGGCGAGTCAAGGCGCTAATGCCAAATGTCAACGTCAACCAGGCGGTCCAGGCCGCGCTTGCAGCGCTCAACTATCTCGAATGCCTGGGTGTCAGTGCTGAGCTTCGCGATCTCGTCGAGCGCGTGCGGCCGCTGATCGATCAACCGGTTCTCTCACCGATACTGCTCTGTCGATGGCTAGCCAATGAGGCAGTGAGCGAGATCTTGTTCCTGGATGACGAAGCGCAGGGTTTCGCTCAACTGGCCCGATCGCTCGATATCGCGCACAAGAACGGCCTACACGCGCTGATGCCCTACCTTCACCTGACCTACACCTTGGCCCATCTGTTCATCGGCGACTTCGCGGGGGCTCAGCGGAGGATCGGGGCCTTCACCTCGACATTGGGATGCATGGGCGGCCCCATCGACTGCCTGCGCGGGGCCATCGCCATCCAAGCAGGCAGGGTCGAGGAGGGCGTGGACCTGGTGAGGCGCGGTCACGCGCAAATGGATGTGAGCGGCAGCTGGCTTATGCGCGTCGGCGCCAGTCTCTACCTGGCCATGGCCGAGGCGATCGGCGGGAATTACCGGGCTGCGATTGCGGCGGCCGCTGCGAACCGGGCACTCTATTCTGCGCTAGAGGACGGTGGGCGGCTGCATCATGCGGCGTTGGCGGAAGCATATGCAAAGCTGGAACTCGGCGATCATGCCGGCGCGGGCACGTTGTTGGCTGAGCAACTCGCGGCTTGGCGCCAGCAGAGGGTCTGGACCTGTATCTTTCCAAGCCCGTTGGTTCTTGCAACAGTATTTGCTTTCGCTCTGAAGCATGGCATCGAGCGCGACTATGTGGAGCATCTGATCAAGCGCCATAATCTGGCGCCGCCGTCACCTGACGTCATTGACTGGCCCTGGCCCGTTCGCATCCGTGCGCTGGGCAGCTTCGAGGTGCTTGTCAATCAACGCGTGCTGCCAAAGACCCGCAAGGCCCCTCGGAAGCTGCTCCTCGTATTGAAGGCGATCGTCGCCTTGGGCGGAGAGGGTATTCGGCAGGAAGAGCTGGCGGACCTTCTATGGCCGGACCACGAAGGGGATTTAAGTCTTGACCTGCTTGCTACCGCGTTGCTCCGGCTGCGCCGACTCCTGGGCTGCCCGGAAGCGATTGAGCTCCGTGAGGGGCGCGTATCGCTAGGCCATCAAACAGTCTGGACCGACGTGCGTAGCTTCGAGCGTCTTGCCAATGAGGCCCTCCGCGCGCCCACCGGAGCGACGGAAGCTTCTGTCCGCGCGCTCGACCTTTATCGAGGCGGTCTCCTGGTCAACGAGCCGGAGGTAACGGGCGGGCATGTGCTGCGCGACCGGCTGCGCGCAAAGTTTATGCGTCTCGTCTCCAGACGGGCAAGACAACTCGAGGAGGCGCTGGATTTTGAGGCCGCCGCTGCGCTCTTGGAAAGCGCTTTGGCGGCCGAACCGTCGATAGAAGCCTTCCACGAAAGTCTGCATCGCATTCAACAAGCGGTGCCGGCTCAGCTCAAGCCGAGCTGCATGGAGCGGGGGGGAACCGGGCCGAGCCCCCTGGAAGGTTCCGGTGGCAAGAAACGCAATTCATCTATCTCGCTGTGATCGGGGCAATGCCTGCCCGCGTCGCCGTGGAATTTTTCCCGGCCGTGATAATGCCGCGTGCTGGCCGAGATGGGAGTCGGGCGCGTTAGCAGCCCACTTCAGGATTCGTGCGGAGGCGGCTGGCAATAGCCGCTTCTATAATGCTATCGCCAATCATCAATGATGTAGGCGCCGGGCC
>WNFI01015330.1_pt1 | contig 15862 bp, 11 predicted proteins | sample 5400471 | NCBI WGS metagenome assembly WNFI01 (sample SAMN13153348, study PRJNA577476) | soil metagenome | isolation source: 100 cm saprolite on Douglas fir-dominated hillslope | place: USA:California | collected 2013-09-17 | reverse complement strand
CGCTTTAAACTTCGAAACCGCTTCTTCGGCCGCTTTCGACAATTCCACATCGATCTTCCCCGTACCCTTTTCTATCCATGCCTCTCTCTCCTGCTTAGTCAACCGTTGCGCCTGTTTCAGAACGGTGACCTCTTTCGAATCGACGGTTATGGCCTTGCCCTTGAGAAATTTCTCGGCGGGCTTATACGCTCCGTAGCGGCTTAATTGTCTGAGCGCGCTGTAATATTCTTTCTGAGCTTTCATCAGATCATCGGTGGAAGCTTTCCCTCCCTGGGCCAGACGGGTCAACGCCTCCAGCTTGCGATGGGCATTAACAAGGGCTTGCTGGGCGCGCCCTTGGCTAAAGAATTCCAAAACTTTTCCACCGGTCCGCCTGGCAACACCCGCCTTATAAATCGCATCGTCACCCGGTCTGACAGGCAGAAGATGGGCGGGTCCTTCCTTGCCGACGAGTGCATCCCGGCGAGAGGATACTAGCGCGGCAGATGCCGCGTCCAAGGCTTCAATCCGCGCGTTGTAGGCGCGGCGAGATATTTTCCGGTCCGCGAGCGCTCGATCCAGCCGTGCGCGTTCATGATCCAGGTGAGTTTGGGCCCGGTTAGCCTCCAGAGTGGTCTGAGCCTGGGCTAAACGATCCGAGACAGACTCTTTCGCCTCCGCTTCAAGACTCGTCGTGGGATCGATCTCTTTAGCGCCGGCTTTCAGCGCGCGTTCGTGCGCCGCATTAAGAGCGTTTTCCGTGGCTTCGTGAATAATCTGAGCTTCGAAATCGTGTGCCGAAGGAAGACGATCGCCGTTCTCGATCCGCGTCGCGTGGTCCAGAACAACAGCATGCAGCGCGTCTTCGACATCTTTCGCTTCGACGTGGTAACCATCAGCCACCTTCTCGGCTTTTTGATCCCGGCCTCCCTTAAGCAGTTTCTCTACCATCTTTTCCCGGGCCGCTTGGCGTCCCTGCGCTGTCCGTTCATCCGCGCGTGCAGCTATATCGGCCAGGATCTTCTTCCTTAATTGTTCGGTGCTAGGCAGTTGGGGATCTAAGCCGCGAAGACGTTCCAAAGCCGCGTCGGCTTCCTTATCGGCATAGCGTTCTTTATTGGTTTTGGACGTTTCGACCTTCGCTTTGATGGCGGCTTCTTTGGCCTTGGACGCCGCTTGCGCTTCTGCCGCCTTCGCATCCGCGATGCGCCCTTTGCTGACCGATTTGGGTTGGCGGGCCGCTTCGACTTCCAGATGCATGCGTTTGGCCGTCGCAAGCTCCGATTGGGCACGCGCCAGTCGCGCGGCACCCTCTGCCGTGCTCGAACCAGCCCGCTGAAGTTCATCCACCTTGGCCGTCTTAGCATCCAGATTGACCACGGCCTTGGCCCGAGTTTCTTCGTTTTGGGCTTTGATTAAATCGGCGGGATTGTCCAACGGAGCGACCTTGGAGTGTGCTTCTAAGCGAATTCGATCGGCCACAGCTAGATCGGCTTCCAATTGGTGAATACGCGTGACAGGGACCGAATCCTGTCGCGCTTTTTCAAGGGCCTCCGCTTTGGCCTGGGCGCGTAATTCGGTCGCTTTCTTCTCAAGCTGATTGGCAAATCCGACTTCACTGCGCCCGCGCGCTTCTTGCGCAAGCCGGCCCAGCTCACTCGCCCGCTGATCTAATGTCGGTTTGGGCGCTATCTTACCAATGATCGTTTCTGCGACATCGGCAATCGGCTTCACGGCCGACTCCACCGCATGCTGGAGGGTAGTTACGATTGGATGATCGTTCCGCAGGGCATCGGCCATGTACGCCGGGACATGCTGCAAAACGTCCCCAACAGGTCCCGGGTGTTCCCTGGCGTAATCACGTACCGTCGCTGCCATTGTCTCCAGATGCTGGGCGTAATCGGTCGGAGACATCTCGCCGCTGGTCGGCGCATCGGAAGGCTTCTTCATGCCCATCAAATCCGCTAGCTTCGCGGCCTTTGCCTCCGGCCCGATCGAAGCATCACTTATAATGGTTCGTCCTTCGGCGCTCTTTAATGCAAGATCACACGCCAATCGGGTTCCCTCTTTCACGGCACTAGGCTCCTTGGGGACCACCGCGCAGAACGAGCAGGCTTTTAATCGATTGAGCCCTTCCTCAGGCGTGCTCGCATTTTTCGCCAAATTGATCTGGTTCGTCGCGTGTTCGCCCGCCGCCGTGCGTGAAGCGGCTTCCGCCAACGCTCCAACATCGTTACCCTTTGTCGCCGGTGCTTTCGTATGGAACGGGAGTACGTTATCAACCGCGCCGGCCGCCACATCACGAGCGGTCCCTGTAAGCTTTTCGATCGCCATATCATGCTGCTTCTCCATGGCTTTCGCGATGACTTCCCCGTCAACCGCATAATGGTCGATCCCGCCTTTTCCCGAGACTTCCAAAACAGCCTTGATGACTGTCTCGCGAACAACGGGGTTCGCGTGGTCGAGAAGTTCCGGCAGCGAATAACCGGACCCTTCTTTGCCACCATGGCTTTGGACGATCGCGCGTCCTAAAGCGTCTTGCAGTGTGCTATCCACAGGGATAGGCTTTACAGTGCCCGGTGCTCCGTTATTCAAATCCAATTTGCCGGTGGCCAGAGCCTCGATTGCGGTCGGAATGCCCTGGCCGCTAAGCGGCAGTTTGCTAAGATTAATATCTGCCGGAGCGATCTTTTCGATTACATGAGTCGCCAACGCGTCGGCGATATCGCCCTTCTTCAGAAACGCGCTATTCAGCTCGCGGCCATCGCCTAACTTCACGACTCCACCTTCCTGAAGCGCAGAAAGCTGTGACGGATTCAGCTCGGTTTTAACTTTGCCAAACACGACCTGAGTCACCGTGCGAGCGATAGCCTGCTGACCCGCATCCACCGTGTTTGATGCAGCTGCAGGAGCAGCCTTAGAAGCGGAGGGTGTAGGAGATACTGTCGCAGGTGCCGGTACAAGCGTTGGTGCAGGTGCCGGTACAGGCGTTGGTGCAGGTGCAGGGCTGGCAGATGCCAATGTGGGAACATGAGGGGCAGGGGCTGGAGCCGGCGTTGGGCTGGCGGTGGCCAGCGTTGGAACGAGAATAGGAACCGGCTGTCCTGATGTCCCAGCGTTTGTGGAAGCGGTCGGTGCGCCGGATGTTCCGGAGCCTGAGGCCGGGGCGGCCGATGAACCAGCGCCCGGTTGACCAGAGGAGGAAGCCGTTGTCGTCGGAGCGCCGGTTGGAGGCGCCGGATGACCCGTGGCAGAGATAACGTTGCCGTTTGAACCGCTCTGATGTTCCCCACCCGTCGCCGGCGTTTCCACATGTAGCGGTATCGGTGCTGGTACAACACCTTCTGGATGGACTATCGGGGGAGGTGCCAGCGAGGGGGTTTGGAGAAGATCTCGAACCAATGCTTTGTCGTGAGGGCTTTCACTGGTCGCCAACTTGCGGGCGGCCGCTTCCAAAACCTGTTCGTTGCCGGCAAACGCTCCGGGGTTTTCGAGGATCGCTCGGGGGCCGCCTTTTTGCCTAATAATCTCATCAATGCGTAAGGGGGTCAACGGCCCAGCGGCTGCTGCTTGTTTCGCTACGTCCGCCGGCGATATCCCTTGGACGCCGCCCAGCTGCTCCAAAAAGGATGGCGCCGTAACTTTTATCTTGGCGGGATCAATGCCTTGGGCGAGTTGGGTATCAATTTCCAATTTCGCCCGGTTGTTATAGTTCTCAGCGACGTATCCTTTCGATCCCAGGACTCCTGCAGCACCTGTCCAAGCGGAATGAAACGCCGAGAAAGGAAGCGCTCCCGCACCCACCCCAATCGCCCCAGCCGTCAAAAGTTCCGTTCCAAACTTGACGCTTTCCTTGCCAACCTCCGGCACGGCATGAAGCAGATCGGTCGCGAAATCACGAACAACACCGAGACTGGGGTTTTCAATGAGCGATCGATACGACTTAAACACATGGTCTGTTTTCCCGTCCAGCATGAAGCCTGAGGAGAGCCTTTGTGCGGCGGGGAAGGCGACCATTTCCGTGCCTACGTCATAGATATTTTGCAGCTCGGCGACACTGAAATTTCCAAATCCTTTGCCCTGCACCCAATTGACGGTATGATCTTTTAAATCAGATAACGCATAGATGGCTTTCGGCCCATAGTCATAAAGAAAAGGAGCTGCAGCACCCAAGCCGGCGCCGCGGGAGACCAAGCCCGTTAGCATATTGATGGCACTCAAGGTGCCCTCTGACGCTATCCCAAACGCCGTAGCGGCGCCGGCCGCCATGGCGCTCGCGCCTCCGGCGGTCGCGACTATACCGACGGTCATGCCGGCGACAACCGGGACGGCACCCGCGATTTTGTAGGCGGTGGCATATGAATTGTATTCACTGGCCCTTCCGGTGCCTTCAGAAGTCGACCGCGCAGCCTGGTAGACATAATTTTTACCTTGCTGTGAGTAACCGACCGAATTCAAACCGTCTAATCCTTGCTCGCCAGCGTGCAAAAGCCTGGTGCCATACTGCGCGCCTTCCTCCGTGTTGTATTGATTTTTCAACCATTCAATGTAATTCTGGCTGCTTCCTTGGTCACGCATCCTTTGCTCATTGATTGTGCCCTTGTCCGTCATGTAAATCTTGCCCATCGTGTTTTGAATGACTTTTTCACCACCGCGGTCCAATCCAAACAGCGTGCGGACGCTCTTATCCAGTGCGTTATTGGTGGCTTCACCGATGCTCGATCCCATGAGGCCGGCCGTATCGCCAAAATAGCTGCCCACCTTGGCCACCGCCGCGCCCAATGTTCCACCCACAAGACTGATCGGTGCGGCATACATGCCCATCGCCCCTTGATAAAGTAGACCTTTCCCTGTTTGTCCCTGTGCCAGCGCAGTAGCGTAGTCGTCCATCGGTAACGCCTTCGCAATCTTATCAATGGCTATGGTAGAGCCTGCCAACGATGCCATCTGGGTTTGCGTTGTTTGAAGATTGTTCAGCGCATTCCGGTATTCGCTGTTGGCCAATTGTTGATCGGGCGTTTTCAGCGAAGCATTAAATATTTTTTGTTGCGCGCTGGATTCTTGACCGAGTCGCGATGAGTCCACCATGTGACCCAACACATCGTGATAGGCTTGATCCCCCGTAGAGGCAGAGTTATACATGCTGCGCATCAAGCCATCAAAATGGTTAAACGTCTTACCGACCTGGGCGGCACCCGAATGCAAATCCGAAATACTCTGAGTCATTTGCGCCATCGCGGAATCGATCGAGGTGTACAACTTGCCCAGAACACCGTTCTTGGACGCTGTCCCAACGGCTTCCTGGAAAGCCTTATCGGCTTCTTCGCCTTTTTTGCCTGCCAAGGCGAGCGCGTTCGTGTCCGCTCCTGAACGCGTCAGCCCGTCTAGACGAGTCTTGACCCGGAGATTCGCGAGTTCCGTTTGCCTTGCTGCGTCAGCGTATTTCTTGCTGGCCTCTTCAACAGCCGTATTCAAAAGTTGACGCTGCGTCTGCGGAGTCCCTCCGATCCACATGTTGCGGAGGGACTTTCCAATATCGATAGCGCCCGAGAAGACCCCAGCCGCGCCACCGCCATAACCAATAAAGGACGCCGCAGTCGCCGCCACAGCTACGACCGTCGTAACACCCGCCAACGGAGCAATCAAGAAATAAGTGCCCACGGCTCCTGCGACACCTAAACCCACCTTCGCTGCACCAACACCCAACCGATTCCAATCCACGCTATAGGCAGAGCCATGGGTGACAGCGTTCCACAAGCCCGCCAATCCGGTCGGCGCAATCGTTTCAAGTGTCGGAAGATTAGGGGTATCGGCGAGATCGATGTTGGGCATCGCGCGACGCGCGGCAATCGCCGCGCGGGTCGCGTCAGCGCGCGCGACCTGCGCGCTATACCGTGTGTCTTGAATTTGCTCATTAATTTTGCTGAAGTAAAAACTATTTTCGGATGCAATCTGATCGAGAAGTAATTTTTGTTTACCTGCGGAAACATCGGGCATTTTTGCTTTCAAATCTTTTAGAGCGTCTTCGCCGCGCGCTTGCGCCTCTTTCAATGCTTTGAGCGCGGCGTCCAGTTGCTTCGACGCTTGTTCTGCGGCTTTCTGTGCCTTATCCGCTGCGGCGCTCGCCGCCGCCGACGCGCCATTCGGGTCCCTGGACAAAGCCGCCTTCGCGGCGTCTTCAGCCTCTTTCGCTGCATCTGCCGCTTGCGTTGCCGCATCCTTTGCCGCCTTTGCTGCATCGATGGCCATCTGGCGATTTTCCGCCAACTGCACTTTCAATCTGCCGGCCCCTAAGTCCACAAGCTCCTCTTGCTCTAAACCGTTCGTCCGAGTAATCGCTGCCTGCGTCTGTTGGAAAGCGCGTTGGACGATAGGGTCCGTCATAGCGAGGCGGGCTTGCTGAGGATCAGTAATTAAAGGCGTGATGCCAACCATCTGAGTAGAGGGCGAATTTATTTGAACGACACCTTCCCTAATCGGATGTGGGGCGCCCGCACTGACCGCGAGATATTTGGCAATGTCTGCGGAGTTCTGTTGCAACGAAGCCCACTTGGCGAACGCCAGGCTGTTCGCGGCATTCCCTTGGGCCAAAGCTAACGCAGCTGCTTCTCGGACTGCTGTCGATGCGTCGGCGCCAGCAGGAATTTGTGGGGCATAAGAAAACTGATTTCCTCCCTGGCCTACCGCGATAATTTGTCCGTCAGGTGTTTGGAGTCTCGTTCCCCCGGAAGGAGACACAATCGTCGTGCCGCCACTTGAACCTGAAAGTCCCTGGGTGTATCCTGGCACCCGGCTCGACGTATAGGCTCCCCCGGTCTGACCCCGATTGGCGAACAGCCCCCCGAAATACATCGCGGCGTTGTACGCGGCTTGAAGATTGGCGAGGAGACCCGGGCTTTGCTGGGTCGTAGCCGTCGTTTTGTTGTTGGAGGAATTTGAGGAAGAGTTGGTCGGTGCGGTGGCCGCGAAGGCGGTCATCCCAGGCATGGTGATGACCATCGCCGCGACGAGGACCGTCGCGAGAGTCTTAACAAGCGTTTCACGGTGACGGCCCACTCGCCGCCGCTACGGCCAGCCCGCCGTCTCGGGTTACCCGCCGTTGCAGCTTCCCTGTCGTTGTGAGTTGTTTTTGCATTGTGTTACCATGAATTCTGGACACGCTATAGAGTACCCCATGATCGTCGGGGATTGAATAGAGCAATGGGCTAAAAATTCCGGACTAGAGGGCCTACGAATTTATTGGGCCCAGCGCAACGCCTCACGTGACGTTCTCGGCAGCCGTCCGGGTTGTGGTGCTCTGCACACCAGAAAGTCTATCAACGTCATGTTAAGAACGGGTTACGGCAAGAACGCTCGTTCTCCGCCGTTTTTCCGTTGTGCCGAGCGAGCATTTGCCTTATAATGGGGTGAGGTTCTTATGAACAAAACTCACAAAAAGTTCACGGTCCGGCGGATTCCTCAAATACCCGCTTCCATCGCTAGCAAATACGCTGGGAAAACGGCCGCCATCGTACATGGCAAGGTCGTGGCGGGCGGTCGTAACACGCAGGAAGCCATCGTCAACGCGCTCAAGAAGTTCCCTAAGATGAAAGAGTGGGAAGTGGGTATCATGTCCATCCCCCCGCGTGACGGCGTATGGGTCGTCTGATTAATGCCTCAGATTGCTTTCAACTATCAATACCACGTTCCCGGCGACGACACTTCTCTTTATCCGGCTGCTGAAATAAAAATGAAGGGTATCGATGGTCACTGGCGCCCTTTTATTCTTTTCGTGGATTCGGGGGCTCATTTGACCATTTTGAGCGCATCGGATGCTTCTCGGTTAGGTCTCGCTATATCTGAAGGAAAAGCTATCAATCTTTACGGCATATCAGGCAGCACAAGGGCTTATATACACCCGGTGCCGATGCAGATCGCCGATAGGCAATTCACGGCTGAAGTCGCTTTTTCGGTATCCGATGACACGCCAAGGCTATTGGGCCGATCCGATGTCTTCCATAACTTCGTCGTGACATTCTGGGAATCCCATCGCAAGACGATTTTCACCGATGAACCAGCCCGCGACATCAGGCTGATCCCTTAGGCCTCCCAAAAAATCCACAAACATAAGTCGCTAGCGAGCGTCATTCGCGTTTGGGGTTTTGGATTTCGGTTTGATAGAACGGCGCTACACCATCGACCCGACCCCACCGCGGAAGACCGTACATGTGCGGATCTTCTCCGCCATACGCAAAAGCCTCGAGTTTGATCGAAGGCAATTGGTAATTCAAAATTTTAGGAGGCTTCAGCACGCGGACGACTTGGACGGTGTCGGTATTGAACCCGGCGTTGACGGGCGGTGGGACGAAGAGCTTGTCTTGTTCCCCGGGGCCGAACATTTTCCGGACCGCCGCGTAAAATTTCCCGTAAACACCGCTCGAAGGCGCCCCCTGCATGCCATTGATGGGAGCGTTCGATGGGTTCTGTAAAACAGAGTCATCCGGGACCTGGTCTTTGGGTCCATCCAAGCCGTTATCATGGAGAATCGATTGCTGGCTCGTTCCACCCATGACCCGCTCTTGTCCCTGGATACGAGCCGCGAGATTGGCGGCCTGCTGGACCTTCAATCCTTGCCAGCACATATACCCGATCGACAACGCGCCACCCGCCATAAAGACGAAAAGCGGCACCAGGAGAATCAGCTCGGACGTGGCTTGTCCTGACGAAGGGCGGATCACCGAGACGGCGGGGTTTCCGCAACAGCGGGAATACCGTAATCCATGGAATCTTGATCGCCGGATTTCCCCGCGCCTTGGACGACGTACGCTTTGGCCCGGGCGATGACCGGGACCATGCCAATCACCGGCAAGCTCACATCTTTCGTTAGAAAAACGCCCACCCCCACATCATTGCTCGGACCGTTCGGTTTCTGCACGCCGATCTTAGGAATGGTGTTCCAATCCGGCACCATCCAACCGACATCCGGATGCTGGCATCTGGGGGGCTTATCGGGATCGGACGACGGTGCACAAAATGCCAAATCGCCCAAGGTAGCTCCCTGAACAGCGGCGTTCTCATCACAGCCGATAAGCCATTTCTTCACGTAATAACGGGTCTGGATATCGTGATGCGGCTTAAACTGCAACGGAGTCATCTGCGGGATCATATTGCCGCCATTCTGCCGGGCCATGTCCAAGGCCTCCTGGGTGTTCGGTTCCTGGCGAGAGTTCCAGGTGATCAGGTGGAACGACGGGTCCTTGAGGTCCGGAATATCTTTTTTAAGCAGCCCTTCAAAATTGGCCGGCGCGGCGGTGGAGCTGCCGGACGACGAGCCCGATCGCACGCCGAGAAACGAGTTATACGCTTGGACAAAGAGGAATTGCGCTTCGTTGATGGTTTGAATGAGAGAGGCATAATTAGCGGCGCCGTCTTGAGAGTGGAAGAGATGCCGGGACATTAATTTCTGAACTTGCGCTGGAGAGCCCCCCAGATCGGGAACGCCGGTGTTTTCCACGCAGGAAATGCCGGGGATCAATATCCGATTGCGATCGTTGAAAGCGGTGCAGTCCTGGATATCGCCGCGCGCGCGGGGATCGCTCGGGCTGTCGGCGCCGGCCAGCATGTGGTTCATCCACTCATTGCGGTCCGCCACGACGTTAAACGCCTGGGCTTCCTGCGAAGCGAGGTTCAGGGCGACCGCATCCGCCATGTTCTGGACCTTCAGTTTGGCGCGCGAGACTTTAAAGACATTCACCATGGCGATCATGAAGATGACCATGGTGAACATGATCATGGCGGAGATCGGAACGAACTGGCCGCTGTTCCTTTTTAAAGTTCTCATAGGACCTCTGGTGATTTATGTATATCAATCGAATGTTACGCAGGTGTTAAATAAGACCGTTTTTTGAAAATAATTTTTGAGATCGGGCCGGCGTCTGATTTAACGCAGTTTTAACACCCGCGTAATACTCCCGTAACAGTCATCCGTTAAACTCGCCTAGTATGAAAGGCCCACGTTTACCCGTTTTACCCATAGGCTTCTTCCTTCTAATCTTCGCGCCGGCTGCGCACGCGGCGGTCCTCAGCGCCACCCTACTCAACACCACGATTCCTTTTGAAACCGTTGGCCTTCCCACCGGAGCTACGCTCCAGTATGTGATCGATACGCCCGGGAACATCGATATCGAAATCCACCGCTTGCGCGACATCACCGATACGCCCTCCGTGCAGAACCTGGTTGCGGAGATCCAACAAAATAATCAGGCTGGCGCGCCGTCGGGGGTTGCTCCCTTCGGCACGGCGTACAATTTCATCTGGAACGGCCTCTGGCTCATTGGCGGGGATCAGGCCCGGCAAGACGGTGCGTTCGTATTCATCGTGACTCTGACCAGCGCTTCGGCCGTCTCCAAGTTTGTCGTCGGTCAGCCGCTCCAAATCACCTCGGTCGATATTCACAACGTCAGCATCACCCCTAGCTTTAACGCCAATCAAAGCCCGGCCTTTCCCTTCCGTATCACCTATGCCTTGGCCAAAGATTCTTTTGTCACATTGAAAATCAAGAACGCCACCGGCGCGGTCGTCCGGACGCTGCTGAACAATGTCCCCAAAGGCGGCGAGGCCTCAATTTCGACCAATACGCTGAACTGGAACGGATTAGACGACACCGGGCGGCCGGTGGCGTTGGGCGTTTACACCATGACCGTCGATGCGAAGGACCCTTTGAGCGCCGATATGGCCATCCCGCGCACTCGCACGGTGCCCGTCCAATCGCTCGCCAGTCTCGACGCTGATGTTAAGCAAGTGTTTGACCAAAACGCCTTTGTCTACCCCAACCCGGTCCGAGACGGCAACGCCACCTTCAATCTTCTGGCGGTCCGCAATAACGCCACCATCTCCCTCAAGATTTACACGATCACCGGCGACTTGGTCCGGGAGGAATCCTTTAAAGGCCTCACGACCGGCAATACCGTCCTTTTCCCCTGGGATGGCACCAACCAGTCCGGCAAACGCGTCGGACGCGGGCTCTACTACTATGTCGTGCAAGAAAGACAATGGAAAATAGCGCAAGGATAACGGCCTTGTCCATTTTCTATTTTCTATTTTCGCAGTCTGCTGTTCTGGCCATCAGTGATAACGCCGGCACGAAGAACGGCGCCTTCCTGAAGATCGCTACCGACGCGCGGGGGGTCGCGCTCGGTCCGGCGATCGTTTCCATGGCGGAAGGGACGGAAGGCATGCGGTGGAACCCGGCCGCGTTGGCGAAAACCGACTCGCAAGAACTTTCTGCGACCCATCTCCAATACTATCAGGATGTGGCCATCGAGAATCTGACGTACGCCTACCCCTTGGAAGAAAGCGCTGTCGCCGCCAGTCTCTTTTATCTCTCCGCAGGCCGGATGGACGGGCGCGATATCAACAGCAACCCGACCGGCACTTTCCAGTTTTACGACATGGTCGGCAGCGTGGGGTACGGCCGGCACCTGCATTCCCGAGAAGAAGGCGGTATGGATGTTTATCTCGGAGGCGTCGTGAAGGTCGTGCAAGAACAGATCGCCGATACACAGATCCAGAACCCCGCGGTCGATATTGGGTTGTTGGTGGTCCCGATCGACAATCTGCGCGCGGCCTTGAGCGTCCGCAATATCGCGACCGGCAAAGCCAATTTTGTGAAGGAATACCTCGGCGGCCTATCCTATAAGATGTTCAAGACGTTCACTCCCGGCTTCGCTTTTCGCTATACCGATGATGCGCCCTTGCGCTTCAGCGTCGCGGGAGAATACCTCTTCCCCGAATTGGAAAACTCGGCCTTGCGGGTCGGCTACCAGACACATGACCCCTTGGACGATTCGCTCGACAGCAACATCCCCGTTTTCCGCAACGCCTCTCTCGCCGGACTCTCGTTCGGCGCGGGGCTGGAAGTCCGGCCCCCCATGTTCAAAACGCTGCACTTCAATTTGGACTACGCGATGGCGCCCTTCGGCGCGCTAGGCATCTCCCACACCTTGACGGTAAAGATCAAATGGTAAACCAACGCGGCCAAAGCATGATTGAATACATCTTAATGTTGGGCGCCTTGACCCTTATCGGCGCTTTCATCATGAAATCCATGATCGGCTCTCAGAAAAACCCCAAGAACGGCGCTGTCAACAGCATGGCCACCACCGCCACCAAGCACATCGCCGAAGACGAACGCTAACCCCCTAAACTGCGCCTCACCCCCCGCCACTGATCGTGGCGGGACCCTCTCCCGGTGGGAGAGGGTGTCCAGTCGGTTGGAATCCCTCTCCCTGTGGGAGAGGGTGGTCGCCGCAGGCGACCGGGTGAGGCAGACGTTTACTCAGAATTAACAGAGCCGTAACGTAGCTGTAACAGTCTGGGGGTACACTTAAAGAGTCGAAAGACCTAACAAACGGAGGAAGACCATGAAGCTCTTACTTAGAAACCGCAAAGGCCAAGGCACCACGGAGTATATCGTGATACTGGCGATTGTCATCATCGCCTTGATGTCTTTTTGGAACCCCATCAAAAAAGTGCTCACTGCACGTACGGGCGAAATCGTGAGCGATATCGGCCAGGCGGGTCGTCAATAACACTTAATTCACGTCCAGGAGCCCGTGCCCGTGCTCATGAAACATCGCATCGGACGGAGCGGCCAGAACATGACGGAAACAATCCTCTTGTTGCCGGCGTATCTCCTGTTGGTCTTTGGCGTGCTGCAGATGGGACAGTTGGGGACCGCACTGCTCGTGGCTGATTACGCCGCCTCAGCCGTCGCGCGCCAAGTCGTCCAGGACCAAACGGAGAACACCTTGCTGGGGGGCAACTACATGTCGAGGTTTGAGAAACTGATGAGTTACCGCGGCAACGGATGCGCCGGCGATTCCGGCATGGGACCGTTTTCGTTTAGCGGATCGGCGCCTTACTTTTTCACGGTCCACGGCAAAGCGACCCTGCGGATGAATTACCAGCCGCGCTAAGACACGCTGAGGAATGCATGTTCCAAAATAAAAAAGCGATCCAGTTGGTCATCAGCGCCGTCATGGCGTTGCTCTTCGTGAATTTCTATCTGAAGCAGAAAGAGCAAGCCATCGAGAGCGCGTACGGCATGGTGGAAGTGCTGACCGCCGCGCGGGACATTCCGCCGCGCACCATGCTCACCCCTTCTTATCTGACGACGCGGCAAGTCCCCCAGCGGTTTATACAGCCCGGGGCGATCATGGTCAAGATCCCGTCCCAGGCATTGTCCAAGGTCCAAGGGAAAGTGACGATCGCGGCCCTACCCGAAGGCTCCCAACTCACGCAATCCAATTTGATGGACCCTTCCATTAAAGACACCGGCGTCGCGCCGCTGCTTCCGCCCGGTAAAAGAGGCTACCTGCTCCGGCTGGGGAACCTGGATGTCGCCGAACTCATTCTTCCCGGCGACCACATCGATATCATGGCGACCTTCACGGTCCGGCAAAAAGAGACCAATACCAAGGCCACCTACACTATCCTTCAAAACATCCTCGTGATCGGCGTGGGCAAAGAACTGAAGAGGTCCAAAGAAGATGTTAGCGGTAAAAAAGAGCATGCCGAAGGTCTGGTCTTGACGCTGGCCCTTGAACCGACGGAAGCCCAACGTCTCGCGCTGGCCCAATCGGAATCCCAGGGTGAGATCTCCGTCGTGGTACGTCCTCACGGCGAAAACGATATCAGACAACTCCCCGGCGTCACTCCCGGCCACCTCCTCGGCTAAACGGCAAACGGCGAAAATAGACAATAGAAAATGGTGCAAGAAGTATCTATTTAATAAAGATTCCATGCACTATTGTCTATTTTCGCCGTCTGCCGTGCCGTCTGAATTTACCCACTTTTAACACCCACGTAACACGCCCGTAACAGTCATCCGGTAGACTTGGTAGGAAAGACCTAAGGCCTTTGGGCCTCGGGACCTACGAAAGACGGATGGCGAGGAAAAAAGGGACATGAAAACCATGGGGTTACGTCGAATCATCAGCGTCGGACTCTCACTCGCGGTGCTCCTCGAGGGGATTCCCGAATCCGCCCTTGCCGCGCCGAAGGGCGCTGCGATGACCGCGACACCTCCCTCCGCCACGCGAGAACCCCTGATCGAAGTCAGCGTCGACACGCTCGAAATCAGCGAAAACAACAGTAACGTTTTGGGTATCCTCTGGGGAGACAGCTCTAATCCGACAGGCAATCAACTCAATTTCTTTGAAACGCTCCCCGTGCCGGCTTTACTCGATGTCGGAAAGCTCCAACGCAATCAGATCGCCGGACGGTTGCAAGCGATGATTAAAAATAATCAAGTGCGCGTCCTGGCCAATCCGACCCTCCTGACCAAAAGCGGTTTTGAAGCGAACTTTCTCGTCGGCGGTGAAATCCCGTATCCCCAGGTGGGCCAAGGCGGCGTGACCGGCGTGGATTACAAAAAATATGGAGTGACCCTGAAGATCCTCCCGCAACTGACCAATCGCCAAACCATCGACGCCCAAATCAACGTGAACGTATCGAACCCAGACCCTTCGGTGGCCATTACCGTTCAAGGCACCAGCGTCCCCGGGCTGGCCTCCCGCGAGGCCTCTACCAAAGTGGAGGTCAAAGATGGCGAAACCGTCGTCCTGGCCGGCATCAAACAATCTCGCCGCCAGAAGATCATCACCCGGGTCCCTTTTTTGGGCTACATCCCCGTTTTAGGCTTATTGTTCAGACACAAGGATGAGGAAACGACGCAAACCTCGCTGGTGTTGTTTGTGACGTTTCATTTGATCAAGAGCTAGAAGTACCTCACTTCCCCTTCCCCCTTGATGGGGGAAGGCAGGGATGGGGGTGAGCCATCCGATGTCACCCCCCACCCGCACCCTCTCCCGCAAGGGGAGAGGGAGTTATGATTGAAATCACTTTGTGAGCAACAAAATCATCATCGTGACAGGGCCGCATGAGGGTGTCGGCAAGACCACCTTGGCCGCCAACTTGGCGGTGCGTTTCGCCCAAGCTCGCCACCAACCTGTCCTTTTAATCGATGCCGACCCGCTCTGCCGGGGCGAAGCCGCCCAGACCAGCGGGACCCTCCAGACGACCGGCGGGCAGGCGTCGCCGTCCTTGAACGTCCTCCACATCCTCGAACAGTTGGCCCATAAACAAGTGGCGATCGCCATGCTGCGCGGCCGGATCCCGATCAACCGGCTGGGCATCGGGTGCATCCCCATCGCCGCCCAAAGCCGGGATACCGAGCGCCTGACCCCCGAACAATGGCAGTTTTTTCTGGAGTCCTTTTCTCAGCTTTACGATTTGGTCATCGATATCGAGATGACGCACCCGCTGAAGCGGATCGCGCTCGACATGGCGGACGTGGTGGTATGGACGCTGCTTCCGAACGCCTTATCGGTGAAAGCCACGGTCCAGCAATTGGAGGATTTACAGAACCAGAAATACGGCTTCCATAAATTCCTCTTCGCGCTCAACCAATCCGGGTTGGGCAATGCGCTCCCGACGGGCGCGGTCCAAGGGCAGTTGGGCCGTTTTCAGAAAAGCCTTCAGGCGGAACTCCCTTACGACGCCGAAACAAACCGCTTATTGAACCAGGGCGAACCCGTCATTATCGAGAAGCACACCTCCGGCTATTACCAAGGCGTGATGAAACTGGTTCAAGAGATACCCAAATATCAGCGCGAGGGGGGACGTGCGAGTTCGAACGGCCATTCCAACGGCGGCCTCTCCTCCGGCGTGGTCCCCGGATCCACCGGAGTCGCAACGCGCAAATCGAACGTGGTCGACAGCGTGCTGGAGGATGAACGCAAACGCTGGAATGGGTTTAAACAAAAAGTGCACCGCGATCTGGTCGAAGAGCTCAACATCCGCCGCATCGATTTGGATACCAAAGGCGACCCGATCCGCGAAC
>WNFI01699117.1_pt1 | contig 15864 bp, 6 predicted proteins | sample 5400471 | NCBI WGS metagenome assembly WNFI01 (sample SAMN13153348, study PRJNA577476) | soil metagenome | isolation source: 100 cm saprolite on Douglas fir-dominated hillslope | place: USA:California | collected 2013-09-17 | reverse complement strand
TCCACCGAGTTCAACAGAAGCAATCATCCCCGGCTTGAGTCTGTTCTTGCCGTTCGAGATCGTAACTTCGATCGTGAATACACGATTCCGTAGATCGGCGCCGGGAGAGATGCTGGTCACGCGCCCGGAATACTTTGCGAGGTCATTCTGCACTTCAAGCGCAAGCGGCTGGCCAGGATGAACAAGGTCGATAGCGTCTTCGGGCACGCCAAACGTAGCCTTTACGGCGCTGATATCGGCAATAGTGAAGGCGGCCGCCGATGACGATGCCAAGGTGCCAACATCGATATTTCTTGCGAGGATGTATCCAGTGAACGGAGCCTTCAGGTCGGAATCGCCTAACGAGAGTTGCGCCTGCCTTTGCGCGGCTTTTGCTCGGTTCACTGCCGCGAGGCTTTCATCAAAGCGCGCTTGCGCCTGATCGTAGTCGGGCTTCGTTAAGCTTTGGATCTGTGCCAGTACGGTTCCTGTTGTGACGTAGTCTCCTGTCCCGATATCGCGCATGCGGCCTTCGCCTGAACGGATCTGCTTGATTTGCGTGATGTAGCCGGCTGTCCGGAAGGCAAGATCTACCTGAGCGTACGGAATAAGGGAGGCGGAGTAATAAAGACCCTCGGTTGATTGGTCGAGAGTCACATCAGCCAACCGGACTGCGATGGGAGGCTTTGCGGGCAATGCTGACTCGTGGTGACAGCCAGCGACGATGGTTGCCATGAAAGGAATCGTTAAAGCCGCGGTAGCAACTCGGCGCAATCGCATCAGTGCATTGGTTGGTATCACGGCGTTACTCCTCCCCCAAAGCCTTTTCAAAGTCAGCTCGAATCGTCCAAAACGCAAGCAAAGCCTGCCTGTATTGGTCCTCGGTGGTTGCGAGTAACGCCTGCTCCTGCAGCAGATCGCTAAGCAGAATCGCCTTTTGTGCGTATGCGTCGGTCTGGTTGCGAAGTTTCTCTTGTTCGGCATCCCGGACGCTTTCGGCCACGGCGAGCTGCGCTCTCGCTTCGCGCAACTTTCGGAACTGCGAATCTACATCCAGGAGAACCTGATCTCGCGCGTCTCCTGCGCTAAGCGCCGCCTGGTGTTCCGCTAAGATCTTCCCTGCGATATTGTGGCGCTTCTGATTCCAGTCCCAGGGCTCCCAGGTCAGAAGTGCTCCGATGCCGCCGATATTTTGTGGAAGGAAATCGATGCCAGCCGGAGTCAGATAGTTGGCCTGAATCGAGATGTCGGGCAGATATCGAGTTCTCTCAATCTTGGTCAGCAGGTTCGCCTGTTTCTCCCTGATAGAGGCAACCTTGATCTCGGGGCGCTGCGCAAGTGCGAGCTTTCGAGCGGCCTGGAGATCCATCTCTTCCGGCAACGCAATAGGAACTCCTTCGACGGAGAAGTCGACGAGAAGATCTCGGCCAAGCAGCCGGTTCAAAGCCTCTTTCCGGTCAGCGAGCGTGTCTTCAGTGACGAGTAGTTGGTAGTTGGCTTTTGCTTCCTCGGCTTTGACGCGAAGGCTGTCCGCTTTCAGAACGGCCCCTTCCCGTAGCCGGCGCTCTGTAAGCTGATCCAGTTCTTCAAGCGAATGGATGGTCGCGCGCTGGGAGCCGGCCTGGCTTTGAGACTGGAGCAGACTCAGATCTTCGTTCAATCGTTGCTCCGCGACGGAAAAGCGGATTCTCGGAATCTGAGTCAGCGGTTGGGTCAAGGTCATCGACGCTACGGCGACGGGACGGGCGGGAGTGTGCAGGTCCATGTTCTTGCTCGGGATCGGCCCCGTCGATGGATACGTGCCTAATTGACCCGCTTTGATGGTGAAGTCCAGCGGTTGTAGAAGCTGTGTGCCGAGTAGATATGTGTCGAAGCGGGGATATAGCGCGGTTTTGGCCTCTGCAGTTGCCTCGCGCTGTCGGCCGATGTCGAGTTTGGCCCGCTCTGTCGCGCGATTGTGCGCTCGCGCTAATTCGATCGCTCGATCCAGCGCGAGCACGTCTCCCGAGCCTCGCTCTTGTCCCAGGGCCGCGATCATGAAAGTCAACCCAGCGATGGCTACGAAGAGACCACTAGGTATCAGGCGCCTGAAAAACATCGAGGCCGCTCCACAGTTCGTTGTTGAATCGCTCGGGTGGTCGTGAAAAACGCGCGTCTTGATAGACCCGCACGGTCAGGCGAACTCCGCCCTGGCCGCCGGGACGGGGAATGTTTCTGGGATTGGGAGTGCAAGCGGCTCGCCAGAGGTCCACACAGACCGCTAAATCGAGCGATGTTGTTGGTGGGCAAATGTTTAGGTCAGCAGAACAATTGCGCAGCGCGGTTCAGGACGGGTGACCTGAAGACAGAGATTTGGCGCAATTGCCAAATTTCCGTCACTGTGGCGGGCGAACAATTCCCAGCCTTTGCATCTTGTAAGCGAGAGCGGTCCTCTTCAGGCCCAAGCGAATTGCCGCTCCTCGATTACCTCCGACAACCCAATTGCTTTCACGGAGTGCCCGTACGATTTGATCGCGCTCGCTTTGCTCCAGTGCATTGCCGCGGTTAACAGTGCAGTCCTCTAAGCTTGTCATGATTTCGCCCAACGGCACACGCAATGACGACCCCATGGATAGCAGAACGGCTCGTTCCATAAGATTCTGTAGTTCGCGGATATTGCCCGGCCATCGATAGCGGGAGAGCGCGTCCATGGTTCCCTTTGGAATACTCTCGAGTTTCCTTCCCATCCGTCGAGCGTGCTTATTGGCAAAGTGGCGGACGAGTATTGGAATGTCTTCACGCCTCTCTCTAAGCGGTGGGACAACAATAGGAAACACATTCAACCGATAGTAGAGATCGCTACGAAACCTCTTTTCTGAGACCATTTGGGTAAGGCTGGCATGCGTAGCCGCCAACACGCGCACATCGACGCGCTGGATACGAATACTGCCCAGTCGTTCAAATTCCTGCTCCTGAAGTACCCGAAGTAGCTTCGGTTGCAATTCGAGTGGTATATCGCCGACCTCGTCCAGAAATAGGGTCCCCTTGTTCGCCAGTTCGAATCTTCCAATCTTCTGGGCGATGGCGCCCGTGAACGCTCCTCTCTCATGGCCAAACAATTCGCTTTCAAGAAGACCAAGGGGGATCGCTGCGCAATTCACCTTTATGAATGCCTGTTCCTTCCGTGGGCTCAGGTTGTGGATGGCGCGTGCGATCAGCTCTTTACCTGTACCAGTCTCACCCTCGATCAATACTGTTGAGTCCGCCGTCGCAACAATTCGAATATTTTCCAGCACGGCTTTCAGGGCAGACGAGGACCCCACAATTTCCTCAAACATGAACGCCTGATCGATCTGCTCCCTGAGCATGAGGTTCTCGTCATGCAATCGACCCTTCAGGCGTTTAATCTCCTCGAAGGCATTCTCCAATTTCGCCTGAGCCAGACGTTGCTCGGTAACGTCCATACTTGTGCCGATGATCTCAACGACTTCCCCCAATTCATTTGTCACGGGATGAGCGATACCGTGGAGGTGCTTCATAGTTCCATCCGGCAGCAGGATTCGATAGTCTGAAGGCAGATTCCCATCCAACCCCGACATTTCCTTTTGCACGATCTGCTCTACCATGGGTCGATCTTCGGGATGAACCCTCGCCAAAAAATGCGCTAGAGTCGGGGTTGTATTCTCGGGATTGTAACCGAGAATTTGAAACATCTCTCGCGACCAGAAACCATCGCGCGTACGCACATCCCAAGACCAGCTTCCACAGTGAGTCAATCTTTGGGCCTCGGCCAGAGAGGCTTCACTCCGCCTCAGTTTCTCTTCGGCACGCCTGCGATCGTCAATATCCGTGTGCAGGGCGTACCAGCCTACGATCTGTCCTCCCGCGTCCCGCAAGGGGAGAGCGCGCACGTTGAACCAGTGATACGAGCCATCGAAACGCCGGTAACGGTGCTCACTGTCGTAGGGTTGTCCAGTTTCAATCGAGGTCCTAAAGCCTGCGCTGACGCGGGAGAGGTCGTCCGGATGGACGATATCTTCGGAGGCCCAGTCCTTTATTGCCTCCGGCGACTTGCCGAAATACTCCAAGATTTGGCAGTTGAGGAATTGCCACTCACCTGCCGGACTCATGGTGCTCACGAATCCGGGAACGCTCTCAACGAACAGGCGCAGATCGAGTTCGCGATCGACAAGAGATACCTCATCGCTACGCTTCCAACCGTTCGAATCCGCCTGCAGAGATGGATTGGAACCAAGATTGGTAGCCATCGTTCCTCTTTCATTCGACACTCAAAAGTGAATGGGCGATGGGAGCCCTTTCGCCAGGCTTACTCTCCGCCCACGCGGCATGAAAATGCACTAGCGGTGACTCTGCGGCCCGCGGGATCATCACCTCGCCTAAACCGTCGGCCTCCGATATCACTTGTTGAGGTCCGAGATACCACTTCCGGGGCCGGAGCAACTCTGAATATCGAAAGATGGCTATCGAGAACTGGGAAGCCTTAACGTGATTTTGTGCCCAAGATATTCCAACTCTCGATCGGGGTTTTCACCCTCAAGAGTTCCAGTTCCATGATCGACACGCACCCTGACAACCTGGAAGATTCGACGCTTCCTCATGCTTTGGAAGCTTCCGATCGTTGAACCGATAGTTAATAGTTCACGGTGATCATCCCAGTGGATTGGAATAGTAGCCCTCCGCCCATGCTCGTATTCGTAGCCGTCTCCGCTATCTTCATACAATTCAAAGTCGGCATCTTTCCCTGGGTAGACACGAACTTCAAGCGGCCCCTCTGAGTCCTCGGCGGATTGCGCAAGTGGCCCAAGAGCCAGAATGCTGCCTTGCTTTACGTAAATCGGGATGCGGGAGAGAGGAGCGGCTGCGTTGATCGTAGCGCCACCATGCTCTTTGTGGCCGGTCCAGAAATCCACCCAATCTTCGCCGGAAGGGAGGTACAACTCCCGCTGTATAGCTCCCTTATTGACAACAGGATTTATCAACAGAGACGGCCCAAAAAGAAACTGGTCTTGAATGTTGTTGAGCTTTGGCTGATTCGGGAACGCTAACGGGAGTGCCCGCATCATAGTTTCACCACGGCTTGTAATACCCCATGCTGCGGAGTAAATGTACGGTAACAGCCGGTAACGAAGTGAATCGTACTCGCGCAAGACTTGTTCCACTTCTGGACCATACTTCCACATCTCTGTTTCAGAGCGAAAACCATGGATTCTAAATATCGGACAAAAGGTCCCGAATTCAAACCAGCGAATCAGTAACTCGTGATACGAACTGGACGTGTACTGATCATCAGGGCGGAAAAAGCCCCCGATGTCGGTTGTCCAGTAGGGAAACCCCGATATGCTGAAACTGAGGCCAGCTGGAATCTGCCTCCGCAAGGTTTCCCAGTTCGCAGTGACATCGCCCGACCACGAGATTGCACCATTACGCTGCTGTCCTGTAAAGGCTGATCGCGACAGAATTACTACCCGTTTCTGGTCAGTCGTGGCGCGTTGTCCCTTGTAAACCGCTGTCGTTTCATACAGCGGATACATATTGCGCACAAACTCTCCAGGACCAAGATGGGTTGTGATGTCCTTAAGTTGATCGAACTCCGGCTCAGAGGCGTCCAACCACCAGCCATCTAGCCCGCCGTTACCGTCGTGAAAGAGCCCATGGTTCATTTCTGACCAAAACAGCTTTTGAGCCTCAGGATTGAATAGGTCTACCCAATCATCTTTTCCGGTCTCTTCTCCTGGGTCCACCTTGCCCGCAATCGATGGCAAGATCAGGTGATCTTTCCTCATAACTTGATCGACAGCTGTCTCAGATCCTAATTTGGGCCAGACCGAGGCGACCAGATGGATTTGTTCCTGATGTAGCTGGGTTACCATCTGTTGCGGATTGGGATAATCTTGCTCGTCGAACCGCATCGCGTTCCAGCCGTATTTTCCCCAATACCGCCAGTCCTGGACGATAACGTCTACTGGGATCTTGCGCTTGCGAAATTCTGCAGCAGTATCCAGGATTTGTTGTTGACTTGAGTATCTCTCTCTGCATTGCCAGAAGCCATACGCCCAGCGCGGTAGTAGCGGAACGGCGCCGGTCAAATCCCGGTACTCTCGAACAACCTCGTTCAACTGTGGCCCGTAGAGCAGATAGTAGTCCACTGCGTTGCCGGCTTCGGAGAGGAAAGCCGTGATATTAGAAGGAGGACGGACAAACAGCTTTGCGTCGCCACCCGTTTGAACTGAGATTTTGTATTCCGTGTTCGCCTTTAACGCGATCTTGGCCCCAGCCGAGTCTGGTACCCACATGCTGGCGAGATCAATGATCGCCTTACCATCCACAGTCAATCGGAGCCGGTCTCTTAGATTTCCGCTCAACAGGAAGCCGTATTCGCCTGAATCTCCCGACTTGAAGGTGCCCTCGCCGGTATCAGCATTAATCTTCACAGGCTGTTCGGCAACGTTAAAGTCTGTCATTGATGGATTGTTCCAGAGCAGACCGTAGCCTTTGGTCGAGAGCAGAACAGGAATGGAGATATTGGTGTTCGCCTGTAGCAAGCGCAGTGGAATACCACGCAGATTAAAGAACCCTTCCTGGTGCTGCCCAAGACCATAGAGCGCTTCATCGGGACTGGACAAGAACTGCTGTTGCACACGGAAGCTTGGCGTCCCGTTGATTTGGATCGGCGTTATCGAGCGCCCCCCGTCAGCACGTTCCGCGAGGATTAGGGTGCCGTCTGGCGACAGGAACTGAAGCGCTCCCGTGTTGCGATCCACCCGAGCCTGGATCGATTTTGTTTTTAGAATGATACTGGCTGCTGATTGGTCAATCTGGAACGACGACTCGTTGCAGGGCCCGATTACGGTCGGCGTAGCGGCCTTCGGGAGATCTTCTGTGGCACTGGCCAGCACATGGACAACGCGATCTGAGCACAACTCAACCCGCAGCGTGCCAGTAGATAAGCGAAACGTGACCCCATTTCCAGTTCGATCAAACGATTGAACGATGGGCGAGGCACCGAGCGATTTTATCCCCGTTAGGACGATAGGGAATAGTGCAACGCACGAAGGCAAAACGCGTCGGAACCGTATAAAGGTCAAGAGTATCTCCTTTGCCGCAATGGGCCGAAGCAGTTTGAGAAGGTGAGTCTGAGCGAGGAAACCCAAGCGTTATCGATCCGGCGGTTCGGTTCGTACTCTCAACGGATCATTCGCGAATGAGATGGTTGCCCGACGACGGCGCTCATCGTGCAGTTTTTTCGACTCTTGCATTGCGGAAGCTGCGCGGTTGATATTGCCTGTCTGCCTGTAGAGCCTTGCGAGCCTGTAATGCACGGTCCCGTCTTCATCGCTCGTTGCAGCCATTTCCATTTCGCGAATCGCACCCGTGGCATCATTTTTTGCTTCAAAACACTCCCCAAGGAGTACATGGACCCGAGGAAGCAATTCCGGTTCTCCATGGAGGCTTAGTCTCAAGTGAGGTTCCGCCTCTTCAAAAGCCCGGCGGGATACCAGAATCTCCGCTGCCAGCAAGTTGGCTTTGGGATCGTCGGGACCGCCCTTCAAAGCGAGGGCATCCGTTGAGAGAGCATCGTCGAACTTGTTTTCCATAAAGTAGTCGGCCGCCAGGCCGAGCAGCGCACCTGGTTCGTTCGGTATTAGGACCAGTGCCTTTTTGTATTCCACCTCAGCTTCTTCGTATCGTTGCCGCTGTCGATAGGTGTCGCCGATCACCACATGCACTTTGGGTGAATCAGGTGAGGTCCGCGCAGCCTCAGTAAGAGAGGCGACTGCGAGCTTTTGATCTGCCCGAATCTCCCAGTAGAGCCCTGCTGCGCGGGTCGTAGGAACGAGTGCAAGCCGTCTCGCAAACTCCCAGGTGTTCTCGTAATCCCCGGTATAGAACGCATACTCGGCCTCATGAATGGAATGGCTTGCCAAGGAATTGGAATGATCTGGAGGTCGATTTGCATTTGATGAGGGGCTTGCAGGATCCCCCTTCGCTTCCCCGATTGACAACTGCAGAGAATCGGCCAGATCTGGGGGAATAGACCCGCTCCTGGTCGCTTGTCTTATCGACGACTGAATTGCGTCCAACTGCCCATCCGATAGACCGATCCAGATGCGTTCGATATTTGCGCTTATGATCTCTCTGTCGGTCTTCCAGGCGCGACTGAGTTGCTGCCAAGCTTGATCTGGGGATTGTTCTTGGAGTTCGATGCGGGTAATTCCCAACGCCACCAATGGGCAGTTGGAAGAGCTGTTCGGTAACTGCAAGTAGGGCGGTCCCTTTGAGTCTTTCACCAGTAGGCGCGTGTCGTTCTCAACCTGCTCCAGTGACATCAATCCGAGGCCGAACCATGCATCGGAATTGGCTGGATCAAGCTTGATTGCTCTCCGATACGCCTCGGCTGCGCGGTTTGCGTCATTTAAGGACGCGTAAGCTCGCCCTAACGCCAGCGGCGCCTGAGCATCCCTTCCGTTCAGCTCTTCTGCGCGCCGTAAGTAAGAGATCGCATCCTTGCTTCTCTTCATTTGAATTGAATCAATTCCAAGAAATAAGTTAGGTACGAAGAGCGAAGCCTTCAGAGAAAGTGCCTTCTTGAAGCTAACCATTGCCTCCTGAGTCCTGCCGCACTGATGTTCCATCAGCCCCCGGTTTGCCCACAGCTCCGCTAAATTGGGTCGCAAGGCGACGGCTTGTTTGTAGTCTGTCAGTGCCAAATCGAATGCGCCGCGGCTTTGTGCGCTCTTTGCGTCCTCCAGTAGCGCCTGCAGATGATCGTCACCTACCTGTTCCGCTAATACCTGCAAGGCCAAAGGCAGGAACAACAGAAGCGACCCCGCGCTCCGTAAAATGGTTGAATGTGTTTTCATAATCCCTCAGGATCTCAACCGACACGAGGCACGTTCCATTAACGTGCCTCGTCCCAATATGCGAAAAAGCCGGGGCGGTCGCTTCAAAAGTACAGCTTGAGCGCAAACTGAACGTCTCTTGGGGCGTTGGACGCGGTGATAGTACCAAACGCAGCTGAGCCCAAGGTTGTGTTCGGCACATAGAAATTTCCATGGTTGAAGGCGTTGAACATCTCTGCTCTAAATTGAACGCGAAGGGATTCGAGCGGACTGAACATTTTCTGAATGCCAAGATCCCAGTCGTCATATCCAGGAGCACGCATATTGGACAAATACCGAGGTGCATTTCCGAACGTATAGGCTGGTGCCTGTGCAAAGGCGCTGGTGTTAAACCAAGAGTTGATGTCCCGATGGGAAACCTTCGGATCTCCGACGACGTTGGCGTGCTGGTTGCCGCCGTAGAGTGTGCCGCTTAGGTTATTTGCGCTGACGGCAAGCGGGAAGCCGTCCCTAAATGTAGCGACGCCTGTGAACTGCCATCCTCCAACCACCGCATCAACCGACTTGTTCAGACTTGCGCCGATCCTTTTCCCGCGTCCAATCGGAAGATCGTAGACGTAGTTGACGACAAAGCTCTGCGGCGTATCCGTTCCGTCAACAGACTTTTCCGCAGCCAGATTGTAGTAGTTCCGAATTGTATTTGGTGTGGGCATGGACCAGTCGTTGTAGCCCTCCACGTTATCGATGAATTTGGAGAAAGTGTAGGAGGCCATGACTGCCAGACCCGATGTAACGCGGCGCGTGTATGACGCTTGGAGCGCGTTGTAGTTAGAGAATCCTACTGGGGCTTGCTGCGCCGACATGCTGTCGCAAAACTCTGGATGCGGAAGCAACAGCTGAAATGCCGGAACGGTCGGGTTGCTCAATCCACAACTGCTACTTTGGATGGCGCCGGCAAACGGGTTGGCGACCATATCGTTTAACGTTGCTCCTCGCGTTAAGTACTGAGCGGGCAATTCGTTGACATTCTGGCCGCTCAAAATCATCTTGAGGCCGTGGTTGCCTACATACGCGACATCCACCAGATCGCGTTGCGTCACGGCGTACTGAACTCCGAACATCCATTGTTCTACATAAGGGGAAGGCCGTCGGTTGCCGTAGAATCCGATCGGTTGCCCAATGTCGGTAAGACCACCAAGAGAATTGCCTGTAATCGGAAGAAGCCCTTGGGGGAACGGATTGCTAAGGGTGCTCGATGGGTTGAGTCCTCCATTCAGCGACGAGGTGAGATTCGTCTGCTGCGTATAGCCGGGATTGGATGCCGAGTCGTTCTTATATACGCTCGTCGGGAAGAAGATTCCGAAGCCGCCCCTGGCGACCAGCTTGGGTAACAGTTGCGTCGAAAATCCAAGTCGAGGCGCGATATTTTTGTAGTCGGTCTTGTAGAGGCCACTGCCCTTGCGGTTGCCGTTATAAACGAACTGGCCGTCGTAGGTGCCTCCTACAGTGGCGCTGATGGGGTTGATCGCGTCTAAGTCAAAATAGGCTTGTCTGTCGTGTCTCTCCGTTTGCGCGCCCTGAATCTCATACCGGACACCAAGGTTCACTGTGAGCTTTGGAACGATTCGCCAGTCGTCTTCCAAATAGACCCCGTTGTATATCTTGCTTATAGCGGGAAAGCTTACAAATCCGGTCGAGCCCCTCGCCGCTGCGCCAAGCGCCATGGAGCCCAAGCCGTATCCAGTTGACGCCGTAATGTTCTGCGGATTCGGTCCAGCCGTGAATCCGCTATTGAATGAGAAGGTCGTGGGGATAAATCGGCCGCCCTCCACCTGCGACAGAATGCCCATGTAACCGAACGTAAAGGTGTGCTTTCCAAGAGTCTTGGCAAAGTCCTCCGAAATGGTACCGTCTTGATTTGGGAAGATGCCTTGACCGGACCCTGAGGCAGGTCCGAGTCCCGACTGGCCCTGGACTGTAATCACTGGGAACTGTGGAGACGCCACATCGATGGCTCCCGGCAGGCCCAGGGTTGACGGCTTGAAGGGATAGCCTTGCACATTATTGCCCTCTACCCATCGCATGTACCCGACGTTGAACGTTGAAGTGAAAGTTGGAGTAATCACCTGGTTGTAACCGAGAGCGATATTCCACCGATTGTCCGGATTCAATTGGCTTGGACCCGCCGGATCATTCGCACCGTAGAAAGCCGCGGACACCAGTTTGCTTTCGTTCTTCTTGGAAAAACGTCCATACAGCCTCGCCTTGTCGTTGAGGTTGTGGTCTACGCGGATGGTGAATTCATTTGAGTTCGTGGGGGCTGAAATCGCACTTGCGAAGTTGTTGACCAATTGAGAGTTTGTCGGGGTTGGCCAGTAAGTCCCACTGAAGAGATTCTTGGCAACCGGATCGAGCAATGAGGAAAGATTGTTTCCAGGAATTGGGTCTCGGATGTAGTTGGGATTGCCGCCGCCATCAACGCCGATTTGCCTTGTGCTGAAGGGGTTATAGATCTGACCGCTCAAGATCGGTCGGTTGAGAGCGTCAACACCGATTTGGGCCCCGAGCAGAGCCGAAAAGTCCCCGCTGCGCATGGCGGCGGTTGGAACCGTTCCAACAAACGTGGAGGGATTGAGCTCCCGCAATCCTTCGTATTGCCCAAAGAAGAATGTCTTCTCGTGCTGCTTATACACGCCGGGAATATACATTGGGCCCCCGAGAGTCGCGCCAAACTGGTTTCGCTCCAAATGGGCTCTTGGAAGGTTGTTGTGATTGTTGAACCACCAATTGGCATCCAGATCGTTGTTGCGCAAGAATTCGTAGGCGCTCCCATGCACCTTGCTGGTGCCGCTTTTGGTGACGACATTGATGACGTTCCCGGTACTCCAGCCGTACTGCGCGGAGAAGGAGTTATTCTGTACTCGAAATTCTTGTGTACCGTCCACCGAGGGGACGTACATCACACCGCCCCACCCGTCCGCCGTATCCCAGGCGCCGTCCAGCAGAAAAGCTGTGGTGCCGAAAAATCCGCCGCCGAAGTTGAAGAAGGAAATGTCCTGATCCGCAGTCCCCTGCTCGCCACCCCCATTCAACACTTGTCCCTGCGCTTGATTGTTGACGGAGGAGTTCAGGGTAACCAACCCGAAGACGTTTCGCAGATTCAGAGGCAGATCAAGAATCTGCTTTGAGTCGATCTCGACGCCGACATTTGCGTCGGAAGTGTTGAGAAGCGGAGACTCGCCTGTGACAACTACCTGTTCGGTTGCGTTTCCGACGCCGAGGACAACGTTTTGGGTGGCAGATTTGCCCACTTCGAGCTCGACGCCATCCTGCTCGTAGAGCTTGAAGGTGGCGGCTGACACCGTCAACTTGTACTTGGCCGGAGGGATGATGTTGAACGAGTAAGCCCCGGTTGCATCTGTTGTGTACTTGCGGCTGATCCCAAGGTCCGAGCTCGCAAGCGTGACTGTGGCGTGATCCACCCTGGCGCCGGTGGAATCGGATATGATTCCGGAGAGCGAAGCCGAAGAGGCTTGTGTCTGTGAAAACGCAGGATGCCAACCGGTGAGGGAGAAAACGGCCGCCGCCAGCAGCATTTCTCTGAGAAACCTTAAGCCGGATGGGAAATGTCGAAACTTCATGGTGATGCCTCCTGAAATCTACTCCAAAGCTGCGTTTCGAAACCATCGCGGCGGCGGCGCCAAGATTGGAAGTCGCTCGAACGGGATCTCCGATAACGAATCGGAGGAGAACCGTTCCAATGCTCGATTGTGAAGGTGCGCTACAGCAGGTTACGCTGGGCATTGCTTTAAGTGTATTATTTTGTGTGTTGTAACCTGGGTAACATACCTAAGACCTTAATCGGCGGCGAGGCGGTCTATGAATGATGCGCGCAGGAGTTCCCATTCCATGCTCTCGATGGAACCTGCTTCTGACCAGGCCAAGAACCTCGTCCGAATGGCATTGGCTCAAATCCTCCAGAGCCCCCCGTTTCGCACCAGCCGGCAATGCCAGGACCTTCTAAGCTACGTAGTGGAGCACAGTCTTTCCGGCGAAGATGAGCTGCTCCGCGAAAGAATTATTGGGATCGAAGTCTTTGCGAGGCAACCAGACTATGACACTGCAGACGACCCCGTGGTCCGCATTCGTGCGGCGGAAATTCGGAAGCGTCTCGCCCAGTATTACCAGATAGCTCGTGAAGAACAGAAGACGGTCCGGATTGAAATGCCCTCCGGCTCATACAAGGCCATCTTTGAATGGCGAAATGAAGGAACGGGGAGCTTAAGAACAGAGCCTGCAGCCGAGGTTAGCGCGCCTTCGATGGCGGGTCAATCGCCATCGAGCGCGGTATCGACTGAAGATCCGGCAATTCAACCCCGCTTGAGTTTGAGGGGATGGACGATCCTGATTTCTTGCCTACTGGCGGCTCTCCTTGTGTGGGCTGGACTTTCTTTCCTCGCCTCCGCTGATCAACGGGCCTTTAACAGGTTCTGGTCGCCGGTGTTGGATAGCTCCAACACTGTCCTCATCTATTTGGGCAGCAACGCTGTCTACGAGTTGTCTCCCGCTTATAGCGAGGCCTATCATCAACAGCACCCCTTGAGCAAAGCAGAGCAAATGGGGTTGCAATTCTACGTTCCGTTACTCCCGGGCACCAAACTCAACGCTGAGGACCTCGTAGCATCAAAGGATACCTTCGTCACGATTGGCGACGTCGCAGCAACGACGAAGATCGTCACCCTGCTGGTGCAACGCAAAAGGCGATTCGATATTCGATACGGAAGCGATATAGCGTACGGGGATCTCCGCCAAAGCCCAACCGTCCTGGTAGGCGCGTACAACAACTTATGGACCATCGCCATGACTGACAATCTTCGTTTTGTCTTCGACTGGCATCAATCGATTCAGGACCGCTCAGACCCCAAAAGGCGCTGGTCCACCAATCGTGACTCTACAGAGGATTACGCAATTGTTTCTAGGATTTTGAATTCCAAAACCGGCGGAACAATCGTCACGGCGGCGGGAATTAGCCATACCGGAACTCGTGCCGCCGCCGAATTCCTGACCAATCCAACCGCTGTCGCCGCGTTAACCAGGTCCCTACCAAAAGGCTGGGAGAACAAAAATGTGCAGATTGTCTTGCACACGAATGTCATAAATCAGATCCCCAGCGCACCTGACGTCGTCGCGACGTATTGCTGGTAAGCATTACGCGGCCGTTAAACGGTGTCGTCTATCGCGGAATCATGTTTGGTGACCGTTCTGGATGGCGCAACCAAAAAGCAAGGATTTGGCGCGCCGGCCAAACGTCCGTCACTGCGGAGGGCGAGAGATTCCCAGCCTTTGCATCTTGTAAGCGAGAGAGGTTCTCTTCAGGCCCAGGCGGGCTGCCGCTCCTCGATTACCTCCGACGACCCAATTGCTTTCACGGAGTGCCCGCACGATTTGCTCTCGCTCGGCTTGCTCCAGTGCATTCCCGCGGCTAAAGGCGGAATCGTCTAAGCTAGTCATGATTTCGCCCAACGGTACACGCAGCAAGGAACCCGTTGATAGCAGTACGGCGCGCTCCATGAGGTTCTGCAATTCCCGAATATTGCCCGGCCATTTATAGCGAGAGAGAGCATCCATGGTGTCTGTTGGGATGTTCTCGATTTTTCTTCCCATGCGACGAGCGTACTTGTTGGCAAAGTGGCGAACGAGTAGTGGAATGTCTTCACGACGGTCGCGAAGCGCTGGAACAACGATGGGAAACACATTCAACCGATAGTAGAGATCGCTGCGAAACTTCTTTTCCGAGACCATTTGGGTAAGGCTGGCATGCGTGGCCGCCAGCACCCGCACATCGACTCGCTGGGTTCGGTTACTGCCCACTCGCTCAAACTCCTGCTCCTGAAGCACCCGAAGGAGTTTGGGTTGCAATTCGAGAGGAATATCGCCAACCTCATCCAGAAACAACGTTCCCTTGTTCGCCAGTTCGAATCTTCCAATCTTCTGCGCAATAGCGCCGGTGAACGAACCTTTCTCGTGGCCAAACAGGTCGCTTTCGAGAAGACCCGAAGGAATGGCTGCGCAGTTCACTTTTACGAAGGGTCCCCCTTTGCGTGGGCTCAGGTTGTGAATTGCGCGGGCGATCAGTTCTTTGCCAGTGCCCGTCTCGCCCTCAATGAGAACCGTTGAGTCGGCCGGGGCAACGATGTGAAGGTTTTCGAGCACGGCTTGCAAAGCCGGTGAGGAGCCCACAATCTCCTCAAACATGAACACTTGATCAATCTGTTCCCTCAGTACGAGGTTCTCGTTGTGCAGTCGATCCTTCAGTTGCTTGATTGCCTCGAAGGCGCTCTCCAACTTCGCCTGAGCGAGACGCTGCTCGGTTACATCCATGCTTGTACCGATGACCTCAACGACTTCACCCGATTCATTCGTCACCGGGTGCGCAATGGCGTGGAGGTGCTTCATCGTTCCATCCGGCAGTACGATTCGATAGTCAGAAGGCAAATCATCTTCCAACCCCGACATCTCCTTTTGCACCACCTGCTCCACCATCGGCCGATCTTCAGGATGAACCCTTGACAAGAAATGGGCTAGAGATGGGATTGTATTTTCAGGATCGTAACCCAGAATGTGAAACATTTCCCGCGACCAGAAACCATTGCGGGTACCCACATTCCAAGACCAGCTTCCGCAGTGAGTCAATCGTTGGGCTTCAACCAGAGATGCTTCGCTCCGTTTTAGTTTCTCTTCGGCCTGCTTGCGATCGTCAATATCCGTGTAAAGACAATACCAGCGGATCATGCGATCTTCCGCGTCCAGCACTGGAAGAGCACGAACCTGGAACCACCGATATACGCCGTCAGCGCGACGGATACGGTACTCAGAGTCATACCCAGCTGGATGCCCGGTTTCGACCGAATTCTTCCAAGTGGCCAGCACGCGAGAAAGGTCATCGGGATGAACAATGTCGGAGTTCGCCCAACCTTTCAATTCTTCAAGTGTCCTGCCTGAATAATCCAGGCCTTGCTGGCTAACAAAATCGAGGTCGCCTTCC